>Ga0102589_1000316_pt1 | contig 115393 bp, 107 predicted proteins | sample AraplaMF_Col_mLB_FD_76858 | JGI IMG/M metagenome (GOLD analysis project Ga0102589, IMG submission 76858) | Arabidopsis root microbial communities from the University of North Carolina, USA - plate scrape MF_Col_mLB | ecosystem: Host-associated > Plants > Roots > Endosphere | place: USA...
TGCGTTGTACATCGGTTCGAACGCGGCCGAGGCGCACCCGGTATCGATGCTGCACATGCTGCATGCCAAGGAAAATGGCTGCAAGATGATCGTGGTCGATCCGCGCTTCACCCGCACCGCGGCCAAGGCGCATCACTATGTGCGCATCCGCTCGGGCACCGACATCGCCTTCCTGTTCGGCATGCTGTACCACATCTTCAAGAACGGCTGGGAAGACCAGAAGTATCTGAGCGACCGCGTCTATGGCATGGACAAGGTCAAGGAAGAGGTGCTGGCCAAGTGGACGCCCGACAAGGTCGAGGAAGTGACCGGCGTGCCCGAGGCACAGGTCTACCTCGTTGCCGAGACCATGGCCAAGAACCGCCCCAGCACGCTGGTGTGGTGCATGGGCCAGACCCAGCACACCATCGGCAACGCGATCGTGCGCGCGTCGTGCATCGTGCAACTGGCGCTGGGCAATATCGGCGTGACCGGCGGCGGTGCCAATATCTTCCGTGGTCATGACAACGTGCAGGGTGCCACCGACGTCGGCCCCAACCCCGACTCGCTGCCCGGCTACTACGGCCTGGCCACCGGCGCGTGGAAGCACTACGCGGCGGTGTGGGGCGTGGACTACGAATGGATCAAGAAGCAGTTCGCCTCGCAGACGATGATGGAGAAGTCCGGCACCACGGTGTCGCGCTGGATCGATATCGTCACCGAGAAGAACGAGTTGATCGACCAGGAGAACAACGTGCGCGGCGTGTTTTTCTGGGGCCATGCGCCCAACTCGCAGACGCGCGGGCTGGAGATGAAGAAGGCGCTGGACAAGCTCGATCTGCTGGTGGTGATCGATCCGTATCCGTCAGCGACCGCGGCCATGGCCAACATGCCGCCGGCGGAGGGCGACAAGGTCAATCCGAACCGCGCCGTGTACCTGCTGCCGGCGTGCACGCAGTTCGAGACCTCGGGTACGTGCACGGCATCGAACCGCTCGCTGCAATGGCGCGAGAAGGTCATCGAGCCGCTGTTCGAGTCGATGCCCGACCATACGCTGATGCAGGCGTTCGCTGACAAGCTAGGCTTCGGCAAGGAACTGTCGAAGAACTACAAGATGATCGAGGTCAAGCGCGCCGGCCGCACCTGGATGGAGCCGGAGCCGGAGTCGATCCTGCGCGAGATCAACGCCAGCAACTGGACCATCGGCTACACCGGCCAGTCGCCGGAGCGTCTGAAGTCGCATATGCGCAATATGCAGATGTTCGACGTCAAGACGCTGCGCTGCAAGCAAGGCAAGGACCCCGTCACGGGCTACGACCTGACCGGCGACTACTTCGGCCTGCCGTGGCCGTGCTACGGCACGCCGGAGCTGAAGCACCCGGGCTCGCCCAACCTTTATGACACCAGCAAGCACGTGATGGATGGCGGCGGCAACTTCCGCGCCAACTTCGGCGTGGAGCGCGACGGCGTCAACCTGCTGGCCGAGGACGGCTCATATTCATTGGGCGCGGAGATCACCACCGGCTATCCGGAATTCGACCACGTGCTGCTGAAGAAGCTGGGCTGGTGGGACGACCTGACCGACGCCGAGAAGGCCAAGGCCGAAGGCAAGAACTGGAAGACCGACCTTTCCGGAGGCATCCAGCGCGTGGTGCTGAAGAACCATGGTTGCCATCCGTTCGGCAACGCCAAGGCGCGCGCGGTGGTGTGGAACTTCCCCGACCCGATCCCGCAGCACCGCGAGCCGCTGTATTCCACGCGGGCCGACATGGTCGCCAAGTACCCGACCCACGACGACAAGATGGCGTTCTGGCGGCTGCCGACGCTGTACAAGTCGGTGCAGCAGCGCAATATCGAGAACAAGGTCTACGAGAAGTTCCCGATCATCCTGACCTCCGGGCGGCTGGTCGAGTACGAGGGCGGCGGCGAGGAAACCCGTTCCAACCCGTGGCTGGCCGAGCTGCAGCAGGAGAACTTCGTCGAGATCAACCCGCGCGCGGCCTCCGATCGCGGCATCCGCAATGGCGACTTCTGCTGGGTCAGGACGCCGACCGGCGCCGCGCTGAAAGTGCGCGCGCTGGTGACCGAGCGGGTCGGGCCGGATACCGCCTTCATCCCGTTCCACTTCTCGGGCTGGTGGCAGGGCAAGGACCTGAAGGACTACTACCCCGAAGGCGCGATGCCGGTGGTGCGGGGCGAGGCCGTCAACACCGCCACCACGTATGGCTATGACTCGGTGACGATGATGCAGGAGACCAAGACCACCGTTTGCCAGATCGAGCGGTTTGCATAAGTCACAGGACAGGGCAGAGGAACATCATGGCACGCATGAAATTCATCTGTGACGCCGAGCGCTGCATCGAGTGCAACAGCTGCGTCACGGCCTGCAAGAACGAGCACGAGGTGCCGTGGGGTGTGAACCGGCGCCGCGTGGTCACCGTCAACGATGGCATGGTTGGCGCCGAGAAATCGATCTCGGTGGCCTGCATGCACTGCTCCGACGCACCGTGCATGGCGGTGTGCCCGGTCGACTGCTTCTACCGCACCGACGACGGCGTGGTGCTGCACGACAAGGACGTCTGCATCGGCTGCGGCTACTGCTCGTACGCCTGCCCGTTCGGCGCGCCGCAGTTCCCGTCAACCGGCACCTTCGGCGTGCGCGGCAAGATGGACAAGTGCACGTTCTGCGCCGGCGGTCCGGAGAAGAACGGCAGCGAGGCCGAGTTCGAGAAGTACGGGCGCAACCGGCTGGCCGAAGGCAAGCTGCCCCTGTGCGCGGAGATGTGCTCGACCAAGGCGCTGCTGGGCGGCGACGGCGATGTGATCGCAGACATCCTGCGCAACCGCGTGATCAAGCGCGGCACCGGCGGCGACGTGTTCGGCTGGGGCACGGCCTATGGCGTGCCCAAGGCCGCGCCAGGGGCGCCGGCAGCGCCGGCTGGCCCCGCCGGGCCGGACGCGCCCGGGGCCCGCACCACACCAGCCGCGCCAACCCCGGCTGCCGCGCCGGCTGCACCGACTACCCCAGCCGCAACCGGCGCTCCGGGAGGCCAGTCATCATGAACCGCACCAGCGCCATCCTCCTGTTGACACTGTGCGGCGCGCTGCTGGCCGCGTGCGGCGAAAAGCCGCAGACCATCAACCAGTCGCACCGCAAGGCCGACGCCCAGGCCTACCAGGGCGCGCCCGACGACCCCTTCGTCGCCAAGGGCTGGACCGCGGGCGACAAGACCAGCTGGCATAACCAGATCCGCCAGCGCAACCAGTACCAGAACGAGTACAACCGCGTGCAATGAATGCGCCGCAGTGGGGAGGCGGTGCCATCCGCGCACCTGCTCCCGATGACCTGAAGGAGGGCGTATGACGCCGTCGCACAATGCATGCCGCAGCGGGCAGGGCGCCGGCTGGCGCCGCTGGCTGGCGGCCGGCGCGCTGGCACTGATGGCCGTGGCCGGCAGCGCCGCGGCCCAGGCTCCCGCACCGGGGCCGTCGACCGGCCCGGCCACCGCGTCGGGCAGCGCCGATGCCAACAACCCGGCCACGCATCCGGCTCAGCCGCTGGCCGGCATCGCATCGCAAAACATCTTCGACGTGCCGCCCCGTGACATCGCCGCCGAGGCCCGCTCGCAGCAGGAGCGCACTGTCACGCAGCCCGGCAACAACGCGCCGGTATGGCGCGAGGTCAATTCCGACCAGCGCCACTACAGCAGCCTGCCCGACAAGGAAGCCGGCGTGCTGATCCAGCGCGCCGGACAGCAATGGCGCCTGTTCCGCAACGGCGTGATCACCGTCTGGGGCGGCTGGCTGCTGCTGGTGGTGCCGCTGGCCATCCTCGGCTTCTACCTGTGGCGCGGCACCATCCCGCTGCGCGAGCCGCGCACCGGCCGCATGATCGAACGCTTCACGCCGCTGGAGCGCATTATCCACTGGACCATGGCGATCTCGTTCGTGGTGCTGGCGGTGTCGGGCATCGTCATGCTGCTCGGCAAGCATTTCCTGCTGCCGCTGATGGGGCACATGCTGTTCGGCTGGCTCAGCTACATCCTGAAGAACCTGCACAATGTGGTCGGGCCGATCTTCACGCTGTCGGTGATCGTCGCCTTCGTGGTGTTCGTGCGCGATAACCTGCCCAGCCGCGACGACGTTCGCTGGGTCACCCGCCTTGGCGGGCTGACGTCCGGCAAGCACGTGCCGAGCGGGCGCTTCAACGCCGGCGAGAAGATGTGGTTCTGGGTCGGCGTGTTTATCTTCGGCATTGTGCTGTCGGCCTCGGGCTGGGTGCTCGACATGATCGTGCCGGGCATGGACTACTACCGCGCGACCATGCAGATCGCCAACGTGATCCATGGCATTTCCGCCGTGCTGATGATCGCGATGGCGTGCGGCCATATCTACATGGGCACGGTCGGCATGGAAGGCGCCTACCGCGCCATGCGCGACGGCTGGGTCGACGAGGCGTGGGCAAAGGAGCATCACGAGCTCTGGTACGACGACATCCAGTCCGGCAAGATCCCGGCGCAGCGTTCGCCCGGTCCGGCCAGTCCGGATGCGGCGTCCGGCCGGGCCGCACGGCAAACCCCGGGCGAAGCTTGATCAGGCAGGACACCCAACACTTCGGGAAGCATCGACCATGACACGCACCCTGACGTTGATCGCCCTGGCCGCCGGCGCCACGTTGAGCGCCGGCGCGCTGGCCAAGCTGCCGCCACCCAGCGAAGCCCAGCAGGCCAAGGCTGCCGAGACGAAGGCCCGCGCCGCCTGGTCGGACAAGGTCGCTGCCTTCCAGTTGTGCCGTGCGCAGGACAGGATCGCGACACGCTACTATGCCGAACGCCAGGCGCAGGGCAAGGACGCGCGCGCGGCGGTGCAGACGGCGGCGTGTGCCGATCCGGGACCATTCGTCGCGCCCGTTTCCGCGACACCCCCGGCGGCGCCCCCGACAGCGCCGGTGCCCGCGGTCGCGAGCACCGGTCCCGACGCCAGACCGGTTGCGCCCGGCGCGGTACAATCCCCCGCAAAGGCACCGTAAACGCAGCCCCGATGCTCGCCTGGACGGCACGGGGCACCTTCCAGCAGCCCTGAGCCTTCCTGTCATGATCCTGCGTCCCGAGCTTACCCAGGCAGCCGTTCCGCTGATCGAAGAGGTCGAAGTCGTCGACGAGCAAGGCCGCGTGCGCGCGGCCTACCTGCCGGGCGAGCGCCCGCTGACGGTCTACCTGGACAAGCGCGAGCTGGTCACGCTGATGACGCTGGGCGGCGCGCCCGAGCACCTTGTGCTGGGCTACCTGCGCAACCAGCGGCTGGTCGAATCGATCGAGGACATTGCCGCGGTACAGGTCGACTGGGAAACCGAATCCGCCGCCGTCACCACCCGCACCGGCGTCGACCGCATCGAGGAACGCACCGCGCGCCGCGTGGTGACCACCGGCTGCGGGCAGGGCACGGTGTTCGGCTCGCTGCTGGACGAGGTCGACAATATCCGCCTGCCGGTGGACACCACGCTCGACCAGGATACGCTGTACGGCATAATCGACACCATCCGGCTGCAGCAGTCGGTCTACAAGCAGGCCGGCTCGGTCCATGGCTGCGCGCTGTTCCAGGGGACCGAGCTGTTGATGTTTGTCGAGGACGTTGGCCGCCATAATGCGGTCGACGCCATTGCCGGGCGCATGTGGCTGGAGGGCATGACCGGCGCCGACAAGATCTTCTACACCACCGGCCGCCTGACCTCCGAAATGGTCATCAAGGGCGCGCAGATGGGCATCCCGTTCCTGCTGTCGCGCTCCGGCGTGACGCAGATGGGCTACCAGATGGCCAAACGGGTCAACCTGACATTGTTCGCGCGCTGCACCGGCAAGCATTTCCTTCTCTACACGGGGCGCGAACGGTTCCGTCATCGGATTCCCGAAGACGCAGTCGCTTGAGTGCGTCTCAAACGCCACTTCATGGCCCCGCGACGGATGCGGCGTTGTCTCAACGGAACGCGGGCGGAATGGTTGTACAATGCGGCGCACTCCGAGCCAGTGTGTCTACCTCCCAACTATGAGCATCAAATCCGACAAATGGATCCGCCGCATGGCGGAGCAGCACGGCATGATCGAGCCGTTCGAGCCAGGCCAGGTCCGGGAGGCCGACGGGCGCAAGATCGTGTCGTACGGCACTTCGAGCTACGGCTACGACATCCGCTGTGCCGACGAATTCAAGATCTTCACCAATATCAACAGCACCATCGTCGACCCGAAGAATTTCGACGAGAAGTCGTTCGTGGACTTCAAGGGTGATGTCTGCATCATTCCACCGAATTCCTTTGCGCTGGCGCGGACGATGGAGTATTTCCGCATCCCGCGCAGCGTGCTGACCATCTGCCTGGGCAAGAGCACCTATGCCCGCTGCGGCATCATCGTCAACGTGACCCCGTTCGAGCCGGAATGGGAAGGTTATGTGACGCTGGAGTTCTCCAACACCACGCCGCTGCCCGCCAAGATCTATGCCGGCGAAGGCTGTGCCCAGGTGCTGTTCTTCGAGAGCGACGAAGTCTGCGAGACCTCGTATGCCGACCGGGGCGGCAAGTACCAGGGCCAGCACGGTGTCACACTGCCGAAGACCTGAGCGCATTACAATGCCGGCGTTTGCCGGAATGGCCGCTGCGCGATGACCGCGCGGGGGCGCCAAGACCTGACGTGAGAGCCACATGTCGCCGTCGCAGGGGAACCCCTGCCGGCCATGTGGCTCAAGTCCTTTATGTCCTGCTTTCCATCAAGGATGCCCGATGAAATTCCGCTTCCCCGTCATCATCATTGACGAAGACTTCCGCTCCGAGAACATCTCAGGCTCGGGCATCCGCGCGCTGGCCGAGGCGATCGAGAAAGAGGGCATGGAGGTCATGGGGCTGACCAGCTACGGCGACCTGACGTCGTTCGCGCAGCAGGCCAGCCGCGCCTCGACCTTTATCGTGTCGATCGACGACGATGAGTTCGTGCGCGACGACGACCAGCCCGAAGCCGCTGCGATCGAGAAGCTGCGCGCCTTTGTTGCCGAAGTGCGCCGCCGCAACTCTGACCTGCCGATCTTCCTGTACGGCGAAACCCGCACCTCGCGCCATATCCCCAACGATATCCTGCGTGAGCTGCACGGCTTCATCCACATGTTCGAGGACACGCCGGAGTTCGTCGCGCGCCACATCATCCGCGAGGCCAAGGTCTATCTCGACACGCTGGCGCCGCCGTTCTTCAAGGCGCTGATCGACTACGCGCAGGACAGCTCGTATTCGTGGCACTGCCCCGGCCACTCGGGCGGCGTGGCGTTCCTGAAAAGCCCGGTGGGCCAGGTCTTCCACCAGTTCTTCGGCGAGAACATGCTGCGCGCCGACGTCTGCAATGCGGTGGACGAACTCGGCCAGCTGCTCGACCACACCGGCCCGGTGGCCGCGTCCGAGCGCAACGCCGCGCGCATCTTCAATTCGGACCACATGTTCTTCGTCACCAACGGCACCTCGACGTCGAACAAGATGGTGTGGCACGCCAACGTGGCGCCGGGCGATATCGTGGTGGTGGACCGCAACTGCCACAAGTCGATCCTGCACGCGATCATGATGACGGGGGCGATCCCGGTTTTCCTGATGCCCACGCGCAACCACTACGGCATCATCGGCCCGATCCCGAAGAGCGAGTTCGATCCCGAGACCATCCGCCGCAAGATCGCCAACCACCCGTTCGCCAGCAAGGCCAAGAACCAGAAGCCGCGCATCCTGACCATCACGCAGGGCACCTACGACGGCGTGCTGTACAACGCCGAGCAGATCAAGGAAATGCTGGCCGCCGAGATCGACACCCTGCATTTCGATGAAGCGTGGCTGCCGCACGCAGCGTTCCACGACTTCTATCACAACATGCACGCGATCGGTAAGGGCCGCCCGCGCAGCAAGGACGCGCTGGTGTTCGCCACGCAGTCCACGCACAAGCTGCTGGCCGGCCTGTCGCAGGCCTCGCAGATCCTCGTGCAAGACTCCGAGACACGCAAGCTGGACCGCTACCGCTTCAACGAGGCGTACCTGATGCACACCTCGACCAGCCCGCAGTATTCGATCATTGCCTCGTGCGATGTGGCGGCGGCGATGATGGAAGCGCCTGGCGGCACCGCGCTGGTGGAAGAAAGCATCCAGGAGGCCATGGACTTCCGCCGCGCCATGCGCAAGGTGGAGGGCGAGTACGACGCCGGCCATAACGGCGACTGGTGGTTCAAGGTGTGGGGTCCGGACGCGCTGATCGAAGACGGCATCGGCGATCGCGAAGAGTGGATGCTGAAGGCCAACGAGCGCTGGCACGGCTTCGGCGACCTCGCCGACGGCTTCAACCTGCTCGACCCGATCAAGGCCACGATCATCACCCCGGGTCTGGACGTGGATGGCGAGTTCAGCGAGCGCGGTATCCCGGCGGCGATTGTCACCAAGTACCTGGCCGAGCACGGCATCATCATCGAGAAGACGGGCCTGTACTCGTTCTTCATTATGTTCACCATCGGCATCACCAAGGGCCGCTGGAACTCGCTGGTGACCGAGCTGCAGCAGTTCAAGGACGACTACGACCAGAACCAGCCGCTGTGGCGCGTGCTGCCGGAGTTCGTCGGCAAGTATCCGCAGTACGAGCGCATGGGCCTGCGTGACCTGTGCGATGCGATCCACAGCGTGTACAAGGCCAACGATGTGGCGCGCGTGACCACCGAGATGTACCTGTCGGACATGGAGCCGGCGATGAAGCCGTCGGATGCGTGGGCAATGATGGCGCACCGCGAGATCGAGCGCGTGCCGGTCGACGACCTCGAAGGCCGCGTCACCGCGATCTTGCTGACGCCGTACCCGCCGGGCATCCCGCTGCTGATCCCGGGCGAGCGCTTCAACCGCACCATCGTGCAGTACCTGAAGTTCGCACGCGAGTTCAACAAGCTGTTCCCGGGATTCGAGACCGATATCCACGGGCTGGTGGAGGACGAGGTGGACGGCAAGAAGGCTTACTTCGTGGACTGCGTGAAGCAGGTAGCCTGAGCTGTAAGCGAATCCGGCACTGGAAGGAGCCCCGCGCATGCGGGGCTTTTTCCATCTGTCAGCTGAACGGATTCAACAGCTCCGCCCCCGTCCCGCTGAAATCCTCCACATTCCGCGTGACAATCGTCAGGTCATGGATCAGCGCCGTCGCAGCAATGAACTTGTCCAGGGCATGCTCCGGACGCGGCACGCGTAGCCGCCCCCATATCTGGGCGACATCGGCATCGATCGGCAACACATGCCGGCCGAAATCCTGCAGCACCGCCGTCAGCCATTGCTCCAGCGCCTGGGCCTGCGCCGTGTCGCCGCGATGGCGGATCAGCGCAATGCCGCGCCGTAACTCCCCCACGGTCAGCACGGACAGGTAGAGCGTCGAACCCTCGCGCGCCGCCTGCCGGAAGAACGCGCGCACGCCGGGATTGGCGCGCTCGCGCTTGCGCGCCTCGCTGATGACATTGGTATCAATCAAATACACGCGGCGCCTCGCCAGAATCCTGAGAGCGTTGGAAATCGGCATCCTCACCGACGTCCGGCATGCTGGCCAGCACTTCGGCAAGACTGCGCCGCGGCGTGCCGGCCAGTGCCTGCGCGAGGATGGCGCGGTGCTCTGCCTCGGCGCTGCGGCCATTGGCGGCAGCCTGCTCGCGCAGGCGCTGTACCAGGGATTCATCGATGCCACGAACGAGCAGGGTTGCCATCTTGCGCTCCTCATCACGGGATGGGCTGATGATAGCATTGATAGCGTCGTGCCGCTCGATCTGTACCGATTGAAGGCGTCGCCTGCTGGCGGCGGGGTGGGGCGAGGCAATGCTGTCCATGGGCGTGGCTCCCTTGCAGGTGAGTGGGGGTGAGAGCAGTCTGCGCAGTGCCCGCGTGCTGGTCGATAAGCCGATTCGCAATGCGCGAAAGAAAAAAAGCCCCGCAGCGCTTGCGGGGCTTTTCGACCGTGCGGGTCCGGACGATGCCGGCTCTAGTTCTTCTTTTTCTCGAACTCGAACTGGGGCGCCGACGGCTCGCTCTCCGCGGCTGGCTGGGCCGGCAACTCCAGACCTTCGCCGCCGCCCGCTTGCCCGGCCGGCGCCGGCACCGACAGGCTCGGCGCCGATGGCTTGGGACCGGCGCTATCCAGGTCGATGCTCAGGTCGCGCGTGATGCTGCGGTCCTGGGCCTTGTGGCCGCCGGTCGCAACCAGGCCCGGGAAGACGATGATCAACGCCACCATGATCAGCTGGATGGCCACGAACGGCACCGCACCCCAGTAGATGTCCGACGTCTTCACCTCGCGCGGCGCCACCGAGCGCAGGTAGAACAGCGAAAAGCCGAACGGCGGGTGCATGAACGAAGTCTGCATGTTCACCGCCAGCAGTACGCCGAACCAGATCAGGTCGATGCCGAGCTTGTCCGCCACCGGCCCCACCAGCGGCACCAGGATAAAGGCAAGCTCGAAGAAGTCCAGGAAGAACGCCAGCAGGAAGAACAGCACGTTGACTGCGACCAGGAAGCCGGTCTGGCCGCCCGGCAGGGCGGTCAGCAGGTGCTCCACCCAGATATGGCCGTCCACGCCGTAGAAGGTCAGCGAGAACACCCGTGCGCCGATCAGAATGAAGATCACGAAGGCCGACAGCTTGAGCGTCGCCTCCATTGCCTGCCGGGTCAGCCCCAGATCCAGGCGGCGCTTCAGCAGGGCCAGCACCAGCGCGCCCAGCGCGCCCATGCCGCCGCCTTCGGTCGGCGTGGCCACGCCGATGAAGATGGTGCCGAGCACCAGGAAGATCAGCGCCAGCGGCGGGATCAGCACGAAGGTGACCTTTTCGGCCATGTGCGACAGGAGGTTCAGCTTCAGCGCCTTGTTGATCACCGCGAGCACGAAGGCGAACAGGATCGCCGCGCCCACCGAGATCACCAGGCGCTCGTCCAGCGGCGCCTCCGGCTTGTACATCTTGTCCACCGCCACGCCTACCGCGACCGACAGCGCGGTCAGCACCAGTACCGACGCCGCGCCACTCTTGCCGCTGGGCTCGCGGAAGGTGCGTGCCTCGATCGGCAGCGCCGGCGCCGCGCTCGGCTTGATCAGCGTGACCAGCAGCACGTAGCCCATGTACATGCCCGTCAGCACCAGGCCCGGCACGAACGCGCCCTTATACATGTCGCCCACCGAGCGGCCAAGCTGGTCGGCCAGCACGATCAGCACCAGCGACGGCGGGATGATCTGTGCCAGCGTGCCCGAGGCGGCGATCACGCCCGATGCCAGCCGCTTGTCGTACTTGTACTTCAGCATCAGCGGCAGCGAGATCAGGCCCATCGAGATCACCGAGGCCGCCACCACGCCGGTGGTCGCCGCCAGCAGCGCGCCGACGAAGATCACCGCATAGGCCAGGCCGCCCCGGATCGGGCCGAACAGCTGGCCGATGGTGTCGAGCAGGTCTTCGGCCATCCCGGATCGCTCGAGGATCAGGCCCATGAAGGTGAAGAACGGGATCGCCAGCAGCGTGTCGTTCTCCATGATGCCGAACAGCCGGCTGGGGAGGGCCTGCAGCAGCTCGGGCGGCAGCATGCCCAACTCGATACCGATAAAGGCGAACAGCAGGCCGTTGGCGGCCAGCGCGAAAGCGATCGGAAAGCCCGACAGCAGGAATACGACCAGCGAAGCGAACATGATCGGGGCCATGTTCGCGATCAGGAATTGCGTCATCGTGCGCGCCCCTTATTGTTTTTCGGACGGACCGGGCTGGTTGGCCTGCGCGATCGCGGCGATCTCCAGTGCCGGGTCGACGGCGTGCTTGCGGAATGCCGAGAATGGCAGCTCGCCCTTCAGGTACGCAAAGCGCTTGATCAGTTCGGACAGGCCCTGGAGGATCAGCAGCAGGAAGCCCGCGGCGATCAGGAATTTGGCGGGCCAGCGGATCAGGCCTCCGGCATTGCCGGACATCTCATGGCCGACATAAGACAGCCAGAAGTAGGGGATCGCCAGCCAGAGGATGATGGCCGAGATCGGCAGCAGGAAAAACAGGATGCCGAAGATATCGATCCAGACCTGGGTGCGCTCGGAGAAGCGGCCGGCGATGACGTCGATGCGCACATGTTCGTCACGCATCAGCGTGTAGGGGGCGCCGAGCAGGAACACGCCGGCGAACATATACCATTGCAGTTCGAGCCATGCGTTGGAACTGATGCTGAAGGTGTAGCGAATGATGGCGTTACCTGCGCAGACCAGTACGGCCAGCAGGATCAGCCATTTCGCCCATTGCCCGATGAATTCATTCACGGCGTCGATAAGCCGCGAGATCCTCATAAGGAGAGACATGTGATCGTCCTAGGGATTGGGGATACAGGGGTGGCGCGTTAGTTTACGGCGTCACTTGTCCTACATCTTTAGGGTGAATCCCCAGTGCATCACATTTGCGGCCGCGCTTGCAGCGAACAGGCACTAATGCACGCGGAATTGCGGCGAATTCCGTATTTTCTGGGCAGCATTGCCCCGAGGTGGGGATAACCGCTTCGTGGAAATAACAACAGTGTCGGTGCGAAGGCGCACAGAAAAGACAAAACGGGAGCGCGCGCTCCCGTTTGTCATGACCGGCGTGGGGGTGGGCGTAGGGCGCCGCCCTCCTGGCCGTCAGGCGTTCAGTGCCTTGCGTGCGTCGGCAATGGCAGCGCGCACCTGGTCCGGCGCGGTGCCGCCAATATGGTTGCGCGCGGCGACCGAGCCTTCCAGAGTCAGCACGGTGTGCACGTCGTCGCCGATCAGCGCGGCCTTGTCGCCCAGGCCGGACACGTCGCGCAGCTCGGCCACGGTCAGGTCGGCCAGGTCGCAGTGGCGGCTGTCGCAGGCACGGACAGCGTGGGCCACGGCCTCGTGCGCGTCGCGGAAAGGCAGGCCCTTCTTGACCAGGTAGTCGGCCAGGTCGGTGGCGGTGGCGTAGCCCTGCAGCGCGGCGGCGCGCATCGCTTCCGGCTTGACGGTGATGCCCGGCACCATGTCGGCGAAGATGCGCAGCGTGTCCACGATGGTGTCGACGGTGTCGAACAGCGGCTCCTTGTCTTCCTGGTTGTCCTTGTTGTACGCCAGCGGCTGGCCCTTCATCAGGGTCAGCAGGCCGATCAGGTGGCCGTTGACGCGGCCGGTCTTGCCGCGCGCCAGCTCGGGCACGTCGGGGTTCTTCTTCTGCGGCATGATCGAGCTGCCGGTGCAGAAGCGGTCGGCGATGTCGATAAAGCCGACGCGCGGGCTCATCCACAGCACCAGCTCTTCCGAGAATCGCGACACGTGGGTCATCACCAGCGCGGCGGCGGCGCAGAATTCGATGGCGAAGTCGCGGTCCGACACGGCATCCAGCGAATTGCGGCAGACGCCGTCGAAGCCCAGCTGCTGCGCCACGAACTCGCGGTCGATCGGGTAGCTGGTGCCGGCCAGCGCGGCGGCGCCCAGGGGCAGGCGGTTGACGCGCTTGCGGCAGTCGGCCATGCGCTCGGCATCGCGGGTGAACATTTCCACGTAGGCCAGCAGGTGGTGGCCGAAGGTGACCGGCTGCGCCACCTGCAGGTGGGTGAATCCGGGCAGGATGGTGTCGGCGTTCTGGTCGGCCAGGTCGAGCAGCGAGGTGCGCAGCGCGCCGAGCAGGGCGATGATGTTGTCGATCTCGCTGCGCAGCCACAGGCGGATGTCGGTCGCGACCTGGTCATTGCGCGAGCGGCCGGTGTGCAGGCGCTTGCCGGCATCGCCCACCAGCGCAGTCAGGCGCGCCTCGATATTCAGGTGGACGTCTTCCAGGTCCAGCTTCCATTCGAAGCTGCCGGCCTCGATCTCGCCCTTGATCTGGACCATGCCGCGTTCGATCTCGGCGCGGTCGGCCTCGGCGATGATGCCCTGTTTCGCCAGCATGGCCGCGTGGGCCAGCGAACCCTGGATGTCGAACAGGGCCAGGCGCTTGTCGAAGAACACCGAGGCGGTGTAGCGCTTCACCAGGTCGGACATCGGTTCGGAGAAGCGGGCGGACCAGGCTTCGCCTTTCTTGGCAAGTTGGGAGGTGGACATGGACGTCGGCTGCAGTGGTTCGCCGCGGTCGGCCAGCGCGTGAGCGTCGGCGGGCGCAAGCGAATTGGAGAATTTGGGAAAAGGGCGATTATATCGTCCGCCGGGGGCATGGCGGCGCCGGCCGGGCGCCGGTTACAGCGGGTTGTGGAGCACAGGCCCCTTGAACACCACCGGGCCGCTCGGCCCGTCGGCACTGGGCGAGCCGCCGGTCGGCTCGATACTGACCGCCAGCGCCGGCACCGCGGCAGGGGGCTCCGCCAGCGCGAGGCGGGCCTGCGGCGCCCGGCCGATCACGCCGAGCGAGCGCGGCTTGCCATCGGCCGGCAGGGCCCACAGCTGCAGCACCTGCCGCTCGCTCAGTTCCAGGTGATCCAGGCGCCGCACGATCAGGCTGCGTGCGCTTGCGTCCCACGACACCAGCATGGCGGGCTGGGCGTGGTCGTCGTTGAGCACGGCGATGATCGCGGCCGGCGCGGGCTCGCGCTGCTGTCGCACCTGCATGCCGATTCCGATCGACAGCACCGCCACCACGGCCATTGCCGCCGCCGCGCCGCGCCAGAAAAGCGGGGTCGACCACAGCCGCTGCCACCACCCGGCCGCCGGTTCGGCCATCGGCGGCCCCGGCGCCAGACTCTCAACGGGCGCCTTCCAGCCCAGCCGTGTTTCGATGCCGCACCAGACCTTGTCGACCGGTTCCGCCGTCGCCTGCAGCTCGGACACGCCAGCCAGCCGGTCCTGCCAGCGCAGGATGGCGGCGTGCACCGCCGGCTCTTCGCGCGCGAGGTGTTCCATGCGCCGGCGCGCGCCACCGCGCAGCACGCCCAGCGCGTACTGGGCGGCAAGGCGGTCGAGCAGCTCGGGATGGGCGGCCAGCTTCATGTCGCCGCCTCCATGCAGTGGCGCAGCCGTTCCAGGCCGCGGCGCACCCAGGACTTGACCGTGCCCAGCGGCACGCGCAGCCGCGCCGCCAGTTCGGCATGGCTCAGGTCGTGCAGGTACGCCAGCACGATGGCCTGGCGCTGCGCCTGCTCCAGCCGTTGCAGGCAGCGGTTCAGCGCGCGCGCCTGCTGGCTGGCATCGGCGAGCTCGGCGGGCCCGGCGGCGTCGTCGGCCAGCCACTCGCCCAGGTCTTCTTCCAGCTCGACGGTCTGCGCAATGCGCGCGGCGGCGGCGCGGCGCAGGCAGTCGAGCGCCCGGTTGCGCACGATCGCGGTCATCCAGGTCATCGGCGCAGCCAGGTGCGGCCGGTAGTCGCCGGCGTGGTGCCAGATGCTGACAAAGCTTTCCTGCACGACGTCCTCCGCCCAATCGCGCCTGCCAGTGATACGCAGCGCGAGGCCAAACAGTTTCGTTGCGGTGAGGTCATAGAGGCCGCGCAGTGCCTGGCGGTCGCCCACGGCCACGGCCTGCAGCAGTGCCTCCAGCCGATCGGGACTGGCAGGCGCGGCATAGGACGGCTGGGGGGCGGACGGCACCGGGACGGGTCCTCGCAAGGGAGCTTTGCCGGATTATAGGTAGCGCCGCATCCAAAAGCGCGGCGCGTGCGTAGAAGTGACAGGCGCAAGCCCGGCACCCCGGCCAACGGGGCGCCACGTTGTCATCCCTCACAGGAGAACACCATGGACCGCATGTCACAGACACCCGCGCACGAGGCGGGAACCATCGTCACGCTGCCGGATGCCCGCCGGCGGGGCTTGCTCAAGGCGCCCGGCCTGTTCGCGCTCGGCTCGCTGGCCGTCATCACGCTCGGGGAGTCGATGCCGGCATGGGCGCAGACGCAGTCGGGCAGCACCAAGGACGACATCAATATCCTCAATACCGCTCTGGGGCTGGAGTACCAGGCGATCGCCGCCTACCAGGTCGGCGCAGAAAGCGGCCTCTTGCAGAAGCCGGTGCTGGCCACCGCGGTCAAGTTCCAGGACCACCACAAGGCCCATGCGCAGGTGCTGGCGGGGACGGTGTCGAAGCTGGGTGGGACGCCGGTGGTGGCGAAGAAAGCCTTGGAATACAAGTTCCCGACCGAGAGCCTGAAGAACCAGGCCGATGTGCTGCGCTTTGCCGCGGGGCTGGAGAAGGGTGCGACCGCCGCCTACCTGGGCGTGCTGCCGAACTTCCACAACCGCGAGCTGACCCGGGCCGCCGGCAGCATCCTCGGGGACGAGGCAATGCACTGGGCCGTCCTGCTGCATGCGCTGGGTGAGGACCCGGTGCCGGGGGCGTTTGTGGGCTGAGGTCGGCTGAGGTCGGCAACGCTTGCCGATTGTTTGCTCCCCTCCCGCTAGCGGGAGAGGGGCCGGGGGTGAGGGCGGGCGTTGGCAGGACTGCAGGGGGTCGATTTGCCGGGAGATCGGGGTCTGGCACCGGGGCGGCCGCCGCCCGTTGCAGGCGCCAGCCCTCACCCCCGGCCCCTCTCCCACTTGCGCGGGAGAGGGGAGCAAACCGGCAGCCCGCTTTCGTCTTATGCCAGCGGTCGTCACCCCGTATTGCGCAACCCCGCCGCCACCCCATTGATCGTCAGGTGGATCCCCCGCCGGACACGGATATCATCCCCGTCCTTGCCCGCCCGGTAGCGCTTCAGCAACTCCACCTGCAAGTGGTTCAGCGGATCCAGATAGGCAAACCGGTTCTTGATCGAGCGCGCCAGCAGCGGGTTGTCCGCCAGCCGGTCCTGGTGCCCGGTGATCAGCGCGAGCATCTCGCTGGTCAGGTGCCATTCCTTGCTGATGCGGTTGAACACATTGCGGCGCAGCGCCGCGTCGTCGCACAGCTGCGCATAGCGCGAAGCCACCGCCAGGTCGGTCTTGGCCAGCACCATGTCCATGTTGGACAGCAGCGTGGAGAAGAACGGCCAGGTCTTGACCATGCGGCGCAGCGTGGTGACGGCGGACTTGCGTGCCTTGTCGTCCGGCGCGCGGTCCAGCAGCGACTTCACCGCGCTGCCGAAGCCGTACCAGCCCGGCAGCAGCAGCCGGCACTGGCCCCACGAGAAGCCCCACGGGATCGCGCGCAGGTCTTCGATGCGGCGGTTCTTCTTGTCCATCAGCTTGCGCGAGGCCGGGCGCGAGCCCAGGTTCAGGTCGGCGATCTCGGTGATCGGCGTAGTGGCGAAGAAGTAGTCCTTGAAGCCCGGGGTCTCGTAGACCAGGTCGCGGTAGGCCGAGAAGGCGCGGTCGGACAGCTGCTGCATCACCGCCTCGAACATGTCGAGATCCTTGGGCGCGTTCTGCTGCGGCAGCAGCGACGCTTCCAGCGTGGCGGCGACCACCGTCTCCAGGTTGCGCCGGCCGATCTCGGCGTTGGCGAACTTGCTGTTGATGATCTCGCCCTGCTCGGTCAGGCGGATCTGGCCGTTGACCGTGCCCGGCGGTTGCGACAGGATCGCGTCGTAGGTGGGGCCGCCGCCGCGGCCTACGGTGCCGCCGCGGCCATGGAACAGGCGCAGCTTGACCTTGCGTTCCTCGAACAGCTGCACCAGCGCCAGCTCGGCCTTGTACAACTCCCAGGTGGAGGTCAGGAAGCCGCCGTCCTTGTTGGAGTCCGAATAGCCGAGCATCACTTCCTGCTCGACGCCATGGTGCGCGATCACCGAATCGAAGCCCGGCAGGTCCAGCAGCGACTGCATGATGCCGGCGGCGTTGCGCAAATCCTCGATGGTCTCGAACAGCGGGATCACCATCAGTTCCATGCGCGCCGGGTCGGTCTTGCTGCCCAGCGTGCCCTGCAGCATGCCCGACTCCTTCTGCAGCAGCATGACCTCGACCAGGTCCGACAGCGTCTCGGTGTGCGAGATGATGTAGTTGCGTGCGATGCGCTTGCCGTAGCGCTTGCGCAGCTCGCGCGCGGCGGCAAAGATCGCCAGTTCCTTGCGGGTCTGCTCGGAGTACTCGTGCCACGGCAGCGTCAGCAGGCGCGGCTGGCGCAGCTCGGCCAGCAGCAGTTCCAGCTTGCGCTGCTCGGGCAGGGCGGCGTAGTCCGGGACGATGCCGGCGGCGGCGAACAGCTCGGCGATGACGGCTTCGTGCACGTCCGACACCTGGCGCATGTCGACCGACGCCAGGTGGAAGCCGAACACGCCGATGGCCCGCGCCAGTGCGTCGATGCGCGCGCCTGCCAGTGCCTGGCCGTGGTTTTCGCGCAGCGAGTCGATCACGACCTGCACGTCGGCGGCGAAGGCTTCGGCGTTGTCATAGGGCTCGGCCGGCGCCACCGGGCGGCGCGGCGCGGCATGGCCGGTCAGCGTCTTGCAGGTGGCGGCCAGGCGCGCGTAGATGCCGATCAGCGCACGGCGATACGGCTCGTCGGCGCGATGCTCGGAATGGTCTGGCGAGCGCTCGGCCAGCGCCAGCAGTTCGGCGCTGGCATCGACCATCAGCGTCGACATCGACAGCTCGGCGCCCAGCGCGTGGACTTCATCCAGGTACCAGTCCAGGATCATCTGGGCCTGCTGGCTGGATGCATGCTCCAGGGTCTCGGCGGTCACGTTGGGATTGCCGTCGCGGTCGCCACCGATCCACGAGCCCATCTGCAGGAACGGCGCCAGCGGCGCCTGCTGCGCGCCCGGCGTGCCCTTGCGCTTGCGCGTGGTCGGGAACACCGCGGCGATGTCTTCTTCCAGCTCCGTCATCAGCTGCGGGATGCCGCGCAGGAAGCAGGTGCGGTAGTAAGACAGCGCGTTGTCGATCTCGTCGCCCACCGTCAGGCGCGCGTCGCGCAGCATGCGCGTCTGCCACAGCGTGGTGACCTTGGCGCGCAGCTGGGCCGTGTTGTGCTCGCGCTCGCGCGCGGTCGTCGGCAGGTCACGCTCGGCCAGCAGGCGGGCGATCTCGCGCTCGGCGTCCAGGATGCTCTTGCGCTGGACTTCGGTCGGGTGCGCGGTCAGCACCGGCACGATCAGCGCCTCGTCCAGGAACTTGCGCAGCTGCTTGCCGGTGACGCCGGCGGCGTCGATCTTTTCCAGCGCGTGCTGCAGGCTGCCGGCCTGCGGCGGCGAGCCGGCCAGCGCGTGCACGCGGCGGCGGCGGTTGTGGTGCTGGTCCTCCGCGATATTGGCCAGGTGCGAGAAATAGCTGAACGCGCGCACCACCTGGTTGGTCTGGTCGCGCGACAGGCGCTTGAGCAGCCGGTCCAGCTCAGCGCCGGCGGCGCGGTCGTTCTCGCGGCGGAAGCGCACCGCGGTCTGGCGGATGGTCTCGACCACCTCGAAGGCGGCGTCGCCTTCCTGTTCGCGCAGGCAATCGCCGAGCAGGCGGCCCAGGAAGCGGATGTCCTCGCGCAGCGGCAGATCCTTGTCGGGGGTGCGGCGGCCGGCGGCGGCCGCGACGGTGGTTCCGTTGCTCGACACGATGGAAAGCTGGGGTTTGGTGACGCGCTTCGCGGTGCGTGACGAAGCGCCGCTGGTGCCTTCGGTGCCGCCGCGGCGGGCCGCGCGGGTCGGTTTGGCGGCGGATGCGCCGTTTGCTTCACCCTGGCCAGCGGCCGGATCCTTCGTGGCCGAAGCGCCGGATGTGCCCGAAGCGCCCGAAGCGGCGGACTTGCGGCCAGCGGGGCGCGCAGCGTGCTGCGTCATGCAATCTCCTCGTCTGCTTATCTGATATATGGTGCGGAGCGGCTATTGGGTCGCGTGCTACCATTCACGGATGCAAGCACCCGCCACCCCGTCTTCCATTACTGCTGTCGTGTCTAGCAACCTTCCGCAAAAGCTCGTCATTGCCTCCCGCGAGAGCCGTCTGGCCATGTGGCAGGCTGAACATGTGCGTGCTGCATTGCAACAATACTATCCCGCGTGCGACGTGTCCATTCTCGGCATGACCACACGCGGAGACCAGATTCTAGACCGTACGCTGTCGAAAGTCGGCGGCAAGGGTCTGTTTGTCAAAGAACTGGAGTTCGCGATGGACGAAGGCCGCGCGGACCTGGCGGTGCATTCGCTCAAGGATGTGCCGATGGAACTGCCCGCCGGCTTCGCGCTGACCGCGGTGATGGAACGCGAGGATCCGCGCGACGCGCTGGTTTCGAACAGCTTCGCCTCGCTCGACGAGATGCCGCCCGGCACCGTGGTCGGCACCTCCAGCCTGCGCCGCGAGGCCCTGCTGCGCACCCGCTATCCGCACCTGGTGGTCAAGCCGCTGCGCGGCAACCTCGACACGCGGCTGGGCAAGCTCGACCGCGGCGAATACGGCGCCATCATCCTGGCCGCCGCGGGGCTCAAGCGCCTGGGCCTGAATGACCGCATCCGCGCGCTGATCCCCGTTGAGTCGTCGCTGCCTGCTGCCGGGCAGGGCGCGCTTGGCATCGAGATCCCTGCCAACCGCCCCGAGCTGGCCGCATGGCTGGCCCCGCTCAACCACCAGCCGACGCTGCTGGCCGTGACCGCGGAACGCGCAGTGGCGCGCATGCTGGGCGGGTCATGCCAGGTGCCGCTGGCGGCCCACGCGTATTGGGAAGGCGACCAGCTCAAGCTTGACGCCTTTGTCGGCATGCCCGATGGCACGCGCGGCCTGCGCGCCGCCGCCGCGGGCCCGGCCGCCGATCTGGCCGCCGCCGAGGCGCTCGGCCAGGCCTGCGCGCGCGACCTGCTTGCGCAAGGGGCCGAAGCGATTCTCGCCGCGCTCGACGATCGGGCAGCCGGCTCGCCCGGCACGCAAGCACCCGCCTGAGGCTGCCCGATGCCCCGCCCGACCGTCGTTGTCACACGACCCGCCGGGCAGTCCCGGCAACTGACCGAGGCGCTGCAGGCCGCCGGTCTCGACGTCCTCAGCTTTCCGCTGCTGGCCATCGGCCCGTCGGCCGACGACGCGCCGCTGCGCGCGGCCCTGGCGCGGCTCGACCAATTTGCCCTGGTGGTCTTTGTCAGTCCCAACGCCATTGCCTATGCGCTGGATGCGCTGGCCGGCGTGCAGGGCGCCGCCACGGCGCAATGGCCCGCCCAGGTGCCGGCCGCCGTGGTTGGGCCGGCCAGCGTGGCGGCGCTGGCCGAGCGTGGCATCGCGCCGCCCACCTGCCGGGTGATCGCGCCGGCCGGCGCCGCCACGAACGGGCAGGGTGCCGATGACGCCGGCGACAATGCCAGTCACAGTCTCAGTCACGGCCCGAACCACGATTCGAACCACGACGCTGACGGCCCGCGCTTCGATTCCGAGGCACTGTGGGCCCAGCTCGATCCCGCCGCGCTCGCCGGCAAGCCAGTCCTGATCGTCCGCGGCAACGGCGGCCGCGACTGGCTCGGCGACCGCCTGCGCGAAGCCGGTGCCCAGGTCGAGGCCGTCGAGGCCTACCGGCGCACGCTGCCCGAGCCCGGCGCGATGCAATGGCAGGCCGTGCGCGACAGCCTGCAGGCCGGCGCGCCGCCCCATGTATGGCTGCTGACCAGCTCCGAGGCCGTGCGTAACCTCGACACGCTCGCGCGTCAACATCTTTCACCGCAGGAAAATGCCGGCCTGCGGCAGGTGCAGTGCATCGCGCCGCATGCGAGAATCGCCGAACAAGCGCTGGCACTGGGCTTCAGCCACATCCTGCGCGCCGCGCCGGGCGATGCCGGCCTGCTCGCGGCGTGCCTGCAATGGGCCGATGCCCACGCCGGCCCGGTGCCGGTGGCCGCTGCGCCGGATGCTGCCGGTGCATCCGGTGCATCCGGTGCATCCGGTGCATCCGGCCGCGCCAGTGCGATAACAGACACCGGCCCGGCGCGTGCCGAGGCACCGGCGCCCGCGCCGGCTGCCGCAGTCCCCGCAACGTCAACGAAGGTCGAACGCGTGACGCAAGAAACCACGTCCTCCTCCGCTACACCTCCGCCCTCGGCGGCCGCGGCGCCCGTGCCGGGCTCCGGCGCTTCCGCTTCCTCCGCCGGCCAGCATGCTGCTGCGCGCAAGCCCGCGGCGCTGTGGGCCCTGGTGGCCGTGCTCTTGGTCGCCACCGCCGGCGGCTTCTGGTGGCTGCAGCAGCGCGTCGACCACCTGACCGGCGAACTGGCCCGGCGCCAGCAAAGCAACGATGCGCTGGTGCAGGAGTCGCGCGTGCTGACGCGCAATGCGCAGGACACGGTCAAGGAACTGCAGACCAAGGTCGGCGCGCTTGAAAACCAGGTCGGCGAAACCCGCGACAAGCAGGTGGCGCTGGAGCAGGTCTACCAGGACCTGATGCGCAACCGCGACGACTGGGAAATCGCCGAGATCCAGCAACTGCTGACCAACGCCGGCCAGCAGCTGCAGCTGACCGGCAACGTGCAGGTCGCGCTGGCCGCGCTGCAGAGCGCCGACGCGCGCCTGGCACGCGCCGACAAGCCGCAGTACAACCTGCTGCGCCGGGCCATCGCCCGCGACATCGCGCGCATGAAGGCCGTGCCCGACACCGACCTGACCGGCGCCGCGATCAAGCTGGACGAAGCCATCAACCAGGTCGACGCGCTGCCGCTGCTGTCCAGCGAACGCATGCTCGAACGCACCGAGGCCGATGCCCGCAAGGATGGCGCGGCCGGCAAGGGCGCGGCCAGCGCCCCGGCGGCCGCCGCTGCCACCAACGGCTGGTTCTCCCGCCTGTGGACCTACCTGCGCGACGAAATGGCCCAGGTGATCCGCATCCGCAAGGTCGACGACGCCGAGGCGCTGCTGCTGTCCGGCGACCAGGGCTGGTTCCTGCGCGAGAACGTCAAGCTGCGCCTGCTCAATGCGCGGCTGGCGCTGCTGTCGCGCAACGAGCCGGTGTTCCGCAATGACCTGGCCGCCGCGCAGGCGATGATCGGGCGCTATTTCGACACCAAGTCGCGCCGCGTGCAGGGCGTGCTGACCCTGCTCAGGCAGGCACAGGCAGGCGCGGTGACGGTGCAGCTGCCGACCATGTCCGAGAGCCTGGGCGCGTTGAACGCCCTGAAGAAGGAGTAAGCCCATGCGCCTTCTGTTCTGGGTTGCGGTCCTGTTCGGCGGCGCCGTCGGGCTGGCGCTGTTCACGCAGTTCAACCACAGCAATGTGGTGCTGTTCTATCCGCCGTACCGCGTCGAGCTGTCGCTGAACCTGGCGCTGGCCTTGCTGCTGCTGCTGTTCTTCGTGGTCTGGACGGTGATGTCCACCATCCGCCATCTGGGCGACATGCCGCGCCGCGCTGCCGCCTACCGCGAACGCAGCCGCATGAACAAGGCCCAGGCTGCGCTGCGCGAGTCGATCGAAAACCTGTTCGCCGGCCGCTTTGCCCGCGCCGAGCGCTGCGCGCGCGAGGCCCAGTCGTGGGAAGACCAGGCCCAGACCGCCGCGCTGATCGGCGCGCGCGCCGCGCACCGCATGCAGGAGATCGAACGGCGCGATGCCTGGATGTCGCAGGTCACCGATCCCGAGCGCGAACAGGCCCGGCTGGTGTCGATGGCCGAACTGCTGGTCGATGCCCGCGACGCCGACGGCGCGCTGGAAACTATCGCCCAGCTGCAGGCGCAGGGCGCGCGCCAGATCCACGTGCAGCGCATTGCGCTGCGCGCGCACCAGCACCTGAAGAACTGGTCCGAGGTACTGCGCCTGGCGCGCTCGCTGGAGAAGCGCAACGCGCTGCATCCGGTGCTGGCGCTGCGGCTCAAGCAGATGGCGGTCGAGGCCATGCTCGACGAGCGCCGCCACGATGCCGACGCCCTCGGCGAATTCTGGCGCTCGCTGTCCGCCGACGAACGCCGCGCCACGCGCATCGCCGAACCCGCCGCGCGCTACTTTGCCGCGCTGGGCCGCCAGAACGAAGCCCGCCGCATCATCGAGGACGCGCTCAAGTTCAACTGGGACAGCCGCCTGGTGCTGCGCTATGCCGACTGCGCGGTGCCCGGCCACGCACTGCCCCAGATCCAGCAGGCCGAGAAATGGCTGGCCGGGCATCCCGCCGACGCCGACCTCTACTACACGCTGGGCGTGCTGTGCCTGGGCGAGAAGCTGTGGGGCAAGGCCCAGTCCAGCTTCGAGCGCGCGCTGAAGTACGCCGATATCGACCAGCAGCGGCGGCTGCGCGTGCGTACGCACCTGGCGCTGGCGCGGCTGTTCGAGGAAACCGAGCGTTTCGAGGACGCGCAGCGGCACTATCGCGAAAGCGCGATGTTGGCGGCCTGAGCGGCCGCCGCCCCCCGGGCGATCAGTCGTCGGGGGCGTCCTGTTCCATGCCGGCGGCGCTGCGCTTGCCAGCTTCCTTCACCACTCCATAGCGCTCCAGGGTTTCCTTGCGAGCAATATCGTGCTGCACCAGCGGACGCGGGTAGTCCTCGCCCAGCCGCACGCCGGCGTCCGCCAGTACATGGTCTGGCGCGGTCCATGGCGCATGCAGGTACTTGTCCGGCAGCGCTGCCAGCTGTGGCAGGTACTTGCGGATGAAGCGCCCCTGCGGGTCAAACTTCTCCGACTGGGTCACCGGGTTGAAGATGCGGAACCACGGCTGCGCATCGCAGCCGGTCGACGCCGCCCATTGCCAGCCGCCGTTGTTGGCGGAAAAGTCGAAATCATTGAGCAGGTCGGCAAAATACTGCTCGCCGCGGTGCCAGTCCACGCCCAGGTCCTTGACCAGGAAGCTGGCCGTGACCATGCGCAGCCGGTTGTGCATATAGCCGCTCTGCCGGATCTGCAGCATGGCGGCATCGACCAGCGGATAGCCGGTGGCCCCATCGCACCAGGCGCGGAAATAGCGCTCGCCGGTTGCGCCGTCCTGCCAGCGGATCGCGTCGTAGGCCGGGTGGAAGGCCGCGCCGGCGGCCACGCGCGGATGGTGGTGCAGGATCATGAAGTAAAAGTCGCGCCAGATCAGCTCGGACAGCCACACCGCCGCGCCCGCGCTGTCCGCGCCGCCGCGCAGCACCGCTTCATGCGCGGCGCGTGCCAGCGTGCGGATCGAGATGGTGCCGAAGCGCAGGTGCACCGACAGGTAGCTGGGACCGCGCAGGGCAGGATAGTCGCGGCGGCGGCCGTAGTCGCCGATGCGCCCGGTGAACTCCTCGAACAGGGCCTGCGCACCGGCGGCGCCGGTCGGCATGGCGACCTCGGCAAGGTTGCTGTTGCGGAAGCCTAGCTGTTCGAGCGTCGGCAACGGCTTGCGATATGCTGCCGGCACCGGCGCCAGCGCGTGCAGGTATGGGTCGATCGGATACGGGCGCAGGTCGAACGGCTGCACTGTCCGCAGCCAGGCATTCTTGTAGGGCGTGAACACCGAGAAGGGCTTGCGCTGGCCGTTCAGGATCTCGTCGCGTTCGAAGACGGCCTGGTCCTTGAACGTGAACAGCAGGCGCGCCTGTGCCGCCAGCGCCTGGCGCACGGTGTCATCGCGTGCCATGGCGGCAGGCTCGTAGTCGTGGTTGGCAAAGACCGCCTGGACGTCCAGCGCTTGCGCCAGCGCGGGCACGGCGTCGACGGCGCGGTCGTCCAGCACGATCAGCCCGCCGCCGGCCGCGGTCAGCGTGCGGGCCAGCTCCCGCAATGATTCGAGGATGAATTCGACGCGCCGGTCGGCCTGCAGGCCGCGCGCCAGCAGCGGGTCGAGGATGTCGCGGTCGAATACGAAGACGCACCACACCCGGGCACAATGCCTGAGGGCATAATGCAGCGCCGCGTGGTCGCTGGCGCGCAGGTCGCGCCGGAACCAGGCCAGCCCGCGCTCGAAATCCCGGCTGATACGGTAAGGTTTGCGGCCCGATGCCGAAGGGTCTGCTGGCTGCATGCTCGCTGCCTGACGGAGTCGAAGGAAAATGCGCGCAATGAGGCCGGCAAGTGGGCGTCGCGGCGGGGCTGTCGCGGGGTGCGTCGCGCCAATACCCTAACATAGCGGTTCGGCACCAATCTGCCACTCAACCAACGAATACAGCAACAAAGCACATGACACTCGACCGCATCCTCCAATCCCAGGGCTTCGGCACGCGCCGCTACTGCGGCGACCTGGTCGCCGCCGGGCTGGTCGAAGTCAACGGCGAGCTCTGCGAGGATCCCCGCGCCCAGTTCGAGGTGGACGGCCTGCGCCTGACCGTCGACGGCGAGGAGTGGATCGCCTGCACCAAGGCCTACCTGATGCTGAACAAGCCCGCCGGCTATGAATGCTCGCAGCGTCCGCGCCACCATCCCAGCGTCTACAACCTGCTGCCGGTGCCGCTGCGCCAGCGCGAAGTCCAGGCCGTGGGCCGGCTCGACCACGACACCACCGGGTTGCTGCTGCTGACCGACGACGGCCAGTTCATCCACGCCCAGACCTCGCCCAAGCGCAAGGTGCCCAAGGTCTATGAAGTGACGACTGCGGAGCCGGTCACGCCCGAACAGGCGCAGGCACTGGTCGCTGGCGTGCAGCTGCTGGACGAACCGGCGCCGATCGCCGCAGAAGCCTGCGAGATCACCGGCGAACGCAGCCTGCGGCTGACCTTGCTGCAAGGCAAGTACCATCAGGTCAAGCGCATGGTGGCCGCGGCTGGCAACCACGTGAGCGCCTTGCACCGCAGCGCGCTCGGCAGCCTGCAGCTGGACCCGGAGCTGGCCGAAGGGGAATGGCGCTGGCTGACGGCGGACGAGCTCGCGGCGCTGACCCGCAAGGCATGACAAGGCATGACCAAAGGGCCGTATCATCGGTCCGTAGCTTCCGGCAAGCGGCCCGAGCGGGCGCCCATTGCTGCACTGCAACGCCCGCCAATCTTTTCCGGAAGACCCCCGGCGATTTGATAAAATGCAAGGCATGGCGAAGCCCGAAGCACCCATCAATCTGACCAATCAGTTCCTGATTGCCATGCCTGGCATGGCTGATCCGACCTTTTCGGGTTCCGTTGTCTATATCTGCGAACACAACGAGCGTGGCGCGCTCGGGCTGGTGATCAACCGGCCCATCGACATCGACATGGCCACGCTGTTCGACAAGATCGACCTCAAGCTTGAAATCCAGCCAGTGGCGGCCCAGCCGGTCTACTTCGGCGGCCCGGTGCAGACCGAGCGCGGCTTTGTGCTGCACGACCCGGTCGGCGTCTATGTCTCGTCGCTGGCGGTGCCGGGCGGGCTGGAAATGACCACCTCCAAGGACGTGCTGGAGGCCGTGGCCAACGGCAGCGGCCCGCATCGCTTCCTGCTGACGCTGGGCTATTCCGGCTGGGGTGCCGGCCAGCTGGAAGAAGAACTCAGCCGCAACGGCTGGCTGACCGTCCTGGCCGATCCCGAGATCATCTTCAGCGTGCCGCCCGAAGGGCGCTTTGCCGCGGCCATCGGCCTGTTGGGCGTCGACGTCAACATGCTGTCGGGCGAGGCCGGGCATGCCTGACGCCGTGGGGCGCGAACTGCCCCGCGACGGCACGGTCCTGGCATTCGACTACGGCGAAAAAAAGATCGGCGTCGCGCTGGGCAATTTCATCACGCGTGAGGCGCGTGCGCTGACCATCCTTCCCAATATCACCGTTGAAGGCCGCTTCGAGGCCGTCGGCGCACTGATCCACGAGTGGAACCCGGTGCAGCTGATCGTTGGCATGCCGGTCAACCCGGACGGCGAAGAGCAGCCGATGATGCGGCTGGCGCGGCGCTTCGGCAACCAGCTCAACGGCCGCTTCAACCTGCCGGTGGAATGGGTGGACGAGCGCTATTCCTCGCGCGCCGCTTCGATGGCCGGCGCGCGCCGCGGCGAACTCGACGCCGAAGCCGCGCGCATCATCCTGCAACAGTATTTCGACCAATTCCCGCTATGACGCAGATTTCCGCACCCGACGCCGAGTCGCTGTACCGCAAGCTGCTGGACCAGGCCCGCGCCCTGATCCCCGACGCCGAGCGTGAACGCTGGTCGGTGGCGGGCATCCATTCCGGCGGCGCGTGGATCGCCGCGCGCCTGGCCAACGACCTGAACCTGCCCGAGCATGGCGTGATCAACGTCGCCTTCCATCGCGACGACTACGCCAAGAAAGGCCTGCACAGCCAGGCCCAGTCGACCACGCTGCCGTTTGCCGTGGAAGACCGCAACATCCTGCTGATCGACGACGTGCTGGCTACCGGCCGCACCATCCGCGCCGCCGTCAACGAACTGTTTGACTACGGCCGCCCGGCGCGCGTGGCGCTGGGCGTGCTGGCCGACCGCGGCGGGCGCCAGCTGCCGATCGCCGCCGACCTGGTCGCCGCCGAGATCGAACTGCCGCGCGGCACGACCCTGGTGCTGTCGCGCCAGGGCGAGGGCGCCGACGCGCGCTTCGCCTTCGCCACCGAACCTGCCGATACCGCCGCCGGCTGAGCCGGCGTTGCCTGCCAGGCGCCGCATTGCGCCGCATTGCCCTGTAGCGCGCCTGGCGCCTGCCACGAGACCATACCACCCCGTTTTTTGCCCGCGCCCGACCTGCCATGACCAAGACGTTCCGCAACCCGCAGCTCACCAAGAACGGCGAACTGAAGCATTTGCTGTCGATCGAGGGGTTGTCGCGTGACATGATCACGCACATCCTCGACACCGCCAGCCAGTTCGTATCGCTGTCCGACTCAGACCGCGATGTCAAGAAGGTGCCGCTGCTGCGCGGCAAGAGCGTGTTCAACCTGTTCTTCGAGAACTCCACCCGCACCCGCACCACCTTCGAGATCGCGGCCAAGCGGCTGTCGGCGGACGTGCTCAACCTGAACATCAATGCGTCGTCGACCAGCAAGGGCGAGTCGCTGCTCGACACCATCAACAACCTGTCCGCCATGTCCGCCGACATGTTCGTGGTGCGCCATGCCAGCTCCGGCGCGCCCTACCTGATCGCCGAGCACGTCGCGCCGCACGTGCACGTGATCAATGCCGGCGACGGCCGCCACGCGCACCCGACGCAGGGCCTGCTGGACATGTACACGATCCGGCACTTCAAGAAGGACTTCACTAACCTGACGGTAGCGATCGTCGGCGACATCCTGCACTCCCGCGTAGCGCGCTCGGATATCCACGCGCTGACCACGCTCGGCGTGCCCGAAGTGCGCGCCATCGGCCCGCGCACGCTGCTGCCGTCCGGCCTGGAGCAGATGGGCGTGCGCGTCTTCCACAACATGGAAGAAGGGCTCAAGGGCGTCGACGTGGTCATCATGCTGCGGCTGCAGAACGAGCGCATGAGCGGTGCGCTGCTGCCGTCGGCGCAGGAATACTTCAAGGCATACGGCCTCACGCCGGAGCGGCTGGCACTGGCCAGGCCCGACGCCATCGTGATGCACCCGGGCCCGATGAACCGCGGCGTGGAGATCGACTCCGCCGTGGCCGACGGCCCGCAGTCGGTGATCCTGAACCAGGTGACCTTCGGCATCGCCGTGCGCATGGCGGTGATGGGCATCGTGGCAGGGAACAACGACTGACAACGATGCGGCATAGCCAAGACCTACCGAACACGCCAAGCGACACGACCGATACGACAAGCCAAGCTATGAAGATTCACATCCAGGGCGGCCGCCTGATCGACCCCGCCAGCAACACCGATGCCGTCCAGGACCTCTATCTCGCCGCCGGCAAGATCGTCGGCGTCGGCAGCGCCCCGGCGGACTTCACCGCCAACAAGGTCGTCGACGCCAAGGGCCTGATCGTGTGCCCCGGCCTGGTCGACCTGTCCGCGCGCCTGCGCGAGCCCGGCTACGAATACAAGGCCACCCTCGAATCCGAAGTCGCCGCGGCCGCCGCCGGCGGCGTCACCAGCCTGATCTGCCCACCTGACACCGACCCCGTGCTGGACGAGCCCGGCCTGGTCGAGATGCTCAAGTTCCGCGCCCGCACGCTGAACCAGACCCACGTCTACCCGCTGGGCGCGCTGACGCTGGGGCTGAAGGGCGAAGTGCTGACCGAAATGAACCAGCTGACCGAGGCTGGCTGCGTCGGCTTCAGCCAGGCCGAGGAGCCGGTGCGCAACACCCAGGTGCTGCTGCGCGCGCTGCAGTACGCGCAGACCTTCGGCTTCACGGTCTGGCTGCGCCCGGAAGACCCGTTCCTGGGCGGCGGCGTGGCTGCCAGCGGCGCCGTGGCGTCGCGCCTCGGCCTGTCCGGCGTATCCGTGATCGCCGAGACCGTGCGCCTGCACACCATCTTCGAGTTGATGCGCTCCACCGGCGCCCGCGTGCACCTGTGCCGCCTGTCCTCCGCCGCCGGGCTGGAGCTGGTGCGCCAGGCCAAGCGCGAAGGCCTGCCGGTCAGCTGCGACGTCAATATCCACCACGTCTCGCTGACCGACATGGATATCGGCTATTTCAACTCGCAGATGCGCTTCTCGCCGCCGCTGCGCAGCACCCGCGACCGCGACGCCATCGTCGCCGCGCTGGCCGACGGCACCATCGACGCCCTGTGCTCCGACCACACCCCGGTGGACGACGACGAGAAGCTGCTGCCCTTCGCCGAAGCCACCCCCGGCGCCACTGGCCTGGAACTGCTGCTGCCGCTGACCCTGCGCTGGGCCGCCGAGCACAAGGTGCCGCTGGCGCAGGCGCTGGCCCGCATCACCTCCGAGCCCGCGCGCGTGAGCGGCCTGAAGGCCGGCACGCTGGCCGCCGGCGCCACCGCCGATGTCTGCGTGTTCGATCCCAAACAGGTGTGGAAGGTCGATCGCCGCTCGCTCAAGAGCCAGGGCAAGAACACGCCGTGGCTTGGCTACGAGATGGAAGGCAGGGTGCGCATGACGCTCGTCGGCGGCCAGATCGTATATGGCAACGGCAGCGGCAACGGCAGCGGCAACGGCAGCGGTAACGGCAACCACGCCACCGCATGATCTGGCTGCGCAAGACCGCGCTGGTGCTGCACCTGCTGCGCGGGCTGCTGACCTGCGCCGTGCTGTTCCCGTGGCTGGGCGCGCGCTCGCGCGCCTGGCACATCCGGCGCTGGTCGCGGCGGTTGTTGCGCATCTGCGGGATCGAGGTCGAAGTCGTCGACATCCGCGGCGAGGCCCCGCAAGGTGCGGCGCGACATGGCGCGCTGGTCGTCTCCAACCATATCTCGTGGCTGGACATCTATGTGATCCATAGCTGGCAGCCCGTACGGTTCGTTGCCAAGTCCGAGATCCGCGGCTGGCCGCTGATCGGCTGGCTGTGTGACAAGACCGGCACCATCTTCATCGAACGCGCGCGCAAGCGCGACGCCCACCGGGTCCTGCACGACATCACCGATGTCATGCTGCAGGGCGACCTCGTCGGCGTCTTCCCCGAAGGAACCACCACCGACGGTACCGGCGTGCTGCCGTTTCACGCCAACCTGATGCAGGCCCCGATCTCCGGCGGCCTGCCGGTGCAGCCGATAGGGCTGAACTACCTGGATGCGGCCACCGGCCAGCCGACGCTGGCCGCCGCCTACATCGACGACACCACGCTGCTGCAGTCGCTGAATGCCGTCCTGCGCGCCCCGCGCATCAAGGCTCGGGTGGTCATCGGCCCGTCCCTGATGCCGGTCTCGGCCGACCGCCGCGCACTGGCAAGTGCCGCCCGCGAGGTTGTTCAGCATCTCGCGCAGGGTGCCGGTGACGAGGCAGTGGCAACGGTCGAGCGGCTGAACCAGCCGGCCAACCCTGCCGCCGAACCCGCGGTAGCGCCCGCTGCCATCAGCTAGCGCGGTTGTCCTCCCCGCCAACGCGGGATTGCGCCTCAGGCCAGCGGATCACAATATTGCGGGCAATCGACCTGGACCACGGTCCGCTCGGCCGGATCCGCCGCCATGCGCGCCGCCGTCAGCTTGCCGCCCCAGACGCAGCCGGTATCCAGTGCCATCAGGTCCGGCCGCATCACCAGGCCCAGCGTCGACCAGTGCCCGCACACCACGGTCACATCCCCGGTGCGCCGTCCCGGCACATCGAACCACGGCATAAAGCCGTCCGGCGCCTTGCCGAGCCCTTCCTTGGTCTTGAAGTCCATCACGCCATCGACGGTGCAAAAACGCAGTCGGGTAAGCGCATTGACCACCACGCGATGCCGTTCGACGCCACGCAGGCCGTCGTGCCAGCGGTCGGGGGTGTTGCCAAAGATGTCGGCGAGGAAGCCTTGCCAGTTGGGGCCCTGGAGTTGGGCTTCGACTTCGTGGGCTAGGTCGATGACCTGGGTGGCGGTCCATTGGGGGAGGACGCCGGCGTGGACCAGGAGGAAGTTGTTTTCGAGCAGGGCCAGGGGGCGGTGGCGCAGCCAGGTGAGCAAGTCCTCACAATCGGGGGCGGCAAGAATGTCGTCCAAGGTGTCGGACTTGCCTTTCTTGCGGACGCCGGAGGCTACGGCGAGCAGATGGATGTCGTGATTACCAAGGACGGTTTCGGCCCGGGGTGCCAAGGCATGGATGGTGCGTAGCGTTTGGAGGGACGCGGGGCCGCGGTTGACGAGATCGCCGACGAAGCGGAGCGTGGGTTGCTCGCCGAGCTTGGGGAGTAGGGTGGACAAGGATGGCGCGCAGCCCTGGAGGTCGCCGAGGGCGAAATGTGGTGTAAAGGATACGTCGAGTCTGGTCATTGAATGATCTGAGCAATTATTTCGCTTCTATTTGTAGTTTTGTGACCGATATACCGTGGCTCGGTTACATGAGGCTACAAAAAGAGGGAGGCAGCACGTAAGTTGGTGCATTCAGTCAGATAGAATACCGCCACTTCTGCAGGCACTTAACGCCCCGCCGTCCAGAAAGAGGACAAGGTGGGCGCTCGGCTTTTGTCGGGTCATCGAAACATATCGACGCAAGGAGCAAGTTTTGTCCCATATTTTGGTCACTGGGGGCGCCGGGTTCATTGGCGCCAATTTCGTTCTGGCATGGCTGGGTGACAAGTCGGCGGATGGGGTCATCAACGTTGACAAGCTCACTTATGCGGGCAACAGGAAGACACTGGCGTCGGTCGAGGATGATCCGAGGCACGTGTTCTCGCAAACGGATATCTGTGACCGTGATGCACTGGACAAGCTCTTCGTGACTTACAAGCCGCGCGCTGTTGTGCATTTTGCGGCCGAAAGCCATGTAGATCGGTCCATTCATGGCCCGGGCGAATTTATCCAGACGAATATCGTTGGCACCTTCACGCTGCTGGAAGCGGCTCGCGCTTACTGGAGCAGCCTCGAAGGTAAGGCCAAGGCTGACTTCCGTTTCCTTCACGTTTCGACCGATGAAGTGTTCGGCTCGCTGAGCGAGACCGACCCTCAGTTCTCGGAAGCCACACCGTACGCGCCCAATAGCCCGTACTCGGCCTCCAAGGCGGCGTCGGATCATTTGGTTCGCGCGTACCATCACACGTACGGCCTGCCGGTACTGACGACGAACTGCTCCAACAACTACGGTCCTTATCATTTCCCGGAAAAGCTGATCCCGCTGATTATCGCCAATGCGCTGGCGGGCAAGCCGCTGCCGATTTATGGCGATGGCCTGAACGTGCGCGACTGGCTCTATGTGCGCGATCACTGCTCGGCAATCCGCGAAGTACTGGCCCGTGGCCGCCTCGGCGAGACGTACAACGTCGGCGGCTGGAACGAGAAAACCAACCTCGACGTCGTGCATACGCTGTGCGACCTGCTGGACGAACTGTGTCCGAAGGCCGCCGGCTCGTACCGCGACCAGATTACCTTCGTCAAGGACCGTCCCGGCCACGACCGCCGCTACGCCATCGACGCCCGCAAGCTTGAGCGTGAGCTCGGCTGGAAACCGGCCGAGACCTTCGAGTCCGGCATGCGCAAGACGGTCCGGTGGTACCTGGACAATCAGGCATGGGTGCAGGACGTGATGTCGGGGGAGTACCGGAACTGGGTGGCGAAGCAATATGCAGCGTAACGCCGCCACTCCCACTTTTCTCGTAACCGGCAGTAACGGCCAGGTCGGCTTTGAACTGCGCCGCAGCCTGGCGCCGCTGGGCAGGGTCGTGGCACTCGACCGTTCGGGCTGCGACTTGTCGCGCCCCGATGATATCCGTCGCGTGGTGCGCGAGTTCCGGCCCGATGTCATCGTCAATCCTGCCGCTTATACGGCGGTCGACAAGGCGGAGTCGGAAGCGGAACTGGCCTTCGCCATCAACGGCACGGCTGTGGGCGTGCTGGCGGAAGAGGCGAAGGCGCTCGGCAGCCTGCTGGTGCACTACTCCACCGACTACGTCTTTGACGGCACCAAGGCGGGCGCCTATGTCGAAACCGATGCGGTGAACCCGCAATCGGTGTACGGCAAGAGCAAGCTTGCCGGCGAACAGGCCATCGCCGCGGCCGGCGCAGCGAACCTCGTTTTCCGTACGTGCTGGGTCGCCGGTGCGCACGGCGGCAATTTTGCCAAGACCATGCTCAGGCTGGGCCGCGAACGCGACAGCCTGCGCGTTATTGCCGATCAGTTCGGGGCACCGACTACGGCGGCGCTGATTGCCGACGTGACCGCACAGGTGGTGGCGCGCCACTGGCTGTCGGGCGACCGGACAGCCTTCGCATCAGGTATCTACCATCTTGCCGCGGCTGGCGAAACCACCTGGCACGCGTACGCCAGCGAAGTGCTGCGCTATGCCGCCGCCAAAGGCATCGAACTGAAGGTCGACCCGGCCCACATCGAAGCGATACCGGCCACGGCGTACCCGCTGCCTGCCCCGCGTCCTGCCAACTCGCGCCTGGACACCGGCAAGCTGCGCCACACCTTCGGCATCCATCTCCCAGACTGGCAGCAGGGCGTGCATTTCCTGCTGGACCAGATCTTCTCCTGAGCGAGACACCATGCGTAAAGGCATTATCCTGGCTGGGGGTTCCGGCACCCGGCTCTACCCGATCACGAGATCGGTATCCAAGCAGTTGCTGCCGGTCTACGACAAGCCGATGATCTACTATCCGTTGTCCACGCTGATGCTGGCGGGGATTCGGGATATTCTGATTATCTCCACGCCGGAAGATACCCCGCGTTTTGCCGAAATGCTGGGTGACGGCAGCAAGTGGGGTCTCAATCTCCAATATGCGGTGCAGCCTTCCCCTGACGGACTGGCGCAGGCATTCATTATCGGCCGTGACTTTGTCGGCAATGACCCGAGTACGCTGATCCTGGGCGATAACATCTTCCACGGTCACGACTTGGTGGCGCAATTGCAGCGCGCCTCGGCCCAAGAGGCAGGCGCTACGGTATTCGCTTACCACGTGCACGATCCGGAACGCTACGGCGTTGTGGAGTTCGACGAGAATTTCCGCGCCCTGTCGCTTGAGGAAAAGCCGGCGAAGCCGCGCTCCAACTACGCGGTGACGGGCCTGTATTTCTATGACAACCAGGTCTGCGACATTGCCGCCGATATCCGGCCCTCCACGCGCGGCGAGCTTGAGATCACCGACGTGAACAAACGCTACCTCGAGCTGGCGCAGCTCGACGTCGAGATTATGGGGCGTGGCTACGCCTGGCTCGACACCGGTACGCACGATTCGCTGCTGGAGGCCGCGAGCTTTATCGCAACGCTGCAGAGCCGGCAGGGCCTGATGGTGGCGTGCCCGGAAGAGATCGCCTTCCGCAACAAGTGGATTACCGCTGACCAGGTCGCCGAGCTGGCGACGCCGTTGTTGAAGAACGGCTACGGCAGGTATCTTCAGCAAATCATTTCGGAGCCGATTAAATGAGCGTGACTGTTGTTCCCACTTCGCTGCCGGAAGTGCTGATTCTCGAGCCCAAGGTATTTGGCGACGAGCGCGGTTTTTTCTTTGAAAGCTTTAATGCCAGGGAATTCGAGCAGGTCACCGGCCTGCAACGGACCTTCGTCCAGGACAACCACTCGCGTTCGGCGCGTGGCGTGCTGAGGGGCTTGCATTACCAGATCCAGCGCGCGCAGGGCAAGCTGGTGCGCGTCGTATCGGGCGAGGTCTTCGACGTCGCCGTGGACATCCGCCGCAACTCCCCCAATTTCGGCAAATGGGTCGGCGTGACGCTGTCCGCCGAGAACAAGCGCCAGGTGTGGATTCCGGAGGGCTTCGCCCACGGCTTCCTTGTGGTGTCGGAGTCGGCCGAGTTTCTCTACAAGACCACGGATTACTACGCACCGGAATTCGAACGCAGCATCCGCTGGAACGATCCCGCCATCGGCATCGAATGGCCGATCCAGGGCGCGCCGGTGCTGGCAAAGAAGGACGAGGTTGGCAGTCTGCTGGACCAGGCTGAATTGTTTGACTGAGCGAACGCACGCGAACGACGACTCGGTATGGCAGAAGGAAGGAGTGCATATGCACATTGACTTATCCGTACTTATTCCATTCAAAGACAAGGCGGAGATGACTTTGCAATGCGTCGATTCCTTGTACCGGTTCGGCCCTGCTTGTCGCGAAATCCTGCTGATCAGCAACAATTCGTCGACGAAAGAGCTGGAGGCCGTAGAGCAGGGGTTGGCGAAATATGACAATGCCCGTGTATTGATCTACGATCAGCCCTTCAACTACCAGAAGCTGAATAATTGGGCAGTGGCGCAATCGCGGGGCAGCGACCTGCTGTTCCTGAACAACGATACCGAACTGGTCGAGCAATCGCGCGGGCTGCTGGAATCGATGGTGGAGCGCGCGCGCGCGCCTTCAGTCGGTGCGGTCGGCTGCGTGCTGCTTTATGGCGACGCCAAGACCATCCAGCACGGCGGGGTGTTCCTAGTGTCCGGCGGGCTTGCCGACCATTTGTATGTCGGCCGCCGGTTGGCCGACGTACTCGAAGACTGCAAGGCAGGCCGTGTCGAACCGGATATCCGTGGCGATGTGCGGCTCAGCGCTGTGACCGGCGCCGTCACCGTGGTGCAGCGCTCGAAGTTTGCCGAGATCGGCGGGTTCGACGAGCGCTTCATTATCTGCGGCGGCGATGTGGACATGTGCATCCGGCTGGAGAAGCTCGGTTACCAGACCGTGCTGGCGGGGGCTGACTCGGGCTTCATCCTGCATAAGGAAAGCCAGTCGCGGGCGCACAAGCCCATCCCATTCAACGATTTCTATCGCTCGTATCTGTCTTACCTGGAAAGTTACGACCCGCAACGGGGGGACCGCTTCGTCCCGACGAAAAACAAGGCCGCTCATACATGAGTCAACGAATTTTCCTGCTACGTGTTATCAGACGCCTCGTCTTTATCGGTCGCAAGGCAACGAACCGCCTGTATCAGCTGGCCTCGGATACAGAGCATCGCCTGAGCGCCATGATCGAGTCGCGTCCGGTCGTGGCAGGGGACGGGGTGGTGGCAAAGGCCAGGCAGTTTGCCGAGGTCTATTACGGCGCCAATCCGGCCGTCACGCCGGTCATGCCGGCGCTTCCCACGGCCGGGCGCAAGCCGGCTGTGGTGCTGCTGTTGCCCACGCTGTCGAATTCATCGCTGTTCGGCGGGGCTGCCACGGCGCTGATCTTTGCCGCCTTGCTGAGCCAGCGGCGCGGCATGCCATTGCGCGTCGTGCAGACTGTCGTCAACGGCGAAGCCAGCCGCCTGCAAGGGCTGTTTGACAAATATGGCATCCCGGTCAGCGCTGCATCGGTTGAAGTGCTCAGCGTCGCGGAGCGCCGCCATAATTTCTATGGCTACCTGGACCTGCATCCCGAGGATCAGCTGGTGGTCAGCGCCTGGTGGGACGCCGCATTAGCCGCGGCCTTCCCGCTGCGCCGCAAGTTCATCTACCTGGTACAGGACTACGAGCCGATTTTCTACGCGAACAGCGACCAGAAATTGCTGGCCGAGCAAAGCTACGCCGGGGGGAATTTCGTCGCGGTCTGCAATACGGCCTTGATGGCGCAATGCATTACCGAAAGCGGCAAGCTCGCTCAGCAGACGTCCGTGCTGCATTTCGAGCCCATGGTGGCAAGGCTGCCGAGGAGCCAGCCTCAGGCTACGGCCAAGGCAAAGCGCACGCTGTTTTTCTACGGTCGTCCGACCGTGGAGCGCAACCTGTTCTATTTCGGCCTGCGCATCCTGAACGAAGTGTTCTCGCGCAGCCTGTTGCGTGCGGAAGAGTGGGACGTGGTGATGGCCGGCGAAGGTTCGGCGCCCAATATCCAGCTCGAGTCCGCCGTGGTGATCCGCAATCTGGGCAAGCTGACGCTCGATGAATACGACGCGCTGAAGGCGAAGACCGACGTTGCGTTGTCGCTGATGATGGCGCCGCACCCCAGCTACCCGCCGCTTGAACTAGCGTTGGCCGGTGCCGCCGTGGTGACTTCGCGCTACGGTCCCAAACATAGCCTGAGCCACTATTCGGCGAACATCCTTTGCGTGCCCGCCGATCTGGAAGCGATGATTGCCGCCGTTGTGCAGGCGTCGCAGATGAGTGAAGCCGAGCGGCTGGCCAACGTTGAGCGCAGCATCCTGCCGCTGGACTGGCAGTCGGCCTTTGCCTCGTGCTTCGAGCAACTGGATTCGCTTCTTGAAGGTCCCGGCGCCGGCCAGACCGGCACGGCTCCGGTGCCGGCCAAAACTGCCGCGTAAGCGTCTTGGTCCCCAATCGAAGCTCTTGCATGCATTCACGTAACCCCAGCGCGCAGACCACTGACGCCGAGCGCGACGCGCCCCGCGGCCTTAGCACTGGGGTCGCGATGTGCACCTGCAATGCGGGCGCCTTTATCCATCAGCAGCTCGAATCCATCGTCAACCAGACCGTGGTGCCGGACCAGATCGTGGTCAGCGACGATCGTTCGGACGACGACACCTGGGCGGTGCTGCAGTCCTGGGCGGCGGCGACGCAGGCACGAAGCGGAATCCGCGTTACGCTGCTGCGCAACGATCCGCGCCTGGGCGTGACCAAGAACTTTGAGCAGGCGATCCGGTCGCTGGATACCGACATCATCTTTCTGGCCGACCAGGACGATATCTGGACGCCTGGCAAGGTCGAGGCGCTGCTCGCGTGTTTTGCCGCGGATCCGGAACTGTTGCTGGCGCATTCGGATGCGGAACTGATCGATGAACAAGGTCACGACCTTGGCAAGTCGCTGTTTGCCGCGCTGAGGTTGTCGGAACGGGAACAGATGCTGGTGTCGCAGGACCGGTACTTCGAGGTGTATTGCCGGCGCAACCTGGTGACGGGCACGACCGCGGCGTTCCGGCGGCAGTTGCTCGACGTGGCGTTGCCGTTCGCCGAGGAGTGGGTCCACGACGAATGGCTGGCCGCGTGCGCGGCATCCGAAGGCAAGGTCAGGATGCTTGCGGACAAGCTCACCCAGTACCGCCAGCATCGGACCAATGTCATCGGCATTCCCGTCAGCACCGCATCGCGCCTGATGTCCTACGCCGTTCGCGTGGCGCGCACCCCCCGTAACGAACACCTGCACTACAAGTTGCGCCGCCTGCAGGCGCTGCGCAGCAGGCTTGTCGAAACGAATCCCGCGGCTGCCGACAAGCTTGCGCTGGTCGACGAGGCGATTGCCCACTATGCGCGCCGTATCGGCTTTGCCCGCAGCCCGGTGTCGCGGCTGAGCAGTATCCTGCATGAATACAAGGCGCGGGGCTATCACCGGTTTGCCGATGGCTTCGCCGGCATGGTGCGAGATGTCATCCATCTCTGAGGACACGGCCATGCAACCTTCCGCACCATGGACGCCACGGCTCACCGTGTCGGTGGTCAGTCATGGCCAGGGTCACCTGCTGGCGCCGTTGCTGCACCAGCTGCGCGAGGCTTCCGGACAGGTGCGTATGCAGGTCATTGTCACGCTGAACCTGCCCGAGCCCCGTATTCCGGTCGAGGAATCCGAGGATTTCCGGCTGACGTGGATCGTCAATCCGGCCCCGATCGGCTTTGCCGAGAATCACAACGCCGCTTTCGAGCATTGCCGTTCGCCGTTCTTTTGCGTGATCAATCCCGATGTCAGGCTGCAAAAGCAAAGCCTGCTGCCGCTGCTTGACTGTGCTGCGCAATGGCCCGGTGTGGCCGGGCCGCGCGTGCTGGCGCCGGACGGGCGCGTGGAAGACAGTGCCCGGCGCGTACCTTCCGTTATCCGGCTGGCGCGCAGAACGCTGAAGAAGCGTTGCGAGGCGGACTATGCGGTTTCGAAGAAGATCCAGCAGGTCGACTGGCTCGCCGGCATGTGCCTGGTGTTCCAGGCAGAGACCTACCGCAGCGTCGGCGGGTTTGACGAACGCTTTCACCTTTACTGTGAAGACGTCGACATCTGCCTGAAGATCCATCTGTCGGGCGGATACGTGTCCTGGGTACCCGATGCCGTCATCGTTCACGATGCACAGCGCGCCAGTCGACGTAACTGGCAGTATCTGCGTTGGCATATAGGGAGCCTGTTGCGCTTGTTTGCCTCCGGCACGTACTGGCGCTTCCGGTTTTTTGCTTCAGGTCACGACAAGAGGGCCATGCATGTTTGATTTCTTCTGGGTGCCATGCATCGTATTCCTGGTATGCGCCTTTGCCATCATGACACTGCGGCCGCTGGCGCCGATCATGGGACTGATGGATCGCCCCGATATGCGCAAGCGGCATCAGGGCGAAGTGCCGCTCGTCGGCGGCATCGCGATCACGCTGGCCGTCTGGATCGGCGCGCTGATGTTCATGCGCACCCAGGGCTACTATGTGGCACTGCTGGCCGGATTGTCGGTGCTTGCGCTGGTGGGCATGGTCGACGACCTGAAAGGCATGTCGCCCGCCGCCAAGCTGGTGGTCCAGCTCTTTGCCGCCATCCTGATGACGTCGTGGGGTGGCGTTTATTTGTCTTCGCTGGGCGACCTGTTCGGGCGCCGCGAGATCGAATTGCTCAACTGGGGCATTCCGCTGACACTGTTCGCGGTAGTCTCGGTGGTCAACGCGATGAATATGAGCGACGGACTCGATGGCCTTGCCGGCGGCCTGGCGTTCTTTATCTTTGCCTGGCTGGCGGTGGTGGCCGGCGATCTGGGCAATAACGCGGCCCAGCGTATCTGCGTGATCTTTTGCGGCGCCATTCTGGGGTTCCTGGTTTTCAATATCCGGAATCCGCTGCGGGGCAAGCGACGGGTATTTCTGGGTGACGCCGGCAGCCTGATGCTTGGATTCGGCATCGTCTGGTTTGCCGTGGAGCTGTCGCAGCCGCTTTATAACGGCGGCAACCGGGTTCCCCCCGTGGTGATGCTGTGGATTCTCGGCTTCCTGCTGATCGATTTGCTGGCAGTGGTGGCGCGGCGCGCGATGAAGGGCAAGAACCCGCTCTCGGCGGACCGCACCCATCTGCACCATATCCTGCTGCGGCTCGATATCGGCCACGGCGCTATCGTCTGGCTGATTGTGCTCAGCAACGCTCTAATGGGTTTCGTCGGCGTGCTCGGGTGGAAGCTGGGTGCATCCGAGCAGGCCCTGTTCTTGTCGTTCCTTGCGGTGGCGGGCGCACATTTGATGGTGACCCGCAACGCATGGCGTTTTATCCGGATCGGGCGCCGGATGTTGAAGGGGCGCAAGCCCAGGACGCCTGCGCCGTGACCGCGCACCCGACGTGGTCGAACCGGCCCGGACACAGCCGGGTCGGGCGTCGGCTGGCGGGCCGGCCCGGCGGCTTGGCGGCAAAGTGTTTATGGTATCGTGGCGCCTTTCGCGGCAGGGCAGAGCCTGCTGGCGAACACGTCGCCGCGTTGGATGACTCCGCATCGTCGCGCCTGGAACCCAGGCGCGACATCGTACTATCTTGATAATCCCTATGCTTTTGACTGCAATCGATGACCTCCGGGAGAGCGTTGCCTCCTGGCGACTTTGGTCGTTACTCGGCTGGATCGAAATTCGCCAGCGTTACGCGCGCTCGGCGGTTGGCCCCTTCTGGCTGACCATCAGCATGGCGATCATGATCGCTTCGATCGGCGCTGTGTACGGCACGTTGTTCGGCCAGGAACTGCGCGAGTACCTGCCGTTCCTCAGCATCGGGCTGGTGATGTGGTTCCTGCTCGCGACGATCGTGAACGAGGGGGCGGTCGTCTATATCCATAACGCGCATTTCATCCGGCAGGCCGCCACGCCCAAGCTGCTATATGTGCTGCAGGTGATGTGGCGCAATGTGATTATTCTGGGCCATAACTTCATTATCGTGGTGGCACTGCTGATCATCTTCGGCGTGAAGGACTGGGCGACCTTGCCATTGTTCATTCCGGCACTTCTGTTGTATGTGCTGAATGCGATGTGGATGGCAATGATCTCGGGCCTGCTGTCCGCGCGCTTCCGCGATCTACCCCAGATCATTTCGTCGCTATTCCAGGTGGCGTTCTATGTCACGCCGATCATGTACCGGCCCGATGCGCTGGTCCGTTTTTCCTGGATCGTTGACTACAATCCGCTCTCATACTTGCTACATCTGGTGCGCGCGCCGCTGGTCGGCGAAGTTCCGTCGATGCTTACCTGGGGTATTTCAATCGGCATGGCTGTATTGGGCTGGACCGCCGCGCTGTGGCTGACCGGGCGTTATCTCAAGCGCATTCCGTACTGGGTGTGAACGAATTCGTAACATGGCATATATAGAACTTCGCAATGTCCGCCTCGAGCTTCCGATTTACGACGTCCAGGGGCGTTCGCTGAAGAAGCGTGTGCTCCGTCTCGGAAGGCGCAACCAGATCGCGGAGGAAGCCACCGGTGTGGTGGTGGTCAAGGCACTCGACGGTATCGATCTCCGCCTCGAGCCGGGTGACCGCGTCGGCCTGATCGGCCGCAATGGCGCCGGCAAATCGACGCTGCTGCGGCTGCTGGCCGGTATCTACGCGCCTACTTCGGGCAGCTACGATCGCAAGGGCAAGGCCGTTCCGTTGCTCGATATCAGCCTCGGGATGGATGAGAACTCGACGGGTTATCAGAACATCCGGCTGCGCGGCTTGCTGCTCGGCATGAGCGACGCCGAATTGCGGGCCAAGGAAAAGGACATCGCCGAATTCACCGACCTCGGCGATTCGCTCGACCTGCCGCTGCGGACCTACTCCAGCGGCATGCGCATGCGGCTGGCCTTTGCGGTGTCGACCGCCGTCGACGCGGATATCCTGCTCCTCGACGAAGTGATCGGCGTCGGTGACGCATCGTTCCAGGACAAGGCGAACGAGCGCCTGCATGACCTGCATAACCGCGCCCAGATCGTGGTGCTGGCCATCCACTCCAACGAAGTCATTCGCAAGATGTGCAACAAGGTCATCTGGCTGGAGCACGGAAAGATTCGCATGGCGGGGCCGGTCGAGGAAGTCTTGCCGGTTTACGAAGCCAACCACTGACCGCGGTTGGGGGTCGCAACCGAATCGAATGGATCAAGACGTCCGTATGGCGGTTGATATTTCGTGCATCGTCACGCTACACCGTGAGGGCATTCTTGCCCACAAGACCCTGGCCAGCATCGCCCCCGCCATGCGCTTTGCGGCCGCCACGGGTGCACGTTCCGAGCTGCTGCTGGTAGCGGACCGCGCCGACAGCGAAACGCTGCAATATCTCGAGCGCAGCCCGCACCTTCCGCCGGATACGCGCGTGCTCGCGACCGACTTCGGCGATCCGGGCCTGGCGCGCAACCACGGCGTGCAGGCGGCGCAGGGCGAGTACATTGCGATCTTCGATGGCGACGATCTCTGTTCCGAGAACTGGCTGGCGGAGGCATTGCGGCAAGGCCGCGAGAATCCCGCCTATATCGTCCATCCCGACTACAACGTCTACTTCGGTGCCGAGCGATGGATCCTGCGGCATCCGGACCAGCGCGATGCCGGTTTCCGTGCGTCGCAGTTGCTGGTCGAAAATGCCTGGACCGCGCTATGCGTGGCGCGGCGCGAGACGCTGCTGACGATTCCGTATAGCCATACGCCCGCGAACTCGGGCTTCGGCTATGAAGATTGGCATTGGAACTGCGACACGATTGCCGCGGGATCCGTGCATGTCGTTGCCCCCGATACGGTGCACTTCATCCGGCTGAAGACCTCGGGCAGCCGGAACGCGGCTGCGCTCGAGCGCTCGCGGATCATCCGCCATTCGGCGCTGTTCGATCGGGCTGACCTGCTGGGCCTGGACCGGGCGGCGGAAGAACCTGCGAGCGAGGCGCCTGCCGCCAGCGCTGCCAATGCGGACTGGGACGAGGAAGCCTACCTTCGCGTCCATCCGGATGTCAGGGAGGCAGTCCGCACCCGCGGCATGAAATCCGGCAAGGACCACTGGCGACTGTTCGGCCGTGCGGAAGGCCGCTTGCTGCCAACCCCGGAGCAGCGCGCCACCGTGCGGGCCTGGTCGGAAGAGGCCTACCTGGATGCCAACGAGGACGTGCGCGCCTCAGTGGCCCAGGGAATGATCGCGTCGGGGCTGCATCACTGGCTGCGCTTCGGTCATCGGGAAGGCCGCGACCTCAAGGTTCCGGAGGTGCCGGCTCGCATCCGCGACGAGATGCAAGCGCTGGCCGCCTATGAGCTGCAACTGTTCCCGTCGCGCCAGTTTTTCAAGGACGCAAGACGCCGCACCTTTCGCGCCAGCGTTGCAGTCGGTAACGCCTATCGCGATATGCTGAAGGTGGTGGGCGGCGAACCGGTTACGCACGTCTTCATGCTTCCCTGGCTCAAGCGCGGTGGCGCGGACCTGGTGGCCCTTCATCACATCAGTTACCTGGTCCGTGATTTCTCGGCGAAGGTGCTGGTCATCACCACCGAGAATACCGAGTCGCCATGGATGTCGTGCTTGCCGCCGGATGTTCGCGTGCTTCCGTTCGGCACCACGCATGCGCCGCACCTGCAGCCGGTCGAGCAGCGCCTGTTGTTGTCCCGGCTGTTGCTGAAACTGCGTCCGCGCGTGATCCACAATGTCAACAGCGCGACGGCATGGGACCTGTATGTCCGCCATGGCAGTGCATTGTCGGGAGACAGCGGTCTCTATGCGTCGCTGTTCGGCTTTGACTACACGGAAGAGCTGGAGCCGTATGGCTATGGCGGCGCCCTCGAGGCATCGTACCGCAACCTGTCAAAGGTGATGACTGACAACCAGGCGTTCGTGGACCGGCTCATCGCCATGTACGGCCTTCCAGCCGGCTTGTTCGAACGCTTCCGTTATCCGCAGCCCAGCCGTCCGCGTTTCCAGTTCGATGCCCGGCAGAAGCCGCGGATTCTGTGGGCAGGCAGGTTCGACAGGGAGAAGCGGCCCGATCTGTTGCTGCAGATTGCGCAGCGCTTGCCGGAATGCCATTTCGACGTGTATGGACTGCCGACGCTGTCAACGCCGCCGGAAATCCTTGCCATGCTTGCAGCGCTGAAGCGCATGCGCAATGTTTCGGTTCTGGGTGCCTACGAAGGTTTCGACAGCGTGCCGGCAGAAAACTATGCGTTGCTGCTCTATACCACCCAGTGGGACGGTCTTCCCAACGTTGTGCTGGAAGCCCAGGCGTCCGGCCTGCCGGTACTCGCGCCGGATATCGGTGGCCTGAACGAAGTCATTCCTGCCGACAGCGGTTTCCTGCTGGAGCGTTTCGACGACGTTGACGGCTACGTCGCCAGTGTTCGGCGTTTTCTGCGTGACCCGGCCACGCTCGCACGTGAGCGAAGCCGCGCGCTGGGGATGATCGAACAAAACCATTCTCCCCAAGCCTTCAGCGCGCATCTGGCGCGCCTGCCCGCATACTCCGGAAGCTGAGCCAGGCGCGGTCACGCCACGCAATGTGGTGACGTGCCGCGCCGGTCTTGCTGTCCCGATTCTGGTGCCGGAACTTTGGGGTTAATGAATCCGTCCGGCGCCCAGTTCGCGGAAGACATCCGCATAGGTGTCCATCATCTGTTGCCGGCCGAAATGCTGTTCCGCGTACTGACGGGCGCTCTGCTTGAATCGTGTCAGTTCAGCGGGATTCTCGCGCCACGCGCAGAGAATGCCTGCGATGCGGTCCGCCTCCGCAGGGCTCGCCAGGAAGCCATTCACGCCGTCCGCAATCAGTTCAGGAACACCGCCCACCGGGGCACCAATCACCGGGATGCCGCAGGCGTTGGCCTCCATGACGATATTGGGCCGGCCATCAAGCTTCGACGGCAACACCAGCACATCCAGCGTCTGCAGCACCGCTCTGACATCGGACGCATAGCCGTGATACTGCAGCCGTTCGCCCGCCGGGCTTTCGTGCACGCGGCGCCGGACCTCGTCGGTCTGGATGCCATCGCCTGCCAGCACAAAGCGGGTGTCGGGCAATTGCGGATGGATCTTCTCAACCAGATCGATAAAGCCGAGCGGGTTCTTTTCCTGCGACATCCGGCCCACGTAGCCAACTAGCATGCCGTTCCGGGGCGGCGCGGTATCCGCTGCCGGCGTCAGCCAGTTCGTGTCGATGCCATTGCGAACGATCCGGACCCTGGCATCCTGCTTGACGGAGTTGCGCTCGACGAACCGCTTCATGTGCTCGGTTTCGACGATCACGCCGTCGATGCATTGCTCATAGAGGAAGTGGTTCAACGTGTGGCCGACTTCGTTATATAGCGTATCCGCAATGCGCAGCGATGGGTTACGCTCCTTCCAGTACGGCAGGTGATGGTAGAGCAGAGGAGCGCCGATTTGCAGAACCAGGTCGGTCGACCGATGCCGCATCTCTTCCCAGACGGCATCGAGGGTTTCGTGATGCGGCACGCTGGTCAGGTCGACCAGTTGCTTGTCGGCGCGGAAATCCTCCATATCGTCCGGCGTGTAGATGGAGGAGGCGTCCGAACAGAAGGCCACCGTTACGTCGAAATTGCGGCGGCGCATCTCGCGCAGTACCTGAAGAGACAATGCTCCTTTAACCAGGAACGGAAGAAGAGCGAGGATTCTTGGGTTACTCATCGGATTTTTTGCTTTCTTCTTGTGCGTTCAAGTATTGAGTCAGCTTGGAATAGACGTCTTGCAAGTTGTCAAATGAGGCCTTCCAGTTGTCGGCCTGCGTCTTGTACCACTCCGCGTTGGTGGCCGCCGTGCTGTCCGCGTACCAGAGCTGCATCAGGTGCGTGATCAGCCTGGGACTGCAAGCCTTCCCGATGAGCCCGGGCAGCGCAAGGATGCGCTCCGGGCTTGGCCGGAACGAGTGGACTACGTGGTAGGCCACGTTCACATTGCTCTCTTCGCCGGTCAGTCCGGCGGGAGCTTCCTGCCTCATGCACCGGAAGAGATGCTCAACCTTGGCAATGGTTCCGGGGGCGCTTGCCACGGCACCGATGTAGGTCGAGCTATAGCCCTTGATATCGGATTCGAAGCCGGTAAAGGAATAGCCCGGAAATGCGCCGAGCAGGGCTTCGATGCCTGGAATGGTCGGATAGTAGATATGCTCATACGAGCCTTCGAGCCAATCCTTGTTGTCGCGTGTCTCCGACATCAACGGAATCTCGAAGATCAATACACCTTCGGGCTTCAGCGCATCCAGGCAAGCGCGGAAGGCACCGCGCAGATCCAGCACATGCTCGAATGTAGCGATCGAGGTGATGACGTCGAAGTGGCGCCTGAATTCATCGCGCCCAAGGTCTGCGAGCACATCGCTGCCGATCATCCGCACGCCGCCCTGGCGCGCCTGGTCGGCCGCATGCGCATTGACTTCTATGCCGTAAGTCTCGTACGTTGCGCCGAGACCGCGCAGCATGAAGCCATCAGCGCAACCAACGTCCAGCACACGACCGCCTTTGATCAGTCCTTCGACCAGCAGCCTTACCCAAAGCAGTGCGTGCTCGGCGGTGAAGGCATAGTCGGCATAGCCGACTTCCAGATGCGCTTCGCCGCCGTAATAGCCGTCCTGATAAAAGACACTAGTGTCCGCGGGTGGGTTTTCAATCATCCCCATGCCGCAATTTGCACAGAAGAGAACACGCCGGCCATCGCCGCGCTCCACCGCATGGGAAAATTGTTTGTGCAAACACACATTGCATTCGAAGGCGCCGATGTTCTCGCTTTGAATTATCTCAGTCATCAAGACCCGCTAAGTCTCCGCAGTAGGTGAGGGGCAAGCCTGGCACGCCGCAGCAACGCTGCAGCGATCCGCCGCGGCGTGTACCGGGTACGCTGCATGTGATAGACGCGTTCCCAGTGCTCCGCCTGGGCTTGCCAGTAGTTGCGCGCGTGGATGAACTCGCCGATATCCCGCTCCAGCTTATTTGCGTAGGCGAAACCCGGCGACCCTTCGCGATACGTGGTGAGCGCACGGCGTCCGGCGCGTGAGAGCGCATTGTCTGGTTCGCCGGACAGGACTTCGCTGCGAAAGGTGGCAAAGTCAGCGAATTCAGGCGTTGCCATCACGATGCCGAGCAGGCGGTAGGCATGCCTGGGTTCGAGTTTGCACAGCTCGCCATGGCGCGCTACCCAGGTGATGATGCTTTCCACCGTCGGATGCAGGGCGCGTGCTTCCGCCAGCGGGATCAGGTTGCGCATCATGGCGTAACTGAGTTCCAGGAACTGCCCGAGCGGATCGGCGTGGGTAACGCCGCGCTTGTGCAGACGCATGAAGGTCAGTTGCTGAGGCACGACGGCGAACTTGCAACCCATCCGCAGGGCCCGCGTCCAGAGCTCATAGTCGGGCGCGCGTACCATGCCGGCGTCGTCGAGGCCGATGCGCAGATGGGCTTCACGGCGCACCATGCTGGACGAGCGGCACAGCCAGTTCATGCCAACCCAGTTCTGCACCAGGTTCAGGTTGTGTGCCTGATTGATGCCAGATTCAAGCGAAGGGGCATCCGGGTGCGGCTTGCCTTCGTGGTCGAGGATCTTGACATAGGTGCCGACGATGTCGAGGCTGGGATCCTCCTCTACCGCGCCCAGCTGGATTTCGGCCTTGTCAGGCGCGATCCAGTCATCGGCATCCAGATTGACCAGCCAGGTCCCGCGGGCCGCTTCGACCGCGCGGTTGTAACTGCCGGCGCCGCCGAGGTTCTTTTCGTTGACGATCAGCCGGATACGCGGGTCATTGAAACTGCGGACGACTTCGACGGACCTGTCGCGCGAGCAATCGTCCACCACGACGATCTCGAAGTCCTGAACCGTCTGTTCCAGGATGGATCGCAGCGTTGTACCGATGTACTCCTCGTAGTTGTAAGAGAGGACGATATAGGACAGCAGCGGCTGGCTGTTCATTTCAGGCATGCTGCGATCCGGTCGAGGTCGGCGTCGGAAAGATTGTCATGGAACGGCAGGCCAATGACGCGCGCGGCAAGCTTGTCGGTACCCGACAGATCCGCATGCGGAACATCGGCAAATGCCGGGTGCCGGTGGCAACCCAGTCCCCACCAGCGACGCCATTCGATGCCCGCGGCATCGAGACGCTCAATGGTGCCCGCCACATCCTCTTCCGGAATCGTCACATTCAGCGTCATGGTCACCCACTTCACGCCAACGCCGCGCTGTAGGCGGGCGGCCTTGCCTTCGAGACGGTGCCGGTAGGCTTCAGTCAGGTGGCGAAGCTCACGCAGCCGGGCCGGCAGTGCATCCAGCGCGGCCAGACCGACGGCGGCGCCGTACTCGGAAATCCGGTAGTTGCCGCCGCGGATACTCGATAGCCGTTCAACACCCATAAAGCCGAACCCGGTCATCGCCGTGGTACGGGCGGTCAGTTCCGTGTCGGACGTCAGAATGGCACCGCCTTCGCCGATGCCGAGCACCTTGGTCGCGTGCAGGCTGACGCAGGCGGGTTGTGCGCCAACGTCGGCAATCGCAGTGATCGCTGCGGCGGCATCGAAAACCACCGGGATGGCGTGGCGCGCCTCGAATGCCGCCCACGCCTTGAAATCAGGCGGCGCACCGAAGGCGCTTACCACCAGCACCGCTGCCGGCTTCTCGGGCACCGTGGCAAGGGCTGCTTCCGCGATTTCAGGCGTCAGAGTGAGACTGTCGGGATTGACTTCAAGAAGGTAAGGCGTGAGCCCGGCATTGCAAACCGCATGGGCGCTCGCGATGAACGTGTAGGACGGCATCAGGCAATAGCGCTTGCCGGGCGTTGCACGCGAACGCAGGGCAAGTTCGATTGCCGTCGTGCCATTGCTGGTAATCGTGACTCCCTTTGCACCCGTCAGCTCGCCAAGCCGTGCAACGAACTCACGATAGAGCGGGCCATAGTTGCTGTAGGTGCGATTCGCATCGATACGTTGCAAATAGGGCAGCAATGCGGCTGCTTCAGGCAGGCGGGGAATAAGTACCTTGATGGGGGCCTGCGACGCGTGGGAGCTATTAGACATGGAATGAAGGCAAAGAGCTGAATGTGTCTGGAAAGACGCGAGCACCGCTCACGTCGGAATTTGAGGGCTTGCCGCAGATGCGGCACGCCGGACAATCGGGCGCGCCGGGACGCCGACCACGGTGGCGCCTGGCTCGACGTCACGGATGACGACGGCACCCGCGCCGACGATGGCTCCGGCACCGATCCTGCAGCGCGGTGCCACCACGGCACCTACACCGAGATCCGCCCCGTCCTCGACGGTGACCCAGCCAGCCAGCGATACGCCCGGGCCCAGGTTCGCGAACGCGCCGATCTTGCAGTCGTGGGAGATCACGCAACCCGGATTGATCAAGGCATGCTCGCCGATCTCGACATCTGTCGTCATGCTCGCCGGCCCCAGGAAGATTGCTCCTGCTCCGATCTTCACGTGCTGTCCTTTGGCGACGGAGGGATGCATCAGCGTAGTAAAGTGCTTGCCATGCAACTTGCGCGCAATACGCGCGCGCGCCGGGCAGTCTCCTACCGCAAGCACAAACGAAACATCTGTCCTAGCGAGCCACGGCTCGATATCATCGAACACTGGCACACCGCGGATCGACTCCGCCGCATAGCCTGGCTCCACGACGAAGGCACTGACCTGATGTCCGGTGAGCTGCAGCGTCGCCAGTACCTCGCGACCAAGGCCGCCGGCCCCGAAGATCACAATCGACATAGCTGTTATAGCGCCATTTGGCGGATTGTTGGGACAGGGAAGTATCGCACACCGCGTGGCTGGTCATTGGCGGCAGCAACCTGGCTTCCGGTGCATTAATGGCCATCAGGCCGGCGACCGGTTATTGCGAGTCCTTGCAAATGCCGCCGCCCCGCGCCTGGTTGAGCACCGCCATTTTTGCATCGGCCTGATGCAAGGATGCTGCATGCGAACGTCGTTCAGCCCTGCATGTTACTGACTCCGCGCTCATGGGCGGCTATACCTGCGTTTTTGAAACAAAAGAAACTTCGAGGAAACAAAATTAACGGTCAGCCCTGCCAGACTTCCGATCGCGACCCCGATCACCGGATGGGTTGCGATGGTGGTGCTGACCAGAATGCCAGCCGCATAGGCGCCGTAGTTGACGATCCCGCCGCCGCACATCAGCAGCATGTAGCTAAGGTACTCCTGAAACAGAGGCTTGCCGGAATGGTGGCCGGCAAACGTGACCGTCCTGTTTATCAGCCAGGTCGTGGAAGCCGCGCACACAAACGAAACGGCCCGTCCGCCATACAGGCCGAACTGTGCCTTGGTCAGGTACAGGATGCCTGCGTCCACGACGAAACCGATGGCTCCTGCAATGACGAAGATGCAAGCCTGAGCTGCGGCCTTTTTCACTGGCATGGATTTGCGCGTCGCGTTGCCGGTACCGACAGGTACATCAGCCGCTTGCATTCATGGCGGCCCCGGGTCACGGTGTCCAGCACGAAGCCGCATACGAAAGAAAGCAGCCCGGAAAGCATGATGCCGGTGGACAGCACGGCCAGCGGCAAATGCGTCACCTTGCCGGTCTCGAGATATTCGAGAATCACCGGTGTGGCGCAAAGCAGGGACAATAAAACGAAGATAGTTCCAATCAGCCCGAAGAACGAAAACGGGCGCTCGCTCATATAAAGCTTGATGATAGTTTTCACAATCCTGAAGCCGTCACGATAGGTAGAGAGCTTGCTGGTGGAGCCTTCCAGCCGTTCGCCATAATTGGTGCTGACCTCGCCATAAGGCATTCTCAGTTCCAGCGCATGAACCGTGAGTTCCGTTTCAGTCTCGAACCCGACCGCGAGCGCGGGGAAGGATTTGGCGTAGCGCCGGGAGAACGCCCGGTATCCGGACAGCATATCGGTGAAGCGGCCATTGAAGATCCGCATCACGGTGCTCGTCAGCAGCCAGTTGCCGAAGCGGTGACCCTGCCGATAGGCGCCCTTGCACTGGTCGACGCGGCAGCCCACCACCATGTCGAGTCCGTCGTCCAGCAGCTTCGCTACCAGCTGAGGCGCAGCAGCGGCATCATAGGTGGCGTCTCCGTCGGCCATCACATAAATGTCGGCTTCGACGTCGGCGAAAATCCGGCGCACCACATTTCCCTTGCCCTGCAGCCCGACGTAGAACACCTCGGCTCCGGCATTTGCCGCCACTTCCGCGGTGCGGTCGGAAGAGTTGTTGTCAAACACGCAGATCCGCGCGTGCGGCAGGGCGGCCCGGAATGAAGAAACCACGCTGCCAATGGCGACCTCCTCGTTATAGCAGGGGAGCACAACAGCAATCTTTAGGTCGGGCGGCACTGTGGAATACATGTTTGGCGGTTCGGACAGCAGTCGGAAAGAATTCGCTACGGTTTGGTTGGGATTAAAAAGTGCGCGGAAGCGGTACCGCGGTAATCGAACAAATGTCGGGGTACGCCGACATTGTCCGGGCCCAGTAATGTTGGCGTGTCGGATTCTATCAAAGTGATATGGGAATACCGGTTGAATATGCCGTCCACTGCGCTGGCGGGAAGATTGGCAAAGCATTTTCGCCACAAGGCCAGGGCGGGTACCGGCGAGACATGCGAAGCGGATCGATAACCCAATCCGTTTAGCGTGGCGCCCGGAAAACCTTCAGCGGCGAGGATGCCGCCATTGGCCTGCGCCTGTTGAGAGAGCCGCTGCAGCACCACCGTATCGGGCAGGTTGAAAATGGGCCATGCCGATTGCACCGGATTGAACGGCAGGAACGCCACGGCGCCCCCGGCTGCCGCCAGGCCGGCAATGCTGGTCAGCGGATGCAGGCGGCGGACCTTCTGCACCAGGATGCACAGCACGACCGCGGGAACGATGTACAAATCGTTCCAGTACCTGGGGTGGTAGCCGTATTTCGACGCCTTGAACAGCAGCCACGAGGCAATCACGACGCCTATGAACACCAGCGCGCGACTGGTTGACCAGGTCAGCCCTACGACGCGCACAACGGTCAGCGCGAACATGACGAGCAGCACGCCGGCAGCGAACACCATGCGTTCGGGTTGTACGTGGTTCCAGAGCAAGAGCTTGCCAAGGACTGCCGGTACCGGAAGCATCATCCAGGCCGTCACCATCACGAGCGCGGCGAGGAAGATGGCCGCAGGCAACCACTGGCGTTTTGCGGCCAGCGCAGGGCGCGCATTGCGGTAATCGAGGAAACACAGGCAAAGCACGATGAACCATGTTCCGGCGACACCGATTTCGGAGATATTTGCCCCGATCAGCGTGTTGTATGACCGGTCAAACGTGCTGGCGGGAAAGAACAGCGAGAGCCAGCGCTCCACCGTCACCGCACCGCCAGAGAAGTTGCGCTGGCCCGGATAGAGGGTCTGCAGGGTGTTCAGCAGGTAGTCCTTGAGGTAAAGGACCGCGGTCGCCGCAGCCAGCACCGCAGCGACGGCAAGGCCGGCCAGGCGGGACGGCCGCCACCACTCCCGGCCGTAGCAGAGGAAGAAAACGGCCCCCGCGAATGCCAGCGATATGACCAGTGGCGGATAGAAATCGGTGACCAGCCAGCTTGCCGCCAGCCAATAGAACAGAACCAGGCGTAGTGCGATCGGGGCCTCGATAAAGAGCACGGCCATGGCGCCGGCGAACAGCGCGATGATCGGCCCTTTCTCGTTCCACCAGAACTGCGAAAACCCCGTGAAATAGAGCGTCAGCGCAAGCAGCAACGATTGTGGCTGCGTTGCCCCGACAACGCGAAACAGCTTGCCGTATCCGACGATAAAGATCGCGAATATCGCGAACCAGTGAAACGAATACGCGTACGCGGCATTGACGAGCGCGTACAGCCACATGGTCGGCTTGAACAGCAACCCCCAGTCCGCGATCGGAAGGCCATAGTTGATGCGCAGGTCCTCGCCGTACAGGGAGGTGGAGTTGAAGCGTTGCAAACCGTTGCGCACGGTGGCCTGGGTGAGCGGCGTGACGACCGACCACTCGTCGCTGCGAATCGCGCGCGGCGTGCCAAAGTGCAGCCCATCGCCTTTTGCGCCGATGCGTTCGAGCACTACGCCATACGAGGATGGCGACCAGGTATTGCCCACATAGATCAGGCCCAGCAGCAACAGCATGAAGCCGAGCAGGTGTTTTCGCATCAGCGCAGATAAACGCATAGTTAGCTTGAGAGGTTTGCTGCGAACGAAGGCCGGATTCTAACTGCCGCCGCTGCGTGGAACGCTCAGCGTTGGCCGACCTAAGCGGAGGCGGTGGCGGCAGCCGTTTTCCGGCTGGAGACAAGCACGAGGGTGAGCCCGAATACGACGGCAACTGCATTTCCCAACGCGTATCCCAGCACGGCGCCCCGTGTGCCAAGGCGTGGCACGGCGATGGCGTCGACCACCACTGTCGTGGCGAGTACAAGGGCCCATTTCGCAGCGACCCAGCGTGGCTTGCGCAAGTAGACCGGCAGCAGGCTAAGGCCGACGTCCGCAAAGATCAGGGCCGATGCCAGGGCGGCGAGTTGCAGCAGGACAACCGTCCCCGCGAACGCCTGGCCATAGAGCAAGTGGACGATCCACTTGGCACAGAGCGCAATGAGAATGGCGCCGCAAAGGCCGACTGCGGCCATGCCCCCGGTGACGCGCAGCACGTTGCGCCGCGCGGCCGCGGCGGATTGCTGTGCAAACACGTAGATCGGCGCCACACCCGCCGCCAGAATTGTGGCGATGGTGGTGAAGTTGTCCAACACCTGCATGGTGGCCGCGTAGGCGCCCAGTTCGGCAAGCGGTACGGCGGGCTTGAGGATGAGCTGATCGGCGCGGCGCGCGGCGACCATCAGCATGAAGCTGAGCCAGAACAGTGCGCCGTCTCGGATCAGTTCGCGCCTGAGCGACGCATCGTGTGCCGGCACGGCGCGCGGGGCTCGAGAAAGGTAATACCAGCTCAGCAATACCGCCGCGATCAGCGGCTCGATGGCGAAGGCGGCGGCATAAGCAGGCAGAAGCTGGGTTTCGGAAAGGAACAGCGCCGTGATCAGACCGACCTTTACCGTCAGCCCAAACAGATTGAAGACGACATTTGGCCGGTTGTGGGTGCGCGCCTGCATCCACGCGATAACGATGCCGAACGGCTCGCGCAGCACGACCGCGGTTCCCAGTATGGCAGCCGGAACCCAGGTGTCCGCAGGCTGTTGCGTCAGGGCCAGGTAGGCGCACATCAGCGCATAGCCCCCGATCCCGGCCGACAGCCGGATCGCGAACGCATGGGCGACCAGCTTGTGCCTGGCTTCGGGCGTCGGCAGTGCGACCAGGCGCGGCACCACCACCTCGGCGGCGCAGATCAGCGGGACCGATGCCGCGATAAAGACCAGCGACTGCGCGTACTGGAAATGCCCGAAGCCCTCGGTCCCCAGCGCGCGCGCCAGCATGCCAACGATGACGATGCCGATCGCCACCTGCAAGCCGCGATCGGCAAGCATCCACAGCAAGTTGCCGGCAACTCGGCGCCGCATCAGTGGCTGTCCTTCAGTTGTTGGTAATTGACCAGCCATTGCCGTGCGACGGCGGACACATCGAAGCGGCTGAGGATCTGCTGCCTGCGCCGGTCCGTTTCCGCCTGGGTGCCGGGCAGTTGGCCGATGGCGTTCTGAAGAGCCGATGCCAGTGCCGCGGCGTCGCCGACAGGGGTGATGGTGGCCGTGCCACCTGCCAGCTCTGCCACGCCCGCGGCGGCGGTCGCGACCACGGGCAGTCCGGTCGCCAGCGCTTCGCCAATGGCGAGCGGCATGCCTTCGATCCGTGACGAGAGCGCGAATACATCGGCCGCGCGCAGCAGGTCCGGAATATCGCTGCGTGCGCCGGCGAGGGTCACCAGCGTTGCGAGACCGCCCTGTACGATCCGGTCTTGCAGCGCCTGACGCAGCGGACCTTCCCCAACAATCACCAGCCTCGCATGCGGCACAGCCCTGGCAACCAGCCGGAACGCCTCGATCAGCGTTGCCTGGTCTTTCTCGGGCACAAGCCTGCCCACATTCAGTACCAGTACGTCCTGCGCACCAAGGCCGAGATCGCGCCGCACACGCTCGCGCGCGGCGTCGTCCGGCCGGAATCGGCTGGTGTCGATGCCGTTGGGCATCACGATCACGCGCCGGGCCGGCGCGGCGCCGCTTGCCACCATCGCCTGCCGGCCGGCCTCGCTGACATGGGTGGTCAGTGCGCACCAGCGGTCGGTCAGGCGATAGGCGAGGGTGCGCAGCGTGCCGCCTTCGCGTGCGCTATGCGCGGAGCAGACAACCGGGGGCATGCGGCCGGTCCGGGTCAGTGCGCGCGCGAACAGGTTGCCGTGGACCATATGCGAATGGATGACGTCCGGGCGCCATTGGCGTACGACCCGACGCGTCTTGCGCAGCGCTGCCAGCATCGACAGCGGGGTCTTGCGCATGCCAAGTTCGGTGACCGGGATGCCGGCAGGGAGATCGATTTCTTGTCCTTCGGTCAGGCTCACGATGGCCACGCTGTGGCCCAGTGCGACAAAGGCGCGGGCGAGTGCCGCGATCTGCTGCTCCGCGCCGCCCAGCCTGAGACCGGTGGTGATGACAAGGATGCGCAAGGGCTCTGCCACGGTGGCCGGTTGTTCGGCCGCCATCAGCGCGCCCCGTAGCCGGTCAGCAGCGTGCGCAGCGTCTTCACCGCAATCAGCAGGTCCAGTGCCAGCGAGCAATGCTTGACGTAATACAGGTCATAACTCAGCTTGGTCACGGTTTCTTCGAGGCTGCCGGCATAGCCCTGCTGGACCTGCGCCCACCCGGACAGGCCGGGCCGCACCAGGTGTCGGTAAGGGTAGTAGGGGATCGATTCCGAGAACTGGTCGACCATTGGCGCCTGCTCTGGCCGCGGGCCGATCAGGCTCATGTGGCCAGCCAGCACATTCCAGAGTTGCGGGATTTCATCGAGGCGGTACTTGCGGATAACGCGCCCGACACGCGTAACGCGCGGGTCCCGCCGCACGGCGAACTGGGCCGGCGCGCTGGCGTCGACGCCCATGCTGCGGAATTTGAGCATGATGAACGGCTTGCCGAAGAGGCCGATGCGTTCCTGCCGGAAGATGGCGCCGCCGGGCGTTTCCATGCGGATGGCGAGTGCCACGGCGAGACCCATGGGCACGGCAATCGGTGCCAGGCACAGCACCGCCACGATATCGACCACGCGTTTCAGATAGCCATACAGATAGTGGGCGGCGTAGTCATCCAAAAAATTCTCATCGATATGCGCCAGCCCGACCCGCCCAGTCAGCATTTCCCCAACCCGCTCGACCGAATACATCCGCACATGACTCATCTTGTAATGCGCAAGCAGCCGGGTGCGTTCCGGGTCTCCAGTCGCACTCCGATCCACCATCAGCCCATCAAAATGCCCGGCATCCTCCAGCGACCCGACCGGTTCAAACCGCATGCGCGCCGCCGGCGCAGCGCCGGGCATGGCGAGGATGCCTTCGAGCTGCGCCAGGGTGTGCGGGTCGGTGTACCCGAACAATGGCACATAGTTATGCACGTAGCGGCGATAACCCGCCCAGATCCAGCCGAGCGTAATGAGATACGACAGCAGCAGGGCCCCACGCGAGTATTCGATATGGAAGGCCGCGAAGCCAAACAGCAAGCCGGCAAAGGGCAGTGTCACGGCCAGTCCGACCAGGCTGTTGCCCTCCATCGCCGGCAGGTGGAGCGAGCGGTGGAGCAGCATGAACGCCGCCAGGTACGGCATCACCGACCACAGCAGCGTGCGCGTGAAGACGTAGGTGACCAGGCCGGCGCGGTGCGCGGCTTCGGCAAAGACCGCACTGAACGCGAACAGCGATAGCCCGAGCACTGCCCAGGCGAGCATCCGGCTGACCCGGCGCATGGTTTCGGAACCGCCGATGCGGCCACGCAAGGCGTGGCGGCGCAGGTTGTCGGTCTTGGCGTTCATCATGTCGGCACCCGCGCGGTGGCGGGGAGTCTGGCCAGGGCATCCCGATAGACTTGCCACGTTGCCTCGGTCATGCGGTCCAACCCATAGCACTGTTCCCACCGGCGGCGCGCGGCGATGCCGAGTTCGGTCCGCAATGCGCCGTCGCCCGCAAGGCGCACCAGCGCAGCGGAAAACGCGTTGGTGTCGTTGCCGGCGACCAGCAGGCCATGCCGTGGATCCTCAATCTGTTCACGGATGCCGGGCAGGTCCGACGCGATCACCGGCAGCCCGGCCCGCATCGCTTCGAGCACCGACAACGGAAAGCCTTCGTGGTCGGAAGCCAGCACGAACACCTGTGCCGACGCCAGCAAGCCCGCGATATCGGCGACATTTCCCGGAAAGGTCACGCGTCCCGGCGCGAGTTGCGCGGCGAGTGCCTCCATTGCAGCCCGTTGCGGTCCGTCCCCGGCCAGCACCAGTTCACAGTCGGGAAGGTTCGCGTGCGCGAAGGCCCGGATCAGGATGTCGGGCCGTTTTGGCGCCGCGAAGCGGGCGACCATGACGATGCGGCGCATCGGGTCGGCAGGCGAGGCGCGAACTCCGGTGTCGGCGATCCCGTTGGGAATGACGGCGATACGGGGGGCAGGGATCGGAAGAGCCTGCGCCAGCCGCTGTTCGGCTTCGGCCACGCAGATCAGCCGGCTGGTCAGTGGCGCGAGCAGCCATTCCGCAACGCGTGCTGCCAGTCGCTGGCGCGCGGGAGCCTGTGGCTTGAAGGCGAAACCGTGCACGGTGTAGACCACCGGAATGCCAAGGAGCGCCCCCGCGATCCGCCCCAGCGCGCCGGCCTTGGCGCTGTGCGCATGGATCAGGTCCGGCCGCGCCTGCTTCAAGGCTTGCAGCAGTTCCCGCAATGCACCCACCGCGCGCAAGGGCGACAGAGCGTTGTCCAGCCGGGCCAGCCGGATGACTTGCGCGCCGGCGCGCCTGGCGATGTCCAGCAGCGGTCCATCGCCGCCAGCCAGCAGCAAGATGTCGGCATCGGCCGGTGCTGCCTGCACCAGGTCGGCAACATGCGACTGCGCCCCGCCGATCTCCGAATTGGTGATCAGATAGGCGATGCGCAGGCGCGGCGAGGGCTGTGCGGCGGTGGTCAAGTTTGCTTACGAAATTTGCCAGGCTGCAACCGCCACAGGACCTGAATATGCTGGTGATTCATGGCAAGTTCAGGGTGGTCGGGCGATCGCTTCCGTGACCGATATGTCCGGACGAAGCAAGGCGCGGCCGGGTGGGCGGCAATGTGTAGCCTCAGGTGTAGGACAGACGCTGAAAATTGCGCCTGTCCTGTATATTGCCGCGATTATACCGCCCGCCAGCCGCGCAATCCGGCAAAATACCCCCCTTTGGTTCTTTCCAAGAGCCCTATCCGGTATCGCCGTCGTGCCCTTGCGGTGTGCGGCGTGCCCGACAAGACTGACAGGAAGCCACATGCAAATCGATCCCTCTATCTTTAAAGCCTATGACATCCGCGGCATCGTGGGCAAAACGCTCACGCGCGAGGTCGCACGCCAGATTGGTCTGTCGTTCGGCTCAGCGGCTGTGGAACTGGGTGAGAACTCCATTGTGGTCGGCCGCGACGGGCGGCTTTCGGGGCCTGAGCTGATCGACGGCCTGGTTGAGGGGCTGCGCTCCGCCGGCCTGGACGTGATCGACGTCGGCATGGTCGCCACCCCCATGGTCTACTTCGGTACCAACATCGAGCTCAATGGCGTCCGTGCCACCTCGGGCATCATGGTCACCGGCAGCCACAATCCCCCCGACTACAACGGCTTCAAGATGGTCCTCGCCGGCCAGGCCATCTACGGCGAGCAGATCCAGGGCCTGAGCCAGCGCATTGAGGCGGGTGACTTCACCAGCGGTGCAGGCACCTACCAGAAAGTCGATGTGCGCCAGAAGTACCTCGACCGCATCACGAGCGACGTCAAGCTCGCCCGTCCGATGAAGATCGCCCTCGACGCCGGCAATGGCGTGGCCGGCGCCTTCGTTGGCGACCTGTTCCGCGGCCTGGGCTGCGAAGTGACCGAACTGTTCTGCGACGTGGACGGCAATTTCCCCAACCACCACCCCGATCCGGCGCATATCGAGAACCTGCAGGACCTGATGAAGACCCTGCGCGAGACCGATTGCGAGCTGGGCCTGGCCTTTGACGGCGACGGCGACCGCCTGGGCGTGGTGACCAAGGACGGGCAGGTGATCTTCCCGGACCGCCAGCTGATGCTGTTCGCCGAGGAGATCCTGTCGCGCAATCCCGGTGCGCAGGTGATCTACGACGTGAAGTGCACCGGAAAGCTGGCTCCGTGGATCCGCGAGCACGGTGGCGAGCCGCTGATGTGGAAGACCGGCCATTCGCTGGTCAAGGCCAAGCTGAAGGAGACTGGTGCGCCGATCGCCGGCGAGATGAGCGGCCACGTGTTCTTCAAGGACCGCTGGTATGGCTTTGACGACGGCCTGTACACCGGCGCGCGCCTGCTGGAGATCCTGTCGCGCCACGCCGACCCGAGCGCGGTGCTGAATGCGCTGCCGAACGCCAACAACACGCCGGAGCTGCAGCTCAAGTGCGCCGAAGGCGAGCCCTTCACGCTGCTCGACAAGATCAAGGCGAACGCGAAGTTCGAGGGCGCGCGCGAGGTGAACAAGATCGATGGCGTGCGCGTGGAATACGCCGATGGCTTCGGCCTGGCGCGTCCGTCGAACACCACGCCGGTGGTGGTGATGCGTTTCGAGGCGGACAACGACGCCGCGCTGGCGCGCATCCAGGCCGAGTTCAAGCGTGTGATCCTGGCCGAGAAACCGGATGCTCAACTCCCGTTCTGAGCGCACGGCGGTGCCGCCGGCACCGCCACCTTCGCCCGATGCGGTCGGCGCGGCCGGCGTGGCGCAGTCCATGCCGGCCGCGGTGCCGTTCGCGCTGCCGCTTACGTTGCCGGATAAGCCGCGCATCCTGCTGGTCAAGGTGTCGTCGCTCGGCGACGTGGTGCACAACATGCCGCTGGTGCACGACCTGCGCGCGCGCTGGCCCGGTGCCGAGATCGACTGGGTGGTGGAAGAGGGCTATGTGGAGCTGGTGCGCCTGTTGCCCGAGGTGCGGCGGGTGATCCCGTTCGCGCTGCGGCGCTGGCGCAAGCGCATCCTGCAGGGCGCGACCTGGCAGGAAATGGGCGCCGTGCGCGACGCCTTGCGCCAGGAGCGCTACGACGCCGTGATCGAAAGCCAGGGCCTGCTCAAGACTGCGGTGGTGGCGCGCGTGGCGACGCGCGCGCCGGGTGCGCCGATCATCGGGCTGGGCAATGCGACGCAGGGCTCGGGCTATGAGCCGGCGGCGCGCCTGTTGTACACCGATGCGGTGCGGGTGCCGCGGCAGACCCATTCGGTGCGGCGCTCGCGTCTGCTGGGCGCGGCGCTGACGGGGATTGCGCCGGCGGAGCCGCCGCAGTTCTTCGGGCCGGCGGCGCAGTCGCTGCATGCCGACGATCCGTTGTGGGCAGGCCTGCCGGCGCGCTATGCCGTCTGCTTCCACGCGACAGCTGGGGCGCGCAAGAAGTGGGCGGTGCAGAACTGGCACGCGCTGGGCAACCGGCTGGCCGCTGAAGGGTTGACGATGCTGCTGCCGTGGGGCAACGAGAAGGAGCGCCAGGCCGCCGAGGAGATCGCCGCGGGCGTGCCGCAGGCCCGCGTGCTGCCGAAGTTCTCGGTGATGCAGGGATTTGGCCTGATCAACCGTGCCGAAGTGGTGATCGGGGTCGATACGGGCCTGGTCCATATCGCGGCGGCGCTGTGCCGGCCGACGGTGGAAATCTATACCGCCACGTGGCGCTGGAAGACGGAAGGGTATTGGTCCGGCCGCATCGCCAACGTCGGCGACGACGGCGTGGTGCCATCGGTCGATGAAGTCTATGAAGCCGCTCGCCGCGTGCGCGGGGTGGCTGCCTGATGCTGCGCCTGATCTATAGCCTGCTGTGGGTGGCGGTGTTGCCGCTGGCGCTGTTGCGGCTGGCATGGCGCGCGCGCAAGGAGCCCGGCTACCTGCACCATGTCGGCGAGCGGCTGGGCGTGTATGGCAGCCTGCCGAACCAGGGGCCATGGCTATGGGTCCACGCCGTGTCCGTGGGCGAGACCCGTGCCGCGCAGCCGCTGATCGAGTCCTTGCTCCGCGCCTATCCGCGCCACCGCCTGCTGTTGACGCACATGACGCCGACCGGGCGCCAGACCGGCGCGCAGCTGTTCGGCAACGAGCCGCGTATCGTGCAGTGCTACCTGCCGTACGACCTGCCCTGGCTGGTGCGGCGGTTCTTGCGGTATTTCCGGCCCGAGGCGGGGATGCTGATGGAGACCGAGGTGTGGCCCAATGTGGTGCACGGCGCGCGCAAGGCGGGTGTGCCGTTGTACCTGGTCAATGCGCGCCTGTCGCCGCGCAGTTTCCGGCGCACGGCGCGCTTCGGACGCGCGGCTTCGGCGATGTACCGCGACTTCGCGGGTGTGCTGGCGCAGACTGCTGGCGATGCCGAGCGCTTTCGCGCACTGGGCGTGCCGGCGGTGCAGATCACGGGCAACCTCAAGTTCGACATGCAGCCGCCAGCGGCGGGCATGGCCCTGGGCGAGCGGCTGCGCAAGGTCTTCAATGGCCGCCAGGTGCTGGCCGCCGCCAGTACCCGCGAAGGCGAGGAGCCGCTGCTGCTCGACGCCTTCTCACGCTGGCAGTCGCTGGCCGGCGACGTGCCGCGCCCGGCGTTGCTGCTGATCCCGCGCCATCCGCAGCGCTTCGATGAAGTGGCGGCAATGGCTGGGCGCGCCGGGTTCTCGGTGGCGCGCCGCAGTGCGCTGAATCTCGATGGCGAGACGGCACCCGTGGACGCGGATATCCTGCTCGGCGATTCGATGGGCGAGATGGCGATGTACTTCGCCGCATCGGACCTCGCCTTTATCGGCGGCAGCCTGTTGCCGCTGGGCGGACAGAACCTGATCGAGGCGTGCGCGGTCGGCACGCCGGTGCTGATCGGCCCGCATACCTTCAACTTTGCGCAGGCGACCGAAGACGCCATTGCCGCAGGCGCCTGCCTGCGCGTGGACAATGCCGATGAACTGGTGCGCAGCGCTGGCAGCGTGCTGGCGGACCGCGCGCGGCTGGCGCATATGCGGGCGCATGCGCAGACCTTTGCCGGGCTGCATCGCGGCGCTACCGTGCGCACGCTGGCGGCGCTGGCGCCGGTACTGGAAGACTAAGCGGCCAGGTCAGGGTTCCGCCGGAGCCGGTGGCGTCCTGACCAGCGCATCCCACTGCAGCGCGATCCGCTCGAGCGCAAAGCCGGCTGCCTTGCGGCGGCCGGCGTCGGCGAGGCGAGTAGCGGTCGCCGGCTCGCGGATCACGGTCAGCAGCGCTTGCGCAAGCGCATCCGCATTGCCTGTCGCGACCACCAGCGCGTCTTGGCCGGGCGTCAGCAGTTCGCGCGGGCCCGTTTCGCAATCCGTCGAGACGATGGGCAAGCCAAACGCCATGGCTTCGATCAGCACCAGCCCGAAGCCCTCGTATCGCGAACTCAGGCAGAACACCGACGCGCGCCCGTACGCTTGCTGAGGATCGTGGCAAATGCCCGGCATGCTGACGCGACCCTGCAAGCCCAATTCAACAATCAGCGCACGCAGGGCAGGGCGCTCCTCGCCCTCGCCGTGGATCAGCAATTGCCATCCCGGCGCCTGCGCGGCGACCTGCTGCCACGCATGCAGCAGCACATCGAACCCCTTGGCCTCGACCAGCCGGCCCATGGCGAGCACCGTCTTCTGCGTGCGCGGCGCAGATGCGGGCGGCATCGGGAATGGCAGGGGGTTTGGCAGGCAGACGATATCGCTGCATGGCTGCAGCGCTTCGCGCCAGCGCTGGCGGTCCCGTTCCGTCAACACCACGACCTGCCGGCAGAAGCGTGCCGCGAGCCGCCGCGCCACCTTGCGCGCCGGCTTGCCGAGATCCTCGTCGAAGTGGCAATGCTCCCAGGCGATATGGTGCAGGCCGAGGCCAGCGGTGGCGGGCAGCACGAACAGCGCGAGCATGGTGTCGACCTGCACCAGCACTTCGATCCGGTGCGCTTGGCAATGGCGGCGGATGCCGGCCACGGTGGCCAGGTAAGCCCGCTTGAAAGAAGGCCGTTGCGCAAACAGCGCTTCATGCCGGATGCGCGGATCGAGCGCGAACTGGCTGGCCTGGTCCCACAGGCTCAGAATGTTCACGTTATGGCCGAGCGCGGCCAGCGCACTGGCGATCGTCGCCGTCATGCGTTCGGCGCCGGCCATGGCGTTCAGCGTGCCGGTCAGGAAGCAGATATTGCGGCCGGATGCCGAGGGATGCGTGGTGGTGGGCAAGGTGATCTGGGCGATCCGAGGTGTTCAGATGCACTCGGGGACACGAAAGACCACGGCTGGCATCCGCCGCGGCGAGACATGGGGCGCACGTTACACTGATATGTATGGACCGTGTCAAGTACCAAAAGTGTGGCCCCCCAAAGTTTGACGGGTCAAGGGCGGGCATCAGCCCGGCGTAGCGCACCCTTGACGCGACGTCGGTTTGTACGGCATGCGCAAGTACAATAAGCAGATCAAGGAAGACTATCCGGGTAGCAAGGAACCAAAAGCCATTCTGGAATGACTACCGTCACCCGCACTCTCTATGCGACATCGTCGCACGTGGCCGCGCTTCGCGGGACGTGCAAGGCAATGGCATTTGCACGCGCAGACCTTTGGCGTCGCTACGGCGCCCTGGGCACCGTCGGCAAGAGTGCGGTTGACATCCGCAAGGAAGTCACGGCTGCCGGTTGGTACGCGAACCTCGCGGTGGACGGCACGATCCGCGCCGAGACCACGAGGGATGTCGTCAACGACATCCTGACGTACAAGGCAGCCGCATGCGTGAAGGTGCGACAGGCCATCGCAAAGCGAACCGCCGACGAGGCTGAGCGAAAGCGGCTCTATACGCTGCTCAAGAGCGACAAGTGGCTCGAAGACAAGTACCTGCACCGGATAATGCGCAAGTACTTTCGGCACGGTGTTTCGAGTTGCGACAATCAGTTCATCGTCCGCTCGGACAAGCATGAGAGCCGCGTCAGAGACGGGCGGCTTGTCATAACCCTGCATATCGCCAGGCAATACGGCCATCCGATCGAGCTCACAACCAACAGCAACGGCAAGAGCGTGAACCTCAAGGGCTGCAACCTGCGAGTGATCGTGAAGGGCGACGCGATAGAGATCCACTACGCCACCGAGAAGGCCAAAGGGCGCCTTTGCGGCACTGGGGAAATTGGGGTCGACAAGGGCTATACCGAGGCCTTCACGGACTCCGACGGCGGTCATCATGGCCAGTCGTTTGGCCCCGTTCTGAGCGCCTACAGCGAGCAGGTTGCGAAGACCGGCAAGGCCCGAAACCGGCTGCACGCGCTCGAGAAAGCTTACCGGGAGTCCGGGCGCATTGCCAAGGCTGATCGCATTAGGAAGTGCAACCTCGGGCGCGTGAAGCTGCAGGCACGCCGGGACCGCGCGAAGCAGCGGTTGCGCACGATTGCCTATCAATCGGCTCATACCATCGTGGATAAAGCGGCGGTGGTCGGCTCGGAAGACCTAACGTCCCCGATCAAGGGGAGGAGTCAGTGGCGGTCCTACAACCGTCGCATGAGCGCATGGACCAAGGGTGTACTGGCTCAAGCGATCGATGAAGTTTGTACGCAGCGCGGAGCGACGCATGTCGTCGTGAACGCCGCCTATACGTCGCAAATGGACTCGTTCACGGGCTTGCTGGAAGGCAAGCGCGTGGGTGACAAGTTTTACCGTGTCAACGGGGACGTTCTTCAGGCGGATACCAATGCTGCGCGGAACGTGCGGGACAGGATCCGCGACCGGGAAATCACCCGGTACATGCCTCACCTCCAGGTGAAGCAGATTCTGCTCGCGCGCTCCTCCGGCGCAACTGAGCGTCAAGTGGCTTCAGTTGGGCGGCGCAAGTCGCGTCAACGAAGTGCGGATAAATCCAATGCTCAACTTTGAGCAGATTTTATGGAACAGCTCACCGAAATGCAGACATCCCTTCGCGGCACATGCCGGAACATCGGCCTGCGCAGCGCGGCCGTTGCGCTGGCCACCGCCGCCGCCCTTGCCGCCTGCGCCACCGCACCGGCCCCCGGCCTGCCCAGCGCCGGCGCCAACCTTAACCAGACGCAGCCCTCCGGCCCCAGCCGCTGGGAACTGGTGCGCTGGCAGCAGGCCGACGGCACGCTGCGCGACATCCCGCATGGCGACAACGGCGAGCCCATCATCTTCGAGTTCGGCGATGGCATCGATGCCGCGCAGGGCACGGTCAGCGGCACCAGCGGCTGCAACCGCTTTAGCGGCAGCTACGGCAAGACGGATACCGGCGTACGCTTCGACCGCGTCGCCGGCACGCGCATGGCCTGCCCGCCGCCGCGCATGGAACTGGAGTCGGCGCTGCTCAAGGCAATGCAGGCATCGTTCACCACCGTCGGCACGCAGCCGTCGGTGGCCAGCAGCGGACGGCAGGTTATCTGGAAGACCGCCAGCGGCGACCTGTTGCAGTTTGCCGAGCGCGAAGGCGTGGGCAGGCGCGGCGCGAGCGCTGCGGCGGGTGGCGGCGTGGAGAAGATCGTTTATATCGATTCGCAGCGCGTGGAGTGTGCGGGCGTCGGCAAGATGATGTGCTACCGCTGGCGCGAGTCGCCGGACGCGCCGTGGCAGCTCTGGTATGGGCCGATCGAAGGGCTGGACTTCGAACAGGGGATCTCGTACAAGCTGCGCGTGCGCGAATACCAGGTGCCGAACCCGCCGGCGGATGCGTCGTCGATACGGTGGGAGTTGCTGAAGGTGGAGTCGCGGACGCGGGCGCAGTAGCAATGCGCTTTGCGGTGCGGCAGGTTTTCTCCCCTCTCCCGCTTGCGGGAGAGGGGAGAAAACCAGCGCATCTCCGCCTCACCACAAAGCAAACGGGCCGCAGTTGCGGCCCGTTTGCATCGTGTCAGTTGGATCAGGAGCGCGGCGTACCGCCATCGCGCCGCACACCGTGGCGATCCGCGTTGGCCGCCGCCTTTGCCGCCGCCTTGCCCGCTTGCCCCGGCACCGGCAGCTTGTACATCGACCCCGGCACCGAAGTCAGCAGCGTATTGATCTGCACCACATCCGCTTCCTGCAGCACCCCGGTGGAAGCCTTCAGCCGCAAGCCGTTCATGATGGTGTCATAGCGCGCCTTGGCCAGGTCGCGCCGCGTGGAGAACAGCTGCGCTTCGGCGTTCAGCACATCGATATTGATGCGCACGCCGACCTCATAACCGAGCTGGTTCGATTCCACCGCGCTCTGCGCCGAGCGCTCGGCGGCTTCCAGCGCCTTGACCTGCGCCAGGCCATTGGAGACCCCGGAGTAGGTCTGCCGCGCCGTCTGCGCGGCCGTGCGGCGCGCGAATTCCAGGTCGCTGGCGGCCTTGTCGGCCAGCGCGATGGTTTCACGCACGCGCGACTGGATCTGGCCGCCGGAGAAAATCGGCATGGTCAGCTGCACGCCGATCTGCGACGCGTTGTAGTGCGTCGAGATCGCCTGCGTGGCGCTGCCGGTCTGGTTGTTGAAGCCGTACGACGCCACCAGGTCGACCGACGGCAAATGCCCGGCCTTGGCCTTGTTGGTCTCGCGCTGCGCGGTTTCCAGGTTATAGCCGGCCAGGTTGACCTGCGGGTTGCTGGTCTCGGCCTGCGCGACCCAGGCGTTGACGTCGGGCGGCTGCGGGCCGGGGATGGGCGCCTCGGAGCGCAGGCCCATCAGTTCGTCGACCGGCTTGCCGGTGATCTGCTGCAGCGTGGCGCGCCGGATCTCCAGGTCGTTCTGCGCGGCGATCTCGGTCGAGGTGGCCAGGTCGTAGCGCGCCTGGGCGTCGTTGGCATCGACGATGGTGGCGGTGCCGACCTCGAAGTTGCGCTTGGCCTGCTCCAGCTGCTCGCCGATCGCCTTCTTCTGCGCGCGCGCCAGGTACAGGTTGTCCTGCGCGGCGAGCACGTCGAAGTAGGCCTGCGCGCTGCGCGTGATCAGGTCGAGCTCGGCCTGGTGGAAGGTGACTTCGCCCGCCATCGCGGCCAGCTCGCCCTGCTTGTAGGTTTCCCAGCGGTCCCAGCGGAACAGCGGCTGGCTCAGCTGCAACTGCCAGTTGTTGTTGTTGAAGAAACGCGTGCCCGAAGCGCTGGGCGAGCCGGCGATCGGCAGCGAGGCGGTCTGGTCGAGCTTGGTGCGGTTGGCGCCGGCGGTGCCGACGATCTGCGGCAGCAGCCCGGCGCGGCCCTGCGGCAGCCGCTCGCGCGTGGCGAGCAACTGCGAGCGGGCGCTGGCGAACTGCGCGTCATTGGATTGCGCATCGCGATAGACCTGCAGCAGGTCGGCCGCGCCTGCCGGTGCCGCGGGCAGCATGGCAAGCAGCGGAGCAAGCAGGGTAGCCGCGATCGCCAGGCGTGTCCGGATCGCTCCGGGCAGGGCGTTGGGCGCAAACGTCATGACACCTCCAGGTTGCCGGGCGCGGGCCGCGGCTACGGTCGTTTCTTCTTCGGAATGCTGCTTGCGGTGCGAACGAAAGCGGCCGGCCTGCGTGGGCAGGCCGCGGCTCGCTTCAGTACTTCGGCATCGCCGGGTCCACCTCGCTGGCCCAGGCGTCGACGCCGCCGGTCAGGTTGTAAACCTTGGCGTAGCCCTGGCGCTCCAGGAACGCTGCCACCTGCATGCTGCGCATGCCGTGGTGGCAGATGCAGACGATGTCGGCGTCTTCGTCCAGTTCGGCGGCGCGTGCCGGGATGTCGCGCATCGGGATATGGGTGATGCCGGGCATGGCGCAGGTCTGCACCTCCCAGCCTTCACGCACGTCCAGCAGGACCGGCCTGGCGCGGCTGGTATCGGCCATCCACTGGGCCAGTTCGGTCGGCTTGATCACCTGCATGATGGAACGGTCCTCAGAACTGGAACTGCGACGGACGGGCCGCGCCCTGCAGGGGCTTGACCGCCGTCTCGAACAGGTTGACGACCTGGTACTCGGTCTCGGACACGCGCGTGATGAGGCGCGCTTCCATTACCGGCAGTTCGCCTACGAAGGCCGCGATGCGGCCGCCCACCTTGACCTGCGACAGGATCGACTGCGGCAAGGCCGGCAGCGAGCCCGAGATGCAGATCACATCGTACGGCGCCGCGGCGGCCCAGCCGTCCGCGGCATTGCCTTCGGCGACGTCGACGTTGGTGACGCCGGCGTTGGCCAGGTTGGTGCGGGCCAGCTCGACCAGCTCGGGGACGATGTCCACGGTCAGCACGTGGCGCGCGCGGTTGGCCAGCAGGGCGGCCATGTAGCCGGAGCCGGCGCCGATTTCCAGCACGTTCTCATGCTTGCGCACGGCCAGGTCCTGCAGGATGCGCGCTTCGACCCGCGGCGGCAGCATGTTCTGCCCGGCGGGCAGCGGAATCTCCATGTCGACGAACGCCAGCGAGGCGTACGCGGCCGGGACGAACTGCTCCCGCTTGACCACCGCCAGCAGGTCCAGGATTTCCTGGTCCAGCACGTCCCACGGGCGGATTTGCTGTTCGATCATGTTGAATCGGGCTTTTTCGAGATCCATCTTGCCATTCCTTACCAAGGCCAACCGCTGTCGTTCTGTGCGCCGGCCGCGCGGTGCCCACGGCCGGACAGTCTTGTCTAACCCGTTATTTTAACCTTGCGGGCGCCGTCGGGTTCATTCCGCGCTGGCCTCCGTTGGCCGCGGCAATTCCTGTGCGGCCGGGCGGGCGGCGGCGGCCGCGACGTGGGTCGGTGAGGGCGAGGCCGTCTTGCCTTGCCACAGCCGGCGCAACCACGCGCCAAAATCATCGAGATACGTATAGATCACAGGCACGACCACCAGCGTCAGGATCGACGAGGTAATGATCCCCCCGATCACCGTCTGGCCCATCGGCGCGCGCTGCTCGGCGCCTTCGCCCAGGCTGAAGGCCAGCGGCACCATGCCGAAGATCATCGCCAGCGTGGTCATCAGGATCGGGCGCAGGCGCACGCGCGCGGCTTCAACCAGCGCGGCCTCGCGCGACAACGGCTGGCGGCCATCGGCGCCATCCACATGCCCTTGCCGCGCCTGGTTGGCAAAGTCCACCAGCAGGATCGCATTCTTCGTCACCAGCCCCATCAGCATGATGAAGCCGATGATCGAGAACATGTTCAGCGTCGAGCGGAACAGCAGCAGCGCGGCGAACACCCCCACCAGCGTCAGCGGCAGCGAGCTCATGATCGCGATCGGCTGGAAGAAGCTGGCGAACTGAGAGGCCAGGATCATGTAGATGAAGATCACCGCCAGCGCCAGCGCCGACACGGCGTAGCCGAAGGACTCGTTCATCGACTTGGTCGAGCCGCCGAAACGGTACTTGTACCCAGCCGGCCAGTTCATGCCGTCCAGCGTGGCCTTGACGTCGCGCGCCACTTCGCCGGCGGAGCGCCCGGCCACGTTGGCGGTCAGCTCGACCTCGCGGTTCAGGTCGCGCCGGCTGATCTGGTTGGCGCCGGTGGTTGGCACCAGCTCGGCGATCTGGCGCAGCGGTACCATCTTCGGCGAGCCGTCGGCGTTGGCCTGGCTGCTGGCGATCATCAGCGCGCTCAGATCGGCCATGCCGGTGCGCGCATCTTTCGGCAGGCGCACGCGCACGTCGTAGTTCTCGTCATCGGGCGCGCGCCAGGAACTGATGGCGTCGCCGGCCAGCAGCGGGCGCAGCGCGTTGCCGATCTGCGCCACGCCCACGCCCAGGTCAGAGGCCAGCTCGCGGCGGATGCGGATCTCGATGGTGGGGCGGTCGTCCTTCATGCTGGAGTCGAGGTCGGCCAGGCCGGGGATTGCGCGCATGCGCTTGCCGGCTTCCTGCGACAGCCGGCGCAGCTCGCCGAGGTCGTCGCCCTGGATCGAAACCTGGATCGCCTTCTGGCCGCCGGCGCCATCGGGCATGCCGACCATCGTCAGCGTGATGCCCGCAATGCCGGCCAGCCGCTCGCGGATCAGCGGGTTGAGCTGCGCGGTCGAGAGCTTGCGCGCGCGCCGCTCGGTCAGCCGCACCGAAACCAGCGCGTTGTTGCGGCCGGAGGCGTTGCCCGAGTTGATGGTGGCGTAGGTGTAGGCGACTTCCGGGAAGGACTTCAGCGCGGCCTCGACCTGCCGCACCTTGGCTTCGGTGACTTCGAGCGACGTGCCTACCGGCGTGGTGAAACCGACCTGCGTCTCGCCCAGGTCGGCATTGGGCACGAATTCCGTGCCGATCAGCGGCACCAGTGCAAAGCTGCCGAAGAACGTCACCGCCGCGATGATCGCGGTCGCCAGCCGGTGCTTCAGCGCCCAGCCCAGCATCGCGGCGTAGCCGTTGCCGAGGCGGTCCATGCGCGCCGAGAACCAGTCGAGCATCCGGCCGATGGTGCGGCCATACCAGCTCTTCTTGTTGCCGGTCCCGTGCAGGTCGGGGTCGTGCCAGACCGACGACAGCATCGGGTCCAGCGTGAACGACACGAACATCGAGATCAGCACTGCCGCCACCACCGTAATGCCGAACTGGTGGAAGAAGCGCCCGATGATCCCGCCCATGAAGCCCACCGGCAGGAACACCGCGACGATCGAGAAGGTGGTGGCCAGCACCGCCAGCCCGATCTCGTTGGTGCCGTCCAGCGCCGCGCTGCGGTGGTCCTTGCCCATCAGGTTGTGGCGCACGATGTTCTCGCGCACCACGATGGCATCGTCGATCAGCAGGCCCACGCACAGCGACAGCGCCATCAGCGTGATCACGTTGAGCGTGAAGCCGCACATATACATCACGCCGAAGGTGCCGATCAGCGCGATCGGCAGCGTCAGGCCGGTAATCACCGTGCTGCGCCACGAGCCGAGGAACAGGAACACGATCGCCACGGTCAGGAACGCGCCTTCCAGCAACGTGGAGCGCACCTCCTTCACGCTGCTGCGGATGCCGCGCGCGGTGTCGTTGACGACGTTGAGCTGCACGCCGGCGGGCACCAGCTTGCGCACCTCGTCGGTCATGCGCACCAGGCCGTCGACGGTATCGACGGTGTTCTGGCCTTGCGCCTTCACCACCGACAGGAAGAGGGCGCGTTTGCCGTCGAGCAGCGCCAGGCTTTCCTGCTCTTCCTGGCCGTCGTGCACGTCGGCGATCTCGCCCAGCGTGACCGGCTGGCCGGCGCGGCGCGCCACGATGATCTGGCGGAAGGCGTCGGGCGTGGGCACGCGGCCCTTGATCTGCACCACGGTCTCGGTGGACGACGAGCGCAGCTCGCCCGCGGGCAGCTCCTGGTTCTCGTTGCGGATCGCGTTCATCACCTGGTCGACGACGATGCCAAGCGCCTCCAGCTGCGCGGGCCGGATGCGGATCTCGACCTCGCGTTTGGTGCCGCCGACGATATTGATCGCGCCCACGCCGCGCACCGTCTCCAGCCGCTTGCGCACGATCTGGTCGGCAATGGTGGTCAGCTCGCGCTGGCTGCGGCTGGCGCCCGGGGCATTGGACACCGACAGGTAGAAGATCGGCGCGTCGGAGGGGTCATAGCGCAGCACGCGCGGATCCTTGACCTCGTCGCGGAACTGCGGCCGGATCAGCGCGATCTTGTCGCGCACGTCCTGCGCGGCCTGGCCGACATCGACGCTCAAGTCAAACTTGATGACGACGACCGAGGTGCCCTGGTAGGAGTGCGAAAAGATCTCGTCGATGCCGGAGATGGTGTTGACGATCTCCTCGACCTTGCGCGTGACGTCGGATTCAACCGATTCCGGCGCGGCGCCCGGGTATTCGGTCTGCACCACGACCACCGGGAAGGTGATGTCGGGGAACTGGTCGACCGGCAGGCGCTGGTAAGAGAACAGCCCGACCACGATGAAGGCCATCATCATCATGGTGGCCAGCACGGGGTTGCGGATGGACAGGCGGGTGAACCACATGGGCGCGTTCCGTTTCGTCGCTAGACGTCAGGCCTTTACTTCGTCAAGCCTTCACGCGGCGCACCTGGCTGCCGCTGCGCAGCGTGCCGAGGTTGGTGCGCACGATCTCGGTGCCGGCATCGAGACCGGAGACGATCTCCACCAGTCCGCTGCCCTCGTCGCGCACGCCCAGCTGCACCGCGCGCTCGGCCAGCACGTCCTTGTCGATGGCGTAGACGAAGGCACGCTCGCCTTCCATGCGCACCGCCGAGACGGGCACTGCCACCACGCCGGAGCGCTGGCCCAGCACCAGCGCGCCGCGCGCAAACATGCCGGCGCGCAGCTTCGTGTCGTTATTCTCCACGCGGACATAGACCATGATGCTGCGCGTGCCCTGCATGACCGCCGGGTTGATCCGCACCAGCTTGCCGGTAAAGCTGCCTGCGCCTTCCACGTCGAGCTCGACCGCCTGGCCGACGCTGGCGCGCGCCACGTCGGCCATCGGCACCGGCGCCTCCAGTTCCAGCACGCGCAGGTCGACCACGTCGACCAGGCGGGTATCGGGCGACACCTTCTCGCCCGGCTGCACCGCACGCGCGGCGACCATGCCGTCGAGCGGAGCCTTGACCACGGTGTCGGCCAGCGCCTTCCGCGCCACCGCCAGGCCGCCCTGGGCGGCATCGAGGTTGGCGCGGGCCACGTCCAGGTCGGACTGGAATTTGTCGAACGCGGTCTTCGAGATAAAGCCCTTGCCGACCAGCTCGCGGTTGCGCTGCCAGGTCTGGCGCGAGTTCTGGAACTGACCCTCCATGGCCAGCATCTGGCCGCGGGCCTGCGCCACCCTGGCTTCGTATTCGGTCGGGTCGATGCGCGCGATCACCTGGCCGGCGCGCACCGGCTCGCCTTCGCGCACCAGCACCTGCTGCACTTCACCCGAGACCTTGGCCTTGACCGACGCCTGGTTCAGCGCGCGCAGGCTGCCCGAAAGCGGCAGCGAGACCTGCAGGTCCTGGCGGCCCACGCTGACGAGGTCGGTCTGCAAGAACTCCACTACGTTCGCGGCGGCCTGTGCTGGCGGTTGCGGCTGGCGCGCGCTGCCGGCCTTGCGCACGGCGGCCACGGCGCCCAGCACCACGAGGGCGCAGGCCACGGCGATCAGCAGGGTCTTTCGTTTCATGCTGGCTTTCCCGGGCGCGCGCCCGGGTCGTTGGCGGCATCGCCGTCCGCACCGCCGTCCGCATCCCCGGCGCCTTGCGCCAGCATCTCGTCGCGGATGCGCTCCCATATGTAGGGGCCTTGCTGCGGCGGCAGGGGGCGCTCGCGCGCCTCGCCGGTGGTCAGGCCGAACAGCAGTGTGTCGAGCAGTTGGTCAAGGAAGACCTCGGGGTCGAGGTCTTTTCCAGAGGTGGCACGCAGTGAGCGCTGCCACAGCATCAGGAACATCAGCGGGGCGCAGATCAGCGTGGTGGTGGGGTTGGCCGGCATCGGGCGGAATTCGCCGCGCGTCGCGCCGCGCGCCAGCACCCTGGCAAACAGCTCGTCGCCAGGCACCACCACCTCTTCGTTATAGAAGCGGGCGATGTCTGGAAAGTTGGCCGACTCGGCCATGATCAGCTTGGTCAGCCCCGCCACCGGCGTGGCGCCGATCAGGCCCCACCAGCCGCGCAGCAGTTCGCGCAGCAGTTCCGGCGTGCTGCCCTCGTAGCGGTCGACCAGCTCGGTGCCGCGCGACAGCGCCGGGACCAGGTTTGCGCGCACCACGGACTTGAACAGCTCTTCCTTGTTGGCGAAGTACAGGTAGACCGTGCCCTTGGACACGCCCGCGGCCGCCGCCACGTCTTCCAGGCGCGTGGCCGCGTAGCCGCGCGCCACGAACAGGTCGAGCGCCGCCGCCACCAGCTCCTGCGGGCGCGCTGCCTTGCGGCGGCTCCAGCGCGGCACATCGGCCTCCTTGTGCGGTTCGGCGGGTGTTTTCACGGATGTCTTGCGAGAACTGCGGGGCACGGTGGGGCGGGGGGATGGATGTTAATAACTTATGGGTCAGTAATGTAGAGTAGCGCTATGTGAGGGTCAAGCGCGGTCGGGGCGGGCTAGGGTACACACCGAGGCGAATCCGAGACATGTGATCCCGGGAACTCATATGGCGCCTCTTTCAAGGGGCGGGCCCGTGCGATCGCGCGCGCGGGCGCTTTCCTTTTCTTACAGGAGGATGGCGGCCCTTCGGGCACAATGGCGTCTTGTTGTCAGCCGCCTTGCCTGCCATGGCAACCCAGCGGCCTCCCTGAACCACGCGATGAGTTGCCGGTCACACCTTTCCTGCCGCGCTGGCTGCGGCGCCTGTTGCATTGCCCCGTCGATTGCCTCGGCCCTGCCGGGCATGCCTGAGGGCAAGCCCGCGGGCGTGCCGTGCGCGCAGCTGCTGCCCGACATGCGCTGCGCGGTGTTCGGCCGCCCTGACCGGCCGGCGTTCTGCGCCGGCCTGAAGCCTTCGGCGGAAATGTGCGGCGACTCGCGCGAAGCCGCGCTGCACTGGCTGACCCGACTCGAAATCCTGACCGCGCCGCAGGCCACCCCTGCACGGCCCGGCTCGCGCGGGTGACATCGGCAACCGTGCCGGCGCGTCCGTCCCAACTCCTGAACTCGGAGGCAACATGATCCGGACTTCCCGACGGCGCTGGCTGGCCGTCGCTGGCGCGGCCGCGCTGGCCGCCGGCCTCGCCGCCTGCGGCGCGTTCCGCAACGAGTACACGTTCTCGCAAAGCCAGCTGCAGGCCGCGCTGGAGCGCAAGTTCCCGTTCAACAAGCGCTACATGGAGCTGTTCGATATCCAGCTCACCAATCCGCAGCTGACGCTTGACCCGGCGCGCAACCGCGTCAACGTGCAATTCGATGCCGCCATCGACAACAAGCTGTTTTTCCGCCAGGCGCTGACGGGGCGCTTCGCGCTGGACAGCGGGCTGCGCTATGACGCGCCGACGCGCTCGGTGGTGCTGCAGGATCCTGAAGTGCAGCGTTTCGACGTGCAGGGCATGCCGGCGCAGTTCTCGCGCCAGCTCAATGCGCTGGGCGGCATCCTGGCCGAGCAGCTGCTGCAGGACTATCCGCTCTATACGTTCCGGGACGACCAGCTGCGGGTTGCCGGCACGCAAGTCGAGCCCGGTACAATCACCGTTTTGCCTGACGGCATCAACGTCAAGGTCAACCGCCCCTGATCGCCCCAGCGTATCGGGGCTCGAACAACAAACCAGGCGGTCCGGCGCATTGCCGGGCAACGCCGATGACAACGTTTCTCCGTTCCGCATGGACATCGCACTTGCCCTGAAAGCCGTGATCCTCGGCATTGTCGAAGGACTGACCGAGTTCCTTCCCATCTCGAGTACCGGCCACCTGATCCTGGCGGGCCAACTGCTCGACTTCAACGACGAAAAGGGCAAGATCTTCGAGATCGTGATCCAGTTCGGCGCCATCCTGGCAGTCTGCTGGGAATTCCGTGCACGCATCGGCAGCGTGGTGCGCGGCCTGGGTTCGGAGCCGAAGGCGCAGCGCTTTGCCATCAATGTCGTGATCGCTTCCGCGCCGGCGATCATCCTGGCCTTCATCTTCGGCAAATGGATCAAGGCCCACCTGTTCAACCCGATCTCGGTGGCGCTGGCCTTTATCGTCGGTGGCGTGGTGATCCTGCTGGCCGAATGGCGTGACGCGCGCCGCGGCACGGTCTCGCATCCGCAGGGCAATGCGCTGCTGGAAGCGGCCAAGGCGGGCGCGCCGCGCATCGAATCGGTCGATGACCTGACCTGGGGCGATGCCCTCAAGGTGGGTGTGGCGCAGTGCTTTGCGCTGGTGCCGGGCACCTCGCGCTCGGGCGCCACCATTATCGGCGGCATGCTGTTCGGGCTGTCGCGCAAGGTGGCGACCGAGTTCTCGTTCTTCCTGGCGATCCCGGTGATCTTCGGTGCGACGGTCTATGAACTGTACAAGGCGCGTGCGCTGCTGAACGCCGACGACCTCGGCATCTTCGCGGTCGGCTTTGTGTTCGCCTTCCTGTCCGCGTTCCTGTGCGTGCGCTGGCTGCTGCGTTTTGTCGCCACGCACGATTTCAAGCCGTTTGCGTGGTATCGCATTGCGTTCGGCATCGTGGTGTTGTTCACGGCTTATTCCGGCCTGGTGTCCTGGCACGCATAAGCGGGGGACATCCGGACAACAAAAAAGCGTGGCATTTTCCACGCTTTTTTGTTTGCGCTTGCGGCTGCGCTCAGGCTCGCTTGCGGAACACCACGTCCCACACCCCATGCCCGAGCCGCACGCCGCGCCGCTCGAACTTGGTCACCGGCCGGTAGTCCGGCCGCTCGGCAAAGCCGCCCGGCGCGCCGGAGGTGTTTTCCAGCAGCGGCTCGCCCGCCAGCACTTCGACCATCTGGTGCGCGTACTCTTCCCAGTCGGTCGCGCAATGGATATAGCCACCCGGCTTCAGTCGCGCCGCCAGCAGCTTGACAAGCGCCGGCTGCACCAGCCGGCGCTTGTTGTGGCGCTTCTTGTGCCACGGATCCGGGAAATAGATATGCACGCCGTCCAGGCTGTCGTCGGTCAGCATATGGGCGATGACCTCGACCGCGTCGTGCTGCAGGATGCGCACATTCTCCAGGCCGCGCTCATCGATCAGCTTGAGCAGGGCGCCGACGCCAGGCTCATGCACCTCGCAGCCCAGGAAATTGTCCTGCGGCCGCAGCCCCGCGATATGCGCGGTGGTCTCGCCCATGCCGAAGCCGATCTCCAGGATCGACGGCGCCTGGCGGCCGAACGTGGCTTCCCAGTCCAGCGGCTGCGGGGCGTACGGCACCAGCATGCGCGGGCCGACTTCGTCGATGGCACGCTGCTGACCGGTCGACGTCCGCCCGGCACGGCGCACGAACGAGCGGATACGGCGCGGATGCGCGACGCCTTCGGGATCGGCAGGGGAGGGGGCGGACGGCTGCTGGGCGTTGTGGGCGTTGTCCACCGGCGCGGCGTCATCGGCCGGCGTCGGTCCGGTGCTGGGGTCTTGGGGAAGCATGGCAACAAAAAAGCCGCCGGGCAGATCACCGTAACAGTGTTAACGGTGGCAAAGGCGGCTTGTCTCGACTTGAGGTGGAGCGGGCGATGGGAATCGAACCCACGTCTTTAGCTTGGGAAGCTAAGGTAATAGCCATTATACGACGCCCGCGGAGCCGTGATTCTATGCGGGATCGGCAAGGGAGCGCAAGCCGGGTGGCATGCCGGACTGATGTCAGGGTGTCTTTTGCGCCACTCCCGCCTTGGGCGGCGCCTGGCGTGCACGGCCGGCGCGTTGCGCCGGCTTGCCAGCCGGCGGGGCGGGTTCCGCACCGGCGACCATCTCCAATGCCTGCTGCAGCGCGGCCACTGCGGGCGGGCTCCCGCTGTCCGCAGGGGTGATGAAGACCATCCGCCCTGAGGCAAACGGCGTGCGCAGCCGCACTTCCTGCACCATCGACATCGCTGAGTAGGGAACAAGCGCGCTTGCCGGCGCGACGGTAAGGAAGCCGCCAGCGGCCGTCATCGCCAGGTTGCTGTGGAAGGACGCCGATTCGATATGCGGCGTCGGCGGAAGTTGCCCGCCATTGAGGAAGGGCTGCTCGAACACGTCGCGGGTGTGGGTACCGCGAGGCGGCAGGATCCATGGACCGGCGTGCAGGTCGGCCAGTGTGACATCGCGGCGCCGCGCCAGCACGTGCCCGGGTGCGCAGGCGACTGCCAGGTATTCGTCGCGCAACGGCGTGATGCGTAGCCCCGCGCTCAACTGGTCGGCGTCTTCCTTTTGCAGCCGCCCGATCACGCAATCGAGTTCGCCGTTGCCGAGCAGCGCGGTCAGGCCGCCCACGCTATGTTCGCGCACGGCCAGCCGTGGCAGCGTGCCCTGGCTGCGCAGCAGCGCGACCACTTTCGGCAGGACCTCGACGCCCACCAGCGGCAGCATGCCCAACCGCACCAGCGGCACTTCAGGGTTGGCCTGCAGCGCCTCGCCGGCGGCATCGATCGCGCCCAGCACGACACGCAGCCGCTCCAGTGCGCGGTCGCCAGCCGCCGTCAGGCGTCCGCCGCGCGTGGTGCGTTCGATCAGCCGGCAGCCGAAGGCCTGCTCCAGCTCCTGCAGCATCTTGGTAACGGCGGGCTGGCTGATGTGCAGGGCCTCGCCTGCCGCGGTCAGCGAGCCGCTGCGGGCGACGAGGTCGAGCAGCCGCAGGTGCCGGATGCGCAGCCGGTCGATGCGGTTTGGAGAGGCGGGTGCGGAGGTGGTTTTGCTCATAACGAATCGTGATGACTCCATCAAGACTGGATAATTGTTTCGAATGACGCCGGGCCGGACAATCGGGTCAAACCAGCGAGGAGACCTGCGATGCAAACCAACCCCGGCGGGCACATCCCCATGCGCCGCCTGCTGCTGAAGTCGATGCTGGCCTTGCCGGCCGTCGGTGCGCTGGGCCTGCCCGGCGCGAGCCGTGCGGCGCAGCCGTATCCCAGCCGGCCAATCCGGCTGGTCGTGCCCTACGCGGCCGGCGGCGGGCCCGACATCCAGGTCCGCAAGCTGGCCGAGGTGCTGGCGCAACGGCTCGGCCAGCCGGTCGTGGTAGAGAACAAGGTAGGGGCCGGCGGCATCCTTGCCGCCGAGTTCCTCGCGCAGCAGTCCGCCGACGGCTACACGCTGATGCTCGGCGCTTCCACCCACGTCACGCAAAAGTTGTTGCAGCCGGGTGCGAAATTCGATCCCTCGGCATTCACCCACATCACCCGCGTCGGCGTCGGCCCCGCGGTGCTGGTGGTCAGCACTGGCTCGCCATATCGGAATGTGGCGGACCTCGTGGCGGCGGCCCGGCGGGCGCCTGGCGCGCTGAACTACGCTTCCGGCGGGATCGGCTCGGCGGCGCATGTGTCGGGCGCGGCGTTCGCCACGGCCGCGGGGATCGACGTGGTGCATGTGCCGTACAAGGGATCGGTGGAAATCGTGCCATCGCTGCTCAAGGGCGATACGCAGTTCGGCTTCCCGGTGGTGACGACGGCGCTGCCGCAGCTTGCCGCCGGCAAGGTCCGCGCGCTGGCGGTGACGTCGGCCAGCCGCGCCGCCGTGCTGCCGCAGGTGCCGACGCTGAACGAGGCGCTCGGGCGCAAGGATCTCGACCTCGATGCGTGGAGCGGTATATGGGCGCCACCCAACCTGCCGGCGCCGATCGTGGCGCAGTTGCATGCCGCGATCCTGGGGGCGCTGGCCGACCCCGGCCTGCGCCGGCTCTATGCCGAGATGGGCGCGGTGATCGCGCCGACGCCGACGCCCGAGGCGTTCTCGCGGGTGGTCGTCGACGAGACCGCGCGCATGCGCCGCGTCATCGACAAGAACCGCATCACCATCGAATAAGGCCCGCCATGACCCTTACCCAACATACCGCCTTTGCGCCGCTGGCCGGCATCAGCGTGCTCGACTTCTCGCACGTGATTGCCGGGCCGTTCGCCACGTTCCTGCTGTCACAACTGGGCGCGCAGGTCACCAAGGTCGAGCATGCCGGCGGCGGCGACGTGATGCGCCGCGCGGGCCGTGGCCATGCCGCCTTTGTGGCGCTCAATGCCGGCAAGTCGTCGCTGGCGCTGGACCTGTCGGAAGAGGCCGGGCGCGACCACGCGCTGGAGCTGGCGAGCCGCTGCGACGTCTTTGTCGACAACCTGCGGCCCGGGGTGCTCGAGCGCTTCGGCCTGGGCTACGAGGCGGTGCGCGCCCGCAATCCGCGCGTGGTCTATTGCAGCATCTCCGGGTTTGGCCGCGGCGCGCCGGACTGGCACGGCCGGCCGGCGTACGACCACGTGGTGCAGGCGGCCACGGGCATGGCGTGGATGGGCGGTAGCGAAGGCGATCCGCCGCTGAAAACGGGCTTTCCCGTGATCGATTCGGCCACCGGCATGCTGGCGGCCTTTGCAATCCTGGCGGGCGTGCGCGAGAGCGAGCGCAGCGGGCACGGCATGTTGCTCGATGTGTCGATGGCAACCGCCGGCATGCAGCTGATGTACCCGATGACCTGTGATGCCATGACCACCGGTGCGGTACCGGTCCGGCAAGGCAACCAGGGCTACTCGGGCAGCCCGTCGGCGGATTTCTTTCGCACGCACGACGGTTGGCTTGCCATTGGCGCCAATACGCCAAGGCAGTTGCTGGCGCTGCTGGATGTGCTCGGCCTGGGCGAGCTTGCGCGGGATCCGGCGTTTTTTGACACGCCACTCGATGCCGCCGCCTTGCCTGCCTTCGTGCGCTCGCGTGACCCGGCCGCACTGAAGCAGGCGATTGCGCGGGCCGTGGCCGGCAGCACGGCGGCGGAACTGGAAACGCGACTCAGCGCGGGTGGCATCCCGGCCGCCCGGCTACGCAACCTCGCCGAGTTTGCGGCGGAGTCGATGGCGAACGGCAGCCTGCGGGCCGTGACCCTGGAGGAGGGGGAGACCGAGGTGCTGTCGCCGGGGCTGGGTTTCCAGGTGTACCGGTCGTCCGCTGGCGCGCGCGACGGCGTATAGTGGCCGGCAGCGCCGGCGCCATATCGGGCAACCGGCGCCTTCGACTCGCAACGTCAGGACGCCCCCACCTTGACCACGGACTTCTACGCCCGCTTTGAAGCGGAATGCCTGCCCCGCATCGCCGATGCCATCGGCAAGCAGCACCGGCGCGTGCAGCTGCATGCCTTGCCCGCCGAGGCCCCGAACCGCCCGCCGCGCCTGCGCATGACGGGGGACGGGCCGGCGGAATTGCGGCGCCATCCATATGTGCTCGATGTCACGCTGGCGTGGGATGGGCTGGAAGTGCAGCGCCTGTTTGCCGCCGGAGGCGAGGCCCGCTTCGCCGGCTATCTGGCGGCGCTGCCAGCCAAGCTGCGCGCATGGCAGGAGCCGCGCGGCATCGATTTTGGCTCGTTGTCGCAGGCGGATCCGGCCATCCTGATTGGCGGGCTGGATTTCGAGCACTGAGCTGCCGCCCGGTCGCCCTGGCTCAGGCCGTTACGCGCAACCGGCACACGGCGCTCTCCGACTGGCCCGGCGCCAGCCAGCGCAGCCCTTGGCCGTGGTGGATCGCATCGGGCAATCCCACCCATGGTTCCACGCAATAGAAATCAGACTGGTCGCTTTCCGACCACGTGGTAACGGCGTGCCAGCGCACGCTGTCGGCAACGTCGAGTTCGAAGGCGATGGTGCGCGCCGGCATCGACAGCATGGCGCCGGCAGCGTCGCGGAAGACGTGGCAGGTGTCCTGCAGGCGCGGGTCGTCGAGCCGGTAGGCCGGCTCGCCCGCTTCGGCCGGGCCCGGCGCGCCGTCGGGCAACTGGCGCACGCGATCGGCCGGCGGCAAGGCCAGTGTCGACGCGGCACGCTGCGCATGCGGCAGCGCAAAGTAGAAGTGGTGGCCGGGATAGCAGGGAAGCGGCTGGTCCCCGGTGTTGGTGGTGCGCAGCGTAACCTCCAGCCCGTCGGGCAACAGAGCGTACACCACGTCAAACACAAAGGCATAGGGGTAGCCGGGCCGCGTCTGCGCGCTGTCGCGCAGCGTCATGGTGACCGACCCGGCGGCATCGACCGTGCTGACCTCGAATGGCAGGTCGCGCGCAAAGCCATGCTGCGCCAGTGTGTGCCCGGTGCCTTGCCGGTCGCGCCACTGCCCGGCGACGCCATCCACGAAGTGCCGGCCGATAAACGGGAACAGCAGGGGATTGCCGCCACGCACCTTGGCCGGGCGGGTCCAGTCAGCGTTGTCCGGCCAATGGAGCATGTCCTCGCCGCGGTGCACCCAGCGCACCAGGCGCCCGCCGTATTGCGGGGCGAGCAGCAGGAAGTTGTCTGCAGCGCCGATCCGGACCAGTGTCTGGCCCTGGAAGTCTTGTGTCGGAAGCAGTGGCATGGTGGTCCTGGGCGCCGTGCCGGCGCGGGCAGCCGCCATGATAAGCCAGCGCGATGCCAGGCCGTGACGGGGCGGAATGCTCAGCTGCTCGTGTAGATGGTATTGCGCACCAGCGGGTACACCTGCGTTTCCCAGCGCTGGCCGTTGAACACGCCATAGTGGCCGACCCCGGTCTGCACGTGATGCATGCGCATGTAAGGCCGCAGGCTCGGGCAGAGGTCCTGGGCGGCCATGGTCTGGCCGATGGCGCAGATGTCGTCGCGCTCGCCCTCGACCGTGAGCAGCGCGGTGCGGCGGATGGCGCGCGTGCACACGCGGCGTCCGGCGACGTCGAGCAGCCCCTGCGCCAGCAGGAAGCGCTGGAATACCAGGCTGACGGTTTCCAGGTAGAACTCCGCCGTCAGGTCCATGGTGGCGAAGTATTCGACATAGAAGTCGCGGATGGCGTCGGCCTTCTCGTGCTCGCCCCGCTCGCGGCACGCATAGAGTTCGCGCAGCGCCTGCTCATGGCGCTCCAGGTTCATGCTCATGAAGGCCAGCAGCTGCACATGGCCAGGGTAGACGCGCCGCATGCCCCCCGCAAAGCGCAGCGGCACTATGCCGATCAGCGTGCGCTCGAACCAGTCGATCGACTGGCTGGTAGCCAGTTCGTTGACCCTGGTCGGGTTGACGCGCGCGTCGATCGGGCCGGCCATCAGTGTCAGGCTGGGTGGCTGGGCGGGATCGCCGTCCTCGGCCATGATGGCCGCCGCCGCCAGTGCAGCCACGGTAGGCTGGCACACCGCCACCACGTGCGTGCCGCCGCCGAGCGCCTGCAGGAAGTGGATCAGGTGCTGCACGAATTCATCGAAGCCGAAGCGCCCGGCCATCAGCGGGATATCGCGCGGGTTGTGCCAGTCGGTGATATAGACGTCATGGTCGGCCAGCATGGTCTGCGCCGTGCCACGCAACAGCGTGGCAAAGTGGCCGGACATCGGCGCCACCAGCAGCACGCGCGGCTGGCCGCCGATGCCGTGGCGGCGGAAGTGCAGTAGCGAGCAGAACGGCGTGCGCAGCACCACTTCCTCAGTGACCGGCACCGGCTGGCCGGCGACCATCGCGCTGTCGATGCCGAAGGCCGGGCGATGGTGCGTCAGGCGCCCGAGCGCGACGATCTCGCAGGCGGCGTGCAGCGTGCGTATGGTATCGAAGCCGCTCGCCCTGGGATGGGCGGCCAGTGTTGCCGCGGCCAGTTCCGCCAGCGTACATGCCGGCAGTATGATGTCCGCGTAAGTCTGGTACGCGTAGTACAGCATGGCTGGGCCCCCGTGGTTCTGGTGTCCCCATGCCGCAATATATATGCCATTGGTGCGCGCCTGGCATGCGCTTTGCGCGGTGCCACGCGCAAGGCAGCGATTCCTGCGCAATGTTGTGCAAGCTGCGCCCGCCGCACCGGCTGGGCATCCTCTCATGCTGTGCGCGGGGGCGCAGGCATCAGACTGGTGCCCGATAGAACGAACGGTGCCGCACCAGCGCACTGTCCAGGTGCGCCGCTAAGGAGGCGTAATGAGCAAGACCACACTCACCATCAGCAGCAAGACCTATTCGTCGTGGTCGCTGCGAGGCTGGCTGCTGGCGCGCTTTGCCGGCCTGGAGTTCGAGGAAGTGCTGATCCCGCCGGACGACGCCGCCGCGCGCGCCGAGATCCTGCTGCTGTCGCCGTCGATCCTGGTGCCTTGCCTGCGCCACCAGGGCGTGACGGTATGGGACACGCTCGCCATCGCCGAATACCTGAACGAGATCCGCCCCAAGGCCGGCCTGCTGCCCGAGGACCGCGCCGCGCGCGCGCACTGCCGCGCCATCTGCGGCGAGATGCACTCCGGGTTTGCGGCGATGCGCTCGGCGCTGCCGATGAACCTGAAGGGGAATTTCCCGGGGATGAAGGTGTGGTCGCGCGCGCAGGCGGACATCGACCGCATCACGGCAATCTGGACCGAGTGCCTGACGCGCTACGGCGGGCCTTACCTGTTTGGCCAGCGCACCATGGCCGACGCCATGTATGCGCCGGTGGTGACGCGCTTTGTCACCTACGGCGTGATGCTCGACCCGGAGCCGGTTTCCTACTGCAAGCAGATCCTGGCGATGCCGGAACTGCAGGAGTGGATCGCGGCGGCGCGCGCGGAACCCGACGAGATCAGCGAACTGGACGTCGAGTTCTAGCGGCCGCCGCCGCGCCTACGCCGTGGCGGACTCGGCTTGCCGCGCCTGCAGGAAGCGCGCGGCGTAGTCGAAGTACCAGTCGAGCGTGTCCGGGTTCGCCATGGCATCGCGGTTGGCGATGCCGGCGGGCGCATGGCCGAGCAGCAGCTTCTTGATCGGCACTTCCATTTTCTTGCCCGACAGCGTGCGCGGCACGCCCGGCACCTGCACGATCTCGTTGGGCACGTGGCGCGACGACAGCGCCTCGCGGATGCGCGCGCGCAGGGTGTCGCGCAGGGCGTCATCCAGCACCAGCCCTTCGCGCAGCACCACGAACAGCGGCATATAGGATTCGCGGCCCAGGTATTCCAGGTCGACCACCATGCTGTCGAGCACTTCCGGCAGGTCTTCCACCACGCGGTACAGCTCGCTGGTGCCCATGCGGATGCCGTGGCGGTTGATGGTGGCGTCCGAACGCCCGTAGATCACCGCGCCGCCGCGCGGCGTGATCCTGATCCAGTCGCCATGCCGCCAGGCACCGGGATAGGTGTCGAAATAGCTGTCGCGGTAGCGCTTGCCGTCGGCATCGCCCCACAGGAAGAGCGGCATCGACGGCATTGGCTCGGTGCAGACCAGCTCGCCGACCTGGTCGACCAGCGGCTGCCCGTTATCGTCGAACGCCTCCACCTTGGCGCCCAGGCAGCGGCACTGCATCTCGCCCGAATAGACCGGCAGCAGCGGGCAACCGGCCACGAACGACCCGGCAAAGTCGGTGCCGCCCGACATCGGCACCAGCCAGATGTCTTCGCGCACATGGCGGTAGATCCAGTCGTAGGCCTCCACCGGCAGCGGCGAGCCGGTCGAGCCCAGGCCGCGCAAGCGAGACAGGTCGGCGATGCGCGCCGGCTCGATGCCGGCCTTCATGCAGTTGGTAAAGAATGCCGCACCCGCGCCGAACATGGTCACGCCGGCATCGTCGACAAAGCGCCACAGCACGCCGGCGTCGGGCCAGGCCGGGTTGCCGTCATAGAGCGCGATGGTGGTGCCGAGCAGCAGCCCGGCAACCTGTGCGTTCCACATGATCCAGCCGCTGCTGCTGTACCAGTGGAAGACGTCGTCCGGGCCGAGGTTGTTGTGGAACGCCATCAGCTTGAGCTGCTCGATGACGATGCCGCCGTGGCCATGCACGATCGGCTTGGGCATGCCGGTTGTGCCGGAGGAGTAGACGATCCACAGCGGATGGTCGAATGGCACCGGCTCGAGCGCCAGCGGCACGTCGTGCGCGAGCACGTCAGGCCATGCGTGGGTGCGCACGCCGGAAAGCGCCTGGACGTTGGCACCGATTTGCGGCACCAGCACGAGGTCAGTCAGCGAGGGCAGGGCGGCTACCAGCTCCGCCACCACCGGCCCGCGGTCGTAGACCTTGCCGCCGTAGCGGTAGCCGTCGACGGCGATCAGCACCTTCGGCTCGATCTGGCGGAAGCGGTCGATCACCGCCACTTGGCCCATGTCGGGCGCGCAGCCGGACCAGACCGCGCCCAGGCTGGCGGTGGCCAGGAAGGCGACAATGGTGGCGGGGATATTGGGCAGGTAGCCGGCGACGCGGTCGCCGCGCTGAACGCCCATCTGGCGCAGCGCGTGCGCCAGCGAGGCGACCTGCGCTTCGAGCGTGGCCCAGCTCATTTCCGCCAGCGGCTGCGCCTCGCCCGCGTAACGGATGGCGGTGCGCTCGCGGGCCGCGCCGGTGCCGGCGTGACGGAACACCTGCTGCACGTAGTTCAGCGTGGCGCCCTCGAACCAGCGCGCGCCCGGCATGGCGCGCCGGTCCAGCACCTGCGCCGCGGGCGTGTCGAAGCGGACATCGAAATAGGCGCGCACCGCTTCCCAGAAGGCTTCCAGCTCGGTGACCGACCACTGCCAAAGGCTGTCGTAGTCGTCAAAGGCGAGGCCGCGCTCGGCGCGCAGCCAGCGCATGAAGGCGGCGATCTGGCTGCTGTCGCGGAACGCTTCGGACGGCGTCCACATCAGGTTCCCTTCGGTCAAAGGGGCAGTGCTGCGCATGTCTCCTCCTTGGGTCCGTCTGTCGCGGGCATCGGATGGTGGTCGATGGGATCCCGGGCGCCTGTGGCGGCACCCGGGCATCAGCGTGACATGATAGCTGGGGATGGAGGCGGCTGCGGGTCAGGGCGTCGCGGACCGGTCGAACAGGCTTTCCCACATGGTGTCGACCCTGGCCCTGACCGCCGCGTCCATGGCGATCGGCGTGCCCCATTCGCGCGTGGTTTCGCCGGGCCACTTGTCGGTGGCGTCGATGCCCATCTTGGAACCCAGGCCCGACACCGGCGAGGCGAAGTCCAGGTAGTCGATCGGCGTGTTGTCGACCAGCACCGTGTCGCGGCTTGGATCGACGCGGGTGGTAATGGCCCAGATCACTTCCTTCCAGTCACGCACGTCGACATCGTCGTCGACGACGACGATGAACTTCGTATACATGAACTGGCGCAGGAAGCTCCAGACGCCGAACATCACGCGCTTGGCATGGCCGGCGTACTGCTTCTTCATCCGCACCAGCGCCATGCGGTAGCTGCAGCCTTCGGGCGGCAGGTAGAAGTCGGTGATTTCCGGAAACTGCTTCTGCAGCAGCGGCACGAACACCTCGTTCAGTGCCACACCCAGCACGGCGGGCTCGTCGGGCGGCTTGCCGGTGTAGGTGGAGTGGTAGATCGGGTCGCGCCGCATGGTGATGCGGTCGATGGTGAACACCGGGAACCAGTCCTGCTCGTTGTAGTAGCCGGTGTGGTCGCCGAACGGGCCCTCCAGCGCATGCTGGTAGCCGGACGGGTGGTTCGGGTCCGGCTGGATATGGCCTTCCAGCACGATCTCGGCCGACGCCGGCACGTTCAGTTCGGACAGGGTCGGCGTCACGCAGCCGGCCAGCGCGGTGCGGCTGCCGCGCAACAGGCCGGCGAACTGGTACTCGGACAGCGTATCGGGCACCGGCGTCACCGCGCCCAGGATGGTGGCCGGGTCGGCGCCCAGTGCCACCGCGATCGGGAACGGCTTGCCGGGGTTGGCCAGCGCATGCTCGCGGAAGTCGAGCGCGCCGCCGCGGTGCGCCAGCCAGCGCATGATGACCTGGTTGCGGCCGATCACCTGCTGGCGGTAGATGCCCAGGTTCTGGCGCTTCTTGTGCGGGCCCTTGGTGACGACCAGGCCCCAGGTGATCAGCGGCGCGGCGTCGCCGGGCCAGCAGGTCTGGATCGGCAGGCGCGCCAGGTCGACGTCATTGCCTTCCCAGACCACCTCCTGGCAGGCGGGACTGCTGACGCGCTTTGGTGCCATATCCCACACAGATTTGACGAGCGTGAACAGCTTGCCCGCCTCGCGCAGTCCGCGCGGCGGCTCAGGTTCCTTCAGGGCTGACAGCACGCGGCCGATGTCGCGCAGGTCTTCCATCGATTCGGCGCCCATGCCAAGTGCGACCCTGTGTGTCGTACCGAACAGATTGGCCAGTACCGGGACGCTATAGATACCGTCACCGGCCCCCGCGCCGGCGGGCCGCTCGAACAGTACGGCGGGGCCGCCGGCACGCAGCAGCCGGTCGCAGACCTCGGTCATTTCCAGGTTGGGCGAAACCGGGCGGGACACCCGGCGCAGTTCGCCCATCTGCTCGAGCTGGCCGATAAAGTCGCGCAAGTCTTTGTATTGCATAGTGAATTCGGTTGTGGCGCGGGCCGTGTGCGGCCGGCGCAAGGCGGCATCCAGGTCGGTGACGATACACATACACCGGCGCCCCGGCAAAAAAAATCAGCAAATCGGGGTGGGGGAAATTGTAAGTTTTTTGTCGTCGCAAGCGTGGCGTCAAGGTCGACAAGGCTAGGCCAGGGCTACGTTTGCGGGTCCGCGAGTGATGTGGGCACGACAAGATAAGGCTTGTTACAAATAACCAAAAGTAGTGTGAATCATTATTCTTATTCTTGACGAGGTATAACACCGTTCCTACAATCCGGTCTTGCTGATGGAGTGTTGCGTTGCAACATAGATTTCACCCTTGTGTCAAGGGGTGCACATAGAAAAAGTGCGGGGGGATCGCACGATTCGCTCCAGTCAGATCGAACAGACCGAGATTACCGGCCCGATGCAATAGCGGGCCGAGGCGGTTGCCTCCGGCAGGGAGCCGGAGCGTTTTGCGGTTGTCGAGATTAGTCGTGGCAGGGTGGGCTCCCCCAGAGTCGACCCTGTTTCCAGTTGGGCGCATGGGGAGCGCCTGCCAACAGATGCTTGGCTGTCACTGCTAGACGGCGCGGCATCCTTACTTGAGTACGTTGAGATCGGGCGTGTGCCGCAGTCTGGCATGCGAAGCGGGCAACGGATGGAGGTAAGCATGAGCGGTTGGAAAACCCTTCATCTTCCCGGCATAGGACGCGCCTTGCAGGTTCGCCTCCGACAGCCGGTACCCGGAGTGAGTCGGGCATTGCAGGTCCGTCTCGCGCATCCGGTCGCGGGCCGCGCCTTGCGCGGTGGCCGCACAACGCTGAAGTACGCGCTGAACAGCCTTGGCGTGGTGGCGGTCGTCTCGGCCGTGTCGCTGTGGCTGAGCCAGGAATGGCGCACCACGCTGGCGGCACTGCTGGCTGGCGACGAAGCACCGGCGGTGCTGGTCAGCGCCGCCATGCCGGCAGCTGAAGCTACGCCGGCTGTGGCCAGCGCAGCCGTTCCGGCCCTGTCGGCCGACGCCGCTGCCGCCCGGCTGGCACGCGGCAAGGGCGGCCTGCCGACGGTTTCCGGCGTGGACGAATGGGGCCTGGCGGCGAACGCCAAGGTGCCGTCGGTCGCGCACCTGGCCGAGCGGATCCCGGTCACGCGCGTGGCGGCGGACGCCCGCAACAGCGCCACGCTCGGCACCGCGCGCGAGCAGGCGGCCGTGGCCGACTACATCGCCCGCAAGTACCGCGTGGCGGCGCAGGCCACCGCGCAATTGGTCAAGGCGGCCTACCTGACCGGCCGCGAGGTCGGCATCGACCCGCTGCTGATCCTGGGCGTGATCGCGATCGAGTCCAGCTTCAACCCGTACGCCGAGAGCGGCGTGGGCGCGCAGGGCCTGATGCAGGTCATGACCAAGGTCCACCAGGACAAGTACGAGGCCGTGGGCGGCGTCGCCGCGGCGCTGAACCCGTACGCCAATATCAAGATCGGTGCGCTGGTGCTGAAGGATTGCATCGCCCGTGCCGGCTCGCTCGAGGGCGGCCTGAAGTACTACGTCGGCGCCACCACGGCGACCGATGGCGGCTACGGCGCCAAGGTGCTGGCCGAGCGTGCCCGCCTGCGCCAGCTGATCGGCGTGCGCGCGGCGCCGGCCGGCAACGGCAAGGCGGGGGTCGACAGCAAGGCGCCGGCCGAGCAAGTGGCCCCGACCCAGAAGCTGGAAGCCAACAACGGGCCGCACAACGCCTGAGGTTTGCACCAGCCTGAAAAGAAAAAGCACCCCGCGGGGTGCTTTTTCTTTTCCTGGAGCCCTTTGGAGCTCTTGTTGGAGCCCTTGTCCGGGCACTGGCTCAGCGGAACAGCCTGGCCAGCCGGGCCATTGCCTCTTCGATGTTCTCGCGCGAGGTCGCATACGAGATGCGGATGTAGTCGCTTGCTGTATGCGGCCCGAAATCCTGCCCCGGCACCATCACCACGCCCGCATCGTGCAGCATCGCCTGCGTCAGCCGGTCGGCGTCGCCGGCGGCAGGGTGGTTGACGCCGCGGCAGTCGGCATAGACATAGAAGGCGCCGTCCGGGCGCACCGGCACGCGCAGGCCCAGCGATTCCAGCGCCGGCACGATCAGGTCGCGGCGGCGGCGGAACTCGGCCTTGCGCTCATCGTAGATGGCCAGCGCCTCGGGGGTGAAGCAGGCGAGCGCCGCGTACTGGGCCACGGCGGAGGCGCAGATAAAGAGGTTCTGGGCGACCTTCTCGAACGCCTCGACCAGTGCATCCGGCACCACCAGCCAGCCCAGCCGCCAGCCGGTCATGTTGAAGTACTTGGAGAAGCTGTTCACCGTGACCACGTTATCGTCCAGGCTCAGCGCCGAGACCGGCGTCGCGTCGTACGACAGGCCCTGGTAGATCTCGTCGACGATGGCGAAGCCGTTGCGGGCGCGCACCGCCTGCAGGATGCGGCCGAGCTCGTCGGGCAGGATCGATGTGCCGGTCGGGTTGGACGGCGTGGCCAGCAGCACGCCACGGGTCTGCTCGCGCCAGTTGGCCTCGACCTGTGCGGCGGTGAGCTGGAAGCGCTCCGCCGGGCCGCTCGGGATCATGCGCGCCGCGCCGTCGAAGGCGGCGACGAAGTGGCGGTTGCACGGGTAGCTGGGATCGGGCATCAGCACTTCGGCGCCAATCTCGACCAGCACCGCGCACGCCAGCAGCAGCGCGCCGGAAGCGCCCGCCGTGACGATCACGCGCCGCGCCGGGATGTCCAGGCCGTAGGCCGTCTTGTAATAGCCGGCGATGGCCTCGCGCAGCGGGTGGATGCCCAGCGCACCGGTGTATTGCGTGACGCCGCGGCGCATCGCCGCCTCGGCCGCGCGCACCACCGGCTCGGCGGCGGTGAAGTCCGGCTCGCCGATGCCCATGTGCACGATATGGCGGCCGGCGCGCTCAAGCTCGGCGGCCTGCTTGGCCAGTTCCATCACGTGGAAGGCATTGATGTTGGCGACGCGGGCGGCGGTGGCAAGACGTTGCATGTCCATGGCGATGGGGAGAGGCGGGCGGAGCCCGATCACAAAAAAAGAATTTGTTTAAACGAAAACACCCGCCGCGGCGGGTGTTTCGTCAGGTCCTGGCCGGCGCGGAAGCCGGCCGGTGACCGCCTTAGCGGCGCGCCGCGACCTCGGCCGCGCGCACCTGGGCGGCGAGCTTGTCCAGCACGCCGTTGACGTACTTGTAGCCTTCGACGCCCCCAAAGGTCTTGGTCAGTTCGACCGCTTCGTTGATCACGACCTTGTACGGGATGTCGATGCAGTGCACCAGCTCGTAGCTGCCGACCAGCAGCGCGGCGCGCTCCACCGGCGACAGCTCGTCCACGGTGCGGTCCAGGAACGGCTCGAACGCGGCGGTCAGGCGGGCCTCTTCGCGCACGGCGCCGTTGAGCAGCGCGTCGAAGTGCTCGCGGTCGGCCTTGTTGAAGCCTTGCGCGTCATGCAGGTGGGCCTGGATCGCACCGATGTCGTTGCGGTTCAGCAGCCATTGGTACAGGCCCTGCAAGGCCAGCTCGCGCGAGCGGCGGCGCGCGCTCTTGGGCGGTGCCTTGGCTTCGGTGCGGGCCGCGGGCTTGTTGCCAGCGTTATTGCCGGCGGGCTTGCCGCCGTCATTGCCGCCCGCGTTGTCGGGGGCGTTGGACGTATCACTCATCATCGTCCTCATCGTCTTCCTGGCCGCGCAGCGAGTCCAGCGCATCGACCAGGTTAGCCATCTCCACCGCGGCGCGGGCGCAGTCGCGGCCCTTTTCGCGGGTGCGGGCATGGGCCTGCTCGTCAGTATCGACGGTCAGGATGCCGTTGGCGACCGGCACGTTGAAATCCAGGCCGACGCGGGTGATGCCAGCGCCGGATTCGTTCGAGACCAGCTCGAAGTGGTAGGTCTCGCCGCGCACCACGGCGCCGAGCGCGACCAGCGCGTCGAACTGGCCGCTCTCGGCCATCTTCTGCAGTGCCAGCGGCACTTCCAGCGCGCCGGGAACGGTCACCACCAGGGTGTCCTCGCCTTCGACGCCGAGCTTTTCCAGCTCGGCCACGCAGGCTTCGAGCAGTTCGGCGCAGACCGGCTCGTTGAAGCGGGCCTGCACGATGCCGATACGCAGGCCTTCACCGTCGAGGTTGCTGGGGTAGAAGCCGTGATCCATTGTTCAGTTCTCCAGTTTTCGGGGCGGCCGCGGCGGCGTGGCGCCGCGGCCGGGGTATTGAGGGAAGCTTAGTCCGGGAAGGCTCAGTCGGCCTGGCCGTTCATGGGTTGGTAGCCGGTCACTTCCAGGTCGAAGCCGGTCATGCTGGGCATGCGCTGTTTGGCGGCCAGCACGCGCATCTTGCCGACGCCGACATCCTTCAGGATCTGAGCGCCCATGCCGTAGGTGCGCAGGTCCGGCTTGCGGCGGGGGCGGGTTTGCGGCGCGTCCAGCGCAGTGAACTGCGTGAACAGCTGCTCGACGGTGTCGCCGCAGTTCAGCAGCACGATCACGCCGCTGTCGGCCTGGTCGATGGCCTGCATCGCCGCCGGGATGCTCCACGAGTGCGTCGTGGACTTCACTTCCAGCAGGTCCAGCACCGAGAAGGGCTCGTGCACGCGCACCAGCGTTTCCTTGTCCGGCGCCGGCGTGCCGCGCACCAGTGCCAGGTGAGCCTGGCCGGTCGGCTTGTCGCGGTAGGCGATGCTGCGGAAGGTGCCGTATGGCGTCTGCATGTCGCGTTCGCCGACGCGCTCGATGATGCTCTCGGTGCGGCTGCGGTAGTGGATCAGATCGGCAATGGTGCCGATCTTCAGGTCGTGTTCCCGGGCGAACTCGATCAGGTCGGGCAGGCGCGCCATGGTGCCGTCGTCCTTCATGATCTCGCAGATCACGGCGGCGGGCGTCAGGCCGGCCAGCGCGCCCAGGTCGCAACCGGCCTCGGTATGGCCGGCGCGGATCAGCACGCCGCCGGGCTGGGCCGTCAGCGGGAAGATGTGGCCGGGCTGGACCAGGTCGGCCGGCCTGGCGTCGCGGGCCACTGCGGCCTGCACCGTGCGGGCGCGGTCGGCGGCCGAGATGCCGGTGGTCACGCCTTCGGCGGCCTCGATCGACACCGTGAAATTGGTGCCGTGCTGGGTGCCGTTGCGGGTGACCATGGGGTGCAGGTCCAGCTGGCGGCAGCGCTCGGCGGTCAGCGTCAGGCAGATCAGGCCGCGGCCATGCTTGGCCATGAAGTTGATCGCTTCCGGCGTGACGAAGTCGGCAGCCAGCACCAGGTCACCTTCATTCTCGCGGTCTTCCTCGTCGACAAGGATGACCATGCGGCCGGCACGGATGTCGGCAATGATGTCTTCGGTACGGGCGATTGTCATGGCGTGCAGGACGGCAAATTGAGGCGAAACGAGCGAAATGCCGCGAATAAGGCGGACGGGAACGGTGGCCGCGTCGGAAGGCGGCCGGACTGAGGCGGGGCGTCGGGCCGGCCGGCCTTGGCATATACGCCCGGCAGGGTGCCCAGTCAAGCCCGCTATTGTACGCCAAGGCAGGCTGCACGGGCGGCCGTGCCGCGGGAAAGTGCGGCGCGGGGCCGGGCCTGGCGAACTCAGGGACTTACTTGCCGGCGTCGGCGGTGGACAGCATCCGCTCCACATAGCGCGCGATCAGGTCGATCTCCAGGTTCACGCGGGCGCCGGGCTTCAACTCCTGCAGCGTGGTGACCTCGACCGTGTGCGGGATCAGGTTGATCGAGAACACGCAGCCGTCGGCTTCGTCGCTGACGCGGTTGACGGTCAGCGAGACGCCGTTGACCACCACCGAGCCCTTGTAGGCCAGGTAGCGGGCCAGCTCGCGCGGAGCGCGGATGCGCAGCTCATGCGATTCGCCGACGGGCGCGAAATGCACCACTTCGCCCAGCCCGTCGACGTGCCCGGAGACCAAGTGGCCGCCGAGGCGATCGGCCAGCCGCAGCGCCTTCTCCAGGTTGACGCGCCCGGCGCGCTCCAGGCCAACGGTCTTGTCGAGCGACTCGCGCGAGACCTCGACGTCGAAGCTGTCCGCGTCCATGGCGATCACCGTCATGCAGGCGCCCTGGATCGCGATGCTGTCGCCGATGATCACATCGGACAGGTCCAGGCCGCCCGCGGCGATATGCAGGCGCACGCCGGCATCGGCGGCGCCCAGCGGGGTTACGGTTTCAATGCGGCCGACGGCCGCGACAATGCCTGTGAACATGGTGGTGCCTTCTGTCTTGGTCAATCTGGATTGGGCGATCAGGCGTCGTTGCGGCGCGCGATCAGCCGCAGGTCATCGCCGATCTGCCGGATTTCATGCCAGCGGAACTGCGCGGCATCCTGCAGCCGCGCCAGCGGCGGCAGGTTGAACATGCCCTGCGCATCGCCGAGCAGCTTGGGCGCCAGGTAGATCAGCAGCTCGTCGGCGCAGTGTTCGCGCACCAGCGAGCCATTGAGCTTGAAGCCCGCTTCGACGTGCAATTCGTTGATGCCGCGCCGGCCCAGTTCCTGCAGCATCCGGGGCAGCTCGACCTTGCCATGCGGGTTGGGCAGGACCACCACTTCGGCGCCGCGCGCTTCCAGCGCCCGCTGGCGTTCGCGGTCTTCCACCGCGCAGAACACCAGTACCGGCTTGGCGAACTCGCCCGCGTCCGGGGTCAGGATCTTTGCGTCGAGCGGCACTTCCAGCCGCGAATCGACCAGGACCCGCTGCGGCTGGCGTGGGGTGGCGAGCGCGCGCACGGTCAGCGCGGGGTCGTCGTCGCGGACCGTGCCGATGCCGGTCAGGATCGCGCAGGCGCGTGCGCGCCAGGCATGGCCATCGTCGCGAGCCGCCTGGCCGGTGATCCACTGGCTGGTGCCGTCATGCAGCGCGGTGCCGCCGTCCATCGACGCCGCCACCTTGACCCGCACCCACGGCAGCCCGCGTGTCATGCGCGACACGAAGCCGATATTGAGATCGCGCGCTTCCTTTTCCAGCAGGCCGCAGCGCACGTCGATGCCGGCATCGCGCAGCCGCTGCAGGCCGCGTCCGGATACCGAGGGGTTTGGGTCTTCCATGGCCGCCACCACCCGCGCCACGCCGGCGCGCACCAGCGCATCGGCGCATGGGGGCGTGCGGCCGAAGTGGCTGCACGGCTCGAGCGTGACGTAGGCGGTGGCGCCGTCCGGATCCAGCCCGCGCGACAGCGCGTCTTTCATCGCCTGGATCTCGGCATGGTCCTGTCCGGCCGGCTGGGTGTAGCCCTGGCCGATGACCTTGCCGTCCTTGACCAGCACGCAGCCGACGCGCGGATTGGGCGTGGTGGTGAACATGCCCCGCGCGGCGAGCGCGAGGGCCTGTTGCATGGCGGCGTGGTCGGTATCGGAAAACATGGCGCCTGTAGCTCGTGGCCGGTTTGCGGTGGATGGAGGAGAGTCTGTCCGGGGTTCCAGGGTTACGGCGGCTCAGGGCCGTCCGCCGCGTCGCAATCGCTGTCGCGGCCCGGCGTGCAGAGCCGGATGCGGCCCTGGGCGCCAAGCCGCACCTGGCGCTGCGCGCCGCGGCAGCTGAGCGCGAAGGTGGCGGCCTGGAAGCCGCCTTGCTCAGACCGAGAGTATCCCACAGGCAGGAATTTCAGCCCATTGGTGCCACGGGCGGTCTGGCGCAGGGTGACTGACAGGCAGGCCATGCCGGGCTCCACGACGGACAGTACGGTGCGTCCCTTTATGGCGCCGGGGTTCGCGACCAACTGCCAGCCATGATCCAGCGTAGTCTCCCCCGCCAGCGGTTCAAGCATCACTTCCGTGCGCCGTCCCAGCGCGGTGGCCCGGGCCAGCGCCAGCGACGCCGCCAGGCGGTCGGCGGCGAGTGCGACCTGCTGGCGGGCGAGCAGGTCCTGGAATGTCGGATAGGCCGCCGCGGCAAGGATGGCCATGACGGCCAGCGCGGTCAGCAGCTCCGCCAGGGTCAGGCCGCGCTCGCCGCGCTGGTTGCGGTGGATGCGGTGGATGCGGTGGATGCTGGCAGGGCGGGCGGTCATCAGCACTCCGGGGGTCTTGCCTGTGCCGTGGCCTGGCCGGCGGGCAGCACCAGCCATTGACCGGTGCTGCGCAGGATCAGCACACCGCATTGCGGGTCGGGCTGCCGGGGCTCGGCGCGCAATTCGACGCAGGCATCCAGTGTTTCCTCCGCGCACGCACCGGCCGTCAACGTGTGCCGGACGGTGCCGGTGGCGGGTATCTGCCGCGGCCATTGGCCGGCGGGGACGTCTGCGCCAGGTTCCGCGGCGAATGTCATGGCGCCTGCGGCGTGGCGCTCCAGTTGCAGCATCGCCTCGGTCAGCGCCGCGCGGGCCTGTGCGCGCCAGCCCCGCTGCAAATAGTGGTGCCATGCCGGCAAGGCAATGGCCGCGAGCACGGCAACGATCGCCAACGCCGTGGCAAGCTCGATCAGGCTGAAGCCATGTCCCTGGCGGCAATGTTTATAGGCAAGGCTCATGGCTTGTCCTCGGTTGCCGGTCCGATGATCTCGCGCCACCGCAGCCTGCCGGTCCGACGGCTGGCCAACGTTTGCGTCAGCAGCGTGGCCCCCTTGCCGTCGGCCGCCCACAGCGACAGTGCGTACGCCTCGCTCGCGGACAGGCCCGGCGTTGTAGCTCCGCCTGGCACTGGCGTAGTGTTGACGAAGACGGTTGCCCCCGCCGGCAGCACCTGGCCGGTTGCCATGTGCACGGCTTGCCCAAGGATGTCCCGAACCACGGAGTCGCCGGTCGCGGCAAGTACGAGGTAGCCACGCCGGACGCCGTCAGGCGTGCGTGTCACAAACATCAGGTGGCCGGGAAACACGGATTCGAGCTGCTCGACCTGCTCGCCGGGATGGGGCAGCGTCAACTGCCAGCCGGCGTATGGCGCGGCGTCGGCCTTTGCCGCGGGCGCGCGCAGGATGTAGCCGCCGTCGCTGGCTTGTATTGCGATCTGCGCAGGCACAGCGCCCGGCGTGCTGCCCTGCGCCGGGTCCGGAACGGCCGACAGGCCGTTACCACCGCCATAGACCACGACCGGCGCCGTCGGCGAACCGAGCAGCACCGGTGCCTCGTCCACCGGAGGCTGGGCCTGGCCCGGCGTGCTGTGCAGGCAAGCGGCCGCGCCCGCGCCCGCCAGCGGGAATCGCCACAGCTGCCCGGCGTTGTCCGTGGCATAGGCAGCGACTGCCTGGCCTGCCATGTCGGCCAGCACGCTGACGGCGATGAGGTCGGCCATTGCCGGCTTGTCCGCGCAGTCGCGCTCGGGCAGCGGCAGCAAGCGAGGCGCGTACTTCCCCGCCCATGCCGCGCCCGCGGGCTTGTCCAGGGACAGCAGCAACAGGCCGGAGCGGCCATAAAGCGCCCGGTCCAGCGTGACGACGGCATGCCAGCGCACGCCAGCCGTATCGGGCATGCCCGCCGCACGTATCGGGCCGCGCGCGGAGATGGGCAGCGTGTCGGAGGCGGTGGCTTCCCACAGCATGCCGAAGGGCTGCAGTGCCTCCGGATCTGACACGTCGAGCGCCAGCACCGCGGCCGGGTTGCCGGTGGCAGGGCTGCCGACGATGCCGCAAAGCAATACCGTGCGCCATTCGCCGCGCACGGTCACGTCCTGCGCTTCGGGGCGTGGGCAGGGCGCCGGCAGCAGCGGCGCACCGGCCTGCGGCAGTGCGAGGGCATAGGGCAACAAGGTCCGCGGCAGGTAGGCCGCGCGCTCGTCGCCGGTGACCGCATCGAAGGCATGCAGCAGGCCATCGGCGGTGCCCAGCCAGGCCATGTGCCGGCGCAGCCCGTAGCGCACGCGAAAGGCGGTGTGCCCGGGTTTGCCGGGTGCCCATGCCGGCGGCGCCACCACGCGCACGCGGGCCCCCGCGGCATGGCCGAGGGCTGTGTCGCGCGGCCGCAGTCCCGACACGGACTGTGCGCCGCGCAGCCAGTCCAGTCGGGCGCTCTGATCGCCGTTGCCGCTCGTTGCCGCGGCTGGCTCCACCAGTTGTTCCGGTGCTTCATCGGTGGGCGCCGACGATGTAACGATGCGACGCGATGCCGGGGGGCGCTGGTCCAGCAGGTTGCCGGCTTCCCAAAGGTAAGACGCCGGCGAAGCGCCTGCCGCCCCCTGCCAGCCGAGCGCGAACAGGCGGCCGGTCCATGGGTAGGCCCCCTCTGTGGTGCGGTAAGCGAGCGGCAACCGCCCGGCATCGGTGTCGGCAGCGGCGGCGCTCAGCCAGGTGAAGGCAAGCACAATCACGGCAAGGTGTCTCATGGCTGGACCTCGCTCTGCACGACCGCGCGTACAGCCCGGCTGCGCCCGAAGCCGATGGCCGTGATCCGGATCCTTGGGCCCGGCTGGCTGGTGGCCGGACTGTCCGCTACCGCATGGCCGGCCGGCGCCTGGTCCAGCAGCTCGGCGACGTAGCGGGGCAAGTCGCGCGTCCCGGCGGTGCCTGGCGGCAGCACGGGCAGCGTTGCGCCGGTGAAGCGGCCCAGCGGCACGCCGACCGCATCGGCGTCGGCACCGGCCAGCAGCCATGGTTGCCAGACCGGCGTGCCGCCTGCAGCAGGCAGGCAGATGCCGGCCTGCAGTCCGGTGCCGCAGTGGCCGGGTTCGGGCATGGGGTCAAGACGGCCGCTTTGGCCCTTGCCTGCCGCCGCCGCCAGCAAGTCGGCTTCGCCATCGAGCAGCGCGACCTCGGCCGCCCGGAATGCGATCTCGCGATCCAGTTGCATGACCGTGAGTTGCCGGCCGGCCATCAGCATCTGCAGCGTGGCGGCGGCCAGCAGCAGGACCAGCAGCAGCATCGTGCCGCATAGCAGCAGCGTGGCGGCGCCTGACTGGCGCGCGGGCAGCGGTTGTCGGGTCAGCATAGCGTGTCCTGGCAGCGTGGCAGGTTGCGCAGCCGTACCGTGGTGGCGAAGACGCGGCGGGCGGTGCCTGGCACGCCCGGGCCGGCGGCATCCAGGTCGGCGGCGGCGCTCCCGGCGGGTGGCGGCGGCTCGGCGTTCTCCTGGCCCGCCGCCGAGCCGGGCCGGTCGCCACGCACGGCCAGCGCGACCTGCACGGCCAGTACGCGCTCCCATGCCGCTGCGCCCTGCGCCTGGATCGTGGCGGCCGGTTCATAGCGGTCGGCCACGCCGTCGCCGTCGGTGTCCAGGCCGTAGCGGAACTGCAGCGACTCGACGCCGCGGACCAGCGCGCCGGAAGTCCAGCCGGTGCCATCGATCGTTCCCTGGCGGCGGGTCGGGTAGCGGCACAGCAGCTGCGGCACGCCGTCGCTGCCGGCTGCGACGTAAATCAGGTTGGCCGCGACGTAGTCAGGCGTCCCGTAGGGACCGGCCTGTTGCGCGGCGACGCCATAGCCGCTGCAGTCGGTCATGGTCTGGTCCGGTTGCGCCAGCGCTCCCGGCAGGCCGCTGCCGTCGAAACGCACCAGCAGCGCATCGCTGCGTCCGACCCCGGCCCTGGCGCAGGACGGCAGGGGGCCGATGGCTGGCTGGCCGCAATTGTCGGCACCGCTGACGGCAGGGAATGCCGTCACTGCGGTCGCCGCGCCCGGTGCCATCCGCCAGCCGGCCTGCCGCAGCAACAGCGTGATGACGGCCAGCGCGCGCTGGCCGCGCTCTTCGAGCAGGATGCGGTCGGCGATCACGAGGTATGCCGCCTGTGCCGCGAGGAATGTCGATACCGCGGCTGCGGCAACGACCAGTCCGAGCGTCATGCCGACCAACAGCTCCACCAGCGTGTATCCCGGCATGGTGCGAAGTCTCAAGGCCGCACCCACAATGCCATGCCTGACAGGCCATCCGTGCCGCCGCTCCATGTTGCGGTAACCAGCTTGTCAGCTTCCGCGCAAAGGCGCAGCGTCGGCGTTCCGGCGCACCGGTCAGGTATCGCCACGGCAGCGTCGGTCTCGGCGAACTCAAGCGCAAGGCGCGCTGACCGGTTGATGGTTTCCTGCTCGCGCAGATGGCCCATTGCCTGGGGCGCGAGGCCCATCAAAGGCAGCAGCCCTGTGCCCAGGACGAACAACGCGCAAAGCGAATCGTGCAGCGTGAAGCCATCTGGTCCACGGCGGGTACTGGCGAGCTGTGGCGTGGACGTACGGTAGCGATGCAGATGCGGCATGGGGAGTCACCGTGGCTGGCAGGGACCCCCAAGATAGCTGCCGGACGTGCGCGGCTACGTTTCCGAGCGTGAAGAATCTGCGGAATGTTGTGTCGGTTCAGCGCCGGCGAGGGCTGGCTGCAACTCGCCTCACTGGCACGCTGTCGTCTGCGTCGCCTGCGGCCGGCAGACACGCACCCGGCCGAGCTGGCTGATGTCGACCAGCCGCTGGTTGCCGTTGCCCAGCGTCAGCAGCAACTGCGCGGATTGCATGACATCCGCCAGCGTGCGCGTATAGCCGACTGGCGAGAGTCGGTCCACTGCGTGTAGACCGGGTAGCCGTCCTTGTAGGACGCATAGCTCGAAATCGCTTCCGGCGTCGGCTGCTGGCCTTGCCGGTAGCGGATGCTTTCGTAGTACAGCTCGCTGACCGGGTCGAGCGACTTGTACACGTCGGAGCGGCCGAACTGGTTCAGGTAGTTCTTGTCGACCGTGGACGCGCCGACATACGAAAAAGGCGTTCCGACTTCGTTATCTTGTTATTTCGGACTGCTTATTTCGGCCTGCATTCCGGCCCTTTTTGTGTCTTTGCACGGGCTCGAATGGAATGCAACGGGGATTAAACAACTAGTAATTCGTTACTTTTGCTACCCCTTCCGAGGGGTGGACGCCGCGAACTCGTCCAGTACGTCGCGGAATTCCGACACATCCTCGAAACTCCGGTACACCGACGCAAAGCGGATATAGGCGATCTTGTCGAGCTTGCGCAGCTCGCGCATCACCAGCTCGCCGACCTGGCTGCTGGCGATTTCTTTCTCGCCCAGCGACAGCAGTCTTTCCTCGATGCGGGTGATGGCTTCATCGATGGCTTCAGCCGAGACCGGACGCTTGCGCAACGCCAGGCGCATCGAATCCTTCAGCTTGGCGCGCGCGTAGTCGACGCGCGAGCCGTTTTTCTTGACGATGGCGGGGAAGAACAGCTCGATCCGCTCATAGGTGGTGAAGCGGCGGTCGCAGGACTCGCAGCGGCGGCGCCGGCGTACGGCATCGCCGTCTTCCGACATGCGCGTGTCGAGCACCTGGGTATTGGAATGACCGCAAAAGGGGCATTTCATGCCTGACCACCTTCAGTTGAATTCCGCCGCCTGTTCCGCGTGGGTGTTCCGCGGAGGCGGGGCGGGTTGGCGAGGCCCGCAAGCCGGACCGCCTGTGTCATGTGACAGGGCGCGGCTTGCGGGGCTGCCGGCCACCCTCGCGGGTGGCCTGGAAGCATCAGCCGTAGACCGGGAAACGCTTGGTCAGGGCAGCCACCTGCTCGCGCACGCTGGCGATGTTGGCGGCGTCGTGCGGGTTCTCCAGCACGTCGGCGATCAGGTTGCCGACGATGCGCGCTTCTTCTTCCTTGAAGCCGCGGGTGGTCATGGCCGGCGAGCCCAGGCGGATGCCCGAGGTCACGAACGGCTTTTCCGGATCGTTCGGGATGGCGTTCTTGTTGACGGTGATGTGCGCCTCGCCCAGGATGCGCTCGGCGTCCTTGCCGGTGATGTTCTTGGCGCGCAGGTCGACCAGCATCACGTGGCTTTCGGTGCGGCCCGAGACGATGCGCAGGCCGCGCGCGATCAGGGTCTCGGCCAGCACGGCGGCGTTCTTCACCACTTGCTGCTGGTATTCCTTGAACTCGGGCGTCAGCGCTTCCTTGAACGCCACCGCCTTGCCGGCGATCACGTGCATCAGCGGGCCGCCCTGGATGCCAGGGAAGATCGCCGAGTTGATGGCCTTCTCATGCTCGGCCTTCATCAGGATCACGCCGCCGCGCGGGCCGCGCAGGCTCTTGTGCGTGGTGGTGGTGACAAAGTCGGCGTGCGGCACCGGGTTCGGGTAGACACCAGCGGCGATCAGGCCGGCGTAGTGGGCCATGTCGACCATGAAATAGGCACCGATCGACTTGGCGACGCGGCTGATGCGCTCGAAGTCGATGCGCAGCGCGAAGGCCGAGGCGCCGGCGATGATCAGCTTGGGCTTTTTCTCTTGCGCCAGCTTTTCCAGCGCGTCGTAGTCGATGTCTTCCTGCGCGTTCAGGCCATAGCTGACCACGTTGAACCACTTGCCGCTCATGTTCAGCGCCATGCCGTGGGTCAGGTGGCCGCCTTCGGCCAGGCTCATGCCCATGATGGTGTCGCCCGGCTTGAGCACGGCGAAGTACACGCCCTGGTTGGCCTGCGAACCCGAATTGGGCTGCACGTTGGCGGCCTCGGCGCCGAACAGCTGCTTGACGCGGTCGATGGCGAGCTGCTCGACCATGTCGACAAACTCGCAGCCACCGTAGTAGCGCTTGCCGGGATAGCCCTCGGCGTACTTGTTGGTCAGTTGCGAACCCTGCGCGGCCATCACGGCCGGCGAGGTGTAGTTTTCGGAGGCGATCAGCTCGATGTGGTCTTCCTGCCGCTGGTTTTCCTTCTGGATGGCGGCAAAGACCTCAGGGTCGATCTGGTCGATCGTGAAACGGCTGCGTTCGAACATGGCGAGACTCGTCTGAAAAAAGGGAATCCGATTCAAGCATCGGGAGCATCGGTTAGGGCGCGCGGGGAAGGCTAGCGGCGACCGGCGCTGGCGGCACTTTGCAGCCGTCGGCGCAGGGCGCACCCTGCTTCCCATTCGCTGCCCAGGCGAGCGGCAGGCGTGTGAAACGACACGCCAGAGAACTTGCGCTTCCTCGTGGTAGTGCCCACTGACTTCGCCAGTCGCGCAAGGTGGAATGGTTGCGCGCAGTGTAGCGCGTAGAGTGCGCCCGCCGCAAGCCGTCAACCCGCCAGCCAAGGCTGGTCAAGGGCTGGCCAGCAACTTGCTGTTGCAAACTCGTACCGCGGGTTTACACGAAACCGCGTTCGCTCTCCGTTACAATCGCGGCCATGACAAACTTTGTCTGGACCCTGCGGGTGTACTGGGAAGACACCGACGCGGGTGGCGTAGTGTTCTACGCCAACTACCTCAAGTTCTTCGAACGGGCCCGCACCGAGTGGCTGCGTTCGCTCGGTATCGAGCAGCAGGCGCTGGCCGACGAGGCCGGCGTGGTCTTCATCGTCCGTAGCACGGCGGTGGACTACAATGCGCCCGCCCGCCTCGATGACCAGCTCGAGATCCGAACGCGCATCGACCGGGTCGGCCCGGCCTCGGTCCAGTTCACGCAGGAAGCCTGGCGTGACGAGCTGATGCTTGCATCCGGCGCCATCCGCGTCGGATGTGTCGATCGAAGCACTTTCCGTCCCGCCCCGATTCCCGCCCCCGTCCTAGCTACCATCAAGTCCGCCCGATGAATCCCGTGACCGTCACGCAAGACATGTCGATCGTAACGCTGGTGCTCCACGCCAGCCTGCTGGCACAGGCCGTCATGGCGCTGTTGCTCGTCATGTCGCTGTTTTCGTGGACCTATATCTTCCGCAAGCACCTGGCGCTGCGCTCGGCGCGCACCCAGACAGAGGGGTTCGAGCGCGACTTCTGGGCTGGCGGCGACCTGCAGGCGCTATATAACAGTGCCGTCAACAACCGCCACAACACCGGCGCGCTCGAGCGGATCTTCGAATCCGGCATGGGCGAGTTCCTGAAGGCGCGCGAGCGCGGCAACGATTCCGGCGCGCTGCTCGACGCGGCCCGCCGCGCCATGCGCGCCGCCTACCAGCGCGAGATGGATGTGCTCGAGTCGCACCTGCCGTTCCTGGCCTCGGTGGGCTCGGTCAGCCCGTATATCGGCCTGTTCGGCACGGTGTGGGGGATCATGAACGCATTCCGCGGCCTGTCAAATGTGCAGCAGGCCACGCTGGCATCGGTGGCCCCCGGCATTGCCGAGGCGCTGGTGGCCACTGCGATCGGCCTGTTCGCGGCGATCCCGGCGGTGATCGCCTATAACCGCTATGCCACCGAAATCGACCGCCTCGCGATCCGTTTCGAAAGCTTCATGGAAGAGTTCCTGAACATCCTGCAACGGCAGACCCGCTAACCGAATCCAAGACAGGCAGTCCGGGTGACCGCCCGGGCTCCCGTCGTTTCCAGGAGTCCTGCAATGGCAGCCATTCAGCGCCGCGGCGGTTCGCGCCGCCGGGCAAGCGCCGACATCAATGTCGTGCCATATATCGATGTCATGCTCGTGCTGCTGGTCATCTTCATGGTGGCAGCGCCGATCGTGAGCCCCGCCACCGTGGACTTGCCCACCGTGGCCAACGCCACGCCGCAGCAGAAGGCGCCGCCGATCGTCGTCACCGTGCACGAGAACGGCGACCTGACCGCGCGCGGCAAGGACAACGCCGGCAATGCCTTCGAGCGCAAGCTCGATAAGCAGGGCCTGCTCGATTTCGTGCACCAGCGCCAGAACGAGAACCCGGACCAGCCGGTGGTGATCGCCGCCGACCGTTCGGTGAAGTATGAAGCCGTGCTCGATGTCATGTCGGTCCTGAAGGCCGACGGCATCAAGCGCGTGGGCCTGATGGTCAAGTCCAAGACTTCCTGACGCGTTGAACCCGTATAGAAGCCGCATTGATGCGCCCGACTGACAGCCTTTGCGATTGCCGTTGCGCCCGATGAATACCGTCGCCGCCTATCCCTACCAGCCGGTGAAAGAGCGGGGAACCATGCGTTCCTTCACGCTCGCGCTCGTCATGCACCTGCTGCTGGGCATCGTGCTGTATTACGGCGTGCACTGGCAGAGCAGCACGCCGGTCGGCGCCGAGGCCGAGCTGTGGGAAGAGATTCCCGCCGCCACCGCGCCGCCACCGCCGCCGCGCGAGCCCGAGCCCGAGCCGGTGGTGCAGCCGCGCCCCGTGCCCGCGCCGCCGGCGCCGCAGGTGAAGAGCAAGGTCGAGGAAGACGCCGACATCGCGCTCGAGAAGAAGAAGCGCCAGGCCGAGGCCGCTGCGCGCGAGGAAGCCGAGCGCAAGGAAGCGGCCCGCAAGGAGGTCGCGCGCAAGGAAGAGGCCCGCAAGGAAGAGGCCCGGAAGGAAGAGGCCCGCAAGGAAGAGGCGCGCAAGGAAGCCGAGCGGAAAGAGGCCGAACGCAAAGTGGCCGAGCGCAAGGAAGCTGAACGCAAGGAAGCGCAGCGCAAGGAAGACGCGAAGAAAAAGGCCGCGCAGCAGGAGCAGGACCGCAAGGAACAGGCGGAGCGCGAGCGCAAGGAAGCCGCCGACGCCAAGGCCAAGGCGCAGGCCGACGCCAAGGCGAAGGCCCAGGCCGAGGCGAAGGCCAAGGCACAGGCCGATGCCAAGGCCAAGGCGCAGTCGGAGGCGGCTGCCAATGCACAGCGCAAGAGCGAGCTGGCGCGCCTGCAGGCGCTGGCCGGTGGCGGCGCCGGCGGCGGCGGCGTGGGCAGCACGACCGGCGCGGGCGCCGGTGGCGGCGGCAAGGCGTCGCCGGGCTATGCCGACCGCGTGCGCCGCCGGGTGAAGCCGAACATCGTGTTCACGGAAGACGTGCCAGGCAATCCGAGCGCGGTGGTATCGGTGCGACTGGCACCGGACGGCTCGCTGATGTCCGCGCGGCTGTCCAAGTCCAGCGGCAATTCGGCGTGGGACAACGCCGTGCTGCGCGCGGTCGAGCGTTCTGACCCGCTGCCGCGCGACGAGGACGGCAAGGCGCCGGCCAGCTTTACTATCACCTTCCGGCCGAAGGACTGAGTGACCGGCACGCCATGATTTGCAACATAATGCAACCTTCATCGCCGGCTTTTAGTCCCAACGCTACGATGGCAGGTTGCCTGACGCAGCCGGCAGTGTGCAGACCGCACGCACAACGGGGATGCGCCATGCGCGGTCCTGCCCGTGTTGCCGTCTGCCTGATTCCTGCCGTGCCCGACGAATCTTGAAATCGACTGAGGAGCAGCATGCGAAAGCTTTGGGCCCCCAACTGGCTGTCCGAGAGGCGGCACCATGCAAACCAACGAGCCGCCCGCCGGGCGGGACGCCGCGCGCTGATGGCGTGGCTGGCCGCGGCACTGACCGTGGCCGCCGGCGCCGCGCACGCGCAGCTCAACGTTGAAATCTCCGGGGTCGGCTCCAGCCAGATCCCGGTCGCTACCGCCAATTTCCAGGGCGAGGCCCAGGCCCCGCAAAACCTGACCGCGATCATCCGTGCCGACCTGGCGCGCAGCGGCCGCCTGCGCAATGTTGACCCGGGCGGCGCCACGGTGGCGGAATCCGCCAATGTCGACCTGGGCAGCTGGAAGTCGCGCGGCGCCGACGCCTTCGTCGCCGGCAGCGTGACCCCGGCCGGCGGCGGCCAGTACGAGGTGCGTTTCCGCCTGTACGACACGGTCAAGGGCCAGAGCCTGGGCGGGCTGGCCTTCACCGTCAACCAGGCCCAGCTGCGCGTGACCGCGCACAAGATCGCCGACTACATCTATGAAAAGCTGCTGGGCGAGCGCGGCGTGTTTGCCACGCGCCTGTCGTACGTGTCCAAGGTGGGCGGCAAATACCAGCTGCTGATCTCGGACTCGGATGGCCAGAACTCGCAGGTGGCGCTGACCAGCAACGAGCCGATCATCTCGCCGTCGTGGTCGCCGGACGGCCGCCGCGTGGCCTATGTCTCGTTCGAAGCCAAGAAGCCGGTCGTGTACGTGCACGATCTCGCCAGCGGCAAGCGCACGCTGGTGTCGAACCAGAAGGGCAACAACAGCGCGCCGTCGTGGTCGCCTGACGGCCAGCGCCTGGCGCTGGCGCTGTCGCGCGACGGCAATACCCAGATCTACCAGGTGAACGCCGACGGTTCGGGCATCCGCCGCCTGTCGCGCAGCAGCGCCATCGACACCGAGCCGCAGTACTCGCCCGATGGCCGCAGCATCTACTTCACCAGCGACCGCGGCGGTGCGCCGCAGGTCTATCGCATGCCCGCCGGCGGCGAAGAAGCCGGCGCGGCACAGCGTGTCACCTTCAAGGGCAGCTACAACGTGAGCCCGCGCGTCTCGCCGGACGGCAAGTACCTGGCGTACATCTCGCGCGCGGGCGGCTTCAAGCTGCAACTGCAGGACCTGAGCAACGGCGACGTGACGTCGCTGACGGATACGGCCAACGACGAGGCCCCGAGCTTCGCCGCCAACGGCAAGTACATTCTCTATGCCACCCGCGTGGGCGGTCGCGCGGTGCTGGCGGCGGTGTCCACTGACGGGCGTACCCGGCAGGTTCTGTCCCTCCAGTCCGGCGATGTTCGCGAGCCGTCCTGGGGTCCTTTCATGCAATAACAGGAGTCATTCACTATGCCCCAACTGATGAGCAAAACCCTTGCCGTCGCCGCACTGCTGGCCCTGGGCGCCTGCAGCTCCGGCGTCAAGCTGGACGACACCGCCAACGGCGCCGGCAAGGCCGGCACGGGTGCGGACCCGCGCGCCGTCACGCCGGTGACCGCTGCCGATCCGTTGAACGACCCGAACAGCCCGCTGGCCAAGCGCAGCGTGTACTTCGACTTCGACAGCTACACCGTCAAGTCCGACTACCAGGGCATGCTGACCGAGCACGCGAAGTACCTGGGCGGCAATAAGGGCCGCAAGATCCTGATCCAAGGCAACACCGACGAGCGTGGCACCAGCGAGTACAACCTGGCGCTGGGCCAGAAGCGCGCCGAAGCCGTGCGCCGTTCGCTGGCCTCGATGGGCGTGCCCGACGGCCAGATGGAAGCCGTGAGCCTGGGCAAGGAAAAGCCCAAGGCCACCGGCCACGATGAAGCCTCGTGGGCGGAAAACCGCCGCGCGGACATCAACTACTGATCTGCGGACTGACCCTCCATGAAAGCACGCGTATCCACCCTGTTGTGGCTTGCCGCCGTCGCCGGCGGCGGCATGCTCCCGCTCACGCAGGCGCAGGCCGGTGTGTTCGACGATGACGAGGCCCGCAAGGCGGTCATCGGCCTGCGCGACCAGTTCAACGGTTTCCAGGCGACCGCCACGCAGCGCATCGAGCAGAACAGCCGCACCACGCTCGACATGCAGAACCAGCTCGAGGGCATGCGCCAGGAAGTGGCGCGGCTGCGCGGCCAGAACGAAGTGCTGCAGAACACGGTGGACACGCTGCAGAAGCAGCAGAAAGACTACTACGCCGACCTCGATGCGCGCCTGAAGAAATTCGAGCCGCAACAGGTCACGGTCGAAGGCCGCGAAGGCGTGTCGCAGCCGGGCGAAAAGCCCGAATATGACGCCGCGCTCAAGCAGTTCCAGGCGGGCGACTTCAAGAGCGCAGGGAATTCGTTCTCGGCGTTCGTCAAGAAGTACCCGCAGAGCCCGTACCTGCCGCTGGCGCAGTACTGGCTCGGCAACTCGCTGTATGCGCAGCGCGACTACAAGGGGTCCACCTTCGTGCTGCAGAACATGGTCAACGCCAGCCCGACGCACCCCAAGGTGCCGGACGCGATGATCGCCATTGCCAACAACCAGCTCGAGTCCGGCCAGAAGGCGGCCGCGCGCAAGACGCTGGAGCAGGTGGTGGCCAAGTATCCTGGCACCGAAGGCGCACAGGCGGCGAGCAACCGGCTCAAGACGCTGAAGTAAGCGTCGGCGGCGGCGCGCCGCCCGCTGCTGCAAGGCCCGCTTCGGCGGGCCTTTCTCGTTTGTCGCGCTAGAATATGCGATTCGCCTGAATGTTCTTGCGCGCCGCCCCGGTGCGCCTCCCGCACCATGACCAAACGCGCCATCGTCCTGCTTTCCGGCGGACTCGACTCCGCCACCGTACTTGCCATGGCCCGCGCCCAGGGTTTCGAGACCTATGCGCTGTCGATGCGCTATGGCCAGCGCCACTCTTCTGAACTGGAGGCCGCGAAGCGCGTGGCTGCGGCGCTGGGCGCCACCCGCCACGAAATCGTCGACCTCGACCTGCGCCGCTTCGGCGGGTCGGCGCTGACCGACGACGCGCTGGAAGTGCCCACCGACGGCGCCACCGGCGGCATCCCCGTCACTTACGTGCCGGCGCGCAACACCATCATGCTGTCGCTGGCGCTCGGCTGGGCCGAGGCCGTGGGTGGTCGCGACCTCTTCTTCGGCGCCAATGCGGTGGACTACTCCGGCTACCCCGATTGCCGGCCCGAGTACGTCGCCGCCTACGAAACCCTGGCGAACCTCGCCACCAAGGCGGGCGTCGAGGGCGACCGCTTCCGCGTGCACGCGCCCATCATCGACATGACCAAGGCCGAGATCATCCGCGCCGGCATCGGCCTGGGCGTCGACTACAGCCTGACAGTGTCGTGCTATCAGGCCGACGACGACGGCCGCGCCTGCGGCGTGTGCGACTCGTGCCGGATCCGCCGCGCAGGCTTCGAAGCCGCAGGCGTGCCCGATCCGACCCGCTACCAGGGCGCCGCCTGAACATCCCGAACTGAACGCCGCCAGAAGCCGTCCCCCTCCCAACGACATGCCTGAAATCGACCTTGCCGCGCTCTCGCGCACTGTGCTGCTGAGCACGTTCGTCCTGACCTTCCTGTTCGGCGCTGTCCTGCAGCGCACGCACTTCTGCACCATGGGCGCAGTCTCCGACGTGGTCAACATGGGCGACTGGACCCGCGCGCGCATGTGGGGCCTGGCCATCGGCGTGGCCATGATCGGCACCGGCGTGCTGGCCTGGACCGGCGCAGTCGATCCGACCAAGACCATCTACGCCGCCAGCAAGCTGGGATGGCTGTCGGCGCTGGCGGGCGGGCTGATGTTCGGCTTCGGCATGGTGCTGGCATCGGGATGCGGCAGCAAGACGCTGGTGCGCATCGGCGCGGGCAACCTGAAGTCGCTGGTGGTGTTCGTGTTCCTGGGGCTGTCTGCCTACATGACGCTGCGCGGCCTGTTCGGCGTGGTACGCGTCAACACCGTCGACGCGGTGGCGGTCACGCTGCCAACCACGCAGGACCTGCCGTCGATACTGGCGCAGGGCACGGGCATGGGGCGCGGCGTGCTGCAGCTCGGTCTCGGGCTGCTGCTCGGCGGCGTGCTGGTGGTGTGGGCGCTGGCGGGCCGCGGCTTCCGCTCGTTCGACAACCTGCTCGGCGGCATCGGCGTCGGACTGATCATCGTGGCGATGTGGTACGTATCCGGCCACCTGGGCTACGTCGCCGAGGATCCGAACACGCTCGAAGAACTGTTCATGTCGACCAACTCGGGCCGCATGGAAAGCCTGAGCTTCGTCGCGCCGTACGCCTATACGCTCGACTGGCTGATGATGTTCAGCGACAAGAGCAAGGTGCTGACCATCGGCATCGTCAGCGTGTTCGGCGTGATCGCCGGCGCGGCGGTCTATGCGCTGGCCACGCGCACGTTCCGCTGGGAAGGCTTCGGCAATGCCGAGGACGTGGCCAATCATATGGTCGGCGGTATCCTGATGGGGGCGGGCGGCGTGACCGCCCTGGGCTGCACGGTGGGGCAGGGGCTGTCAGGCGTGTCGACGCTGGCAATCGGGTCCTTTATCGCGCTGGCCGGCATCCTTCTGGGTGCAGTGCTGGCGTTCCGCTACCAAATGTGGCGGTTGGAACGCATGGTGTGAATGGCGAACGCTTGACAGTCCGGATGCTGTGTCACTATAATCGCGGTTCTGTTTTTTCGGGTCGTTAGCTCAGTCGGTAGAGCAGCGGACTTTTAATCCGTTGGTCGCGTGTTCGAGTCACGCACGACCCACCAGCATTCGAAGTACACGAAGGCCTGCGCAATGCGCAGGCCTTCGTCGTTTTCAGGTCGCAAAACGCATCCTCCAAGGGATGCGGTCTCCGTCTCCTCGCGTTGCGCACACCCCAGGCGATGCCGCCGCAGCCGCCAGCGTGCGGATTCCAGCGCAAAAGCCCGCGAAATCATTGGTTTAACCAGATCGAGTTAGAGACTTGTTGTCTTATCCACATGAGAATGAGCAGCGGACCTGGCATGGCAGGCGCGGCGGGAGACACAGATGAATTGAGCCGGGCCACCACCTGGCAGGATTCCATATGCGGCAAGCAGGTGAATCGTCACCGGCCAGTGGCCACGTGCTGCGCATCATCTGGCCGTTCGTTCCGGTTGTGGTCGCGCTGGCGTTGTTCAGCATCGCCAGCCTTGACCTGTTGTCGGCCGCGCGTGCCTTCGTCGCCGGCGAGAGCCAGTGGTCCAAGGGCCAGAAGAATGCGGTGCTGCATCTGCTGCGCTACGGCGACGACCGCAATCCCGCGGATTTCACCTTATCTGGCCGCCGCTGGGCGTTTTCTGCCTGTATGCACAAGAGATCGTGCCGGCGCAGCCGGATGCCGCCGCGAGCCCAGGGGGCCGCCATATCGAACTGCTGCTGCGCATGCTTGATGAGCGCGGCCGGCTGGTGCCGCCGATGGCTTTCGTGCCGGCGTGCGAGCGCTACAACCTGATGCCAATGATCGACCGCTGGGTGGTCGAGACCGCCTTCCGCGCGCTGGCGGGCCGCCAGGGGGAGATTGCCACCTGTGCCATCAACCTGTCGGGCTCGTCGCTGGCGGATATCCAGTTCCCCGAGTTCGTGCGCGAGCAGGCGCAGCGCGCCGGCATCGCGCTGGACGGCATCTGCTTCGAGATCACGGAAACGGCGGCGATCACCAACCTCGCCCAGGCGGGATCATTCATCCGGCAGCTGCAGCGGCTCGGCTGCAGTTTCGCGCTGGACGACTTTGGCGCTGGCATGTCGTCGTTCGCGTACCTGAAGCACTTGCCGGCGGCCTACCTGAAGATCGACGGCAGCTTCGTGCGCGACATGCTGGCCGACCCGGTCAACCTGGTGATGGTAGAGGTGATCCAGCGCATCGGCCATGCCATGGCCAAGAAGACCATCGCCGAATTCGTCGAGAGCGAGGCCATGCTCGAGCGGCTACGCGAACTGTGCGTCGACCTGGTGCAGGGCTTTCATATCGGGCCGCCGCAGCCGTTCGCCCCGTGCGGGCTTGCCGCGATGGTGCCATCCGCGGCGGCGCGGACGGGCTGAGGCGCAAGCGCGAGCCTCAGGGAACGAGCGGGTCGCGGAAGCCGGTGTCGGCCGCAGCCGCGCCCGGCGAGGGGGAAGCCGTGGTGTCCGGCGCGGTGGCAGGCGGAATCGCCTGCCGCTTGGCGTCACGCCAGGTGTTGTAGACCCAGTACGCCGCGCCGGCCGCCAGGCCGACCTTGGACAGCTTCCAGGTCCAGCGCAGCACCGGCGTGCGCCGGAGCAGCGGCAGCGCCAGCGTGACGGCGGTGCTCAGCAGCGGGTAGTCCTTGGTGATGCCCGCCACTTTCATCAGCGAGCCGGGCCGCGCGATGCGCGGCAGCCAGCTGGCAAAATTTCCCAGCCGGCGCGCGCCGCCGCGTACCTGGTGCAGCGCCTGCAGGCAGTCGTGGCGTTCCAGCGCCGCGCGCGTGAGCAGCAGTTCCTTGCGCACCTCCAGCGGCAAACGGACTTCCTGCGTGAAGCGGACGGGCCGTGTGTGCTCGCGGCGGTTGCGCTCGTTCGCGCCTTCTTCGGGTTCCAGGGTGGTCATCGGCGCAGGATCTCCCGGTCTTTGTCGATTTCGGCGAGCGTGGCCTCGAACATCGGCGGGGCGTTACGCACCAGGTTGCGCGCGTACGCCAGGCAGCCGGCGCACAGCAGCAGGTAGACGATCACCAGCACGCCCAGCGCCTGCCAGCCGTAGCTGTTCCAGAACAGGATGGTGACGAGCGCGGTAAAGGTGACCAGCGCGATGCCGAAGAACACCAGCCCGAAGCAGGCCAGCAGCGCGACCTTCATCAGGCGCGTGCGTTCCTCGGCGAATTCGACGCTGGCGAGTTCCAGGCGGGTCTGGACCATGGCAACCACCGAGTTGAGGAGGTTGCGCACGGATTCCAGCAATTTGGGAGAGGGGGTGGGTTCGCTCATGGATTCGCTCGGCGGCTCCGGCGTGAAAGCGGCACGCCGGCCTGGCCGGGCGTGCCATTCTGCGGACGGGGCCGGGCGCCGCTGTGCGGGCCCCCGGGCCTCTGGCAACCCGCGCCTCGCCCGGGTTGCCGCTCTGGTGCGGCAACTGGCGCCGCACCCGGACTTCAGCCGCTTACTTGCGGTTCAGCAGCAGACCGACCAGCAGGCCCACGCCGGCCGCCACGCCCACGGCGCGCCAAGGGTGGTCATGCACGTAGTCGTCGGTGGCGCGAGCGGCTGCCTTGCTCTTGGTCACGACGGCATCCTGCAGGTCCTGGGCCTTTTCCTTGGCTTGCTTGAGCAGACCCATGCCGCGCTCGCGCAGTTCGGCGGCTTTTTCGCCGGTGGTCGAAGCGGCTTGCTTCAGCAGCTCCTCGGCGTCGGACAGTACGGTCTTGACATCGCTCATCAGTTTCTCCTGTTTGCGGGCGGTTGGTTCGGTTTGTGCGGATTCTGACATTTTCTACGCTCCGAGGCTAACGGCATTGTCTGTCTGATACTTAGCATATGTGGCGAGCCACGGTGGTTTCAAGGCCACGCGCCTCAACGCCGGTATCGGCGAGGCCATTGCCAGCATGCCCGAAAGCGCGCGAAAAGACTGTCAGAAAATGTCTATATGACTACGAGTGATTTTGTAGTGACTTTATATTCGTTTGGGTTGGATATCAATCGGGATACTGTGGTTCCACTTCGAAATCAGGAGATCTGAACATGGCATTGCGTCTCGGCGATATCGCCCCGGACTTCGAGCAGGATTCGAGCGAAGGCCGCATCCGCTTCCACGAGTGGCTCGGCGACGGCTGGGGCGTGCTGTTCTCGCACCCGGCCGACTACACGCCGGTGTGCACCACCGAACTGGGCCTGACGGCAAAGCTGAAGGACGAGTTCGCGCGTCGCGGCGTCAAGGCGATCGCGCTGTCGGTCGATGGCGTGGAATCGCACCACGGCTGGATCCGCGACATCAACGAGACCCAGTCGACCACGGTCAGTTTCCCGATCCTGGCCGACGGCGACCGCAAGGTTTCGCAGCTGTACGACATGATCCATCCGAACGCCAGCGAGACCCTGACGGTGCGCTCGCTGTTCATCATCGATCCGAAGAAGAAGGTGCGACTGATCATCACCTACCCGGCCAGCACGGGGCGCAACTTCAACGAGATCCTGCGCGTCATCGACTCCCTGCAGCTGACCGACAGCCATAGCGTGGCCACGCCCGGCAACTGGCAGGACGGCGACGACGTGGTGATCGTGCCCTCGCTGAAGGACGAGGCCGTGATCCGCGAGAAATTCCCGAAGGGCTACACGGCCGTGCGGCCGTACCTGCGGCTGACGCCGCAACCCGACAAGGCATGACGGCCAAATGAACGCGGCCCCGCATATTGCGGGGCCGGCGTCCGGAACAGATGTTTTATCGACGGGGGCAGCCTCGTCGTCTCCTTGGTAGTGTGCTTGGCCCGGCTTTTGCAGCCGGGCATTTTTTATTTCAGGAGTTCCTGTCCGTAAGGGCGTGGTTCCGGCGTGGTTCCGGAGGCTTCAGAAGAATGCCTGGAGGCCGGTCTGGGCGCGGCCCAGGATCAGCGCGTGGATGTCGTGCGTGCCTTCGTAGGTGTTGACCACTTCCAGGTTCACCACGTGGCGGATCACGCCGAATTCATCCGAGATGCCGTTGCCGCCGAGCATGTCACGGGCCACGCGGGCGATGTCCAGCGACTTGCCGCACGAGTTGCGCTTCATGATCG
>Ga0102589_1000318_pt1 | contig 114503 bp, 98 predicted proteins | sample AraplaMF_Col_mLB_FD_76858 | JGI IMG/M metagenome (GOLD analysis project Ga0102589, IMG submission 76858) | Arabidopsis root microbial communities from the University of North Carolina, USA - plate scrape MF_Col_mLB | ecosystem: Host-associated > Plants > Roots > Endosphere | place: USA...
GGTGGGCTTCTACCATGGCGTGATGAACACCGACAACATGAGCATCCTCGGGCTCACCATCGACTACGGGCCGTTCCAGTTCCTCGACGGCTTCGATCCGCGCCACATCTGCAACCACAGCGACACCGGCGGGCGCTATGCCTTCAACCAGCAGCCCAACGTGGCGTACTGGAACCTGTTCTGCCTCGGCCAGGCGCTGCTGCCGCTGATCGAGGACCAGGAGCTCGCGCTGGCCGCGCTCGAGTCGTACAAGACCGCGTTCCCGAACGCCTTCGAGAACCGCATGCGCGCCAAGCTCGGCCTCGCCGACGCGGCCGACGGCGACCGCGCGCTGATCGAGGACGCGCTCAAGCTGCTGGCGGCCGAGAAGACCGACTACACCATCTTCTGGCGCCGGCTCGCGCAGTACTGCGTCGACGGCAACATCGAGCCGGTGCGCGAGCTGTTCATCGACCGCGCCGGCTTCGACGCCTGGCTGCTATCGTTTCTGGAGCGCCATACCCATCCACCGCGCGATCAGGCGGCCGAATTGATGCTGCGCAGCAATCCGAAGTACGTGCTGCGGAACCACCTGGGCCAGCAGGCCATCGAAGCGGCTGGCCGGCGCGACTTCTCGGGCGTGGCCACCTTGCTCGGCCTTTTGGAATCCCCATTTGAAGAACATCCCGGCGCCGATGCGTATGCCGGGTTCCCGCCCGACTGGGCTTCCACGATCGAAATCAGCTGCTCATCATGAACACACCCGTCCAGAAAACCGATGCCGAATGGAAAGCGTTGCTCGCCGAAAAAGGCGCCGAGCCGGCGGCCTTCGAGGTGACCCGCCACGCGGCCACCGAGCGCCCCTTCACGGGCAAGTACGAAGCCCACTGGGACGACGGCACCTACCACTGCGTCTGCTGCGGCGCCAAGCTGTTCGAGTCGGCCACCAAGTTCGACGCGGGCTGCGGCTGGCCCAGCTTCTCGCAGGAAGCCGTGCCGGGCGCGATCCGCAACATCGTCGACCGCTCGCACGGCATGGTGCGCACCGAGAATGTCTGCGCCAATTGCGGCGCGCACCTGGGCCATGTCTTTCCCGACGGACCGACCGAGACCGGCTTGCGCTACTGCATGAATTCGGCCTCGCTGGATTTCCAGAAGAAGCCCTGAACGGCGACCCCTCCCTTTCCTTCCGGCCCCGTCGCCATCCGACTGCATGAAACTGATCCTCGACTTCTTCCCGATCCTGCTGTTCTTCGGGGCCTACAAGCTCGCCGACATCTACACCGCCACCGGCGTGCTGATGGCCGCCACGGTGGTGCAGATGGCGATCATCTACGCGACGGAACGCAAGCTGCAGGCGATGCAGAAGGCCACGCTGGTGCTGATCCTGCTGTTCGGCACGCTCACGCTGGTCCTGCACGACGACCGCTTCATCAAGTGGAAGCCGACCGTGCTGTACGGCGCGATGGCGGTGGCGCTGGCCGTGGCGCTGTGGGCCTTCCGCAAGAACTTCCTGAAGATGCTGCTGGGCTCGCAGCTCGAGCTCCCCGACCGCATCTGGATGCGGCTGAACATCGCGTGGATCGGCTACTGCCTCTTCATGGCCGCCATCAACGGCTACGTCGCGGCCTACTTCACGACCGAGGCCTGGGTCAACTTCAAGCTCTGGGGCTATGCGTTCCCGATCGTGTTCCTGGTGGCGCAGGGCCTGTACATCTCGCCGCACCTCAAGAGCGGCGACGACAAGCCGGCGGCCTGAGCATGAACGGCACCACCGCTTCGCATCCGCTGCCGACCGTGGCGGCCCTCGAGGCCGCGCTGCGCGCCGCGCTGCGGCCGACGGCGCTCGAGGTCATCGACGAGAGCGCCGCGCACGCGGGCCACGCGGGGGCCAATGCCGAGGGATTCGGCACCCATTTCCGGGTGCGCATCGCCTCCCCGCTGTTCGAGGGAAAGCCACGCGTGGCGCGTCATCGGCTTGTGTATGATGCCCTCCAACTTTTCATCGCACAGGGTCTGCACGCCATCGCCATCGAGGTGCTCTGAGTCGTCCATCCACCGCCAGCCGCCGGCTGACGGGCCCCGGTTCTCCGCGGCGGCGCTCCCTCCCCCTGTGTCCTTGCTCCGGTTTCCTCCACGCGCACTTTCATCCAAGCGCATTTCTCAGCCCGACATTCAATCCATGAAAAAACAAATCTTGCAGGCCGTCGCGGCCGCAGCGCTGCTCGGTGCCGTTCCCATGGCCGCCCTGGCGCAGAACGCAGCCATCGTCAACGGCAAGGCGGTGCCCAAGGCACGCATGGACGCGCTGGCCCAGCAACTGGCCGCGGCCGGCCGTCCGGTCACGCCCGAGATGCAAGGTCAGCTGCGCGAGGAAGTCGTGGCACGCGAAGTGTTCATGCAGGAAGCGCAGAAGCAGGGCCTCGACGCCACCGAGGACTACAAGAACCAGCTCGAGCTCGCACGCCAGGCGATCCTGATCCGCGCCCTGTTCGAGAACTACCGCAAGACCAATCCGGTCTCGGACGCCGACGTGAAGGCCGAGTACGACAAGTTCGTCGCGGCCAACGGCGGCAAGGAATACAAGGCACGCCACATCCTGGTCGAGACCGAGGACCAGGCGAAGAAGATCATGGCCGACCTCAAGAAGGGCGCCAAGTTCGAGGACATCGCGAAGAAGCAGAGCAAGGACCCGGGATCGGGCGCCAACGGCGGCGACCTCGACTGGGCCAACCCCGCCAACTTCGTGCCCGAGTTCTCGGAAGCGATGATCAAGCTCAAGAAGGGCGAGACCACGCCGGCGCCGATCAAGACCCAGTTCGGCTGGCACATCATCCGCGTCGACGACATCCGTCAGGCCCAGTTGCCGAAGATCGAGGACATCAAGCCGCAGATCACGCAGCAGCTGCAGCAGCAACGCCTGCAGAAGTACCAGGAAGACCTGCGCGCCAAGGCCAAGATCGAGTGATCGCGGCGCCCCGGGCGCACATTCCCCAGCAAAGACGGCCTTCGGGCCGTTTTTCTTTGGGCTTGTTTCTTGCAAGAATCCGCGGCGCGCCATCGGCGCGGAGGGTGTCGACCATGGGCTTCTACCACTCGACCGAGGCGCTCGCGCCACGGCACAAGACCGAGTTCTGGCGCGAATCGGTATGCCGGCGCCTGATACCGGCGCGCGGCGAATTCGCGCGCGATTTCGACGGCTGCCTCTCGGGCCAGCAGCTCGGCAGCCTCACGGTGTGCCGCATGCAGTCGAAGCCGCACACCTTCATCCGCACCGACCAGCTCGCGCGCGTCGCGCCCGACGACGACATCGTGGCCGCCTTCTTCCAGCGCGGCCAGGCCAACATGGCGCAGCAGGGCCGCACGCTGCATGCCTCGGCCGGCGACATCGTGCTGTACGACGCGGCCCGGCCCTTCGTGCACGAGCTCGCGCCCGAGTCGCTGCTGCTGGTGCGCTTTCCGCGCCAGCAGCTGCTGTCGCGCTTCCCGAAGGCCGAGCACATGATGGCGCTCAAGATCGCCGACGGCAGCTCGCTGGCCGGGCTGCTGCACGGCATGGCCGAGGAGGCGCTGCGCTTCGAGGCGCGCGATGCCGCCCTGCCCGCGCAGGCACGCTTCGCCGCGGCCTTCCTCGACACGCTGAGCGCCGCGATGGAACTGCAGGACGTGGCCGAGGGCGCCGCCGCGGCCACGCGCCACGGCTCGATCTACGAGAAGGCCGTGCGCTACATCGACGCCCACCTCGACGACACCGGCCTGTCGATGGCCGGCGTGGCCGAGGCCGCGCATGTCTCGCCGCGCACGCTCACGCGCGTGTTCGCGGCCCATGGCACGACCGTGATGCATCACCTGTGGAAGCGCCGGCTCGAGCAGAGCTTCCACATCCTGTCCGAGGGCCGCGTGCAGCAGGTCACGCAGGCCGCCTACCAGTGCGGCTTCAGCGACCTCTCGCATTTCTCGCGTGCCTTCAAGAGCGCCTACGGCACCACGCCCGGCAGCCTGCTGCACGGGGCGGCGAGCTGAAGCGCGCGCTTCAGCGCAGGTATTCGCCCGCCGCCTCGGGCTGGAACTGCAGCGCCACGACGCGCGCCGCGCCGTGCACGCCGGCCGGCGTGGTCCATTCCACCACCTGCCCCACGCGCGCGCCCAGCAGGCTCGCGCCCACCGGCGACATCACCGAGACCTCGCCCTCCGAAGGCTTGGCATCGCGCGGATAGCACAGCGTGATCGCATAGCGCTCGCCGTTCGCGGGGTCCTCGAGTTCGACGCGCGAGTTCATCGTGACGAGGTCGGGCGATGCGTCCTGCGGCGCCACGACCTCGCTGCAGTCGAGCATCTCCTCGAGGGCCTGCGCGATCGGATCGGCCGCGCCGCGCGTCTGCAGCGCATGCGCGGCGAGCTTGTGCAGGCGTGCGTGGTCGAGCTGGGTGAGGGTTCGTTCGAGTCGCGTGAACGAGGCGGTGGCTTGCATGGGTGGCTCCTGATGAAGTGAAGGCGTGCCCGCGGGCTCCATCGAGGGAGCGCAATGAGGCGGACGCGCCGGCGCGCGGGCTTGGAGGAGGCCCGGCGATCGGGAGGTGCGCGAGAAGGGAAAGGGAGGAGGAAGGATCGCCGGGCTCAGGAATGCCAGGGCGATCGGCGCTTGAGCGCCGTCATCCGCGCCGCGCGGCGCCGGCCACGCGCGAGCGCGCCCGGCAGGGCCGGTGCGGTCAGCGTGGAAGCGGAAGTGCGCGACATGCGGCCGAGTCTACCGGCCCCGTCGCGCAGGCCGCGGCGAAAGTCCCCACCGGCCTTGCCGGATTGGAACCCTCGCCGTCGGCGATCAGCCCACCCAGCGGCGGGCGTTGCGCCAGATGCGCATCCAGGGGCTGCGCTCGCTCGCGTCGCCGCCGTTCCAGCTCATCTGGATGTTGCGGAACACGCGCTCGGGGTGCGGCATCACCGCGGTGAAGCGGCCGTCGGCCGTGGTCACCGAGGTCAGGCCGCCCGCGCTGCCGTTCGGGTTGAACGGGTACTGCTCGGTGGGCTGGCCCTGGTTGTCGACGAAGCGCATGGCCGCGATCGCCTTCGAGGCATCGCCACGGTGCTTGAAGTTGGCGTAGCCCTCGCCATGCGCGACCGCGATCGGCAGCCGCGCGCCAGCCATGCCCGCGAAGAACAGGCTCGGCGACTCGAGCACCTCGACCATCGACAGGCGAGCCTCGAAGCGCTCGCTCTGGTTGGTGGTGAAGCGCGGCCAGGCCTCGGCGCCCGGGATGATGTCGGCCAGCTCGGCGAACATCTGGCAGCCGTTGCACACGCCGAGACCGAAGGTGTCGGCGCGGCCGAAGAAGCGCTTGAACTCGTCGGCCAGGCGCGGGTTGAAGGTGATGCTGCGGGCCCAGCCGATGCCGGCGCCCAGCGTGTCGCCGTAGCTGAAGCCGCCGCACGCCACCACGCCCTTGAAGTCGGCGAGCCGCGCACGGCCCGACTGCAGGTCGGTCATGTGGACGTCGAAGGCCTCGAAGCCGGCCTCGCTGAAGGCATAGGCCATCTCGACGTGCGAGTTCACGCCCTGCTCGCGCAGGATCGCGACCTTGGGCCGCGAGGCCAGCACCACGGGAGCGGCGGGTTCGGCGCCGGCCGGCAGATGCCAGTGCAGGCCCGGATCGGCGGGCTCGCCGGCGGCTGCGTGCTCGGCATCGGCGCAGGCCGGGTTGTCGCGCTCGCGCGCGATCTTCCAGCTCACCGAGTCCCAGACCTGGTGCAGGTCGTGCAGGCTGGCGCTGAACACCGACTTGGCATCGCGCCACACCTCGAGCTTGCCCTTGCCGGCCTCGATGGCCGAGCTCGCGGGCCGGGTCTTGCCGATGAAATGGCTGTGGGTGCTCAGGCCGTGGGCGCGCAGCACCTGCATGACCTCGTTGCGCTCGGCGGTGCGCACCTGCAGCAGCATGCCGAGCTCCTCGTTGAACAGCGCCTTGAGCGTGAGCTCCTCACGCCGCGCGCTGACCTGCTGCGCCCAGTTCTTGGCGTCGCCGGTCTCCATGCGGCTGTCGGAGATGCCGTCGCCTTCGGTGACCAGCATGTCGACGTTGAGCGCCACGCCCACGTGGCCCGCGAAGGCCATCTCGCAGGCCGCGGCGAACAGGCCGCCGTCGCTGCGGTCGTGCATGGCGAGGATCTTCCCGTCGGCGCGCAGCGCGTTGACGGCATTCACCAGCGCCACCAGCTGCGCCGGATCGTCGAGGTCGGGCACGGTGTCGCCGCTCTGGCCCAGCGTCTGCGCCAGGATGCTGCCGGCCATGCGGTGCTGGCCGCGGCCGAGGTCGACCAGCACCAGCGTGCTGTCCTCCTCATCGGCGTCGAGCTGCGGCGTGAGCGTGCCGCGCACGTCGTCGAGCGAGGCGAAGGCGCTCACGATCAGGCTGACCGGCGAAGTCACCTTCTTCGTCTCGCCGCCCTCCTTCCACTGCGTGCGCATCGACAGCGAATCCTTGCCGACCGGAATCGAGACGCCCAGCGCCGGGCACAGCTCGAGGCCGACGGCCTTGACCGTGGCGTAGAGCGCGGCGTCCTCGCCGGGTTCGCCGCAGGCGGCCATCCAGTTGGCCGACAGCTTGACGCGCGACAGCTCGATCGGCGCCGACAACAGGTTCGTGATCGCCTCGGCCACCGCCATGCGGCCCGAGGCCGGCGCGTCGTAGGCGGCCAGCGGCGTGCGCTCGCCCATGCTCATCGCCTCGCCCGCGAAGCCCTGGAAGTCGGCCAGGGTCACGGCGCAGTCGGCCACCGGCACCTGCCACGGGCCGACCATCTGATCGCGGTGGCTCAGGCCGCCCACGGTGCGGTCGCCGATGGTGATCAGGAAGCGCTTGGAGGCGACGGTCGGGTGCGACAGCACGTCGATCGCGGCCTTCTGCAGGTCGACGCCCGTGAGGTCGAGCGGCTGGAAGCTGCGCGCCACCGACTGCACGTCGCGGTGCATCTTGGGCGGCTTGCCGAGCAGCACGTCCATCGGCATGTCGACCGGCTGCAGCGCGGCGCCCTCGTCGGCCACCAGCAGCTGGCGTTCCTCGGTCGCCACGCCGACCACCGCGAAGGGGCAGCGCTCGCGCTCGCAGAAGGCCTTGAACTGTTCGAGCGATTCGGGCGCGATCGCCAGCACGTAGCGCTCCTGGCTCTCGTTGCACCAGATCTCCTTCGGCGCCATGCCCGATTCCTCGAGCGGCACCGCGCGCAGGTCGAAGCGCGCGCCGCGGCCGGCGTCGTTGGTCAGCTCGGGGAAGGCATTGCTCAGGCCGCCCGCGCCCACGTCGTGGATCGCGAGGATCGGGTTGGCCGCGCCTTGCTGCCAGCAGTGGTTGATGACCTCCTGCGCGCGGCGCTCGATCTCGGGGTTGCCGCGCTGCACCGAGTCGAAGTCGAGCTCGGCCGCGTTGGCGCCGGTGGCCATCGAGCTGGCGGCGCTGCCGCCCATGCCGATGCGCATGCCGGGGCCGCCGAGCTGGATCAGCAGCGAGCCGGCCGGGAAGCGGATCTTCTTGGTCTGGGTGGCGTCGATGCTGCCGAGGCCGCCCGCGATCATGATCGGCTTGTGGTAGCCGCGCTGCACCGTGTCGCGGTCGCTCGCCAGGGCCTGCTCGTACTCGCGGAAGTAGCCCAGCAGGTTGGGCCGGCCGAACTCGTTGTTGAAGGCGGCGCCGCCCAGCGGGCCCTCGGTCATGATCTGCAGCGGGCTCGCGATGTGCTCGGGCTTGCCGTAGTGGCCGTCCTCGGGCCAGAGCTTCGAGACCGTGAAGCCGGTCAGGCCGGCCTTGGGCTTGGAGCCGCGGCCGGTGGCGCCCTCGTCGCGGATCTCGCCGCCGGCGCCGGTCGAGGCGCCCGGGAACGGCGAGATCGCCGTCGGGTGGTTGTGGGTCTCCACCTTCATCAGCACGTGGGTCAGCGCCGTGTCCTTGGTGTAGGCCGGTGCGCTCGCGGCGTCGGCGCCGCGCGGGATGAAGCGCTCGATCTCGCCGCCTTCCATCACCGAGGCGTTGTCGGCATAGGCGATCACCGTGTGCTGGGGGTTCTGGCGCTCGGTGTGGCGGATCATCGAGAACAGGCTCTGCGGCTGCGCCGCGCCGTCGATGGTGAAGTCGGCGTTGAAGATCTTGTGGCGGCAGTGCTCGCTGTTGGCCTGCGCGAACATCATCAGCTCGACGTCGCTGGGGTTGCGGCCCAACTTCGTGAAGGCATCGACCAGGTAGTCGATCTCGTCCTCGGCCAGCGCCAGCCCGAAGCCGGTGTTGGCCGCCTCCAGCGCCGCGCGGCCCTGGGCCAGCACGTCGACCGTGGCCATGGGCTGGGCCGGCAGCTCGCTGAACAGGCTGGCGGCCTGGTCGACCGTGGCGAGCACCGATTCGGTCATGCGGTCGTGCAGCGGGCCGGCCGCGGCGGCCAGCGCCTCGCCCTCGAGCACCGACGCCTTGCCCAGCAGCGGCGACTTGAGCTTCAGGTGGTATTGGGTGACGCGCTCGACCCGGCGCAGCGCCAGCCCGCAGTTGTGGGCGATGTCGGTGGCCTTGGAGGCCCAGGGCGACACCGTGCCCAGGCGCGGCGTGACGACCACCGCCGCCGCGGCCTTGGCGGCGGGCGCCTCGAAGGGTTCGCCGTAGCTCAACAGGGCCGCGAAGCGCTCGCGGCCTTCCGCGTCGAGCGCGCCATCGGTCACCACCAGGTGCACGAAGCGCGCGGCGATGCCCTCGATGCGCGGATCGACGGCCTGCAGCTTCGGCAGCAGCTGTCGGGCGCGGAATTCGCTGAGTGCGCTGCCGCCCTCGAAGATGGTTACGACGGGAAGGGCAGTGGAAACGGAAGCGGGCTGCGTCACGATGGGTGGGGCCTTGGGGCCGCGTTGGGCTTTGGAGAGGTCTGGAAATCCGTGGGCGGGCGGCCGCTGACTGGGGCCGTCCGCGCAGGACGCGAATTTTAGGTCATGCCGAAGCCCTCGCCCGGGCCGCCGGCCAGAGCCCGTGCGGGCGCCGATTTCTTCGGCCGGATGGGATAATTCCACGCATGAGCATTACCTACAAAGACGCCGCGGGCATCGCCGCCATGCGCGTCGCCTGCCGCCTCGCGTCCGAGGTGCTGGACTACCTCACGCCCTTCATCAAGCCCGGCATCACGACCAACGACGTCGACCGCCTGGCCGCCGAGTACATGGTCAAGCAGGGCACCACCTCGGCCACGGTGGGCTACATGGGCGCCAGCAGCGTCCCCTTCCCCAAGTCGCTGTGCACCTCGGTCAACCACGTGGTGTGCCACGGCATCCCGAACGACAAGCCCCTGAAGAAGGGCGACATCATGAATGTCGACGTCACCGTCATCAAGGACGGCTGGTTCGGCGACAACTCCCGCATGTACGTCGTGGGCGACGCCTCGATCGCGGCCAAGCGCCTGTGCCACATCACCTTCGAGGCCATGTGGCACGGCATCCTGCAGGTGCGCCCCGGCGCCCACCTGGGCGACGTGGGCCATGCGATCCAGAAGTTCGCCGAGGGCCAGGGCTTCTCGGTGGTGCGCGAGTTCTGCGGCCACGGCGTGGGCCAGCGTTTCCACGAAGAACCGCAGGTGCTGCACTACGGCCGCCCGGGCACCATGGAAGAACTCAAGCCCGGCATGATCTTCACCATCGAGCCGATGATCAACGCCGGCAAGCGCGACGTGAAGGAAGACTTCAAGGGTGGGCAGTACGACGGCTGGACCATCGTCACGCGCGACCACTCGCTCTCGGCCCAGTGGGAACACACGGTGCTGGTCACCGAAACGGGCTACGAGGTGCTGACCCTGTCCGAGGGCAGCCCGCCGCTGCCCTCGTTCGTGAGCGCCATCAAGACATGAGTCGCGCGGCCGGCCGCGCCACCCCACCGCCATGATCGAAGCCGCCCGACACGACGTCGCGACGCTGCGCGAAGCCTACCGCGCGAAGAAGCTCGCCCTTTTCGAGACCCTGCGCTTCGCGCGCGCCCCCACGCGCAGCGTGCACACGGTGCTGCGCCAGCTCGCGGCGCTGGCCGACGAGAACCTGCAGACGCTGTGGCAGGACGCCGATTTCGGCGACGGCCTGGCGCTGGTGGCGGTCGGCGGCTACGGCCGCGGCGAGCTGTTCCCCTATTCCGACGTCGACGTGCTGCTGCTGCTGCCGCCCGAGGGTGGCGAACAGGCGGTCGAGCCGGCGCGGCTCGAGGCCTTCATCGGCCAGTGCTGGGACGCGGGCCTGGAGATCGGCTCGAGCGTGCGCACCATCGAGGAATGCCTGGCCGAGGCCGAGAAGGACGTCACGGTCCAGACCTCGCTGCTCGAGGCGCGGCTGATCGCGGGCGACAAGAAGCTGTTCGCCACCTTCCGCAAGCAATTCGGCACGGTGATCGACCCGCAGGCTTTCTTCATCGCCAAGTCGCAGGAGATGCGGCACCGGCACCAGAAGTTCGACAACACGCCCTACGCGCTCGAGCCCAACTGCAAGGAGTCGCCGGGCGGCCTGCGCGACCTGCAGACCATCCTCTGGGTCGCCAAGGCCGCGGGCTTCGGCAGCCGCTGGGACGACCTGGCGCGCAACGGCCTGGCCACGCCCTTCGAGGCGCAGCAGATCAAGCGCAACGAGGCGCTGCTGTCGCTGATCCGCGCGCGGCTGCACGTGATCGCGAACCGGCGCGAGGACCGGCTGGTGTTCGACCTGCAGACCGCGGTGGCCGCGAGCTTCGGCTACGTGAGCGAGTCGCAGCGCAAGTCGAGCGAGGCGCTGATGCGGCGCTACTACTGGGCCGCCAAGGCGGTCTCGCAGCTCAACCAGATCCTGCTGCTCAACATCTCGGAGCGGCTGCAGCCGGTGGACGAGCTGCCGACGCCGATCAACGAGCGCTTCTTCGAGCGCGCCGGCCTGATCGAGATCGCGCGCGACGACCTCTACGAGAGCGAGCCGCACGCCATCCTCGAGACCTTCCTGCTCTACCAGAAGACCATCGGCGTGAAGGGCCTGTCGGCACGCACGCTGCGCGCGCTCTACAACGCGCGCCACGTGATGGACAGCAAGTTCCGCAACGATCCGGCGAACCACGAGACCTTCATGCGGACGCTGCAGCAGCCCTACGGCATCACGCATGCCTTCCGGCTGATGAACCAGACCTCGGTGCTGGGGCGCTACCTGCGCGTGTTCCGCAGCATCGTGGGGCAGATGCAGCACGACCTGTTCCACGTCTACACGGTCGACCAGCACATCCTGATGGTGCTGCGCAACGTGCGGCGCTTCTTCATCGCCGAGCATGCCCACGAGTACCCGTTCTGCTCGCAGCTCGCGGCCGGCTGGGACAAGCCCTGGCTGCTGTACGTGGCGGCACTGTTCCACGACATCGCCAAGGGCCGCGGCGGCGACCATTCCACGCTGGGCGCGCGCGACGTGGCGCGCTTCTGCAAGCAGCACGGCATCTCGCGCGAAGACTCGAAACTCATCGAGTTCCTGGTCTCCGAGCACCTGGTGATGAGCCAGGTGGCGCAGAAGCAGGACCTCAGCGACCCCGAGGTGATCGGCGCCTTCGCGAAGCGCGTGGGCAACGAGCGCTACCTCACGGCGCTCTACCTGCTAACGGTGGCCGACATCCGCGGCACCTCGCCGCGCGTGTGGAATGCCTGGAAGGGCAAGCTGCTCGAGGACCTCTACCGCTACACCCTGCGCGCGCTCGGCGGGCGCATGCCCGACCCCGACACCGAGGTCGAATCGCGCAAGCGCGAGGCGCTGGTGCAACTGGCGCTGCATGCCCAGCGCTTCGAGGCGCACAAGGCGCTGTGGGACACGCTCGACGTGGGCTACTTCATGCGCCACGACGCCAGCGAGATCGCCTGGCACGCGATGCAGCTGTCGCGCTTCGTGCCGCCGAAGAACGTGCCGATCGACCCGGCCGCGCCGCCGGTGGTGCGCGCGCACCTGTCGCCAGTGGGCGAAGGGCTGCAGGTGGTGGTCTACACGCCCGACCAGCCCGACCTGTTCGCGCGCATCTGCGGCTATTTCGACCAGGCCTCGTTCAGCATCCTCGACGCCAAGGTCCACACCACGAGCAACGGCTACGCACTCGACACCTTCCAGGTGGTGACCACCTTCCTGCCCGATCACTACCGCGACCTGATCAACATGGTCGAGACCGGGCTCGCGCAGACCCTGACCGAGGCCGGCGCCCTGCCGGCGCCGAGCATGGGCCGGGTGTCGCGCCGGGTGCGCAGCTTCCCGATCAAGCCGCGCATCAGCCTGGTGCCCGACGAGAAGGCGCAGCGCTGGGTGCTCAGCATCTCGGCCAGCGACCGCGCCGGCCTGCTCTATTCGGTGGCCCGCGTGCTCGCGCGGCACCACCTGAACCTGCAGCTCGCCAAGGTCACGACCCTGGGCGAGCGCGTGGAAGACAGCTTCCTCATCAGCGGTCCCGAACTGCAAGGCCAGCGCACGCAGGCCGCGATCGAGACCGAGCTGATGGAAGCCCTGGAGGCCTGAATGGCCAGCCCGGCGGCCCGCTCCGCCGGGCCAGATTCGCGACAAAAGTTCACAGATTCCTGTGAATTGAATACCAAATGTTTCTTTTTTCTGTCCAAAAGGCAGAATGGACCCCATGGACACATTGCTGACCCAGCTTTCGAGTTCCGTATCGTCGGCCAGGACCCTCGAGGATCTGACCCGTCCCATGCTCGAGATGCTCGAGGCCGTGACCGGCCTGGAATCGACCTATCTCACGCGCATCGACCTGGAGCACGGGCTCCAGCACATCCTCTACGCGCGCAACGTGCGCCAGCTGCAGATTCCCGAAGGCCTCGCCGTGCCCTGGGGCGACACCCTGTGCAAGCGCGCCCTCGACGAGGGCCGCGTCTACACCGACAACGTCGCCGAATGCTGGGGTGATTCCGACGCCGCGCGCGAGCTCGGCATCCAGACCTATGTGAGCACCCCGGTGCGCACCGACAGCGGCGGCCTCTACGGCACGCTGTGCGCGGCCAGCGGCGAACGCCAGCCGCTGCCGGCCAATGCCAGCAACGTGCTGGGCCTGTTCGCGCGGCTGATCGGCCACCAGGTCGAGCGCGAGCGGCTGTTCCAGCAGCTGTCGGAGGCCAACGCCGAGCTCGCCACCCATGCCGCGACCGACGCCCTGACCGGCCTGCCGAACCGGCGCGCCTTCCTCGACGGGCTGCGCCGCCTGCTGGCGCAGGGCCAGCGCGACGGCACCGGCGTGCTGGTCGCCTTCGTCGACCTCGACGGCTTCAAGAAGATCAACGACGTGCACGGCCACGAGACCGGCGACGACTTCCTGGTGGAGATCGCGCGCCGGCTGCACGCCACGCTGCGCGCCGGCGACCTGCTGGCGCGCCTGGGCGGCGACGAGTTCGTGGTGGTCGGCCCGGGCCCCGCGCTCGCGGGCGGCGAGTCGCCGGCCGCGGCCGAGGCGCTCGGCCAGCGCGTGGCGGCGGCCACGGTCGGCGATTTCCATCTCGGCACGGTCCGCATCGGCTACGAAGGCGCCAGCGTGGGCGCGGTGTCGGTCGATCCGCGCTTCACCACGGCCGAGGAGGCGCTGCGCCTGGCCGATGCCGCGATGTACCTGGACAAGCGCGGGCGCAGCGGCCGACCGCACGGATGAGCTGATGATCGGCCGGCCACGCGGGCGCCTCGAGCGCGTGTTCGGATCGCTCAAGGTCCGCCTCACCCTGGGCGGCATCGTGGCGCTGGCCGTGGGCATCGCACTGAGCACCAGCGTGCTGCTGGGCATCGCCGAACGCGACCTGCTCGCCGCGCAGCAGCAGCGCGAACTCGGCGAGTCGGCCCGTACCGCCGCCCTGCTCTCGCGCAGCGTGGTCCAGCTGCAGCGCGCGCTGCTGTCGGTTTCCGAATCGCTCGACGAGGCCACGCTGAACGACCCCGCGGCGCTCGCGCGCTTCATGGACAGCAAGCCGATCCTGCGCGGGCTCTTCACCGTGCTCTACATCGCGCGGCCCGACGGCGAGGTGCGCATCCTGGTCGATGCCGAGACCGGCGTCTCGCGCCCGCCGCTGCCGCTGACCCAGCGCAACTACTTCCGCCGCACCCTGGCCGAGGGCCGGGCGATCGTGTCGGAACCGCTGAGCGGCCCGCTGTCGGGCGAGCCGATCGTGGTCTTCACCCAGCCCGCGCGCAATGCGTCGGGCATCTACGCGGTGTTCGGCGGGGTGCTGCGGCTGTCGAGCCGCGACCTGCTCGACGGCCTGGTCGACCCGCAGGCCGGCGACGACAGCGCGCTGCTGGTCGTCACCACGCTCGACGGCCGCGTGCTCGCGCACCCCGACCACAGCCGCATCATGGGCTCGCTCGCCGACGAGCCGCGCCTGGCCCAGGCCTTCAAGGCCTGGACCGCCGAGCGCAGTCCGATGGAACCCGCGGGCGTGGCGCTGCCGCAGCCCGGCGAGATCGCCAGCGCCGCCGGCGTGGCCGGGCCCGACTGGATGGTGTGGCGTGCCCGGCCCCAGTCGGAGCTGACCGCGCCCTTCGCCGCCGCGCGCGCGCAGTCGCTGCGCTGGGCCGGCCTGATCGGCCTGCCGCTGGCGCTGGGACTGCTCGGCCTGCTGTGGTGGGGCCTGCGGCCGCTGCGCCTGCTGGAACGGCGCGCCCAGCACCTGTTCGACGGCAGCATGGGCGCGGCCGATGGCTGGCCGCGCGCGGGCGGCGAGATCGGCCAGCTCGGCAACGTGCTGCGGCGCGTGGGCATCCAGCGCGCCGAGCTCGAGCGCCTCAACAGCGAGAGCATCGCCAAGCTCGGCTCGGTGATGCGCGCGGCGCCGGTCGGCATCGCGCTGGTGCGCGACGGCCGCTTCGATCTCGCGAGCGACGAGCTCTGCCGGCTGCTGGGCTGCGCGCGCGAGGACCTGCTGGGCCGCTCGACCGGCAAGGTGCTGGTGCCGCCCGAGCCCGGCGAGACCCCGCTGGCCGCGCTCGAGGCGCTGGCCTTCGGCGCCGACCAGGCCTACGTGGGCGAGTGCCAGGTGCAGCGGCCCGACGGCAGCCGCTTCTGGGCCCGGCTGCGCAGCAAGCCGGTGGACGCTGCGCGCATGGAGCTCGGCACGATCTGGATCCTGACCGACATCGACCAGCAGCGCCGCACCCAGGCGGCGCTCGAGTGGTCGGCCGCGCACGACAGCCTGACCGGGCTGGCCAACCGCCAGCGCTTCGAGGCCCATGCGCAGCGGCTGATCGCGGGCCTGCCGGGCACCATGCCGGCCGCCATGGTCTTCATCGATCTCGACAACTTCAAGCGCGTGAACGACACCGGCGGCCACCTGACCGGCGACGCCATGCTGCGCGCGGCCGCGCGCGCCATCGCCTCGCGGGTGCGCGCGGGCGACCTCGCGGCGCGGCTGGGCGGCGACGAGTTCGTGCTGCTGCTCGAGCGCTGCCGCCATGCCGATGCAGTGCGCGTGGCCGAGGCCATCGTGACCTCGATCGCCGAGATCGCCATGCCCTCGCTGCCCGCGGACCTGCGCATCGGCGCGAGCATCGGCGTGGCCAGCCTCACGCCGCAGACCCTGAGCGTGGACGCCTGGCTGCATGCGGCCGACGAGGCCTGCTATGCGGCCAAGACCGCGGGGCGCGGCGTCGTCCGGGCGGGCTCCGCGCCGGCCGAGCGCATGTCGGGCTGAACCGGCCGACTCTCGACATCGACGGGAATTCATCGCCAACCCGCCAGCCCATGAAAAAGCCGGTGCGACCGCGAAAAGCCCATATTCACGGTTCCTGGGGAAACCCCGGATCCAGCGAATCCATTTGGCTGACGAATACGTAACGCCTAAGTTACCAGTTCGATGCGACGAACCCGCCTTGAAGCGAACGGCCGCGAACCGCACAGAACGGAACAGAGCGGAAAGCGACTGCTTCGTCACGAATTCCCGACAATCAGCCGTGAACTAATACCAACTCAGTAAACGATTGTTGTCAATCGTTAACCATTCCCAGAGAATGCCCCAGCATGGAAGAAACAAACGGGGTCATCGAACACTTTGAACGCCGGGCCTGCAGCGCGCAGTGGCTCGCATTCAATCGCGGCATGGCAGCCGAGCTCGCCGCCGGGCTTCCGCCCGAGGATCTGCACCAGCTTTTCTTCCGGATCGGCGAGAACGTGGCGCGCACCTTTCCGGTGCCTCCCTGCGCGAGCCTGGCGGAACTGGAAGCCGAGTTCAACGCCCGCTGGGACAGCATCGACTGGGGCTACGGCACCTTGCGCGAAGAGGCCGACGGCCTGCGCATCCGCCATGCCTGCAGCCCGCTGGCCATGGCTTTCGGGCCCGAATCCACCGGCTGGAGCAGCGGCTTCTTCGAAGGCGTCTACCAGACCTGGTTCGGCAGCCAGCGGCTGCCCGCCTCGCTGCGGGTGCAGGCGCTGCCGTCCCATCCGCAGCCCGGCGCGGTGATCGAACTCCGATTGGCGAGGTCTTCCCCATGAGCAACGACGATCCCTCGGCCGAGGACGTGGCCGGACTGTTCCGCAAGTTCGGTGGCGACTCGCATGTCTACAAGGAATTCGCACCGCCCGAGCCGACCGACGGCGATGGCCGCGTCGGCTGGCCGCTGCTGTCGGGCGCGCCGATCGAGCGCGCGCCCGAAGCGCCGGCGCCGCTGCCGCCGCCTGCTGCGCCAGTCCCGCCGGTGAAACCCGTCGCGCAGGCCGCGCCTGTGCCACCACCGGCTCCGGTCATCGCACCGCCCGTGGCGGTTCGCCCGGCGCCGGCTCCGGCCCCGGTCATGCCGCCCGCGCGGCCGGCCACCCCGCTCGCGAGCCCGTTCGGCCCCGCGCCGGCCGTTCCGCCGCCCGCCCAGCCCGTGCCCGCCTGGGCCGCCGCGCGGCCGGCACCCGCCTTCGTCCCGGGGCCCGCCCCGGCCCATCCCTCCATCGCCACGCCGACACCTCCCGCCTCGGACGCACGGAGCCCGACCGAGCTGGACGCGCTGTTCGCGCGCCTGGCGGGACCGCAGCGCCCCGAGCCTCCGCCGGGCCCCATGTCACGCTGGCGCCGGCCGACGTGACCATGGTCGTCATCCCCGTCATTTCATCCAAGGGCGGTGTTGGCAAGACCACCGTCGCCGCCAACCTGAGCACCGTGCTCGCCGAACGCGGCCACCACGTGCTGGCGGTCGACCTCGATCCGCAGAACGCGCTGCGCTTCCACCTCGCCAACGATCCGCACCAGTGCGTCGAGGGCCTGGCCGAGGTCGCGGCCGGCCAGCTGACCTGGACCCAGGCGATGCGCCCCGGCCATGGCGGCACGGTGGTGCTGCCCTTCGGCACGGTCGACGACGAACAGCAGATCGAGCTCGAGCAGCAGCTCGCGCGCTATCCCGGCTGGCTCGGCGACACGCTCGCGCGCTTCGCGCTGCCCGACGACACGCTGGTGGTGCTCGACACGCCGCCCGGCCCCACGGTCTACATGCAGCAGGCACTGCGCACGGCGAACTTCTGCGTGGTCACGGTGCTGGCCGATGCCGGCTCCTTCGCCACGCTGCCGATCATCGAGCGCATGGTCGACAAGTACTGCCGCCCGCGCGCCGACTACGGCGGCAGCGCCTACGTGGTGAACCAGGTGGCGCCGAGCCGCCGGCTCAACCACGACGTGTTCGAGATGCTGCGCGCGCGCCTGCAGTCGGAACTGCTGGGCGTGCTGCACCAGGACGAATCGGTGTCCGAGGCGCTGGCCTCGGCGCTGCCGGTGCACCGCTACGCGCCCCTGAGCCAGGCGGCGCAGGACCTCTCGGTGTGCGCCGACCGGCTGCTGGCGCGCATCGCCGCGGCCGCCGCGATGCGCACCGCCCACGCACAGCCCGCGGCCGATCCGGCCTGGCAGATGGAGTCCCGATGAGCAGCAGCAAGGCGCAGCCGGCATCCGAGGCGGACTCCGCGCCGCCTCCCTCGCCCGATACCCCGCTGGGCGCCGACCGCCCGCCGCGGCCCGCGCCGGCCTTCCTGCGCCTGTGGCCGGTGCGGCTGCTGGGCTGGCTGGTCCTGCTGACGGCGGCGCCGGCGCTGATCATCGCGCCCATGACCTTCGAGCAGCAGCTGGTGCTGTCGGTCGGCATCTTCCTGGCCGCCATGTTCGTGAACCGCTTCCGCGGCCACTTCGCGGGCCTGGTGCTGATGCTGCTGTCGGTGATCGTCTCCTCGCGCTACACCTACTGGCGCATCACCGAGACGATGTACATGGACAACATCGTCGACCTGGTGCTGGGCGTGGGCCTGCTCATGGCCGAGCTCTACGCCTTCGTGGTGCTGCTGCTGGGCTACGTCCAGACCGCCTGGCCGCTGGGCCGCAAGCCTTCGCCGCTGCCCGCGGACCCGGCCGAGTGGCCGACCATCGACCTGTTCATCCCGACCTACAACGAGCCGATGTCGGTGGTGCGCCCGACGGTGCTGGCCGCGCAGGCCATCGACTGGCCGCGCGACAAGATCAAGATCTACGTGCTCGACGACGGCCGGCGCCCCGAGTTCCGCGAGTTCTGCGATGCCGTGGGCGTGACCCACGTCACGCGCGACAACAACCGCCACGCCAAGGCCGGCAACATCAACGCCGCGCTCAAGAACACCAGCGCCGAGTTCGTCGCGATCTTCGACTGCGACCACATCCCCACGCGCTCGTTCATGCAGATCGCGATGGGCTGGTTCAACCGCGATGCGAAGCTGGCCATGGTCCAGCTGCCCCACTATTTCTTCTCGGCCGACCCCTTCGAGCGCAACCTCGACACCTTCGGCACGGTGCCCAACGAGGGCGAGCTGTTCTACGGCCTGATCCAGGACGGCAACGACCTCTGGAACGCCAGCTTCTTCTGCGGTTCGTGCGCGGTGCTGCGCCGCACGGCGGTCGAGGAAGTCGGCGGCATCGCGGTCGAGACCGTGACCGAGGACGCCCACACCGCGCTGAAGATGCACCGCCGCGGCTGGAACACCGCCTACCTCGCGCTGCCGCAGGCCGCGGGCCTCGCGACCGAAAGCCTCTCGGGCCACGTGGGCCAGCGCATCCGCTGGGCGCGCGGCATGGCGCAGATCTTCCGCGTCGACAACCCGCTGTTCGGCCGCGGGCTGCACTGGGCACAGCGGCTGTGCTACCTGAACGCGATGCTGCACTTTTTGTACGGCCTGCCGCGGCTGATCTACCTGACGGCGCCGCTGGCCTACCTGTACTTCGGCGCGAGCGTGATCCATGCCTCGGCCTCGATGATCTTCGCCTTCGCGCTGCCGCACATCCTGCACGCCAACCTGACCAACAGCCGAATACAGGGGCGCTTCCGCTACCTGCTGTGGAACGAGGTCTACGAGGCGGTGCTGGCCTGGTACATCTTCCGGCCCACGCTGGTGGCGCTGATCAATCCCAAGCTCGGCAGCTTCAACGTGACGGCCAAGGGCGGCCTGATCCAGGAGCAGTACTTCGACACCTCGATCGCCAAGGCCAGCCTGGTGCTGCTGGCGCTGAACTTCATCGGCGTGGCGCTCGGCATCTGGCGCCTGACCTGGGTCGATCCGCAGAACATCGCCACCGTGTGGCTGAACCTGGCCTGGACCATCTACAACCTCATGATCCTCGGCGCCTGCGTGGCGGCGGCCAACGAGTCGCGCCAGGTGCGTGCCGCCCACCGCGTGACGCTCGACGTGCCGGCGGCGCTGTACTTCGCCAACGGCCACTCGATGCGCTGCAACACCTTCGACTTCTCGACCGGCGGCCTGGGCCTGGAGCTGCCGACCGAGGTCAAGCTGGCGCCCGACGAACCGATCGAGGTGGCGCTGTTCCGCGGCGACGCGGAGTCGCGCTTCCCGGCCACCGTGCGCTTCAGCAACGGCAAGCGCCTGGGCATCCGCTTCGCGCCGATGAGCTTCGCGCAGGAGCGCGCGCTGGTGCAGTGCACGACCGCGCGCGCCGACATCTGGGCCGCGCGCTGGGGCAACCATCCGCGCGTGGGCGTGCACCGCGTGCTGGCCCACCTGACGAGCATCAGCCTGGTCGGCTTCAAGGACATGTTCTCCCATTACTACCGGGCCGGCCTCTCGCGGCTGCGGCTGCCCAAGCGCTCTGTCGGAACGAAGAAGGAACCCGCGTGACGATCACCTCGAAAGCGCCGCGCCGCGGCGCCGCCCCCTCCTTCCGTCCGGCCGCCGGCGCCGTGCTGGCCCTGCTGGCGCTGACCGCGGCCGGCACGGCCTCGACGCAGCAGCAGCGCCCGGGAGCACCCGCGGCGGCCGCGCCGGCCTTCGCACCGGCGACCGTGCCCACGATCGCCCCGGCTGCCGTGCCCACGCTCGCGCTGCCGCCGCAGCAACTGCCCGGCGCGTCCGCGGTACCGGTGCCCGTCGCCTCCACGGCCGCGGCCGGCGGCACGGTGCGCGAGCTCAACCTCACGCAGCTGGGCATCGACTACGCGATCCAGCTGCGCGGCATCAGCGGCACCATCGGCATCCCGTTCAACATCCGCGCCGACGAGCTGGTGACCTCGGCCTCGTTCCGCCTCAACTACGCCTACTCGCCCTCGCTGATCCCCGAGCTGTCGCACCTGAAGGTGACGGTCAACGACGTGCTGGTCGCCACGCTGCCGGTGAACCGCGCCGACGGCGGCAAGCCGCAGACGGCCGACATCCCGATCGACCGGCGCCTGATCACCGAGTTCAACCGCATCAACGTCGAGCTGATCGGCCACTACACGCGCGACTGCGAGGACCCGGCCCACACCAGCCTGTGGGCGCGCATCGACGCCTCGAGCACCTTGCGCCTGAACGTCTCGCCGCTCAAGCTGACCAACGACCTCGCGACGCTGCCGCAGCCCTTCTTCGACCGCCGCGACGTGCGCCGCGCGCGCATTCCCTTCGTCTTCGGCAGCGCCGAATCGGGCCCGCTGCTCGAGGCCGCGGGCGTGCTGTCGTCGTGGTTCGGCGCGCTCGCCGACTACCGCGGCGCGGTGTTCCCGGTCTCGCGCGGCCAGCTGCCCAGCGGCCACGCGGTGGTGTTCGCCACCCCCGAGACCAGCCTGCCCGGCCTGGTGCTGCCCGCGATCCAGGGCCCGGCGCTGGCCGTGGTCGACCATCCGCAGGACCCGACCGCCAAGCTGCTGCTGGTGATGGGCCGCGACGCCAACGAGCTGCGCACCGCCGCCGCCTCGCTGGCGCTCAACAGCCGCGCGCTGTCGGGCGCGACCAGCGCGATCGCCGCCTTCCAGGAGCCGCCGGCGCGCAAGCCCTACGACGCGCCGCGCTGGGTGCCCAGCGACCGCGCGCTGCAATTCGGCGAGCTCACGACCGCGGCCGACCTCTCGGTCACCGGCTACAACCCCGACGTGGTGCGGGTCAACCTGCAGCTGCCGCCCGACCTGTTCACCTGGCGCAGCCGCGGCATCCCGCTCGACCTGCTCTACCGCTACACGCCGCGCGTGCGGCCCGACCAGTCGACGCTCAACGTCAACGTCAACGAGAACTTCATCGGCGCGATCCCGCTGCGCTCGGCCAACCCGGCCGGCGACCGCTGGTACAACCCGCTGGCCGTCAAGCTGATGCCCGACGGCACCCTGGCCGAACGCAAGGAAGTGATCCTGCCGCCGCTGGCGCTGGGCCCGCGCAGCCAGCTGCGGCTGCACTACTACTTCGAGCCCGTGGCCGGCCGCTGCATCCCGCAGCTCGACAACGTGCGCGGCTCGATCGACCCGACCTCGAAGATCGACGTCTCGGGCTTCCCGCACTTCATCGCCATGCCCGAGCTCGCGGCCTACGCCAACGGCGGCTTCCCGTTCTCGCGCATGGCCGACCTGTCGGACACCGCGGTGATCCTGCCCGACCAGGCCGACACCTCCGACACCGAGACCTACCTCGGCCTGATGGGCCAGATCGGCCGCGCCACCGGCTACCCGGTGCTGCGCGTGAAGGTGGGCCGCTCGGCCGAGGTCTCGCAGTGGGCCGACAAGGACCTGCTGGTGATCGGCAACCTGCAGAACCAGCCGCTGTTCACCCAGTGGGCCGAGCGCATGCCGCTCAAGCGCGCCGCGGCCGCCAACGGCAGCGGCGACGGCTCGCCGCAGTTCAAGCTCGCGAGCTGGATCGACAGCGCGATCGACTTCGTGATCGGCGCGCGCACCCGCGAGGACTTGCCGGGCTCGATGCAGATCGCGGTCAGCGACGACGGCCGCGATGCGGTGCTCGCCGGCTTCGAGTCGCCGCTGCGCAGCGGCCGCAGCGTGGTCGCCGCGATCTCCAACAGCACCTCGAAGGACGCGCTGCTCAACGCGCTGATGACGCCCGACCTGCTCAAGCGCGTGCAGGGCAGCATGGCCATCGTGCGCGACGCGCAGGTGCACAGCGTGCTCGGCAGCGACACCTACTACGTCGGCCGCCTGCCGCCGATCGCCTGGCTGCAATGGAACCTCTCGCGCAGCCCGCTGCTGCTGGCGGCCCTGGTGGTGCTGCTGGCCGTGATCGGCGCCGCGGTGGCCTATGCCAGCCTGCAGATTCGCGCGCGCCGCCGCCTCAAGTGACGACCCGCGCCCCGGAGACCCGCCCCACGATGCCAGGTTCGAAGCCCACGCTTCCCTCTTCCGTTCCCGACCGGCAGCGCCGCTCGCTGTTCGCGGCGATGGCCGCGTCCGCGCTGGCCTGGACCGGCACGCGCGCGGCCGCGCAGGCCGCTCCTTCCGCTCCTTCCGCGCCACCCGCCGCGCCGATGCCCGCCACCTGCCATCCCGCGGCCGACTGGAACGCCTTCGTCGCGCGCCACGTCCAGCGCGACGGCCGCGTGATCGACTTCAACTCGGCGCAGCAGCACTCGACCTCCGAGGGCCAGTCCTACGCCATGTTCTTCGCGCTGGTCCACAACGACCGCGAGCTGTTCGCGCGCGTGCTGGGCTGGGCCGAGACCAACCTCGCCAGCGGCAGCATCGCGAAGAACCTGCCGGCCTGGCAGTGGGGCCGCAAGCCCGGCGGCGGCTGGGGCGTGCTCGATCCGAATCCCGCCTCCGACGCCGACCTCTGGATCGCCTATGCGCTGATGGAAGCCGGCCGGCTCTGGAACGAGCCGCGCTACGCCAGCATGGGCCGCAGCCTGCTGGCGCTGGTGGCGCGCGAGGAAGTGGTCTCGCTGTCCGGCTTCGGCCGCATGCTGCTGCCCTGGCCCAAGTCGGTGGCCAGCGGCTCGGTGTGGCGGCTCAACCCGAGCTACATGCCGCTGCAGCTGCTGCGCTATTTCCAGCATGCCGATCCGCAGGGCCCCTGGGCCGCGGTGGCCGACAACACGGTGCGCCTGCTCGCGGCCACGGCGCCGCGCGGTTTCTCGCCCGACTGGTGCGCCTGGTCCGAAGATGCCCGCGCCTTCGTCGCCGATCCCGAGAAGGGCACGGTCGGCAGCTACGACGCGATCCGCGTCTACCTCTGGGCCGGCATGCTGCCCGAGCAGTCGCCCGACCGCCGGGCACTGCTGCAGGCCCTGTCCGGCCCGAAGCGGCTGCTGGCCGACCGGCAGCCGATCCCCGAGCTGGTCGACACCGCCACCGGCACCGTGCGCGGCATGGGCCCGCTGGGTTTCGCCGGCGCGATGCTGCCCTACCTGAAGGCGCAGGAACAGCCCGAGGCGCTGGCCACCGAGGTGGCGCGCCTGCCCAATTCGCGCGCCGACGGCCAGCCGTCGACCGCCCTGCTTCCCTACTACGAACAGATGCTGCTGCTCTTCGGCCAGGCCTGGCTCGACGGGCGCTACCAGTTCCTTCGGAACGGCCAGCTGCAAACCTCATGGAGACTGCTATGTCGACCCACCCGCACGGCATGACATCGCCGCGTCCGACCCGGTTGCGCCGCGCTCCGGCGGGCCTGCCCTCCGCGCGCTGGCTGGCCTGCCTGGGCCTGTTCGCCACGCTCGGTGCCGCCAACCCCGCGCACGCGCAGGCCGACGCCGCCACCGCCCTGATCGAACAGGGCAACTACTGGCAGTCGCAGGGCCGCGCCGACCTCGCCGAGGAGAGCTGGCGCAAGCTGCTGAGCGTGAACCCGCAGTCGGCCGACGCGATGTACGGCATGGCGCAGGTCGAGCTCTCGCGCGGCAACGCCGAGCCGGCGCGCAGCTGGATCGCGCGGCTGCGCACGGCCGCGCCCAACGACCCGCGCCTGTCGCGCCTGCAGCAGCAGGCACAGAACCCCGGCCAGGGCAGCCTGCTGCAGCGCGCCCGCGCGGCGGCGCGCGCCGGCCGCGCGTCCGAGGCGGTGCAGCTGTACCGCGACCAGTTCGACAACCGGCCGCCGCCCGAGGCGCTGGCGCTCGAGTACTACCAGACGCTGAGCAGCACGCCGCAGGGCGCCGACGAAGGCCGCCGCGGCATCGAGCAGCTGGTGCGCGAATACCCCGAGAACCCCAGCTACAAGCTCGCGCTCGCGCAGCTGCGCACCTACAGCGAGGCCACGCGGCGCGAAGGCATCCGCAGCCTGGCCGAGCTCTCGAAGCAGCCGACCGTGGGCGCGGCCGCGCGCGCGAGCTGGCGCCAGGCGCTGATCTGGCTCGACGCGCGCGCGCCCGACATGCCGCTGTACCGCGAGTTCCTCGCCAACAACCAGAACGACACGGCCGTGGCCGCGCGCCTCGAGGCGCTCGAGAACGGCCGCACGACCGCGGCCTCCGGCCCCGGCGTGCCGCTCGGCGAGGGCTACCGCGCGCTCGACCGCGGCGACCCGGCGACCGCCGAGCAGCGCTTCCAGCAGGCGCTGCGCGCCAAGGCCGACGACAGCGAGGCGCTCGGCGGCCTCGGCCTGGTGCGGCTGCGCCAGGAACGCTTCGCCGAAGCGCAGCAGTACCTCGAGCAGGCCGCGCGTGGCGGCAACACCAAGTGGAATTCGGCGCTGCAGAGCGCCACCTACTGGAACCTCGTGAACCAGGCCCGCGCCGCGCAAGGCCGCAACGACCTGCGCGGCGCGCAGTCGCTGCTCGAACGCGCGGTGCGCATCGACGCGCGCGAACCCGTGGGCCAGGTCGCGCTGGCCGACCTGCGCGCCGCCGCCGGCGAACTGCCGCAGGCCGAACAGGGCTACCGCCGCGTGCTCGAGAGCAAGCCCTCGGACGGCCAGGCCCTGCGCGGCCTGATCGCCGTGCTGGGCCGCCAGGGCCGCGCCGACGAGGCGCTCGAACTCTCGCGCCGCCTCACGCCCGAGCAGGCGGCCCAGCTCGGCGGCCTGCGCGACATCCAGGTCGAGCAGGCACGCGCCAAGGCCAAGCAGCAGGCCGATGCCGGTGATGCGGCCGGCGCGCAGCGCACGCTCGAGGACGCGATGCTCGCCGCGCCCGACAGCCCGTGGGTGCGGCTGGATCTCGCCAACATCTACCGCCGCCAGGGCCTGGTGGCCGAGGCGCGCGGCGTGATGGAGGGCCTGCTGATGTCGCAGCCCGACATGCCCGACGCGCTGTTCGCGAGCGCCCTGCTGGCCTCCGAGACCGGAGACGCCGCCGCCGGCATGCAGTACCTCGAACGCATCCCGGCCGGCTCGCGCACCCGCGAGATGGCCGCGCTGCAGCGCCGGCTCTGGGCCCAGTCGCAGGCGCAGCGCGCGCAGGCGCTCGCGCGCCAGGGCCAGGTCGACGCCGCGCGCCAGCTGCTGGGGCAGGCCGAGGCCTCGCTGAGCAGCGACATGCCGAGCGAGATCTTCGGCCAGCTCGCGGGCGCCTATGCCGACATCGGCGACGCGCCGCGCGCGCTCGCGATGAGCCGCCAGTTGCTCGCGCGCACGCCGACGCCGACCGTGGCCAACCGCCTGCTCTATGCCTCGGTGCTGCTCAAGACGCGCCAGGACATCGAGCTGTCGGCCGTGCTGCGCCAGCTCGCGAGCACCAGCATGACCTCGTCCCAGCGCGCCGACTTCGACGCGCTGCGCATCGCCTACGCGCTGCGCCAGACCGACGCGCTGCGCGAGGCCGGCAACCTCGAGGCCGCCTACAACGCGATGGCGCCGGTGCTGGCCGAGCAGCCCGACGATCCGAAGGCGCTGGCCGCGCTCGCGCGCCTGTATTCGGCCGCGCGCGACGAAGGCCAGGCGCTGGCGCTCTACCAGCGCGTGCTGCAGCGCAGCCCGACCGACCTCGACACCCTGCTGGCCGCCGCCGCGAGCGCGAGCGCGCAGCGCAACCATGCCGATGCCGAGAGCTACGTGATGGCCGCGCTCAAGCAGGCGCCCGACGAATCGCGCGTGCTGACCGCGGCCGGCCGCGTCTACCGCAATGCCGGCGACAGCCGCAAGGCCGAGCAGTACCTGCGCGCCGCGGTCGAGGCCGACAGCCGGCTCGCGGCCGGCGGTTCGCCCGGCGCGCCCGGCGTGCCGGGCGGCCTGCCGCCCGCCAACCCCTTCGCCGGCATGACCGGCGGCGCCGCGCGCGCCGCGCTGCCGGTGCCCGCGGGCGCCGGCGGCAATCCCTTCGCCCAGGCACGGATGCAGCCGGTGGCCTATGCGGCGGCGGCGCCCGCGGCCGCCTATCCCGCCAGCTACCCCGCCAGTTACCCCGCGAGCAATCCGGTGCAGTACCCGGCCTATCCCGCCGCGCCCGCGAACACCGCCTATCCGGGCGCGACGCCGTGGCCCACGGGCACGCAGCCCGCGGCCAACAACGCCAAGGGCCGCCGCACCACCGGCACCGCCGCGCCCGCCGCGAACACGCGCAGCGCCGCGCGCACGGCCAACACACCCCAGGCCACGGCCTATATCGCACCGCCGTTGCAGCAGTACCCCGTGCCCGGCACGCAGACATCGCTGCCCCCGGTCTATGCCCAGGCGCCGCAGGCCTATGCGCAAGGCGGCGGCCTGCTGCCGCTGCCGCGCCCGGGTTCGGCGCCGGCCGACCTCGGCTGGAACGCGGCACCGCGCGCCCAGCCGCCGGTCGACTCGGCCGCGGCGGAACTGCGCGAACTCGAGGCCGCGCGCTCGGTGTCCTTCACCGCCGGCACCGTGTTCCGCAACCGCGCGGGCGAGGCCGGGCTGAGCCGGCTGACCGACTTCGAGATTCCGTTCGAGGCCCGCTTCCCGGTCGGCGACGGCAAGATCGTCGTGGGCGTCACGCCCACCTTCCTCGATGCCGGCTCGCCCGCGGGCGACTGGGCCACCGCCAGCCGCTTCGGCGGCGGGCCCGGCGCGGCCTTCACGGGCCTGGTCAACGGCACCACGGCCGGCCAGCAGAACGCCTCGGGCCTGGGCCTGAGCGTGGGCTACGAGGGCAAGAACTTCGGCGCCAGCATCGGCACCACGCCGCTGGGCTTCCAGCAGGTCAACCTGATCGGCAACGTCAGCTTCAAGGGCGCCTTCGGCGACTCGTGGTCGTACAAGGCCGACCTGTCGCGCCGGCCGGTCACCGACAGCCTGCTGTCCTTCGCGGGCGCGAAGGACGAACGCACCGGCGAGCGCTGGGGCGGCGTGGTCGCGACCGGCGCGCGCGGCGACATCGGCTACGACGACGGCACCTACGGCTTCTACGGCTACGGCGCGCTGCACGGCCTCACGGGCAAGAACGTGGCGAGCAACTCGCGCTTCGAGATCGGCGGCGGCAGCTACATCCACCTGCTGAGCGAGCCGGGCAACAAGCTCACGCTGGGGCTCAACCTCGGCATCATGGGCTACGACAAGAACCTCAGCTACTACACCTTCGGGCATGGCGGCTACTTCAGCCCGCAGAGCTTCGTGAGCCTCGCGCTGCCGGTGGACTGGAGCGGGCGCAACAACCGGCTGTCGTGGCGCGTCAATGCCTCGCTGGGCGTGCAGGCCTTCAACCAGAAGGAAGCGCCCTACTTCCCGACCGACAGCAGCCGCAACGGCGACGCCGGCCGCGCGGCCGCCGGCGCGGCGGCGCTCGGGCTCACCAACACGATCTACAACGGCCGCTATCCGAAGACCTCGAAGACCGGCCTGGCCTACAACCTCGCCGCGGTGCTCGAGTACCAGCTCGCGCCGAAGATGTACCTGGGCGGCTCGATCGGCCTGAACAACGCGCAGGACTATCGGCAGTTCACCGGCAGCCTCTACCTGCGCTACGTGTTCGACGGCTCGAGCACGCTGGGCGTGCCCACGGGCACGACGCTGCGGCCGCTGGTATCGCCGTACACGCCGCTGCTCTGATCGGCGACGGCCCATGAAGAAGCCGCGCGGCCCCGAGGGGCTCGCGCGGCTTTCGTTTTGTTGGAGGGCTCAGCCGCCCGCCGTCGACGGTCCCGCCGCGGGCAGCACCGCCTGCGCCCGGTGCTGGTGCGGACCCCACAGCGGCACGCGCTCGAAGTCCTTGACCCACTGCGGGATGTCGCAGGCCGACAGCGGCATCGAGATGCCGTAGCCCTGGGCCAAGGTGCAGCCCATTTCGAGCAGCGCCTCGCCCAGATCGAGCGTCTCGACGCCCTCGGCCACGGGCGTGCGGCCCAGCGCCTTGAGCAGCGCGAGGATGCCCTGCACGATCGCGCGGTCCTGCTCGCTCTCGAGCATGCCGCGGATGAAGGACTGGTCGATCTTGACCGAGGACACCGGCAGCTGGCGCAGATAGGTCAGCGAGGAATAGCCGGTGCCGAAGTCGTCGATGGCCACCGGCACGCCCAGGCCCTTGCAGGCCTCGACGAAACGGGCCACGGTGGAGAACTTGCTGATGGCGGTGGTCTCGAGGATCTCGAGCTCGAGCGTGCCGGCGCCCAGCTTGGGGAACTGCGCCAGATGCTGCGCGAGCCGGTCGACGAAGTCCCAGCGCATCATGTGGCGCGGGCTCACGTTCACGCTGATCGCGGTGCGCAGGCCGGCCGAACGCCATTCGTGCGCTTGGCGCAGCGCGGCGCCGATCACCCAGTCGCCCATGCGCTCGGCGAGCTCGTCGCCCTCGGTCAGCGGCACGAACTGCCCGGGCTGCAGCAGGCCGCGCTCTGGATGCTGCCAGCGGATCAGCGCCTCGACGCCGACCATCACGCCGCGCTGCATGTCGACCTTGGGCTGGTAGCAGAGGAAGAATTCGTCGCGCTCCAGGCCTTCCTGGATGCGCTGGCGCGCGCGCACCATCTGCTCGTCGGCATGGGCCTGCGGCGCGTCGAAGTAATGCACCCGGCCGTCGCCCGCGCGCTTGGCGAAGAAGGCCGCATGACTGGCCTGGCGCAGCGCGAGCTCGGGCGGCGGACCGCTGGCGTCGAGCAGCCGCGCGCCGAGGCTGGCCTCGAGGCTGACGGCATGGCCGCGCCATTCCCAGGGTTCGGACAGCGCGGTCAGCATGCGCTCGAGCACCTGGTGGCACTGCGAATTGCCGATGCCCGCGAACACGGCCGCGAACTCGTCGCCGCCCACATGCGCGATCAGGCCCTCGCGCGGCAGCTGGGCCTTGAGGCGGCGGCGCGCTTCCTCGAGCGCGGCGTTGCCGCCGGCCATGCCCAGGCGCTGGTTCACGTCGGCGAAACGATCGAGGTCGATGAAGCAGACGATGGCCAGCCGCTTGCCCTCGCGGGCCCAGTCGGCCAGCAGCGGGCGCAGCACCTCATCGGGCGGAAGGCGGTTGAGTCCGGAATCCGGCAGGGCCATGGCGGGAGGTTGCTTGGTCGACAAAGGGCTGAGTCCGGAAAATCGCAATCTATTGTTCTCTCAAAACTGACCGTGGAGCGATCCGGGCGGGGCGAATTGTTACGTTCGCGGTTCTCGCGCAACACCGAGGCATCGAAACAGGACCAAAGCATTCACGAATGGGTGCCCTGGCACGGGGAAGCGGGATCGAAGCGGCGGGCTCGGCTCTCTCTGCGTTCTCTTCTTATTGGCAGCTCGCCCCCACGATGCGGCCCGAGGGTTCGACCCTCACGTTGAGCCGGGTCGGATCGAGCGCCGGGTCGGGCGGGTCGGTGGCGAGCACGGTGCGCGCGAACTTCGCGCCGCTGCGCTGGCGCATTTCCTCGAGCAGCGCGGCGGTGACGCGCAGGCCCAGCGCGAAGCGCACGCCTTCGGCCAGGCAGCTGTCGGGCGGCGGCGCGAAGGCCGGCGGCTCCGGCACTTCGGAGGTGAGCGGACGGTCCTTGGGCGGCGCCTGGCAGCCGGCGGCCAGCAGGAGCAGCGCCGCGAGAGAAAGCCAGTGTCGGCCGTGGATGCGCATTCGGGGGTTCCTTGAACGGGGCGTAGCTTAGTCGGCCGCGACGGCGAATTTCGGCGATCTCGCGGAAACGAAAACAAAAGTATCGACAAAATTCACGATCTCCCTCCCGGTTTCAGGAGGGAAAACGTTTGCGCCATCTTGGCATGCGCCGAGGCAACGGGTCCAGCGGCGAGACACGCCCCTCTCCGACTGTGCCGCCGGCGCTCGCCACCGTATCCTAGGCGCACCCGGCCCGGCGCCGACTCCTCCCGAACCCTGGACACATCCCGATGAGCCCTGCCTCCAAGACCGCGGCACCCGCCGCCCTCCCCGGCCAACCCGCGCCGCACGACCTGCTGGTGAACGTGCCGCGGCTGATCTCGGCCTACTACAGCGGGCGGCCCGATCCCTCGGTGGCCGCGCAGCGCGTGGCCTTCGGCACCTCGGGCCACCGCGGCTCGTCCTTCGACAACGGCTTCAACGAATGGCACGTGCTCGCGATCAGCCAGGCGATCTGCGACTACCGGCGCCAGAAGGGCATCGACGGCCCGCTGTTCCTCGGCATCGACACCCATGCGCTGTCGACGCCGGCCTTCAACAGCGCGGTCGAGGTGCTGGCGGCCAACGGCGTCGAGCTGATGCTCTCGCAGGACGACGAATACACGCCCACGCCCGCGGTCTCGCACGCGATCCTGGTCTACAACCGTGGCCGCAGCACCGGACTGGCCGACGGCATCGTGATCACGCCCTCGCACAACCCGCCCGAGAGCGGCGGCTTCAAATACAACCCGCCCAACGGCGGCCCGGCCGGCACCGACATCACCTCGGCGGTCGAGGCCGCGGCCAACGGCTTCCTGGCCAACGGCCTGCAGGGCGTGAAGCGGCTGCCGCTGGCGCAGGCGCTCCAGGCCTCGACCACGCACCGGCACGACTACCTGAACACCTATGTGGAGGACCTGGCGCAGGTGCTCGACATGGACGCCATCCGCGACGTGCCGATCGCGCTGGGCGTCGATCCGCTGGGCGGCGCGGGCGTGCACTACTGGCCCGCGATCGCCGAGCGCTACAAGCTCTCGCGGCTGACGGTGCTGAGCCAGGAGGTCGACCCGACCTTCCGCTTCATGTCGCTCGACTGGGACGGCCGCATCCGCATGGACCCGTCCTCGCCCGATGCGATGCACCAGCTGATCGCGCTCAAGGACCGCTTCGGCATCGCCTTCGCCTGCGACACCGACCACGACCGCCACGGCGTGGTGGCGGGCAGCAGCGGCCTGATGCAGCCCAACAGCTACCTCGCGGTGATGATCGACTACCTCTACACGCACCGCCCCGGCTGGCCCGCGGCCGCGGCCGTGGGCAAGACCGTGGTCAGCAGCCGCATGATCGACCGCGTGGCCCAGCGCCTGGGCCGCCGGCTCTACGAGGTGCCGGTGGGCTTCAAGTGGTTCGTCGACGGGCTGGTCGACGGCTCGCTGGCCTTCGGCGGCGAGGAGAGCGCGGGCGCGACCTTCCTGCGCCGCGACGGCACCGCCTGGACCACCGACAAGGACGGCATCGTGCCGGCGCTGCTGTCGGCCGAGATCGCCGCGCGCACCGGGCGCGATCCGGGCGAGCGCTACGCCGAGCTCACGCAGGCGCTGGGCCGGCCGGTCTCCGACCGCGTCGACGCGGCCGCCACGGTCGAGCAGAAGAAGCGGCTGTCGAGCCTGTCGCCCGCGCAGGTCCGCTCGACCGAGCTCGCGGGCGAGAAGATCGTCGAGGTGCTGAGCCATGCGCCCGGCAACGGCGCGGCCATCGGCGGCGTGAAGGTGATCACCGAGAACGGCTGGTTCGCGGCGCGTCCCTCGGGCACCGAGAACATCTACAAGATCTACGGCGAGAGCTTCCAGGGCCCGGAGCACCTGGCGCGCATCCTCGAGGAGGCGCAGCAGGTGGTCGACGGCGCGCTCGCGGCGCCCTGACACCGGTCGCGCGATGCGCACGTTGCCCCTGCGCTTCTCGCCTGGCGACGACCTGCGCGCGGCGCTCGACGGCGTGCTCGCGCAGCAGGCGGTGGAAGCGGCCTTCGTGCTCTCTGGCATCGGCAGCCTGCGCGGCGCGCGCGTGCGCTTCGCGGGCGCGCCCGAGCCCACGGCGCTCGAGGGCGACCTCGAGATCCTCACGCTCGCGGGCTCGCTCTCGCCCGAAGGCTCGCACCTGCATCTCAGCGTGGCCGACGCGCAGGGGCGCGTGTGGGGAGGCCATGCGGCGCCGGGGTGCATCGTGCGCACCACCGCCGAAGTCTTGCTGGCGCTGCTGCCCGAATGGCGCTTCTCGCGCGAGCACGACGAGGCCACGGGCTATGCCGAACTGAGGATGTACGAGAAACCGCTGGATCGCGACTGAGCCGGGTCGGGTTGTTCAGTGCGGCTTGTCGTTGAGGTCGTACTTCATGACGCGGCCATGCCGCCCCTCGATGTCGCGTTCGACCTCGTAGACGTCGCCGCTGTCGGGGCGGCGCCGCGCGAGCACCGCGTCGAGCGCCGCGAGGTCGGCCGCATCGAGCTCCAAGGCGAGCATGCGCAGGTGGTCGGGCAGATGGTCGCCGCGGCGCACGCCGACGATCACGGCCGCCACCTCGGGCTGCGCGAGCACCCAGCGCATCGCGACCGCCGACAGCGAGGTGCCGTGCCGCTGCGCGATCTTCTGCAAGGCTTGCAGCAGTGCCTGGAACAGATCCCAGCCGCCGAAGTCGTCGATGATCAGCTTGTACTTGACGAGCGAGCGGTTCTCGAGCGGCTCGGCCGGTTCGCTCACGCCGAGCCAGCGCTCCGACAGAAAACCGCCGGCCACGCTGCCGTAGCACAGCAGTTTCACGCCGGCCTGCGCGCACCAGGGCGCGAGCCGCGCGCGCGGCCGCTGGTCGAGCAGCGAGTACTGCACCTGCATGCTGCGCAGCGGCAGGCCTGCGCCGCCCAGCTCGCGCGCGCGCGGCGTGTCGAAGTTGGTGCCGCCCAGCAGCTCGATCTTGCCGGCGCGCTGCAGCTCGGCCAGCCAGTGCGCGACCTCGACATAGCGCGGCACGCGGTAGTCCCACCAGTGGAACTGCACCAGGTCGAGCCGCTCCACGCCGAGGCGGCGCAGCGAGCGGTCGATGGTCTGTTCGACCTGGCGCTTGTCGATGCTCGGCAGCAGCGCGAGGTCGGGCACGAACTTGGTGTGCACGCGCAGCTGCGCGAGGCTGTCGGCACCGTGTCGCGCGCGGTGCTCGCGGCGGAATTCGCCGATCAGCTCCTCGACGCCGGTGTAGATGTCGGCGCAGTCAAAGGTGGTGATGCCGGCCTGGTAGTAGGCCGACATGTCGGCGATGGCCGCGGCGCGGTCGATGCCGCCATGGCCGCCGGCGAGCTGCCAGCCGCCCTTGAGCATGCGCGAGATGGAATAGCCGGGGGCGAGTTCGGTGCGGGGGACGGTGCTCATGGTCGAAGGTCGGAAGGGTGGACCACGGCCGTGGTGTCGGCGTGGCGGAAGACGCGCGTGCCGATGCGCGTGATGCGCAGGCGCGAGGGGCAGTTCGGATCGGGACAGGCGATCTCGGCGTCGGTGCTCATCCAGTCGTTGCCGTCGGTGGCGCGCTGCTTGGCGGCCAGCAGCGGCAGCACCGCGCCCAGCGAATAGATCGAGAAGCCCTGCCCCGGCGGCAAATGCAGCATCTCGCCGCGCAGCTCGAAGTGGTCGCCGGGCTGGCCGCAGTAGATGCGCGCGCCCTCGGGCGCGACCACCTCGACGCGCAGGTCGTGCAGCGTGAAGCTGCGCTCGGCGGCGGGATCGGTCGGTGTGCTCATGGGAGGCTCCTGCTCAGGGATTGGGCGGCGTCACCGACAGGATGATCTCGGTCGGCGCCTGCGAGGCGTTCATGTAGCGGTGCGGCAGCCGCGCGTCGAAGGAGATGCTCTCGCCGGCCTGCACCGGGTAGTCGACGCCCGCGACCTGCGCCACCAGCGCGCCCGCCACTACGTAGACGCACTCGGCCGAGGCATGGCCGCGCGGCTCGTCGGCCGACATCTGGCCCGGCTGCAGCACCGCGCGCAGCACCTCGAGCTGGCCCACGCCAGCGGTCAGCCGCTCGTAGGCGACCTGGCCCTGCGGCGCCGTGAGCATCGCGCGCCGTCCCGGCCGGCTGACCCAGACCGTGGGCGGCGCGGGGTCGGAGAACAGCGAGGACACCGATTCGCCGAACACGCCCGCGAGCCGGCGCAGGGTCTCGAGGCTGGGGTCGGTGACCGCGCGCTCGATCTGGCTCAGCAAGGTGGCCGACACGCCGGCCTGGGCCGCGAGCTCGCGCAACGAGAGGCCGCGTGCGGTGCGCAGTTCCTTGAGCCGTTCGCCGATCATGGGTGGAGATTTCCTTTTGTGCAGTCTGGCAGCACGATGGAGCGATGCTATGTGCCATGAAGGTGCACGTCAAGACGGCTCGATGCCCAGAAAAGGCGCACGAATCACAAGGAAAACCCGAAGGCTCGCCGCTTGTGCTTCGTGCACTTTGGCTGCACACTCCGCGCCCATCTCGTGCAGCAGCACTTCACAGGAGTTTCGAATGGCCGGCCCGTCTCCCTCCTCCATCGCATCGCCTCCGCGCCGCCGCGCCTACCGATGGCTGCTGGCCTTCCCCTTCGTCTGGCAGGCCGGGCTCGCGCCCGTGGTCAACGACATCGCGCTGCGGCCCTTCGGCCTGCCGTTCCCGATGGCCTGGCAGATGGCGGGCATCGTGCTCACGAGCGTGGCTATCGCGCTGGTGTTCCGGCTCGACGCGCGCCATGGCGTGGAGGACGAGGAAGCCGACTTCCTCGCGCGGCACCAGGACGCCGGCACCGACAGCCACGGGAGCGCGCGATGAAGCTCGCGATCGTCCTGGCCATCCTGCTCGCCACGGTCGCGGGCGCCATCGCCTACGGCCGCCGCACGCGGCGCGCCGCCACCTTGGCCGAATGGGCCGTCGGCGGCCGCAGCCTCGGCACCCTGCTGTTCTGGTTCATGAACGCGGGTGAGGTCTACACCACCTTCGCGGTGCTCGGCATCTCGGGCTATGCCTGGGCGCTGGGCGCGCCGGCCTACCTGGCCTTCTGCTCGGTGTCGATGAGCTATGCGGTCGGCTACTGGCTGATGCCGAAGATCTGGCGCGCGGGGCGCATCGGGCGCCTGCTCACGCAGGCCGACTTCTTCGCCGCGCGCTACGAGGCGCCCTGGCTCGGCGTGCTCACCGGCGTGGTCGGCATCGCCTCGCTGGTGGTGTACGTGCAGATCCAGCTCGTGAGCCTGGGCCTGATCGTGCAGCTCACGCTCGACGGCGCGGTGTCGAGCCAGGCAGCCACCCTCGGCGCGGGCCTGTTGATGATCGCCTTCGTGTTCGTGGCCGGCGTGCGCTCGGCGGCCTTCGCGGCCGGCGTGAAGGACGTGCTGATGGTGCTGGTCGTGGTGCTGCTGAGCGTGACGGTGGCAAGCAAGGTGGGCGCGGCCTCGCTGCTCGACCTGTTCGCGCTGGCCGAGGCCAAGCATCCGGGCATCGGCAGCTTCCCGGGCCTCGATGCGAGCTCGCCGACCACCGCGATCTGGCTCATGACCTCGGCCATCAACATCGCGCTGGGCAACTGGGTGTTCCCGCACCTGTTCCAGATGTCGTACACGGCGCACAGCGCCACCGCGATCCGGCGCAACGCGATCTGGCAGCCGATCTACTCGCTGGCCTATTTCTTCATCATCCTGCTGGGTTTCGCGGCGCTGATCGCGGGCACGCAGCCGCCGGGCGGCAACCTCAACGCGGCGCTGCTGCAGTTCGTGTCCGACCGCTATCCGGCCTGGACCGTGGGCCTGCTCGCGGGCACCGGCTTCCTGCTGGCGCTGGCGCCGGGCTCGCTGCTGCTGCTGACGGCCGGCTCGATCTTCACGCGCAACGTGGTGCGGCCCTTCAGGCCCGCGCTCGGCGAAGGCGCGGCACTGGCACTGTCGCGCGGCTCGCTGGTGTGCTTCGCGGCGATCGCCGTGTGGCTGTCGATCAGCCAGAAGGGCTCGCTGGTGAAGATCCTGCTCGATGCCTATTCGGCCATCGGCATGCTGGCGCCCGGCGTGTTCCTCGGCTTCCTCTGGAAGCGCACCAGCGCGCTCGGCGTGCTGGCCGGGCTGCTCGCGGGCTTCGCGGCACTGCTGGCACCGCCGGCCGCGAAGTTCTGGGCGACCGCGCTGCCGCAGTGGGAGGCCGGGCTGATCGCGATGGCGATCAACGCGGCGGTGGTGGTGGCCGTGAGCCTGGTCACGCGGCGGCCGCGCGCCGCCGCGCTGGCACTGGGGCAGCTCGACGACGAGGCACCGCGCGCGGCCGGCGGCCTGCCCGCGCGGGCCGCCTGAGCGCGCTTCAGCCTTCCAGCATTTCCACGCGCAGCGTCGCGACCGGTCCGGCCACGGCCGGGTGCGACTGCAGCGCATGCACCGCGAGATCGAGCGCGCCCTGCGCCATCGGCTCGGTCAGCACCAGCACCTGCGCACCGGCCACACTGGGCGCGGCCAGCGTCACCTGCCGCACCGGCACCTGCTGGCCCGCGAGCCAGGCCGTCACGGCCTCGATGCCACCGGCCGCGTGCACCGGCACGCGCAGGTAGTGCGCGCTGCGCACCGCCGCGCGCGGCAGCACCTCGAGCGCATTCATCGCATGCGCATGGAAGCCCAGGTGCGGCACGCGCTGCGCGGCCGGGGTGCCGGCCAGCCGCGCCACGTCCACCAGGTCGGCGATCACGGCCGAGGCGGTCTGTTCCGAGCCGGCGCCGGCGCCGTAGTACATCGTCACGCCCGAGGCATCGCCCTTGACCATCACCGCGTTCATCGAGCCGTTCACATGCGCCAGCAGATGCTCGGCGGGCACCAGCGCGGGCTGCACGCGCAGCTCGACGCCCTCCTCGCGGCGGCGCGCCACGGCCAGCAGCTTGACGCGAAAGCCCAGCTGCTCGGCGCAGGCCACGTCCAGCCCCTGCAGCGCCGCGATGCCCTCGGCCTGCACGTCGGCGAAGCGCAGCGGCATGCCGAAGGCATTGGCCGCGAGCAGCGTGAGCTTGTGGGCCGCGTCGATGCCCTCGATGTCGAAGGTCGGATCGGCCTCGGCATAGCCGAGCGCCTGGGCCTGCGCGAGCGCGGCGCCGAAGTCCAGGCCCTCGTCGCGCATCTTGCTGAGGATGAAGTTGGTGGTGCCGTTGACGATGCCCGCCACCCATTCGATGCGATTGGCCACGAGGCCTTCGCGCAGCGCCTTCACGATCGGGATGCTGACCGCCACCGCGCCCTCGTAGGCCACCGCCACGCCATGGCGGCGCGCGGCCTCGAAGATCTCGCCGCCATGCTCCACCAGCAGCGCCTTGTTGGCCGTCACCACGTGCTTGCCGTGGTCGATCGCGGCCAGCACCCAGTCGCGCGCCGCGCCGGTGCCGCCGGCCACCTCGACCACCACGTCGAGCTCGGGATGGGTCGCGACGCGCATCGCATCGTCGGTGAGCGCCACGCCCTCGCCCACGATGCCCGCGGCGCGCGCGAGGTTGCGCGCGGCCACGATGACGAGCTCGATGCCGCGGCCGGCGCGCGCGGCGATCTGGTCGTGGTTGCGCGCCAGCACGCGGAAGGTGCCCGAGCCGACGGTGCCGATGCCGATCATGCCCACGCGCAGCGCTCGCATGGCCTGGCTGGGCACGACGGTTTCTAGGGACTGGACGGGATCGCGGTACATGGGCTTCTCCAAACGACAAAAACAAAAACCCAGCTGCCAGAGCTGGGTTTCATTCGTTCGGGGGAAGAGCGATCACCAGGTGGCTGCCGGAACGGCCACCTGCGCGTGCTCAGGTGGCCGCGGTGGTAATGGTGGTAATCATTCGTGCATCCATTGCCCATCCGGTCCGCGCGGAAGCGGACGGCATCATGCGACCCATGCGGGCGGCGCTCGATGCGAAGGCGGGGAGGAAACACGACATGGGGCCGGAGTGTACAGGACGCCTCAAGCCGGCTCGGCCGGCACCACGCGCGGCAAGGCCGACAAGCGCCCCTCGAGCCACACGCTGTAGCGCGAGAGCCCGAAGCACAGCAGCCAGTAGATCGCCGCGATGAACAGGTAGCCCTCGAGGTAGAACGGCCGCCAGGTCGGATCGCCGCCGAGCGAGAGGCCGAGCGCACCGGTGAGCTCGAACAGGCCCACCACCGTGACCAGCGAGGTGTCCTTGAGCGTGCCCACCACGTTGTTGGTCAGCGCCGGCACGACCAGCCGCAGCGCCTGCGGCAGCACGATGTCGCGCTGCACCGGCCAGCGGCCGAAGCCCAGCGCCATCGCGACCTCGGTCTGGCCGCGCGGCACGGCCTGCAGGCCGCCGCGGATGATCTCCGCCAGGTAGGCGGCCACGAACAGCGACAGCCCGGCCAGCACGCGCACCAGCACGTCGGGCTGCCAGCCCGCGGGCCACAGCAGCGGCAGCAGGAACGAGGCCATGAACAGCACCGAGATCAGCGGCACGCCGCGCACCAGCTCGATGTAGCTTGCGCAGAGCGTGCGCACCACCGGCCAGCCCGAGCGGCGCCCGAGCGCCAGCAGCAACGCGAGCGGAAAGGCCAGCGCCAGCCCCACCACCGCGAGCCCGATGGTCAGCGGCAGGCCGCCCCAGCGGTTGGTCGGCACATGGCTCCAGCCGAACACGCCGCCGCGCATCAGCAGCACGAAGGCCGCGAGCGTCAGCAGCCACAGCGGCAACAGCCACCAGCGCCAGCTGCGCGGCCAGGCACTGAGCAGCGTGACCGCCGACAGCAGCGCGACCGCGATCGCGGGACGCCACTGGTCTTCGTAAGGGAAGCGGCCGAACAGCATCGGCCGCCATTTCTCGGCCACCACGCCCCAGCAGGCGCCGTGCTGCACCGCGCGGCAGGCCTCGGCATCGGGGCGGAACACCGCATGCACCACGGCCCATTCGACGAAGTGCCAGCCGGCCCAGGCCAGCAGCGCCGCGAGCAGCAGCGTGGCGAGCGTGCGCAGCGGCGAACCCCAGAGTTCGTGCCGCCAGGCGATCGGACCTCGCACGACCCTCATCGCCAGCCCCGCAGCGCGACGCGCGCGTTGTAGCGGTTCATGCCCAGCGAGATCACGAGCGACAGCAGCAGGTAGACTGCCATGATGATCGCGATGCATTCGAAGGCGCGGCCGTTCGCGCCGATGGTGGTGTTGGCCACCGACACCAGCTCGGGATAGCCGACCGCCACCGCGAGCGAGGAGTTCTTGACCAGGCTCAGCACCTGGTTCGTGAGCGCCGGCACGATCACGCGCAGCGCCTGCGGCAGGATCACGATGCGCAGCTGCTGCACCGCCGAGAAGCCCATCGCCTGCCCCGCGAGCACCTGCCCCTGCGACACCGACAGGATGCCCGCGCGCACGATCTCGGCCACGAAGGCGGCCGAATAGAACGACAGGCCCGCGACGATGGTCACGTACTCGGGGCTCAGCGCCGCGCCGCCGTTCACGCCGAAGTCGCCGCGCTCGGGCCATTCGAGGTGCGTGGGCCACCAGCCGCCCTCGCCCGCCACCGGCCACGGCACGCTGAGGCCGCCCTTGCTGAGCCACACACCCGGCAGCAGCCGCACCGGCTCGGTCGGGTCGGGCAGCAGGTTCGCCATCACGAAGGCCAGCATCAGCAGCTGCACCAGCAGCGGCACGTTGCGCAGCAGCTCGACGTAGGCGGTGCAGATGCCGCGCACCAGCACGTGCGGCGCGAGCCGGCCGATGCCGATCAGGGTGCCGAGCAGCACCGAGAAGACGACCGCCGGCACCGCGGCGCGCACGGTGTTGACGAGGCCGGCGAGGAAGGCGCGCCACGAGGGTTGGCTGGCCTCGAAGTCGAGCCAGCCCTCGCTGATCGCGAAGCCCGCGGGCTCGGTGAGGAAGTCGAAGCCCGAGCGCACGCCGCGCGCGCGCAGCACCTCGAGCGCGTGGTGCACGACCCAGAAGGCGCCGGCCACCACGGCCAGCACCAAGAGCACCTGCACGGCCCAGGCCAGCCAGGCCGAGCGGCGCGCGCCGCCCGCGGCCCGCAGGCTCATCGCACCGGCGGTGCGTAGATCAGGCCGCCCTTGCTCCAGAGGTTGTTGGAGCCGCGCGGCAGCTTCAGCACCGACTTCGGTCCGACGTTGCGCTCGAAGATCTCGCCGTAGTTGCCCACGGCCTTGATCGCGCGGTAGGACCAGTCCTTGTCGAGGCCCAGCAGCTTGCCGAGGTCTTCACCGGCGCCCAGCAGGCGCTGCTGCGCGGGGTCCTTGCTCGAGGCCTTGAGCTGTTCGGCGTTGGCCTCGGTGATGCCGGCCTCCTCCGCTTCGATCAGCGCGTTGGGCACCCACTTGGCGATCGCGAACCATTCGTCGTCGCCGCGACGCACCAGCGGCGCCAGTGGTTCCTTGGAGATCAGCTCGGGCAGGATCAGGTAGTCGTCGGGGTTCTGCGCTTCCTTGTTGCGCAGGCCGGCGAGCGCCGAGGCGTCGGTGGTGAAGGCCTGGCAGCGGCCCGAGAAGAAGGCCTTGAACGAGGCCTCGAAGCTCTCGAACACGACGGTCTTGACGGGGATGTTCTGGGCCCGGAAGTAGTCGGAGACGTTCTTCTCGTTGGTGGTGCCCGACTGGGTGCAGATGGTCGCGTTCTTCAGTTGCTTGGCGCTCGTGACCTTGAGCTTCTTCGGCACCAGGAAGCCCTGGCCGTCGTAGTAGGTGATGGTCGTGAAGTTGAAGCCCAGCGAGGCGTCGCGCGTCAAGGTCCAGGTGGTGTTGCGCGCGAGGATGTCGATCTCGCCGGCCTGCAGTGCCGAGAAGCGCTGCTGCGAATTGAGCGGCACGAACTCGACCTTCTTCGCATCGCCGAGCACGGCCGCGGCGATCGCGCGGCAGGTGTCGACGTCGAGGCCCGACCAGTTGCCCTGCGTGTCGGGCGCCGAGAAGCCGGCCACGCCGTTGGTCACGCCGCACTTGACGCTGCCGCGCTGCTTGACCGCGTCGAGGGTCTTGCCGGCGAAGGCGGGCGCGGCGGCGACCAGCGCGGCGGCGGCCGCGGCCAGGGCGAAGGCGGATCGGAATCGGGGCGTCATGGGTGGGTTCTCCTCAAGGGTCGCGGTCTGCGGTGGGGGTGTCTGCGCGGAGGCAAAAAGGCAGTGTACGAGGCGGCGCGCCGGGCCGCCAAAGAACAGGCGGTTGGATGCATATGCGAAGCCCGTGCGGACGCGAAGGACGCAGGCGCGGCTGCATGCCGTTTCTTCACTACCATACGGCCCTCGCAACATTTCGAACCATCACCGAGGAACCCCGACCATGTTCAAGTCCGACGACACCGGCAAGCTCATTCTTCGCGTCGCCCTGGGCATCTTCATCCTGCTGCATGGCATCGCCAAGGTGACCAAGGGCGTCGACGGCATCGGCGGCATGTTGGCCTCGCATGGACTGCCGGGCGTGCTGGCCTACCTGGTCTACGTGGGCGAGATCGTCGCGCCGGTGCTGCTGATCATCGGCCTGTACACGCGGCCCGCGGCCGCGATCGTGGCGATCAACATGCTGGTGGCGATTTGGCTGGCGCACCGCAAGGACCTCGGCGCCCTCAACGGCCAGGGTGGCTGGGCGCTTGAGCTGCAGGGCATGTTCCTGTTCTCGGCCATCGCGCTCGCGTTCACTGGCGGCGGCCGCTTCGGGCTCAACAACAAGTAGTCCGGCTCAATCGTCGTCGGCTGCATCGAGGCCCGGGAACAGGACCTCGGTGTAGCCGAAGCGCGAGAAGTCGCGCACCCGCATCGGATAGAGCTTGCCCAGCAGGTGGTCGACCTCGTGCTGCACCACGCGCGCGTGGAAGCCGCTGGCCGTGCGATCGATCGGATCGCCATAGGGATCGAAGCCCGTGTAGCGGATGTTCGAGAAGCGCGGCACCATGCCGCGCAGGCCGGGCACCGACAGGCAGCCTTCCCAGCCCTCTTCCTCGGCCTCGCCGATCGGCGTGATCACGGGGTTCAGCAGCACGGTGCGCGGCACCGGTGGCGCATCGGGATAGCGCGGGTTCACGACGTCGGTGCCGAAGATCACCAGCTGCAGGTCGACGCCGATCTGCGGCGCCGCGAGGCCAGCGCCGTTGACGGCATGCATGGTCTCGAACATGTCACGCACCAGCAGGTGCAGTTCGTCGGTGTCGAAGGCGGTGACCGGCTGCGCGATGCGCAGCAGGCGCGGGTCGCCCATCTTGAGGATTTCGTGGATGGCCATGGCGCGGATTATCGCGAGGGCCCGCGGACCGCGCAGGCGGGCGCGCCGCGCCCACCCGCTTCACTCGGTCTCAATGACCCGGCAGGGTCGGCGCGATGTTCTGCGGCACATAGCCGGGCATGCCCGGCAAGGAGCCCGGAACGCCGCGGCCGGTGCCGGGCGTGACCGGCACGGTGCGCTGCGGCTGCGGACGCGGCAGCGCCACTGGCGGCACGCCCGCGGGCGGACGGCCACCGTTCCAGCCGGGGCGTCCACCGCCGTTCCAGCCCGGACGGGACGGATACGGATAGCCGGGGCGGCCGTAGTACGGCCGGTCGCGGTAGTAGGGACGGCGGTCGTAGTAGGTCCCGCCGTTGATGTAGACAGGCGCGGGCTGCACCACCACCGGGTCGGAATAGTAGGGATCCGAGTAGCCCCCGCTGTAGTACGGATCGCCGGGCACCGCGACGCAGCCCGTGAGCAGCGCGAGGCCGCCGGCCGCGAGGCATAAACCGAGAGCACGAGTTTTTTGCATGAGGGTCTCCTTGTCAGCCTTCTGCGTTCATTCAACGTCCCAGCTTGTAGACCCTGTTGACTGCGCTGATGTGAAGTCGCGTAACGGCCCGTAAGGAGGAGATGGTCTCCTCATTCCGCGGCCGGAGGCACGCCGTTGGCCAGTATGTCCAGCATACGTGCCTCGTCGATCACCTCGACGCCGATCTCGCGCGCCTTGTCGAGCTTGCTGCCGGCTTCCTCGCCGGCCACCAGGTAGTGGGTCTTCTTGCTGACCGAGCCGGCCACCTTGGCGCCAGCCGATTCCAGTTTGTCCTTCGCCTCGTCGCGGCTCAGCGTAGGAAGGGTACCGGTGATGACGAAGGTCAGTCCCGCCAGCGGTTTGGGCGCGCGCGCCGCGGGCTCGCCCTCCTCCCAGTTCAATCCGCAGGCACGCAGCTGCTCGACCACCTCGCGGTTGTGCGGCTGGTCGAAGAAGGTGCGCAGGCTCTGCGCCACCACCGGGCCGACGTCGTTGACCTCGAGCAGCAGTTCCTCGCTCGCGTCCATGATCGCGTCGAGCTTGCCGAAATGCTTGGCCAGGTCCTTGGCGGTGCTCTCGCCCACGTGGCGGATGCCCAGGCCGAACAGGAAGCGCGGCAGCGTGGTCTTCTTCGAGGCCTCGAGCGCGTCGACCAGGTTCTGCGCCGACTTGTCGGCCATGCGCTCCAGCCCCGCCAGCGTGGTGAAGCCCAGCTTGTAGAGATCGGGCAAGGTGCGGATCAGGTTGGCATCGACCATCTGCTCGACCAGCTTGTCGCCGAGCCCGTCGACGTAAACCGCGCGCCGCGCCGCGAAATGCAGGATCGCCTCCTTGCGCTGGGCGCCGCAGAACAGCCCGCCGGTGCAGCGGTAGTCGGCCTCGCCCTCCTCGCGCACGGCATCCGAGCCGCAGACCGGGCACTTGCGCGGCATGGTGAAGATGGCGCCGCGCTCGCCCTCGGGCCGCGCCAGGCTCTCGGGCGTGACGCCCACCACCTCGGGGATCACGTCGCCCGCGCGGCGCACGATCACGCGGTCGCCCACGCGCACGTCCTTGCGGCGTGCCTCGTCCTCGTTGTGCAGCGTGGCATTGGTCACGGTCACGCCGCCCACGAACACCGGCGCCAGCTTGGCCACCGGCGTCAGCTTGCCGGTGCGTCCCACCTGCACCTCGATGCCGAGCACCTCGGTGACCTGTTCCTGCGCCGGGTACTTGTGCGCCACCGCCCAGCGCGGCTCGCGCGAGACGAAGCCGAGCTGGCGCTGCAGCTCGACGCTGTCGACCTTGTAGACCACGCCGTCGATGTCGTAGGGCAGGCTGTCGCGCTGGCGCCCGATGTTCTCGTGGAACGCGATCAGCTCGATCGCGCCGGTCGCGCGCGCGGTCTGTATCGCCACCGGGAAGCCCCAGGCATGGAACTGCTGCAGCCAGTCGAACTGGGTCGGGCAGTCGGGCCCGCCCTCGGCCGGCGGCGTGACCTCGCCGAGGCCGTAGGCGAAGAAGCTCAGCGGCCGCTCGGCGGCAATCGCGGGGTCGAGCTGGCGCACCGCGCCCGCCGCCGCGTTGCGCGGGTTCACGAACACCTTCTCGTTCTTCTGGCCGGCCGCGATCCTCTGCCGCTGGCGCTCGTTGAGCGCCTCGAAGTCGGCGCGCTTCATGTAGACCTCGCCGCGCACCTCGACCACCGGCGGTGCTTTGCCCTTCAGGCGCAGCGGGATCTCGCGCACCGTGCGGATGTTCTGCGTGACCTCCTCGCCGACCTCGCCGTCGCCGCGCGTGGCGGCCTGCACCAGCACGCCGTGCTCGTAGCGCAGGTTCATCGCGAGCCCGTCGAACTTGAGCTCGCAGACGTAGGCGATCTGCGGACCGTCCTCGGCCAGGCCGAGCTCGCGCCGCACGCGCGCGTCGAAGCTGCTGGCGCCGCCGGGCGTGATGTCGGTCTCGGTGCGGATCGAGAGCATCGGCACCTTGTGGCGCACCTTGACGAAGCCGTCGAGCACCTTGCCGCCCACGCGCTGCGTCGGCGAATCGGGCGTGCGCAGCTCGGGGAACTCGGCCTCGATCGCCTGCAGCCGCTGGAACATCCGGTCGTACTCGGCATCGGGCAGCGCGGGCGCGTCGAGCACGTAGTAGAGATGGGCGTTGTGGTGGAGCTTCTCGCTCAGGTCGGCGGCTTCGCGGGCCGCTTCGTCGCGCGTGGTCATGGGGTGTCTTCCGAAAAAACGATGCGGCCGCCCGACCGCTGCATGGCGGGCGGAGCGGCCTTGTGCATGGCGGCAGCGGTTTAGCTGAACAACCGGCGCGCCAGCGGCGAGCCCGCCGCGAGGTCGCGCGCGTCGAGCGTGTCGTAGAGCTGCTCGAGGTCGGCACCGATGGCGTCCATGGTCTCGTCGCGCAGCAGCTGGCCGTCGCTGTCGGTCACCACGCCGTCCATCTCGCGCGCCAGCGTGGCGGCGATCTCGCGCATGCGCGTGAAGGGCTGCTCGCCGCGGTCGACCTGCGGCACGTCGAGGCTCAGGCTCAGTTCGCGGATGGCCGACTGCGCCGGATCGTCGGCCAGCGCGGCCTGGGTGTCGAAGGCCAGGCCGAGGATCGGCGGCAGGCCCAGCTCGCTGGTCGGCAGCACCATGCGGCCCGGGATGATGCCGGCCACGAAGCCCAGCCGCGCGGCGTTCTGCTGCACATAGCCCGGACTCCAGGCTGCATGCAGCGCGCGCAGCACGAAGCCCAGCTGCGCATCGTGCGCGCTGGCGAACTGGTCGAGCTCGCGCGCGCGCGCCACCTCGTCGAGCATCTCGGGAAATTCGGGCGCGCCGTTCAGCGCGTCGGCGAAGGCCTGCGCCTTGACCACGAACTCCGAATACTCGATCTCGTTGAGCGCGCCGGTGCGGTTGGCCAGCTGCACGCCGACCTGGAACGCGCCGTAGCGCTGTCCCGGCACGGGCGGCTCCCATTGGCGCGAGTGCTCGTTCAGGCCCTCGATGGCCACCGGCTTGCTGCCCGCGCGGCGCGTGGGCGGCATGGCGGCGATCGCGGCATCGCCCGAGGCCAGGCCGTCGAGCGAGATCGGCGCGATCACGTCGATCAGCGGATCGAGCCCGCCGCGCCGCTCGCCGGTGGGCACCGGCAGCGTGCCGGGCGCCGGCAGGTCGGGGTCGAACAGCGGCTCGTGCCGGTCGTTCGTCGGCACCTGGCGCGGATCGACGTGCAGCACCGGCTCGTAGCCGTCGTCGGACGGTGCGCGCTGCGCATCGGCCGGATCGTCGTCGGCCGCATCGGGCTGGCGCGGCGCGTTGCGGCGCGAACGCAGGGCGTCGTAGCCGATCACGGCCGCGAGGACGAGGCCACCGAGGATGGCCAGGGCAAGCGTGAGATTGCTCATGGGTGCGCGCGCCTCAGGCTGCCTCGACCATCGAGGCCGCTGCTTCCATGTCGACCGCGACGATGCGCGAGACGCCCTGCTCCTGCATGGTCACGCCGATCAGTTGCTCGGCCATTTCCATGGCGATCTTGTTGTGGCTGATGAAGAGGAACTGGGTTTCGCGGCTCATGGCGGTCACGAGTTTGGCGTAGCGCTCGGTGTTGGCGTCGTCCAGCGGCGCATCCACTTCGTCCAGCAGGCAGAACGGCGCGGGATTGAGTTGGAAGATCGCGAACACCAGCGCGATCGCGGTCAGCGCCTTCTCGCCACCCGACAGCAGGTGGATGGTCTGGTTCTTCTTGCCGGGCGGCTGCGCCATCACCTGCACGCCGGAATCGAGGATCTCGTCGCCGGTCATCATCAGCTTGGCGTTGCCGCCGCCGAACAGCTCGGGGAACATGCGGCTGAAGTGCTCGTTCACGGTCTTGAAGGTGCCGCCGAGCAGGTCGCGCGTTTCGGCGTCGATCTTGCGGATGGCGTCCTCGAGCGTGGTGATCGCCTCGTTGAGGTCGGTCGATTGCGCATCGAGGAAGACCTTGCGCTCGCTCGCCACCGCGAGCTCGTCGAGCGCCGCGAGGTTGACCGCGCCGAGCGCCACCACCTCGCGGTTCAGGCGGTCGATCTCGCCCTGCAGGCCGGCCAGTCGCACCTTGTCGGTCTCGATCGAGAGCGCGATGGCCTCGAGGTCGGCGCCGGCATCGGCCAGCAGCTGCTCGTACTGCTCGAAGCCCAGGCGCGAGGCCTGTTCCTTGAGCTGGAATTCGGTGATGCGCTGGCGCAGCGGATCGAGTTCGCGCTCGAGCTGCAGCCGGCGTTCGTCGCTGGCGCGCAGCTTGAGCGTGAGGTCGTCGTACTGGCTGCGCGCGGCGCCCAGCGCGGTCTCGCGCTCGAGCTTGAGCGCGAGCGCGTCCTGCAGCCCGGCCTGGGCGGCGGCATCCGACAGCCGGCTCAGTTCGCCACGGGCGCGTTCGTCCTCGTCGGCCAGTGCCACCGTTTGCTGCGAGGCGGTCTCGATCGATCGGTTGAGTTCGCCGCGGCGCGCCTCGAGCGTGCGCTGCGCGAAGGTGGCTTCCTGCGCCTGGCGTTCGAGGCTGCGGTGCTGCTCGCGGCTGGCGGTCAGCGCGCGGCCGGCCTCGATCACGCGCTCGTCGAGCTCGGCATGGCGCTCCTGGCTGTCGGCCAGCTGCATGTCGAGCTCCTCGAAGCGGCCTTCGGCGGCGATGCGGCGCTCCTGCAGCTCCTCGAGCTGGGCGTCGACCTCGCCGAGGTCGGCCGCGAGCTGCTCGCTGCGCGCGCGGGTCTGTTCGGCCAACTGCGTGAGGCGCAGGGTCTCGACCTGCAGCTCGTGCGCGCGCGACTGCGTGTCGGCGGCTTCGCGGCGCGCCGACACCAGCCGCTGGGCGGCGTCGGCATAGGCGGCCTCGGCGCGCACCAGCGCGGCACGGGCGTCCTCGCTGATCAGCGCCTGGGCGCGCAGCTGGCGGTCGAGGTTCTCCATCTCCTGCTGGCGCGCCAGCAGGCCGGCCTGTTCGGAATCGGGGGCGTAGAAGTTGACACCGTGCGAACTGACCGCGTGGCCGCTCTGCACGTAGATCGTTTCGCCGGGCTGCAGCGTGCCGCGCTGGGCCAGCGCTTCCTCGAAGCTCGCGGCGGTGTAGCAGCCGTGCAGCCAGTCGGCCAGCAGCGCCTGCTGGCCCGCGTCGTTGAGGCGCAGCAGGCTCGACAGCCGCGGCAGGCTGGCGGCGCCTTCGGGCACACCGGCGACCGGCGGGTTGTAGAAGGCCAGCTTGGCCGGCGGCGCGTCGTTGGCGAAGGCGCGGACCATGTCGAGCCGGCTGACCTCGAGCGCGCCCAGGCGCTCGCGCAGCGCCGATTCGAGCGCGTTCTCCCAGCCCTGTTCGATGTGGATGCGGCTCCACAGGCCCTGCAGGCCGTCGAGCCCGTGCTTGGCGAGCCAGGGCGCGAGCTTGCCGTCGGTCTTGACCTTCTCCTGCAGCGCGCGCAGCGCCTCGAGCCGCGCCGACAGCTCGGCATGGCGCGCACCCTCGCTGTTCACCGCCTGCTGGCGCGTGCGGCGGTCGTCGTCGAGCCGCGGCACCGCTTCCTGCAGGTCCTGCAGCCGCGCATCGGCCTCGCTGGCCGCTTCCTGCGCGGCCTCGAGCTGCTCCTGCATCGCCACCAGCTTCGCCTCGTCGGGCGCGGCCAGCCCCTTCTGGTCGGCGCGCAGCCGCTCGCTGCGCTGGTTGAGCTGGCGCGACTGCTCCTCGATGTTGCGCTGGTCGGCCGCCAGCACCTGGATCTGCTGCTGCACCTGCACCACGGCCGTGCGCTGCGCGTTGGCCTGGTCCTGCGCCCGCTGCTGCGCTTCCTCGAGTTCGGGCATGCGCGCGTCGTGCTCCTCGAGCTGGGCCGCCAGCAGCACGGCCTGCTCCTCGGCGTCCACGCCCTGCCCGGCCAGCGTCTCGATCTCGGCCTCGGCCTCGACGCGGCGGTTGTCCCACTGCGCGATCTGCTCGCGCAGCTGCACCAGCCGCTGCTCCACGCGCTGGCGGCCCTCGACCACGAAGCGGATCTCGCCCTCGAGCCGGCCGACCTCGGCGCTGGCTTCGTAGAGCTTGCCCTGGGCCTGGTTGACCAGGTCGCCGGCGCCGTAGTGGGCCTGGCGCACGGTCTCGAGTTCGTTCTCGATGTGGCGCAGGTCGGCGGTGCGCGACTCGAGGTCGTTGATCGCCTTCTCGGACTCGGCCTTGATGCGCGCCTTGTCGCTCTCGCTCTCGGCGCGCTTGAGGAACCACAGCTGGTGCTGCTTCCTGGTGGCGTCGCCCTGCAGCGCGTTGTAGCGCGCGGCCACCTCGGCCTGCTTCTCGAGCTTCTCGAGGTTGGCGTTGAGCTCGCGCAGGATGTCCTCGACGCGCGTCAGGTTCTCGCGCGTGTCGCCCAGGCGGTTCTCGGTCTCGCGGCGGCGTTCCTTGTACTTCGAGACGCCCGCGGCCTCCTCGAGGAACAGGCGCAGTTCCTCGGGCTTCGATTCGATGATCCGGCTGATCGTGCCCTGGCCGATGATGGCGTAGGCGCGCGGGCCCAGGCCGGTGCCGAGGAACACGTCCTGCACGTCGCGCCGGCGCACCGGCTGGTTGTTGATGAAGTAGCTGCTGGTGCCGTCGCGCGTGAGCACGCGCCGCACCGCGATCTCGCCGAACTGGTTCCACTGGCCGCCGGCGCGGTGGTCGGCGTTGTCGAACACCAGTTCCACGCTCGAGCGGCTGGCCTGCTTGCGCGTGGTCGTTCCGTTGAAGATCACGTCCTGCATCGACTCGCCGCGCAGCTCCGAGGCTCGCGACTCGCCCAGCACCCAGCGCACCGCATCCATGATGTTCGACTTGCCGCAACCGTTGGGCCCGACCACCCCGACCAGTTGGCCCGGCAGCAGGAAGTTGGTGGGTTCGGCGAACGACTTGAAGCCCGAGAGCTTGATGGAATTGAGACGCACGACTTGTCGGCCTGTCCTGCGTGAATGTGTCCCCGGCTAGAGGGCCAGGTCAACAATTAACGCCAAGGTATTGATTTGTAAGGAAAATTGCACGGGCCCGCCGCTTGAAGCAGGCCGCCGCCCCAGCCGTGGATGATAACGTCAGGGCATGAGCGAATCCTCGGTTTCTCCCCTGAAAGACCGCCGCGCCTGGCTGCTCGCGGGCACCGGTGCCCTGCTCGGGCTCGGCGGCTGCGGCGCGTTCCAGAACACCCAGCGCGCCGAGCCCTACGCCAACCAGGAATGGCTGCAGTCGAGCGCCAACCGCATCGCCAACCTCTCGCTGCGCGACAACCTCGAGTCGATACGGCGCGTGCAGACCACGCTCTACCGGCGCAATCCGCGCGAATGGCGCAAGTCGGCCGCCAGCATGGACGCCGCCAGCCAGCGCGCCTGGGCCGCCGTGACGCAGGGACCCGACCTGCCCGAGTTGCGCGGCGCCACCGGCATCGAGGCGATCCGTCTGGCCTTCGACACCGGGCCGCAGGGCTACCAGGGCGACCGCGTCGCCGCGCTGGTGGTGGGCTGGGCCTCGATGCTCAAGCAGGCCAACGGCGACACCTGGGAGCAGAGCATGATCGACGGCATCAATGCCGAGAACAGCTACCGGGCCGCGCGCAACTTCGAGATCTCGCTGTGGCTGATCGCCTCCAAGACCGGGCCCGACGGCCAGCCGCTGTTGCTGGCGACCGAGATCAGCGAGCGCGGCCGCAACCTCGTGGCCGACCGCGAGTTGTCGAAGGTGGTCGCGCGGCTCGACCTGCTGGCGGCCCAGGCCGACGAGAAATACCGGCGCGCGGCGCTCGATTTCGGGCAGAACTGGGTGATGGGCGTGGTGATGCCCTTCTTCACGCTGGTGCCGCGCTGACGCCAGGCCGGCTGCGCGCCGGCAACGGCGGCCACGGGCCAGGGATCATTCGGAAACATATTTCCGAATTTTCCATTTGCGGTAATATCTTTCCATGACCAAGCAGGAACTGATCGCCGCGCTGATCGCCCGCCGCGAGGCCGCCGGCCTCTCCGGGGCCGAGATCGCTCAGCGCTCGGGCCTGACCGAGCGCTCGGTGCGCAACGCGCTCGGGCCGCAGGGCAATCCGCAGATGTCCTCGCTGCTCGCGCTGGTCGATGCGCTGGGGCTCGAGCTGCAGCTGGCGCCCAAGGGCTTCGGCGCCAGTGCCTCGCTCGACACCGATGCCGGCTATCGCCCCGTTGCCACGCGCGTGGGTACCGCGGTGGCCGCCGTGGCGCAGTCCCCCGCGCCGCCGCCCTATCCCCCCGGCGAGCCGACCCGGCGCGGCTCGCGCAGGCGCTCGCCATGAACGTCAAGATCCTCGAGATCGCGCTCGGCGCGCGCCGCTTCGGCAAGCTGTTCCAGTACGCCGACCTGTGCCGCTTCGTGGCCGAGCCCGAGATCGTCGCGGCGCCGCCGGCCGAGGTGCTGTCGCTGTCGATGGTGGCGAACGACGCCGCCTCGCAGGCCGCCCTCTGGAGCGACGTCAAGAACCCGCTGTTCAACGCCCAGGGCGGCCAGCTGCCGCGCTTCTTCCAGAACCTGCTGCCCGAGGGCGTGCTGCGCAGCCACATCGCGCAGCTGCGCGGCTGCCGCGAGAACGACCATTTCGAGCTGCTCGCGGCCTGCGGCGGCGACCTGCCGGGCGCGGTGAGCGCGCGCCCGGTGTCGGTGGACCGCGCCACCCTGCAGCGGCTCATCACGCAGGACCAGGACGCGCTCGAGATGTCGGTGGTCGAGCTGCCGATGCCGCAGGGCATCTCGGTGTCGGGCGTGCAGCCCAAGCTGGGCTTGCGCCGCCAGGGCGGGCGCTACGTGGCGCGCACCCGCGCCGGCGCCAGCACGCGCGTGATCGCCAAGCTGCCCGTGGCCGGGCGACCGCACATGCCGCAGCTCGAGATGCTCTCGCTGCGGATGGCGACCGCCGCGGGCGTCGAGGTCTGCCATGCCGAACTCGCGCCGCTGTCCGCCATCTCGGCCGAACACAGCTACGCCCTGCCCGACGAACCCGAATTCCTCGCGGTCACGCGCTTCGACCGCGACGGTGCGCGCCGCATCCACTTCGAGGACTTCGCGCAGGTGCTGGGCTTCGACCCGCTGCACAAGTACGGCGGCAGCTACCTCGACATGGCGCTCGCGATGCGGGCCTTTCCCTCGCTCGGCGAGGAAGCGGTGCTCGAGCTGGTGCGCCGGCTCGCGGTCAACGAGCTGCTCGGCAATCCCGATGCGCACCTGAAGAACTTCGGCGTGCTCTATCCCGACGGCGCCTCGCCGCGCTTCGCGCCGGCCTACGACATCGTGGCCTATGCGGCGCTGCAGGGCGTCGAGGGCCATGCGCTGCCGCTGCTGCCAGCCACAGGCAGTGCAGCGCCCCGGCGCAGCGGCCTGTTCAGCCCCGCCAACGTGCGCGCCTTCTGCTTCTCGGCCGGCCTGCACGAGCCGCAGGTGCGACGCGTGGTCAGCGACACCGCACGCCGCGCGCGCGAGCAGTGGCCCGCGATGATCGAGGGCGCCGCGCTGCCCGCGCCGTGGAAGACACGGCTGCAGCAGCGCCTGCAATCCCACCCCCTGCTGCAGGGAATGGCCCGGCGCGGCCAATAGCGGCCGGGCCCGGCGGAGCCGGCATCGCCGCGCGGCACGAGATACACACGCGCACAACTTTCCGCGATGATGCTTCCGCCCGGGTGACATAGTTCAACGCAACGTGACAGGAATTGGCGCATGCGAGTCGGTATCGTGGTTCTGGAATTGTTGATCGACGCGGGCGCGGCCTGCGCCGCCCTGGGCCTGCTCGGTGCCGGCAGCGCTGCCTTCACGGCCGCGAGGCGCCGCTACATCGGCGGCGACGGCAGCCTCGCGGCGCCCTCCGCGAACGGCCAGTCCGACGACCACATCGACGGCGGCCCTGCGGGCGATTCGTCCCCGCGCCGGGAGTCCGCCACCCCAAGCTGAGGCAAACTGTCGCCGGCTCCCTGAATCTTCCACATCTACCAGCGACACCATGAGCTCCATCAATTTCATCGGCGGCGAAAAAGGCGGGGTCGGCAAGTCGGTCACGGCACGGGTCCTGGCCCAGTACTTCATCGACCACAGCCGCCCCTTCACGGGCTTCGACACCGACCGTTCGCACAGCTCGTTCACCCGCTTCTACGAAGGCTTCGCCTCGCCCGTGGTGGTCGACAGCTTCGAAGGGCTCGACACCGTGGTCAACGGCTTCGAGACCCATCCGCAGCAGAGCGTGATCGTCGACCTCGCGGCGCAGACGCTGGCGCCGCTGGCGCGCTGGATCAAGGAATCCGACCTGTTCGACGTCTTCGCCGAGATCGGCGTGACCGTCAATTTCTGGCACGTGCTCGACGACGGCAAGGACTCCTCGGACCTGCTCGGCACGCTGGTCGACACCTTCGGCAAGCGGCCCAACTACATCGTGGTGCAGAACTACGGCCGCGGCAGCGACTTCGGCACCCTGCTCGGTTCGCAGTCGATGTCCAAGGCCACCGCGAACGGCGCGCGCGTGATCGCGCTGCCGCGCCTGCACGAGGCCAGCATGCGCAAGATCGATGCGCAGAGCACCAGTTTCTGGAAGGCCGTGAACGACCGCGAAGGCCCGCACGCGCTGGGCCTGCTCGAACGCCAGCGCGTGAAGTCGTGGCTGGCGACCGCCTACGCGGCCTTCGACACGCTGCCGCTCTGAGCGCGAGCTAGATCATTCCGCCGTTGACCGAAATCACCTGCCCGGTGATGTAGGCCGCCTCGTCGCTCGCGAGGAAGGCGGCCAGGGCCGCCACTTCCTCGGGCTTGCCGGCGCGCTTGGCGGGCACCATCTGCTGGATCAGCGCCGGGTCGAACACCGCGTCGGCCATCGGCGAGGCGATGATCCCGGGCGCGATCGCATTCACCGTCACGCCGCGCGAGGCCACCTCGAGCGACAGCGCCTTGGTCGCGCTGTTGAGCGCGCCCTTGGCCGCGGCGTAGTTCACCTGGCCCTTGTTGCCCACCAGCGCCGCCACCGACGAGATGTTGAGCACGCGACCCCAGCGGGTGCGCATCATCGGCAGCAAGAGCGGCTGGGTCACGCGGAAGAAGCCGTTGAGCGAGATGTCGATCACCTTGTGCCACTGCTCGGCGCGCATGCCCGGCAGCACGGCGTCGTCGTGCACGCCCGCGTTGTTGACGATCACCTGCACCGGCCCCGGCTCGAGCATGCGCGCGCACGCTGCGGCGCAGGCCTCGTCGCTGCGCAGGTCGAAGACGTGGCATTCGGCCTTGCCGCCGGCCGCGGCGATCTTCCCGGCCAGCTGCTCGACCGCTTCGGGGCGCGAGTTCGCATGCAGCAGCACGGTCGCGCCGTCGCGCGCGAAGCGCTCGGCCATGGCGGCGCCGAGCGCGCCGCTGGCGCCCGTGATCAGGGCGCGTTTTCCTTGGAGGCTCATGATTCCTTCGGGGTGTCCAGGGCCAGCGGCGTGTTCAGCACCACCACCGCGCGGCCGTCGGCCAGCGCACGGCCTTCGCCGTCCCTGAGCCAGAACTCGTACATCACCTGCCGGGCGTCGCCCGACAGCCGCCGCGCCTCGACCTGCAGGCGCCCCTCGACCTCGTCGAGCCGCGCCACCGTCGTGCGCACGCCGCGCGTGCTCGCGAGGAAGCCGGCCGAGGGCGTCGCGCCCTCGCTCGCCAGCAGCCCGCCATGCAGCGCCATCGCCTGCGCGGCGTACTCGACGGCATTCGGCGCCAGCAGCCCGCTGGCCGTGCGCAAGGGGTTGTCGGCATCGCGGTGGGTGGCGGTGCTGCAGCGGATCGTTTCCGCATCCCAGCCCTCGAGCCGCTCGAGCAGGCACATGCTGCCGCGGTGCGGTATGCGCTGCGCGATGCCCTCGCGCTCGAGCGTCTGCGGCACGAAGCTCATCGCGCGCCCTCCGGCACCAGATCGGCCACCAGCAGCACATTGGCGAACGGCGTGCCTTCGCTCATCGGAATGCTTTGCACGCCGAAGCCCAGCCGCTCGAGCAGCGCCGTCCATTCGGCCAGCGGACGGCCCCAGGTCGGCGACACCTTGTGGCCGCGCACGCGCGTCACGGTGCGGTCGACCCACTGGCTGATCGCGAAGCCGCGGCGGCTCGAGGCATCGCCCACGCGCAGCAGCAGCCGCGCCCGGGGACTGCCACCGCGCTGCAAGGCGTCGCGCACGCGGCGCAGCACGCCTTCCTGCGCGGCATGGTCCACGTAGTGCAGCACGTCGAGGATCACGACCAGGTCGCAATCGGGCAGGTCGGCCGCGCACATGTCGGCACAGAGCAGCCGCGGCGCGGGCTCGAGATGGCCGATGGACGCTTCGGCGCGCGCCACGTCCTTGGGCATCAGCTCGATGCCGGTGTATTCGGCCGCGCTCGGCGTGGCGCCCCAGCCAGCGGGCCAGCGGCCCTGCTGCTGCATGCGGCTCATCGAGGCCAGCAGGCTCGCGAACAGGCCCTGGCCGCAGCCGATGTCGACCACGCGGCGATGCTGCGCATCGATCAGCCCGCGCTCGAGCAGACCGCGGAACACCGGATCGCGCCCGAGCTTGCCGCGCGCGAAGTGCCAGGCGAAGCTGCCGCCCTTTCTGTAGGGATTGGTGGCGGCCTCGTGCAGCTCGCGCCAGGCGTTGTCGGCCGAGAGCACGGCGCTCATTCCCGAAGGCCCTCGGGCAGGGTCACGGCGCGCAGTCCATCGGCGCGCAGGCGTTCGAGCAGCAAGGGCAGTACCTCCAGCAATACGGGTTCTCCACGGGCGGTGCGCGCGGCATTGCCGTCGTGCAGCAGCAGGATGTCGCCGGCCGCCAGGCCGCGCGTCAGGCGCGCCAGCACGCGTTGCGCATCGCCCTCGCGGGTGTCGAAGCCGCGGCGGGTCCAGCTCACGAGCGACAGGCCGAGCCGGTGCAGCACCGGTTCCAGAAAGGGATTGCGCAGCCCGGCCGGCGCGCGAAAGCAGCTCGGGCGCTGGCCCGTGACCTCGGCCAGGATCTGCTGCGCCTGCGCGATCTCGCTGGCGAAGCCGCGCGGGCCGAGGAAGGAGAAGTTGTGCCGATGCCGCGCCGTGTGGTTCTGGATGCTGTGGCCGCGCGCGACGATCTCGCGCGCCAGCGCCGGCTGGGCCCGCACGCGCTCGGCGATGCAGAAGAAGGTGGCGCGCTGGCCATGGGCGTCGAGCAGGTCGAGCACGCGCGGCGTCACCGCGGGCTCGGGGCCGTCGTCGATGGTGATCGCCACATCGCGGCGCGCGATCGCCGCGGCCGGCAGCCGCGTGACGTTGGGGCCCAGCAGCCGGCTGCGCGGCGTGAGGCCGGCCGCGGTGATCAGCGCATGGTTGAGCACGATCGCGCCGAGGGCCCAGGGCCAGGCGCCCGGCACCAGCACGCCCGCGCCGACGGCGGCCGCGTGCCAGGCCGCGCTGGCACGGATGGCCGGCGGCCAGGGCCAGGATTCGGGAGTGACGGGTGCGGTCGACATGGCGCGGGATTGTGCGTCAGCCGCGCGCGCCGCCGCCCGAAGACCCCGTCTCGCCCGCGGGTGGTGCCGCGGGCGGCGTCACGCGGCGCGCGAAGGCGGCCGACAGCAGCAGCGCGAGCAGCGCGCCCGGCGCCACCACGCGGCCGATCGAGGACAGCGCGGGAATGTCGGAGATCGCGATCAGGCCGAACGAGACCACGGTCGTCAGGTTGGCGAGCATCAGCGAGGCCAGCGTGTCCTCGTCGGCCCGGCCCGTGGTGCGCAGCTGATCGAAGAACAGCGCGTAGTTCGAGCCCACCGCCACGATCAGCAGCAGCCCCACCAGGTGCAGGATGCCGAGCGCGGCCTGCATCACGGCCATGCCGCCGAGCGTGAGCATCACGGCGAACAGCAACGGCTGGCACACCGCCAGCAGGCGCCGGCCCGAGCGCAGGTAGATGCCCAGCAGCACGACCACGGCCAGCGCGCCCAGCAGCACCTGCACGAAGGCCTCGTGCAGGTAGCGCTGGTAGAGGCTGCCGAGCTCGCGGCCCACGTCGACCACCTGCACCTCGGGCACGCCGGCGAGCGCGGCCTCGAGCTTCGACTGCTCGAACTTCGGCCCCGGATGCAGCGCGATCAGCGTCGACCAGCCGCCGCCCGGGCGTTCGTACATCAGCGAGCTGACCACCGCGCGCAGCGGGCCTTCGCGGAGTTCGTCGAGCTGCACCGGCTTGAGCTGACGCGCGGCCTCGACGTCGGCCACGAAAGGCGCGAGCCGGCTGGCCGGCAGCGGCAGGCCCTGCGTGGCCTCTACCAGGCGGGTGCGCAGCGTGTCGGCATCGGGCAGGCTCGCCAGGCGCGCCTGCTGGGCCGCGATGCTCGGCAGCACGCGCGTCACGGTCTCGAAGCCGCCGAGCTCGCCGCGGTCGACCAGCGCATTGAGCCTGGCGCTGGCGGCCTCGTTGTTGCGCAGCGCCGCCTGGGCGTCGGCGCCATTGGCCATCACGATGATGCCGCCGTCGCTGGTGCCGATGTCGTTGCGCAGCATCTCGTCGAGCTGCTGCTGCGCGCGCGGCACCGGGCTCATCGCGCTGAGGTCGGCGCGCCACAGGTGGCCACCCTGCCACAGCACCAGCGCCACCGCGGCCACGCCCAACGCGGCCAGCGGCCAGCGCAGGCGCGGCAGGTTGCGCACCATCAGGCCGGCGAAGCTCGCCATCTGGCGCCGCATGCCCATGCCGGTGGCGCCGTCGGGCGCGAGCATCGGCAGCGCGTAGCGGGTGGCGACGGCGGCCGCGACCAGGCCCGCGATCGAGAACACGCCGAGCTGGGCCAGGCCCGGGAAGCCCGAGAACACCAGCGCCGCGAAGCCGCAGACCGAGGTCAGCAGGCCGATGCGCACCGTGGGCCAGTGCACCGTGCGCCAGCGCTGCCAGCCGGTGCCGGGCACGGCGGCGCCGCGCGCCTGGATCAGGTAGTAGATGGCGTAGTCGACGGTCTCGCCGATCAGCGTGCTGCCGAAGCCCAGCGTGAGCCCGTGCACCGAGCCGAAGACCCAGCTGACCGCCGCGGTGCCGATCACCACGCCGGTGGCCACCGGCAGGAAGGCGATCACCAGCGCGCGCGGCGAGGCGAAGGCCAGCAGCAGCAGCCCGCCCATGACGATGCCGCCGACGATCGCGAGATGGATCGCCTCGGTCTTGATCTTGTCGCGGCTGAGCACCGAGAACACCGGCGGGCCGGTCAGCAGCAGTTGCGGCTTCGCTTCGCCGAGGTCGCGCGTGGCCGCCTCGTGGGCCGCGTGCACGCGCGCGATCGCCACCGCCTGCGCGTCGAGGTCGCTGCCGGCGGCGCGCGTGGTCAGGATCATCAGCGCGCGCGGCGCGGTGCGCGACGTCCACACGCCGTCCTCGCTGCGCGGCGCGCTGGCCGGCACCAGCTCCTCGGCGATGCGCGTGGTCTCGCCCGTGGGGTCGCGGTCGAGGAAGGGCTTGATCACGTTGCCGGCCGGCGTGCCGAGCAGCGACAGCGTCTCGTTGATCGCGTCGCGCAGGCCCTCGACCGTGAAACGCTCGGGCGCCACGCCCGGCGAGAGCTGGTAGCGGTGCTGGAACACCCAGGTGCCGGCCTCGGTCCAGTCGCCGGTATCGCCGTTCTGGATGAGGTCGAACAGCTGGCTCTCGCGCATGCTCTTCGCCATCGCGCGCGACACCTGCGCGCGCGCCTCGGGCGTGCCGCCCTCGAGGCCCAGCATCAGGGTGCGCGAAGCCACGCCGCTTTGCAGCTGCTCGATCAGCACGCGCTGGCGCGCATCCGGGCTCTTGGGCAGGAAGGCCGACAGGTCGGCGTTGAACTGGGTGCGCGAGATCTCGAACACGCCGGCCAGCAGCAGCGCCACCCAGACCAGCAGCACGACCGCGCGGCGCTGCCAGCTCGGCGGCCCCTGCGGCGCGGTCGCGCTCACGGCGTGGCGCGCCCGGCCGCCGCCGCCGCCGGTGCGGGGGCGGCCGCGGGACGGTCGGGCACGATGTTCATCACCGAGCGATCGCCGCCGACGAACTCCATCTCGAGCCCGAGCACGTCGCTCGCGCGCCCGCTGATGCGCATGCTGCGCACCTGGGCCGCGAGCCGGCTGTCGATCGGCGTGAGATCGAGCGCCCACTGGCTGGCCGAGCCGGTCACGGTGCTGCGGAAATAGCGCTGCAGCGTGCTGCCGTCGCCGCTGAGCGTGCCGCGCATGGCTTCGACCAGGCCCAGCAGCTCGGGCATGCTGTCGAGCGCCAGCGTGCGGTTGCGGCCGCCGCGCGACAGGGTCAGCGTGTTGCCCTCGACCGCCATGGTCTCGACGCGCGGCGACAAGGTGCGGCGCACCAGCTTGTCGGGCGCGTCGAAGCTCAGGGTGCCGCGCGCGTCGAGCGGGCCTTCGAGGCCGTGCACGAAGCGCTGCTCGGTGAAGCGGGCCTCGCCGCTCTTCTGCTTGGCCAGCAGGCCCATCAGTTCGTTGAGGTCGAAGGCCCAGGCCGGTGCGGCGCCGAAGGCCAGCACCAGCAGCAGCGCCTGGAAGAACCGCTCAAGCCGCCGCGGGCGCATCTGCATCTTCGAGCCAGAAATCATGGAAATTGAACCAGTTGTAGGGGTAGGCGCGGCACAGCGCCTCGAGGCGCGCCACATAGGCTTCGACCGCGGCGCGGATCAGCCGTTCGCGCTCGGCGGCATCGGCCGGGCGTGGGCCGAAGTCGGCCAGGCGTTCGAAGCGGACATCGTAGCGCGCGCCGCCCTGGTAGACGCCAGCCATGAAGAACACCGGCCGCCGCAGCAGCGCCGCGAGCCGGAACGGCCCGTCGTTGAAGCTGGCGTCGCGGCCCAGGAACGGCAGCACGATGTTGTTGCCGCGCTGCTGCGCGGGCTGGTCCTCGCTGCCCGGCAGCGTGCGGTCGGCCAGCATGCCGCCCATGCCGCCGCCGTCGAGCCAGTCGCGCAGCGCCAGCATCGAATGCGGCCGGCCCAGCGCGATCACATGGGGCCGCGCCTCGGGCAGGCTGATCGCGTTGAGGATGGCGGTGATGCGCTGCGCGTTGTCGGGGTACATCAGCATCGCGAGGCGCATGCGCGCCTCGTCGGGCTGCTGGCGCTTGCAGGCGCCCATGGCCTCGAAGCTGCCCACGTGCGCGCCGAGCAGGAAGGCGCCGCGCCCCTCGAGCGCCGCGCTCTCGAGCTCCACCTGGCCGTCCATGCGGAAGTCGAACAGGTCCATGCGCCCGCGCAGGAAGTACACCCGGTCGAGCACCGTCGAGGCGAAGGCATGCAGCAGCTTGAAGCCGTCGACCCAGCCGGCCCGCGGGCCGATGGCGCGGAACAGGTAGCGCTTGATGTGGCGCCGCGGCGTGGGCGCGAACAGCAGGAAATACAGCGCGATCGGCGGCAGCAGCAGCCGCGTGACGCGGCGGCCGAAGAAGATCGCCATGAAGCAGATGAAGCGCAGCGCGAGCATGTTGCTGCGCTCGGGGGCGCGGGTCCAGTCGGCCGCGTCGGCGGAAGCGGCGGGAGTGGCGCCCGCGGGCGGCGCGGTCCGGGCCGCGGCGTTCACCGCGCGGGTCTCGGCCTCGGTGTGCTTCATCGCGGCGACTCTGCCACGGGCGTCCAGCGGCCGGTGACGGCCACCACGCCGTCGCAGCGCACGTCGAAGCGCACACCGCCGCCGCCGGCCTCGGGATTCAGCTCGATCGCCAGCGCGGCGCCCGGGCGCACCGGCGCCAGGAACTTGGCCGCCGCCAGCGTGGGATGGGTGCCGAGCCGGGCCAGCAGCGCCGGCACGCGGCGGATCGCCTCCTGCACCTCGGCCAGCACCAGCGCGCCGGGAAGCAGCGGCTGGCCGGGAAAATGGCCGGCGAACGCCGGATGGTCGACCGGCACCGTGTGCACGAGCCGCACCGGCGTGTCGTCCTCGGCCAGCTGCGCCAGCGCGAACTCGCGCAGCGCGCGCACCGTGAGCTTGCCCGTGCCCTCGCGCGGAAAACGCTTCACGTGCACCACGCGCCGCGGCACGAACACCGGCTCGAGCCGTTGCCGCAGCGCGCCGACGATGGCCGCCGCCGTGAGCTCGGGCGCCACCACGAAGGCGATCGGCCGCACCACGCCGTCGGCCACCTCGTCGGGCAGCCAGAAGGCGCCATCGTCCACGCCCGGAATGCTGTTGAGGTGGTAGTTGAGGTGGGCCAGCGAACTGCGCCGGCCCGCCACGTGGATCAGGTCGTTGGCGCGGCCGAACAGCCGGAAGCGGCGTTCGTCGAGCAGCTCGAGCACGTCGGCCATCGGCGTCGGCTCGGGCAGGAAGTCGCCGCTGAAGATGAAGCGCTCGTTGCCGTCCTCGCCGCCGGGCTCGGCATGCACGCGGATCTGGCCGAAGGTCTCCCAGACCTCGGTCTCGGTGGTGCGGCGCATCGCGACCTGGCCCGATTCGGTGCTGCCGTAGATCTCGAGCAGCACGCCGTGCAGCGCCTGCTCGGCCTGGGCGGCGAGCTGCGGCGACAGCGGCGCGGTGGCCGAGAGGATCAGGTCGACCTCGGGCAGCGCGATGCCCGACAGCAGCAGCGTCTTGAGGTGGAACGGCGTGGTCACCAGCGCGCGCGGCCGCGGCACCGAGGCCAGGGCCTGCGCCACGTCGGCCGGGAAGAAGGGCCGGCCGCTGTCGAAGGCGGCGCCGCCGAGCATCGCCAGCAGCACCGAGGATTCGAGCCCGTAGCTGTGCTGCACCGGCACCGTGGCGACCAGGGTCAGGCCCGCGAGCGAAGGCAGATCGAGCACGCGGCACAGGCGTTCCACCGCCACCGCCACGTCGCCCGTGAGGGTGCCCCAGGTCTTGGCATGCGGCTGGGGTGCGCCGGTGGAGCCCGAGGTCAGCAGGCTGGCCGCGTGGCGTGCGGCGTTGATCATCGGCACGGCGGCCAGGTCCGCCGCCTCGGCGGGCGACGGGCCGGCGCTTTTCTCGATCACCACGCGCGCCATGCCGGGCGTCTGCAACGACGGGTCGTCGACCAGCGCGAACAGCCCGCCGCCATGCGATTCGCGCAGCCGCGACAGCGTGTCGGTGCGCGCATCGGGCGGCAGCAGGCTGGCGTGGCCGCGCACCAGGGCCGCGGCCATGCCGACGATGAAGTCGTAGCGGTCGGAACAGAGATTGACCGCGGCGCCGTGGGCCGGCAGTTGCGGCGCGAGGCGGGCCACGTCGGCCAGGAACTGGCGCGTGCTCAGCGGCACGCCGGCGCGCCAGGCGAGCGGCGCATCGGGATCGCGGTCGGCAAGCAGCGGCAGCAGGCCAGGATTCGGTGTCACGCGGTGCCTTTTCCTCTTTCGTGTCGGTCCGCCGGGCCGGCGGAATTCAGCGCGGGCCGCCGCCGGCGCTGCTGTCGGCCGACGAACTCCCGTAGAAGGCGCGCACCGCATCGACCATGCGGGTGCGCTCGAACTCGGGGTGCAGCCGGTAGCGCAGCAGGTGTTCGCCGACGAACAGCAGCGCCACGCTGGCGGGCGTCAGCACATTGGCCAGCAGCGACCAGGCCGAGAACGACAGCGTGAGGTAGACCACGATCGACGACAGCACCACCAGCGCGAAATAGCCGGTCCAGATGCGCGTGAGCTGCGTGGTGTAGGCGCGCATCGCGCCGCGCAGCGGATGCACGCGCTGCGCGAACTGGGTGATCAGCGGCGTGCTGTCGCCGCGCAAGGTGGAGCCGAACCAGCCGCACAGCAAGGCATTGATGGCCACGTGCTGGAACACGTAGAGCCGGTTGGTGTCGCCCGCCTCGCCGCTGAGCACCAGCGCGAAGCCGGCCAGGCCCAGCGCGACCACCGCGGCGAAGCCCCAGCGGCCGAAGCGGCTGGCAGCGAAGCCCATGGCGGCGAGCCACAGCGGCCCCAGCAGCACGACCACCGCCCACGGCTCGGTGGCGTGGAACAGCATCATCCAGTGGGAAGCACCGGCATAGGCCACCCCCACCAGCAGCAGGAGCGCCAGGCGCCATCGTGACATGGGGTTCAGGCCGCGCGGTTCTGTGCGACGTGGGCCGCGAGCGTGCGCAACGACTGGAAGATCTGCTGGTTGCGTTCGTCGTCCGAACGCAGCTGGAAGCCATAGCGGCGCGAGACTTCGAGCGCGACCTCGAGGATGTCGATCGAATCGAGGCCGAGGCCTTCGCCATACAGCGGATCGGTCGGGACGATGTCGGCCGGTGCCACCTCGAGATTGAGGGCGTTCACCAGCAGCACGGCCAGTTCCTGCTCGATCGGCGACTGTTCGGCATCGCCATCGGCGGGAATGGGGGGCTGAGCAGTCGAAGACAAGAAAAACCTCCAGAAACTTTTTGCCGCAAGGGCGCGTGGGCCGTGGATTATAGGAGGGCGGCTTGATTAGACTGGCCGCCCCGACACGACCCGGAACCGTCCATGGCCGACTCTCTTCTGATCGCCCGCCACGAGAGCGTGGAATGCGCCCTCCTCCCGGCCCTCGCCAACCGCCACGGCCTCATCACCGGCGCCACCGGCACCGGCAAGACGGTCACGCTGCAGACCATGGCCGAGAAGCTGTCGTCCATCGGCGTGCCGGTGTTCATGGCCGACGTCAAGGGCGACCTGACCGGGATCAGCCAGCAAGGCGCCATCGGCGAGAAGATGGCCGCCACGCTCGAGGAGCGCGGCATCGAGCTGCCCGAGCCGCTGGGCTGCCCCGTCACGCTGTGGGACGTGTTCGGCGAGCAGGGCCACCCGGTGCGCGCCACCGTCTCCGACATGGGCCCGCTGTTGCTGGGCCGCATGCTCGACCTGAACGAAACCCAGGCCGGCGTGCTGAACCTGGTGTTCAAGATCGCCGACGACAACGGCCTGCTGCTGCTCGACCTCAAGGACCTGCGCGCGATGCTGCAGCACGTGGGCGAGAACGCGAGCCAGTTCACCACCGCGTACGGCAACATCAGCGCCGCCAGCGTGGGCGCGATCCAGCGCGGCCTGCTGCAGATCGAGACCCAGGGCGGCGACAAGTTCTTCGGCGAGCCGATGCTCAACATCGCCGACTTCATGCAGACCGTGGGCGGCAAGGGGGTGGTCAACATCCTCGCGGCCGACAAGCTCATGAACTCGCCGCGCCTGTACGCCACCTTCCTGCTGTGGATGCTGTCGGAGCTGTTCGAGCAACTGCCCGAGATCGGCGACCCCGACCAGCCCAAGCTGGCCTTCTTCTTCGACGAGGCCCACCTGCTGTTCAACGAGGCGCCCAAGGCGCTGGTCGAGCGCATCGAGCTGGTGGTGCGGCTGGTGCGCTCCAAGGGCGTGGGCGTCTATTTCGTGACCCAGAACCCGCTCGACATTCCCGATTCGGTGCTGGCCCAGCTCGGCAACCGCGTGCAGCATGCGCTGCGCGCCTTCACGCCGCGCGACCAGAAGGCGGTGAAGGCCACGGCCACCACCATGCGGCAGAAGCCCGGCCTCGACATCGAGAAGGCCATCACCGAACTCGCGGTCGGCGAGGCGCTCGTGAGCTTCCTCGACGAGAAGGGCCGCCCGAGCGTGACCGAGCGCGTCTACGTGCTGCCGCCCGGCAGCCGGATCGGCCCGATCACGGCCGCGCAGCGCCAGGCGCTGCTGGCCGGTTCGCTGGTTGCGGGCGTCTACGAGAAGGCGGTCGATCGCGAATCGGCCTACGAGAAGCTCAAGGGCCGCGCCGAGACCGCGCCCGGCGCCCCGGCCGCAGGCAAGGCGACGCCCGGCAAGCCGGCCGAAGAGGGTTCGGGCGCCGGCGGCATGCTCAACGACCTGCTGTTCGGCCACACCGGCCCGCGCGGCGCCAAGCACGACGGCCTGGTGCAGACCATGGCCAAGTCGGCGGTGCGCACCATGGGCACCTCGGTCGGCAAGGAGATCCTGCGCGGCGTGCTCGGCGGCATCTTCGGCTCGAAGAAGCGCTGAGCGGCGCGGCGACGGCCCCCATGTCCTCGGGCAAGCCTCCGGCCAGGGACATCGCGGCGTTCTGGGAGCGCTGCATCTGGCCGCGCGTGCTCACTCAATGCGAACGCGAGACCGCCTACAAGGCCCTCTACACGCGCGAGCACGGCCAGGGCGAATTCGTCTGCCAGCGCAACGAGATCGCCGACAGCTGGATCGGCGTGATCGAGGGCTTCCTGCGCGTGCAGGACACCTCGGCCGACGGCAAGCCCGTGATGTTCACGGGCGTGGCCGCGGGCGGCTGGATCGGCGAAGGCTCGCTGCTGAAGGTCGAGCAGCGCAAGTACGAGATCGCCGCCACCCGCCCCACCGTCACCTTGCACCTGCCGCGCGACACCTTCGCCTGGCTGCTCGACAGGAGCGTGCCGTTCAACCACTTCATGCTGTCGCATTTGAACGAGCGGCTCAGCCAGTTCATCGCCACGGTCAAGTTCGACCGCCTGCTCGAACCCACGGGGCGCGTCGCGCGCGGCATCGCGAGCCTGTTCCATCCGGTGCTCTATCCCAACACCGACGCCACCCTGCAGATCAGCCAGGAGGAGATCGGCTGGATGGTCGGCGTGTCGCGCCAGCGCGTGAACGTGGCGCTGCACGAACTCGAGGCGGCGCAGCTCATCAAGACCGGTTACGGCTACATCAACGTGCTCGACCGGCAGCGGCTGTCGCGCTATCCGAACAACCAGCCGGGCTGAAACGCCCGCGCGGCGGGCGCTTCGCTCGTTCGCTGCCTCAGAGCGGCGTCGACACCGGCGCGGCCGGCAGGTCCTGCCCGCCCGGGCCGCCGCGGAAGGTGGTCGGCGTCCACGGCACCTGCCCCACGCCCGGCTTGCTCCAGTCGCACACGCCATCGGGGAAGGTCGCCTGCAGCCGCACCTGCTGGCCGCCCGTGAAGACCGCGCCGGCGTAGTCGGCCGAGGCGAAGTCGATCGGCTTGAGCTGGCACTTGAACACGTCTTCCGAGAGCGGTCCGCCCGACACGATGCGCACCGATTCGTAGGGCTTGACCGGGCAGGCGGCGCTGCCGAAGCCGATGTCGACCAGCTCGGCGGTGGTCATGCCCGCGGTCGCGATGCACTGGTCGACCGCGTCCGAGGGCTTGTTCTTCACGACCTTCCTCTCCTTCGTGTCGGCGGACTTGTCGGCCTCCATGGCGCCGAGCCAGCGGTCCATCATCAGGAAGGCCTGCCGGGTCAGCGCGACGCCGGTGCCGGCGTTGCTCGCCAGCACCACGTGGTTGTCGTGCCCGCCGTTGCCCGCGTCCAGGCGCGCGCGCTGCTGGTAGGTGCGCCAGGCCATGTGGATGTCGGCGCCGAGCTCGGGCCGCAGGTCGATGACCGGCACCTTCGCGAGGTTCTTCGCATAGCTGACGAGGCCGCTGCGGTAGAGCGCGGTCATCGCGCTGGCCTGCATCCGGGCGCGCGCCGCGGGAATGACGGCCTTGTCGCCCGACCAGATCATGTCGGCGTCCCAGCTGCCGATGCCTTCGTTGAGCGCGACGAACTCCTCGGGCGTGATGGCGCCGGAGCGCAGGGCCTTGAGCCCGTACTGCACGCCCGCGTTGTCGTAGGGCAGGTTCGGCACGGTGTTGCCGTTGAGCTCGGTGGTGCCGAGGATCGCGGTCATCACGTCGTGGATCGTGCAGCGCACGCCGTTGGGCCGCAGCGCTGGGTCGTACACCAGCGCCGCCGGAAAGCCGAGTCCGCAGTTGGTGGCCTGCACCGGGTTCTGCGGCGCGAGGAAGGAATAGACCCATTGCGTGCAATACGCCGCCGTCGGATGGCCTTCGATGGCCGCGCGCGCCGCCGGCGACAGGCCCGCGCCCGGGCCGGTGCCGTAATAGCGCCAGAGGTTGCCGCAGTCGCGCGTCTCGATCCAGGTCGTCACCGCGTCGGGGTAGCTGTAGCCGGTCTGCAGGCCGTCGAGCAGGCCGGGCATCACCGAGGCCGGCACGGTCTGCATCATCGAGCCGCCCGAGCCGCCGTCGGACATGGTGTAGCGGATCTCGCCGTAGGTATCGACGATGTGCTCCTTGACCATCATGATGTTCTCGGTCGCGAGGAACTCGTTGTTGTTGTCGTTGTGGTTGGTGAGCTGCGAATTGACCGTCATGAAGCCGGCGCGCAGCGCGTTGTCGTCGAACAGCGCCGTGCCCGGGTTCTGCTGGAAGCGGTTGCCCGAGGCCGAGGCGCCCATCTTCCAGAGCACCTTGCCGTTCCAGCCCTTCTGCGGCTCCCACGGCGTCCATGGTTTGGCGGGGTCGAAGTACACCGCCACCTGGTATTCGCCGCGGCCCATCGTGCCCAGCTCCACGCGCAGCAGCGCCTTCACGGTGTCGCCGCGGTCGGTCGTGAAGTTCGCGATCTCGGCGTCCTTCGGCCGCTTGGCCGGGTCGTACTGCAGGAAGCAGGCGTAGGGACCGAAGGGCTGCTGGCCGCAATCGGTGCCCTCCTTTGCCTTCGGCTGGTAGTAGTAGGTGTAGACGGTGGGCGCGTTGCAGTCGGCGTCGACCGGGTCGGCGTCGAGCCCGCTCACCAGCGTGGTCGCGGTGGCCGAGAGCCCGGTGCCGGGCACCGTCACCGTCGCGACCGAACCGGCCTTCGTGGCGCAGATCCACGGCTGCACCGGCGTGCCCGCGAAGATGTTGCCGCCGCGGGCGAAGTTCTCGATCGCGAGCTTGGCGCCCGTCCGGGTCGACTTGAGCGTGGCGGTGAGCGTGTTGCTGCCCACGCGCAGCCCGGTCACGGTGCCGAGCACGCGGCCGTTGGCGCGCAGCGCGAAGGCGGAGGAGATGTCCTTGCCGTCGAGGTCCACCGCGAGGTCGAGTGCACTCTTGCCCTCGGGCAGCACGATCTCGACGTAGGCATCGCCGTCGCTGATCATGTCGGCGCGGTTCGACAGCGTCCTGATCTTGAGTTCGCCCGTCGCCGCCGAAGGTGGCGGTGGCGATTCCGGCTGCGCGCCGGAGGGCGGAAGAATCGGCAGTGCCACGCCGCCGCCGCCGCTGCCGCCGCAGCTCGCGAGGGTGACGACCGCGCACAGGCCCAGGACCCGCAGTCCCGTTCTGAGGATGTCTCGCATCGATGTCTCCTGTTGTTGTGAGAGAAACGCGACGCGATTGCAATCCTTTCGCTCTTTTCGAACTGTTCAGCGAACGACATTTCGCCGCGGGACAGGGTTTGTCCCAGTGCGGCGTACGAGCGCTCGCAGGCCCCTACCAGCGCAGCAGCCGTGGCCCCAGCAAGGCGCCCACCAGCACCGGCACCGCGATCCCGCTCACGTACCAGACCGCGAGGAACGGCGCCGTGAGCTCCATGCAGTGCAGCGCATAGACGGCCGCGCCCACGCCACCGGCGAGCGCGCCGGCCGCCGCGCCAGCCAGCGCGGGCCGGGTCGGCGCGAGGCTGCGCAGCGCGGCCATGGCGCCGACGAACACCGGCAGCGCCATCACCGCGATGCTCAGGGCGCAGATGCGCCACGACTGGCCCATCAACGAGGGCATGCGCCCTTCCATCGGCGTGTCGAACCAGGCCACCACGGCCAGTGCCCAGACCGCCAGCACCGGGAGCACGGCACCGATCCAGGCCCGGCGCACCGGCACGCCCGGACGCGCGAGCCGCTGCACCATCACGAAGGCCGCGCCCGCGATGGCCAGCGGGAACAGCAGCTTGACCCAGAACATCGGCCAGAACAGGGCCTGCAGCAGGTCGCGCCGCGGCCCGTATTCGACCAGCAGGATCGCGAGCGACAGCGGCGCGCCGATGGCCAGTGCCAGCCCCAAGCGCCGGCTCGCCGCCTGGCGCGGCACGGCCACCGGCCCGGCGGCGAGCATGGCGACCAGGTCGTCGGTCTTCATGCGGCGCTCCCGAAGCGCGCGGCCAATGCCTTGAGCCCGCGGTGGATGCCCACCTTGACCGCCGATTCGGACATGCCCGTGAGGCTCGCGGTCTCGGCCACCGACAGGCCCTCTATCTTCACGTGCACGATCGGCAGGCGCTGGCGCTCGGGCAGGGTCTCGAGCAGGCCGCCGAGGTCGCGGCGCGCATCGCTGGCCTCGATGTCGGAGGCCGCGAACAGGCCCTGTTCATCGTCGATCGGGTCCTGCAACGCCTCGCGCGAGGACTTGGCGCGCAGCAGGTCGATCATCTTGTAGCGCGCGATCGCATGCACCCAGGCCGTCAGCGGCTGGTCGCTCTGGTAGGTATGGCGCTGGTTGTGCATGGCGAGCAGGCATTCCTGGACGAGGTCTTCCACATCATCGGGCCAGCCGAACAGCCGCCGGCCCAGGAAAGCGCGCAGGTGCGCGCTGAGTCGCTGCAGGAAGTCGCGGTACGCCTTCGCGTCGCCGTCGAGGCCGCGAAGGAAGAGGCTGCGCAGCGCCGCCTCGGCGTCGCTCGTGTGCATCCTGCTGCCTTCGTTGTTTCGTGCCATCGGACCGGCTGGTTACAGCCTCGTCGAAAAAGTTCCGACGGATTGTGCCGCGCCGCCGCAAGGGCCCGCGCGGCCGCGGGCCTTGGCCCTGCCGCGGCGCTCGCTGGACTAAGCTGTTCGCCACCCCCTCAAGGAGCGCCCATGTCGTCCGGCATCGCCCCGGTGTTCAAAGGACTCGTCTCGCATCCGTGGGCCTACCCGGCACTGGAGGCGGTGCACATCGTCGGCATCGCGATGCTGTTCGGCGGCCTGCTGGTGTTCGAGCTGCGCGCGCTGGGCCTGGGCCGCGACCTGCCCGCGGCCCGGCTCGCGCGCCTCACGCTGACGCCCGCGCTGGCGGGCTTCGGCCTGTGCGCCGCCACCGGCCTGGCCATGTTCGCGGGCCAGCCCGGCGAACTGCTGGCCAACCCGGCCTTTCGCATCAAGCTGCTGCTGATCGCGCTGGCCGGCGCGAACGCGGCGCTGTTCCATGCGCGCGGCGGCTCCGCGCTGCTCGACGGGCCCGCCGCAAAGACCGGACGGCTGCAGTGCCTGTTGTCGCTGGCCTTCTGGCTCGCTGTCATCATCTGCGGGCGCTGGATCGCCTATGCCTGAGCGGGCCCCGGCCCGCTCCCACCCTTCCTCCGAGGAGATCGCCATGCCGCTGCCAAGACGCGCCTTCGTTGCCAGTTCGCTGGGCCTCGGCCTGGGCCTCGCGCTGCCGGCACGCGCGCACCATGGCTGGAGCAGCTTCGACCAGGAGCGTCCGCTCTACCTCGAGGGCCGCGCCACCCGCGTGATGTGGCGCAACCCGCATGGCGAGCTCGAACTCGAGCTGCCCGAGAAACCCGCGCTGCCGGCCGACCTGAAGCAGCGCGCGCTGCCGAAGCAGAGCGCCTCGGTCGACGGCCCCGCGCTGCTCGCCAAGGCCCAGCTGCCGACGCGGCGCGACCGCAAGTGGCTGGTCGAACTCGCGCCACTCACGCGGCTGTCGGCCTGGGGCGTGGAAGAGATCAAGACCGGCACGCAGCTCGGCGTGCTGGGCTTCACCTTCACCGGCGAGAAAGGCGACGCGGTGCTGCGCGCCGAGTACCTGTTCGTCGACGGCAAGGTCTACGGGCTGCGCTCCTCGCCGGCCTGAGCTTCTTTCCGCGTTTCTTCTAGCGCCCTCCGCCGTGCCGCGCACGCGGCGTTGTCCGTCGTTCCCCGGCTTGCAAGCCATGCGGTCGATCGGTACATTGCATTTTTTGAGGGCCATTCATGTCCGTCGACAGCACTGCGATCCCTTCGTCCTCCGCCTCCCCCGTTCCTTCCGCCGTGCCGGTGCCACCGGTTCCCTCGGCCGCCGCGCTCCCTGTCCAGACCGTCGTTCCCACGCCCAGCGGCCACATCCGGCTGACCTCGCACAGCGGCGGTTTCGGCGCGCTGCCGATCCGCTGGGGCGCGGCCACCGCCACCGAGCGCGGGCCGATCGTCGGCACCACCACCAGGCGCGCGCACCGCAACGTCATCGGCACCCACAGCGGCTCGTACAGCGTGTATCGCGCGCTCGCGGTGGCCGCGGGCGCGCTCAAGCGCGAGCACAAGGCCGACCTCACGAACACCGCGCCCACCGACATCATCGGCCCCTATCCGCAGTGGGGCGAGCCCGGGCGCATCGTCTCGCTCGACCCCTGGGGCGCGCTGGTGGCCGATGCCTTCAAGAACGAGCTCGCGGCCGGCTACGACATCCGCCCGACCATCGCCATCACCAAGGCGCACGTGATCCTGCCCGAGGTGATCGAGGCGCTGCAGAGCGGCCGCCTCAAGGCCGACGGCCACTTCCTCACGGCCGGCGGCGCCGCGATGGTCACCAAGGCCGCGATCGAGCCCGTCTGGTACCTGCCCGAGGTGGCGCGGCGCTTCGGCTGCTCCGAGACCGACCTGCGCCGCGTGCTGTTCGAGGAAACCGGCGGCATGTACCCCGAGCTGGTCACGCGCTCCGACCTCGAGGTGTTCCTGCCGCCGATCGGCGGGCAGACGCTCTACATCTTCGGCAATCCGCGCGACCTGGCCAATCCCGAGGTCGAGCTCACGGCGCGCATCCACGACGAATGCAACGGCTCCGACGTGTTCGGCTCCGACATCTGCACCTGCCGGCCCTACCTCACGCACGCCATCGAGGAGTGCATCCAGGGCGCGCAGCGCGGCGGCGTCGGCCTCATCGCCTACTCGCGCAAGGAAGGCCGCGCGCTCGGCGAGGTCACCAAGTTCCTGGTCTACAACGCGCGCAAGCGCCAGGTCGGCGGCGACACCGCCGACCAGTACTTCGCGCGCACCGAATGCGTGGCCGGCGTGCAGGACATGCGCTTCCAGGAGCTGATGCCCGACGTCTTCCACTGGCTGGGCATCAGGAAGATCCATCGGCTGGTGTCGATGAGCAACATGAAGTTCGACGCCATCGTCGGCTCGGGCATCGAGATCGGCGAACGCGTGAACATTCCCGACGAACTGATCCCCGCCGACGCGCGCGTCGAGATGGACGCCAAGATGGCCGCCGGCTACTTCACGCCGGGCCCGGTGCCGGACGCGGAGGAACTCAAGAAGGCCAAGGGCCGGGGACTGAACGAATGACGAGCAGCAACAACGATTTTCGCGACCACCTTCCCGTCGACGGCTCGGGCAGCCTGCGGCCCGGCGACGAGGGCCGGGTCGATCCCGCGATCGAGTTCGCGGTCGATGCCGGCCATCCCGCGGGCGCCGCGCGCCTGCTGCGCAGCACCGCCGAAGTGCGCCGCCGCGCCGTGGGCCTGCTGGCGCGCGCGCGCAACGGCGAATCGCGCTGGTTCCGCATCGGCGACGACAACGCGCTCGAGGATGCCGCGCGCACCGTGGCCGAGGTCACGCGCGAGCGCTATCCCTGGGACACCATCCCGTACCACAGCCGCTGGCGCCACTTCGAAGCTGGCGGCATCGACCGCCGGGCCCAGCTCGACGAGCTGCTCGGCGAGGCCGACGCACGGCAGCGCGCGCGCGCCCACATCGACCTGGTGCTGGTCAGCGTGCTGCTCGACGCCGGCGCCGGCCCCGACTGGCGCTACACCGAACCGGCCAGCGGCGAGCGCTTCACGCGCTCCGAGGGCCTGGGCGTGGCGAGCTTCCATGCCTTCACCAGCGGCCTGTTCTCCTCCGACCCCGAGCGCCCGCTGCAAGCCGATGCCGCCGGGCTGCGCGGCCTGGTCAGCGACCGGCTCGGCGCCGCCTTCCAGGTCAGCGAAGTCAATCCGCTGGTCGGCCTCGCGGGCCGCGCCACGCTGCTGCGCCGGCTCGGCGAGGCGCTGGCCGAGCAGCCCGAGGTGTTCGGCGAGGACGGCCGGCCCGGCAACCTGTTCGACGCGCTGGTCGGCCCCTTCGGCCCGGCCGCGCCGCCCACCGCCGAGATCGGCGCGCACGAGATCCTGTCGCTGCTGCTCGACTCGCTCTCGCGCATCTGGCCCTCGGCCAATGCGGTCGACAGCATCGCGGCCGATGGCAGCGACAACCCCGGCGGCATCGGCTCGGGCGATCCCGCGCTGGCGCTCGGCGACTGCTGGCGCCACAGCGCGGTGCCGGGCCCGGGCCTGACCAACGGCTGGATGCCCTTCCACAAGCTCTCGCAGTGGCTGACCTATTCGCTGCTCGAGCCCTTCGAATGGGCCGGCGTGAAGGTGCGCCACCTCGAGGCCCTGACCGCGCTGCCCGAGTACCGCAACGGCGGCCTGCTGATCGACAGCGGCGTGATCGTGCCCAAGGACGCCGCGCTGCTCGAGCGGCGCTGGAAGGCCGGCGACGAGTTCATCGTCGAATGGCGCGCGCTCACCGTGGCCCTGCTCGACGAACTGGCGCCGCGCGTGCGCAAGGTGCTGGGCCGCAGCGAGGAACAGCTGCCGCTGGCCTGCGTGCTCGAGGGCGGAACCTGGGCCGCGGGCCGGGCACTGGCACAGCGCTTGCGTGACGGTGCACCACCGCTGCAGATCGAGAGCGACGGCACGGTCTTCTAGGTCCCAGTCTCTTAGACTTCCGGGTTTCGCCAACGCAGAACGAATCGAAGAATTCCAATGAGCAACGTCCACCTCCTCGACCACCCCCTCGTCCAGCACAAGCTCACGCTGATGCGCCGCAAGGACGCGTCCACCAACAGCTTCCGCCGGCTCCTCAACGAGATCAGCATGCTCATGGCCTACGAGGTCACGCGCGACATGCCGATGCAGGACGTCGAGGTCGAGACGCCGCTCGAGACCATGCAGGCCAAGGTCATCGACGGCAAGAAGCTGGTGCTGGTGTCGATCCTGCGCGCGGGCACCGGCATCCTGGACGGCATGCTCACCGTGGTGCCCGGCGCTCGCGTCGGCCACATCGGCCTGTACCGCGACCCGAAGACGCTGACCGCGGTCGAGTACTACTTCAAGATGCCCGGCGAGATGGACAGCCGCGACGTGATCGTGGTCGACCCGATGCTGGCCACCGGCAACTCGGCGGTGGCGGCGGTCGAGCGGCTCAAGGAACTCAATCCCAAGTCGATCAAGTTCGTCTGCCTGCTGACCTGCCCCGAGGGCGTGGCGACCATGCAGAAGGCGCACCCGGACGTGCCGATCTACACCGCCGCGATCGACCGCGAACTGAACGACCACGGCTACATCCTGCCGGGCCTCGGCGACGCCGGCGACCGCATCTTCGGCACGAAATAAGGCTCGCCCCCAGGCTGCGCGGCGCTTCGCGCCTCTGTGCCAACCCCCTACCGGGGGCAACACCAGCGGCCCGGCAAAGCCGGTTCCGCGGTGTTTCCCGAAAGGCTTCGGCACGGGCACGCGGATTGCAAGACATTCATTTTCAACACCCGAGGAGAAGCACCGTGACAGCACGCCGCCCCCTGATCGTTCGTTCCATCGCCATCGCCGCGGCCCTCGCGGCCGGCCTTCCCGGCCTCGCGCTCGCGCAGGCCAAGCTCAAGGTGGCGGCGGTCTACACCGTCCCCTTCGAGCAGCAATGGGTGGGCCGCATCCACAAGGCGCTGAAGGCCGCCGAGGCGCGCGGCGAGATCGAGTACAAGGCCACCGAGAACGTCAGCAACGCCGACTACGAGCGCGTGATGCGCGAATACGCCACCGGCGGCAACCAGCTGATCCTCGGCGAGGTGTTCGGCGTCGAGGCCGCGGCGCGCAAGGTCGCCAAGGACTTCCCGAAGGTCGCCTTCCTGATGGGCTCCTCGCTCAAGCCGCAGGCGCCCAACTTCAGCGTGTTCGACAACTACATCCAGGAGCCGGCCTACCTCAGCGGCATGGTCGCCGGCGGCATGACCAAGAGCAACCGCATCGGCATGGTCGGCGGCTTCCCGATCCCCGAGGTCAACCGCCTGATGAACGCGTTCATGGCCGGCGCCAAGGAGACCAATCCCAAGGTCGAGTTCAGCGTGAGCTTCATCAACAGCTGGTTCGACCCGCCCAAGGCCAAGGAAGCGGCCTTCGCGATGATCGACAAGGGCGCCGACATCATGTACGCCGAGCGCTTCGGCGTCTCCGACGCGGCCAAGGAAAAGGGCAAGCTCGCGATCGGCAACGTGATCGACACCCAGGCCCAGTATCCCGACACCGTGGTCGCCTCGGCGCTGTGGAACTTCGAGCCCTCGGCCGACCGCGCGATCAAGCTGGTGAAGGAAGGCAAGTTCGCCGCCGAGGACTACGGCATCTACTCGCAGATGAAGTACAAGGGCTCCGAACTCGCGCCGCTGGGCACCTTCGAGAAGAAAGTGCCGGCCGAGATCGTCGCCAAGGTCAAGGCCAAACAGGCCGACATCCTCGCCGGCAAGTTCACCGTGAAGGTGGATGACGGCCAACCGAAGTCCACCGCGAAGTGAGCCGCCCGATGACCCTGCGCTGGCGTTCCCTGCTCGCGGCCGGCGTGCTGGCCTTCGGCCTCGCGGGCTGCGTCGGTGTCTACAAGGGCACCGGCGTCAGCATCAACAGCGGCACCCGGCTCGACGACACGCCGCGCATCGCGGTCATCTCGGCCTTCGAGCCCGAACTCAAGCTGCTGCTCGCGCGCCTGCAGGGCGCGGCGAAGCACGGCGTGAACGGCGTCGAGTTCACCACCGGCACGCTCGAGGGCAAGCCGGTCGTGCTGTTCCTCTCGGGCATCAGCATGACCAACGCGACCATGAACACGCAGCTCGCGCTCAACCGCTTCCGCGTCACGAACATCGTGTTCAGCGGCATCGCGGGCGGCGTGAATCCTTCGCTGCACGTCGGCGACGTGACGGTGCCGGCCCAGTGGGGCCAGTACCTCGAGGTGCTGATGGCGCGCGAGACCGCGCCCGGCAAGTACGCCGCCCCGCCCTTCATCACCGACGCCACCCTGCCCAACTTCGGCATGATGTTCCCCCGCCCGGTCGAGGTGCGCTCGGCCGCGCGGCCCGGCATCGAGCGCAAGTTCTGGTTCGAGGCCGACCCGAAGATGCTCGAGGTGACGCGCGGCATCCGCAACGTCGATCTCGCGAGCTGCAGCGCCGGCAAGTGCCTGGCGCGCAAGCCCCAGCTCGTGGTGGGCGGCAACGGTGTCTCGGGCCAGGCCTTCATGGACAACAAGGCCTATCGCGAATACACCTTCAAGACCTTCCAGGCCAACGTGCTCGACATGGAGACCGCGGCCGTGGGCATGGTGGCCTACAGCAACGGCGTGCCCTACATCGCCTTCCGCTCGCTCAGCGACCTGGCCGGCGGCGGCGATGGCGAGAACGAGATGGGCACCTTCATGAACATCGCGGCCGACAACTCCGCGAAGGTCATGCTGGCGTTCCTGGCTGCCTGGAAGTGACGGCGCCGATCCGCCTCGTTCTGCTGCCCGGCATGGATGGCACGGGCGATCTCTTCGAACCGCTGCAGGAAGCCCTCGACCCGCGCACGCGCGTCGACATCGTGCGCTACCCGGGTTCCGGGCCGCAGGGCTACGACGAACTCGAGCCCCGCATCCGCGCGCAACTGCCGGCCGACGAACCTTTCGTGCTGCTCGGCGAATCCTTCTCGGGCCCGCTCGCCATCGCGATCGCTGCCACGCCGCCGCCGGGCCTGCGCGGCCTCATCCTGTGCTGCAGCTTCGCGCGAGCCCCCGCGCCCGGGCTCGCGCTGCTGCGCGGCGGCCTGCTCGGGCTGGCGATGAAGTTGCTGCATGCGGCACCGCTGCGGGGCCCCATGCAACGCATGCTGCTGGGCCGCGGCGCCGATCCGCGCCTGGGCGCGCAACTGCAGGCCGCGCTCGGCAAGGTGTCGACCGCCGTGATGACGCATCGCCTGCGGGCGGTGCAGCGCGTGAACGTGACCGCGCTGCTGCCCCGCATCCGCGTGCCCGCGCTGTACCTGCAGGCACTGCAGGATCGGCTGGTGCCCGCGAAGGCGGCCGCGATCATCGAGCGCGCGCTGCCGGCGCTGCGCATCGTCCGGCTCGACGGGCCGCACGGACTGCTGCAGGTCTCACCCGTCGCCGCGGCCCGGGTCATCGACAATTTCTGCCGCGAGCGCGCCCTGTCCGCGCCCGCCACACCATGAACTCCAACGTGCTCCGGCTCGAAGGCATCACCAAGCGCTTCGGCAGCCTGGTCGCCAACGATGCCATCTCCCTCGACCTGCGCGCCGGCGAAGTGCTGGCGCTGCTCGGCGAGAACGGTGCCGGCAAGTCGACGCTGATGTCGATCCTGTTCGGCCACTACGTCGCCGACGAAGGCCGCATCGAGGTCTTCGGCGCGCCGCTCGCGCCGGGCAATCCCAAGGCCGCACTGGCCGCGGGCGTCGGCATGGTGCACCAGCACTTCACGCTGGCCGACAACCTCAGCGTGCTCGACAACGTGACCATGGGCACCGAGCCGCTGTGGCGACCGCTGTCGCGCCGCGCGGCCGCGCGGGCGCGGCTGCTGGAGGTGGCGCAGCGCTTCGGGCTGCCGGTGCGGCCCGAGGCGACCATCGGCAGCCTGTCGGTGGGCGAGCGCCAGCGGGTCGAAATCCTTAAGGCGCTGTACCGCGGCGCGCGCATCCTGATCCTCGACGAACCGACCGCCGTGCTCACGCCGCAGGAGAGCGAGGCGCTGTTCGGCACGCTCTCGCAGATGGTGGCGCGGGGCCTGTCGGTGATCTTCATCAGCCACAAGCTCGGCGAGGTGCTGCGCGTGTCGCACCGCGTGGCCGTGCTGCGCGGCGGCAAGCTGGTGGCCGAGGCGGCCACGGCCGACACCACGCAGGCGCAGCTCGCGCTCTGGATGGTCGGGCATGCGGTCGAGGCGCCCCAGCGCCGGCCCGCGAAGTCGGTCGGCGACGCGGTCTGCGTGCTCGACCGCGTGAGCACCGCGGCCTCGAAGAGCGGCGGGCAGGACCGGCTGCGCGAGGTCTCGCTGACGCTGCGCGCGGGCGAGATCACCGCGATCGCGGGCGTCTCGGGCAACGGACAGGTGGCGCTCGCCGAGCTGCTGTGCGGCACCCGCCGCGCCACCGCGGGCCGCGCACAACTCATGGGCCGCGCCCTGCCGCCCTCGCCCGCGCGGCTGGTGCAGCGCGGCGTGGCGCGCATTCCCGAGGACCGGCATGCGGTCGGCGTGGTCGGCGACCTGCCGGTGTGGGAGAACGCGGTGTCGGAGCGGCTGCGCAGCCCGGTGTTCTCGCGCGGCGCGATGTTCGTGAAGCGCGCGGCCGCGCGGCTGCATGCGCGCCGCATCGAGCAGGCCTTCGACGTGCGCGGCGCCGGCCTGATGGCGCCGGCGCGCTCGCTGTCGGGCGGCAACATGCAGAAGCTGATCCTCGGCCGCGCGCTCCTGCCGCCCGAGCAGCCCGCGGCCGGCCGTGACGAGGAACGCAAGCACCCGACCCAGGCCCCGCGCCTGATCGTCGCGCACCAGCCGACCTGGGGCCTGGACATCGGCGCCGTGGCCTATGTGCAGCAGCAGCTGATCGCGGCGCGCGACGCCGGCGCGGCCGTGCTCGTGATCTCGGACGACCTCGACGAGGTGCTGGCGCTCGGCGACCGCGTGGCGGTGATGCACGGCGGCCACCTCGGCGAGGCACGCGCCGCCTCGGCCTGGACGCGCGAGGCGATCGGCCTGGCGATGGCCGGCGCCACCGCCTCCACCGCCCGCACCGCGAAGGAGGCCACGCCATGATGCGGCTCGAACGACGCCACCAGGCCTCTCGCACCGCGCTGGTCCTGGCGCCCATCGGCGCGGTCGCCTTCACGCTCGCGATCAGCGCGCTGCTGGTGCTGTGGGCCGGCGCGCCCGTGGGCCGCACCTACGCGCTGCTGCTGCAGGGCGGCTTCGGCTCGGTGTTCGCCTGGAGCGAGACCCTCACGCGCGCGATCCCGCTGATCCTCACCGGGCTGGCCGCCACGGTCGCATTCAAGGCGCGGCTGTTCAACATCGGCGCCGAGGGGCAGCTCTACGCGGGCGCGCTGGCCGCGGTCGCCGTGGGCGGCATGCACGGCGGCACCGGCTTCGAGCTGTCGCCCTGGCTGCTGTTCCCGCTGATGATGCTGGCCGCCGCCGTGGCCGGCGCGCTGATGCTGCTGGGCCCGGCGCTGATGAAGAACAGGCTCGGCGTCGACGAGGTCGTGACCACGCTGCTGATCAACTTCATCGTGCTGCTGGGCGTGTCGGCGCTGCTCGACGGGCCGATGAAGGACCCGACCGCCATGGGCTGGCCGCAGAGCGTGTCGCTGCAGTCGGACCTGGAACTCGGCAAGCTGATCGCCCAGACGCGCGTGCACACCGGGCTGCTGTGGGCGGTGTCGCTCGCGGTGATGGTGTGGGCGGTCTTCAAGTACACGGTGCTGGGCTTCGACATCCGCGCCGTCGGCGCCAATGCGCGCGCCGCCGCCTTCGCGGGCGTGCCGGTGACGCGCACCGTGGTCTCGGTGGCGCTGCTGTCGGGCGCGCTGGCCGGGCTGGCGGGCGCGATCGAGGTCGCGGGCCGCACCAGCTACGTCACGCTCGACATGTCGCCCGGCTATGGCTACACCGGCATCGTGATCGCGATGCTCGCCGGCCTGCATCCGCTGGGCGTGATCGCGGCCGGCGTGTTCGTGGCCGGCGTGCTGGTCGGCGCCGACACCATGAGCCGCGCCGTCGGCGTGCCGACCTACATCGCCGACGTGATCGTCGCGGCCTCGCTGATCGCGGTGCTGGTGGCGACCCTGCTGACCCAGTACCGCGTGCGGAGGAGCCGATGACCGACCTGCTCGACATCCTCGCCAACCCGGCCTTCTGGGTCGCGGTGCTGCGCATCGCCACGCCGCTGATCCTCGGCACGCTCGGCGTGCTGCTGTGCGAGCGCGCCGGCGTGCTCAACCTCGGCATCGAGGGGATCATGGTCGCGGGCGCCTTCACCGGCTGGCTCGCCGTGTACCTGGGCGCGCCGCTGTGGGCGGGCGTGGGCATCGCGGCGCTCACGGGCGCCGTGTTCGGGCTGCTGCATGCGTTCCTGACCGTGGGGCTGGCGCTCTCGCAGCACGTGTCGGGGCTGGGCATCACCATGCTCGCGACCGCGCTCAGCTACTTCGGCTACCGCGTGAGCTTCCCGAAGGTCAACACGCCGCCGACCATCGTGCCCTTCGCGCCCATGGAGTGGCTGCACATCCCGGTGCTCGGCGCCCAGACGCCGCTGACCCTGCTCGCGCTGGCGCTGGTGCCCGCGGTGGCCTGGCTGCTCTACCGCACGCCGCTGGGCCTGGCGCTGCGCATGGTCGGCGAGAACCCGCAGGCGGCCGAGAGCCAGGGCGTGTCGGTCGCGGCCACGCGCACCGGCGCCATCGTGGCGGGCTCGGCGCTCATGGGCGTGGCGGGCGCCTTCCTCACGCTGTCGGCCTTCAACGCCTTCTTCTTCAACATGGTCAACGGCCGCGGCTGGATCTGTGTCGCGCTGGTGGTGTTCGCCTCGTGGCGGCCGGGCAAGGCCCTGCTGGGCGCGCTGCTGTTCGCCTTCTTCGACGCGCTCCAGCTTCGCCTGCAGCAGTCGGGCGATGCCTTCCTGCCCTACCAGCTGTACCTGATGCTCCCCTACCTGCTGTCGATCCTCGCGCTGGTGCTCGTGGCCCGCAAGGCCAGCTATCCGCAGGCGCTGATGAAGCCCTACCGCAAGGGCGAGCGCTGAGGCGTGGCGGCCGGCAGCGCCGGTTCGCCACCGCGGCGCAGCCGTTGCACCACCGCACGCAGTGGCGCGGTGAGGCGCCATGAACGCGAGTTGCGCAGCTCGGCGAGCTGCCGCTCCAGCTGCGCGACGCGGCGGCTCGCGTTGGCCAGTTCGCGCTTGAGCGCGCTGCGGTCCAGGGCGGCATGGTTCGGGAACGCGAGACGCGGCGAGGCCGCGGCGGTCGGCTCGGCCAGTTCCCGGCCCACGCGCACCTTCGAGGGCTCCGCGACGCGGGCATGCGCGCGCAGGGCCGAGGCGCGATCGACACCGTCGCCCAGCGTGGCGCTCAGGGCACCGTAGAGATAGTCCGGGTCCTCGATGAAGCGCGGAAAGTCGAGCAGCACGATCGGCACGTTCCGCTTCACCAGCGCATGCAGCAGCTCGTGGAAACCCAATGCGAGCAGCCGCGCCTGGTCGATCGGGTTGAGCGAATAGACCACCCCGCCCGCCGTCGTGCCCCAGGTCTCCCATTGCTTGCAGTCGTCGTGCAGGCCCGGCATGGCGTGGCGCGCGCGCAGCTCGTTGACGGTGCGGCTGGCGGCGGCCTCGACGATGCCGCGCATCGGGATGACGACGGCGTCGACCACCGTCTGCGGGTCGGCCAGCACGCGCTCCACGTACTCGAACAGCCAAGGCGACTTGATCACGTAGGGCGCGTCGGGGTCGTCCAGCGGCAGGTCCTCGAGGCCCGCGTTGGCATCTTCGTCGTAACCCCGGTACTGGTCGCGTGCGATGTGGGTGTCCAGACCGCATTCGGCGAGGTACTGCACCAGGAAGGTCGTGCCCGCGCGGCCCGTGCCGGCGATCAGCAGGTGATGCTTCATGCGCGCGCGCCCAGCGGAGCGACGACCGGCCGCGGGGCCGTGCCGAAGGCCAGCAGCAACGCCTCCACGGCATCGGCCAGGCGGCAGGCCGAGGTGTCGATGACCAGGTCGGGCGCGACGGGCGCCTCGTAGCTGTCGGAGATGCCGGTGAAGGCGGCGATCTCGTTGCGGCGCGCCCGGGCATAGAGCCCCTTCACGTCGCGTTGCTCGCACAGGGCGAATGGCGCATGCACGTGGATCTCGCGGAAGGCCTCGCCGACGATCTCGCGCGCCATCGCGCGCTGCGCCTGCAGCGGCGTGATGGCCGCGACGATCACCAGCATGCCCTGCCGGCTCAGCAGCCGGGCGACTTCGGCCATGCGGCGGATGTTCTCGCTCCGGTCTTCCTGGCTGAACCCCAACCCCCGACTCAGGCCGCCGCGCACCTCGTCGCCGTCGAGAATGACGCTGGCCACCTGCTCGCCCTGCAACCGGGCCCGCAGGCCCTGCGCGAGGGTGGATTTGCCCGCGCCGGAGAGCCCGGTCATCCACATGACGCATGATGGACCGCCGGGATGCCCCGGCAGTGCCAGGACGCCAGGTCCGAAGTCAAGGTCGTCGCGCTTCATTGTTTTCAAAGCGTAAGCGGCACCCCTTCGACTTTTGTCTCTGCAAGGTAAAAAATTCTGAGTAGAGAATTACGACGGTCCGCCATCGCCCTCCACACACCCATGCCGAACCTCCTCCAATCCGCCTCGATCGCCGCCGTGCTCGCATGCGGCGCGGCCGCCCATGCGCTGGGCACCGACTACGGCTACGAACGCTTCCAGACGCCCGATGCGGTCACCTGGGTCCAGCTCTGCGGCACCTGGGGACCGAACCACCAGGGCACCTACCGCGTGGTGCATGCCGAGCAGTACGCGCAGTCCTTTCTCTACGTGCAATGGATGGCGCGCGATGCCAACGGCAGCCTGCAGGCCGCGCACACGGTGGCCATCGCCGAGCTCGACAACGACCATGCCGAGATCGCCCTCAGCGACCTGACCTGCCGCGCCACGCCGCGCGGCATCGTGCTCACGGCCAAGGCCGATTCGGGACACGACGACAAGCTGCGGCGCGTGACCATCGAGGTCGGCCCGGCACCGGGCCAGTACCGCTTCCGGCCGCAGCCCTCGCGCTGAAGCCAGCCAGACGGCCACGCCAGGCCGAATCTCCCCACAACGATCCCCAAGCCCTCACGATGCTCGACCTCCTCGTCACCAACGCCACCCTCCCCGACGGCCGCACCGGCATGTCGATCGCCGTGCAGGACGGCCGCATCGCCGAAGTCACGGCCGGCCTGGCCGCGCCGGCGCACGACACGCTCGATGCCGCCGGCCAGCTGGTCGCGCCGCATTTCGTCGACCCGCATTTCCACATGGACGCCACGCTGAGCTACGGCCTGCCGCGCGTCAACCAGAGCGGTACCCTGCTCGAGGGCATCGCGCTGTGGGGCGAGCTCAAGCCGCTGCTGACGGCCGACGCGCTGATCGAGCGCGCGCTGGCCTACTGCGACTGGGCCGTGGCCAAGGGGCTGCTCGCGGTGCGCTCGCATGTCGACACCAGCGATGCCAGCCTGCTGGCGGTCGATGCGCTGCTCGAGGTCAAGCGCCGCGTGGCGCCGTACCTCGACCTGCAGCTGGTGGCCTTCCCGCAGGACGGCGCGCTGCGCATCCCGGGCGGGCTCGAGAACATCGAGCGCGCGCTCGACAAGGGCGTGGACGTGGTCGGCGGCATCCCGCACTTCGAACGCACCATGGCCGACGGCGCGGCCAGCGTGAAGCGGCTGTGCGAGATCGCGGCCGAGCGCGGCAAGCTGGTCGACATGCACTGCGACGAATCCGACGACCCGCTCTCGCGCCACATCGAGACCCTGGCCTTCGAAACGCAGCGCCTGGGCCTGCAGGGCCGGGTCACGGGCTCGCACTGCACCTCGATGCACTCGATGGACAACTACTACGTGAGCAAGCTGCTGCCGCTGATCGCCGAGGCCGGCGTGAGCGTGGTCTCGAACCCGCTGATCAACATCACGCTGCAGGGCCGCCACGACAGCTACCCCAAGCGCCGCGGCATGACGCGCGTGCCCGAGCTGCTGGCCGCCGGCGTCAACGTCGCCTTCGGCCACGACTGCGTGATGGACCCCTGGTACGGCATGGGCTCGGGCGACATGCTCGAGGTGGCGCACATGGGCCTGCACGTGGCGCAGATGACCAGCCAGGCCGGCATCCACCAGTGCTTCGAGGCGGTGACCACCTACGCCGCGCGCGTGATGCACCTCGAGAACTACGGCCTCGAGGCCGGCCGCGATGCGAGCTTCGTGCTGCTGCAGGCGCGCGATCCGGTCGAGGCGATCCGGCTGCGCGCCACGCGCCTGAAGGTGTTCCGCAAGGGCCGGCTGCTGGCCGAGACGCCGGCGGCGACGGCCTCGCTGCATCTGCCGGGACGCGGCGATGCAACGAGCTGGAGCCTTGCGAAGGCCTGAGCTTTCGCGCCAGCAACGCACATGCCGCCGATGAAACGACTGCTGCCTTTCGGGTTCGCGCTGCTGCTGGCGGCGGTGGGCGCGACGACGCTGCCGGCGGCCGCGCAACCCGAAGCGGCCGCCGCCGCGCCCGTGGCCGGGGTACGCCGCATCGCCGACCTGCCCTACGGGCCCGATCCGCGGCAGCGCATGGACGTCTACCTGCCCGCGAACGCCCGCACGGCGCCCGTGCTCGTGATGGTCCACGGCGGCGCCTGGATGTTCGGCGACAAGGCGGCAGCCTCGGTCGTCGGCCCCAAGATCGAGCACTGGGTGCGCGAGCAGGGGTTCGTGCTGGTGTCGGTCGGCTACCGCTTCGTGCCGCAGGTCGACGTGGCGCAGCAGGCGCAGGACGTGGCGCGCGCGCTCGCGGCCGTGCAGTCGCAGGCGCCGTCCTGGGGCGGCGATCCGTCCCGCGTGGTGCTCATGGGCCACTCGGCCGGCGCGCACCTGGTCGCGCTGCTGGCGGCCTCCGCGCCGCTCGCGCGGCAACAGGGCGCGCGGCCCTGGCTCGGCACGGTCGCGCTCGACAGCGCCGCGCTCGACACGGCGGCGCTGATGGAGCGGCCCCACCTGCGCTTCTACGACCGCGTGTTCGGCGCCGACCCGGCCTTCTGGCGCCGCGTGTCGCCGACCGAGCAACTCGCGCCGGGCACCGCGCCGCTGCTGCTCGTGTGCTCGACGCAGCGACGCGATGGCTCCTGCGCGCAGGCCCGCGCGTTCGCCGATCGGGTGACCGCGCGCGGTGGCCACGCCGAACTGCTGCCGCAGGACCTGTCGCATGGCGCGATCGATGCGGAACTCGGCCTGCCGGGTGGCTACACCTCGGCGGTGGATGGCTTCATCCGCTCGTTGCGCTAAGCCGTGCGCGATTCGGGCGCCAGCGCCTCGGCCAGGGCCGCCAGCGCCTCGCCCACCGGCCGCTCGACCTTGAGCGCCAACAGCTCGTCGGCCCGCGTGCGCCCGAGGTTCACCGCCGCCACCGGCTTGCCGGCCGCCGCGGCCGCCTGCACGAAGCGGAAGCCCGAATAGACCATCAGCGACGAGCCCGCCACGAGCACCGCATCGGCGGCCTCGAGCGCCGCGAAGGCGGCGGCGACGCGCTCCCGCGGCACGCTCTCGCCGAAGAACACCACGTCGGGCTTGAGCAGGCCGCCGCAATGGGCGCAGGCCGGCACGTCGAAGGCGGAGAAGTCATGGCCCTCGAGATCGGCGTCGCCGTCGGGTGCCGCGCGCGCCTCGAGCGCGGCCCAGCGCGGATTGCGCGCGCGCAGTTCGCGCTGCAGTTCCGCGCGCGGCATGCGGCGCTCGCAGCCCATGCAGCGCACGGTGTCGATGCGCCCGTGCAGGTCGATGGTGGCGCGGCTGCCGGCGGCCTCGTGCAGGCCGTCGACGTTCTGGGTCAGCAGCAGGCCGACGCGGCCGGCCACCTCGAGCCGCGACAGCGCGTGGTGCGCGGCGCCCGGCCGGGCCAGCGCCATGGTCGGCCAGCCGATCAGGCTGCGCGCCCAGTAGCGGCGACGTGTCGCCTCCTCGCCCATGAAGGCCTGGTAGGTCACGGGCGACGGCCGCTTCCATTCGCCGCGTGCATCGCGGTAGTCGGGGATGCCCGACTCGGTGCTGCAGCCCGCGCCGGTCAGCACGAACAGCTGGCGGTGGCGCGTGGCGAAGTCGGTGAGCGCGGCGGCGGTGGCGTCCATGCGGGGAGCATACGTGGGCCGGGCCATGGCCGTGCGCACGGGGGAAATCGCGGACAGCGACGCGCCGCCGGCTTCCAGGCGCCTCAAGCGGCCGCAATGCGCCCGTCGCGAAAGTGCACGACGCGGTCGGCCACGCCGAAGTAGCGGTCGTCGTGCGAGATCACGACCAGCGTGTGGCCCCTGGCGCGCAGCTCCGGCAGCAGCTCGGTATAGAACTGGTGGCGAAAGCTCGGGTCCTGGTCGGCCGCCCATTCGTCGAACACCATCACGGGCCGCGCCTCGACCCAGGCATGCACCAGCGCGAGCCGCTTGCGCTGGCCGGTAGAAAGGTCGATGGTGCTGAAGGCGCCGTCGTCGACCGCCACCTTGCCGTCGAGCGCGAGCCGCACCAGGCCGGCGCGCGCGATCTCGTCGCGCTGTGCGGACGCGAGGCCGGGCTCGTCGGGCAGCGCCTCGAACAGGTGGAAATCCGAGAGCACCGGCGAGAACAGCTGGCGATAGCTGTCGCGGCTCGCGTCGGTCACCGCCTCGCCATCGACCGTCACCGTGCCCGCCTGAGGCAGGTAGAGGCCGGTCAGCAGCTTGAGGAAGGTGGTCTTGCCCGAGCCGTTGTCGCCCGCGATGAAGAGGATTTCGCCGCGCGCGATGCGCAGGTCGATCGGGCCGAGCGCGAACGGCGCGTTGCCCTGCGCGACGGGCGCGCCGTCCTCGGCCTGCGCGGGCGCGAAGGCGTAGCGCACGCCGCTGAGCGCGATGGCCTCGGCGAAGGCCGGGCGTGAATTCATGTCGGCGACGGCATCGGCCAGGCCCGGCTCCGGGCTCTCGAAGCGCTCGGTCAGTTCGGCGACCCGGCCCAGCGCCACGCGCGCCCGCGCGAAGAACGGCAGGAAGCCCAGCACCTGATCCATCGGCCCCTGCAGATAGAGCAGCGCCAGCACGAAGCCGCTGAGCACCTCGGCCGGCAGCCGCCAGAGCCCGGCGGCGCCGAACACCACCGCGATGAACAGGAAGTACAGCGCCGAGCCGGCCTCGTGCGCGAGCGAGAAGGCATCGCCGGCCTTCACGCTGGCCCGGCGGATGTGGTCCACGCTGTGCAGGACCTCGCCCCGGTAGACCTGCGCCCGACGGCCGCGGCTCAGGCGCAGTTCCTTGGCCGCGTCGCCGAGCCGGCGCCAGGCCTTGTGCAGCGCATCCTCGCCTTCGCGCGCCGCGTCGAAGCTGGCGATGGCGCGCCGCAGCGCGATCCGGTGGATCGCGATGCCGCCCGCCATGACCACGGCCAGCAGCGCCGCGAGCTGCCACGAGAGCCAGACCAGCCACCCCAGGCAGCCGAGCACGATGGTCGCGGAAACCACCGTCATCGGCAGGCTCAGGCACAGGCCGCTCACCATGCCGATGTCGTGCGTGAGCACGGGTGTCAGGCGGTGGGTGCGGAAGCGCTCGAGTTCGTCGATGGGGGCGTCGAGGATCCGCTGCGCAAGCCGCGTCCGCAGGCTGCGCAGGATGTCCTGCCCGATGCGGTTGGTGAGCGCGTCGGAGAGCACGCGCCCGACCAGCGTGAGCAGCGCAAGGCCGACGAAGGCCAGCGCCAGGCCCGAAGCCAGTCCGCCCTCGGCGTGCAGCATGCGGTTGATGAGCGCGAGCAGCGCGACCGTGGCGGCGCTGCCGCCGACGCCGGCCAGTGTCGCCACGCCGAGGCCGAGCGCATGGCGGCGCAGCAGGCCGTTCGGGCCCACGAAGAGATCGGTGGTGGAGGCTTGGGCTTGGGGCATTCGGGCTGATTCGGCGAAACGAAGGCCGCATGGCGCGGTCCGGCAGCGAGAAGGCCGCGGATCGTAGCAGCCGGGCGAGGCCGCCCTGCCCCGAAGCTCATCCCTGCAGGTGGCCGGGCTGCAGCAAGTCGCACCGCATGTGCACCTTGCCCAGCAGTTGGCCGTCGAGCGCGATCGCCAACGGCTCGACGCCGAAGGGCCGGAAACCGCAGCGTTCGTAGAGCCGCTGCGCGGCATCGTTGCCCTCGGTCACGGTGAGCTGCACCAGGCGCAGACCCGGCCGCTGGCGGGCATGGTCCAGCAGCGCCAGCACCAGCCGGCGGCCGAAGCCCGCCTGCCGGGCCGATTCGGCCACCGACATGCCGAACAGCGTGGCCTTGTGCCGCGCGCGCTCGCGCCGCTCGAAGCTCAGGCCGGCCGCGCCGACCAGCCCGCCGGCATCGAAGGCGCCGTAGACCACGTCGGCCGTGTCGTCGCCCGGCGCCAGCCGCTCCTCCCAGAAGCGCAGCGGCAAGGCGCCGCGCTCGGCCACCGTCGAGGTGAAGGCGCTCGGATGCCGCTCGTAGGCATCGAGCATGCGCGCGCGATAGGCGACGGCGTCGGCCGGCACCAGCCGCCGCACGACATTCACTTCGGTCTTCTGTTCAGAATCGGACACGAAAAGCTCGCCTTTCCATCGCCGGCCCGGCGCCTGCGTGGGGCTCAGCGCGACGGCGCGATCGCGTCGGCATAGTCGTAGAGCGCGCCCAGCAGTTCCTCGCCCTGCTCGTCCACCGTCTCCGACAGCGCATCGATCTCGGCGAACAGGCCCTCGACCGTGCGGGCGCCGCCTTCGCCGTCGAACAGCTTCGCCACGCGGTGTTCTTCCCAGCGCTGCGCCTCTTCCTCGCTCAGCGTCTCGGGCCAGTTGCGCGCGCGGTAGCGGAACACGATCTCCTCGAGCCGCCCGTCGTCGAAGCCGGTGCGGTCCTTCGCGAGTTCGGCCGGCGAGAGCGTGCGCAGCTGGTTGAGCCGGCGCCGGTCGCCGTTGCCGACGAAGCCGCCGTAGAGGTCCTCGTCGACGTCGGGTGCGTCCTCCTTCGGCCGCTCGTAGACCTTGGCCCAGATCGCGCTCATGTCGGGCAGGTCGCGCGCGATCGCGGCATGGCGCATGGCCGTGTCGAGATCGATGCCCCAGCGCTCGGCCATGGGCGCCGCCAGCGTGCGCAGGTTGCCCACCACCATCGGCGACTTGTTGAGGTGCACGCCCTTGATCGGCAGCCGCACCACGCCCTCGGGCAGCTCGGCGGCGCGCGTGAACATGCGCAGGCGCACGGTGTCGGCATCGAGGTCGCGCAGCTCGCTCGGATCGTGCGCGAGGTCCCAGGCCAGCAGCTCGTTCTTGTTGGTGGGATGGCTGGCCAGCGGCCACATCACGGCCAGGCAGCCGCGCTCGGCCGGGAACATGCCCGAGACGTGCAGGAAGGGCTTCGCGGTCTCGCGCACCGCCGGCAGGCCGAGCTCGCTGGCCACGCGGTCCTTGCGGTGCAGCGCGAAGGCGAAGTCGAACAGCTTGGGCTGCGCGTTGCGGATCAGCCGTGCCAGCGCGATGGTGGCGCGCACGTCCGACAGCGCATCGTGCGCCGACTCGTGCAGCAGGCCGTTGGCCTTGGCGAGGTCCTCGAGCTTGAAGCTCTGGCTGCCGTCCTCCTTCTTCGGCCACTGGATGCCGTCGGGCCGCAGCGCATAGGTCAGGCGCACCACGTCGAGCAGGTCCCAGCGGCCGCACTCGTTCTGCCACTCGCGCGCATAGGGATCGATGAGGTTGCGCCAGAACAGGAAGCGCGTGACCTCGTCGTCGAAGCGGATGGTGTTGTAGCCCACGCCGATGGTGCCGGGCTGCGAGAAGGCGCGCTCGATCTGCGCCGCGAACTCGTGCTCGGGCAGGCCGCGTTCGAGGCACAGCTGCGGCGTGATGCCGGTGATCAGCGTGGCCTCGGGACTCGGCAGGTAGTCGGGCGCGGGCTTGCAATAGATCATCAGCGGCTCGCCGATCTCGTTGAGCGCCGCGTCGGTGCGGATGGCGGCGAACTGCGAGGGCCGGTCGCGGCGCGGCACGGCGCCGAAGGTTTCGTAGTCGTGCCAGAGGAAGGTTTGAGCGGTCATGTCGTTGGGGAAAAGCGAAAGCGGATACCGGGTGCGGCGCCCGGCCTCAGAGCAGCGGCGACGACAGCCGCGCGACCGAGTCGCCGAGCCGTTGCCAGAAGGGCTGGGGCCGGTGCGCGCGCACGGCGGCCGAGCTGTGCAGGTCGGTCTCGAACTGCGCCGCCAGCGGTCGCGCCAATGCCGGACCATAAACCACCGCGCAGACCTCGAAGTTGAGGCGGAAGCTGCGGTTGTCGAAATTCGCGGTGCCGATCATCGCGCAGTCCTCGTCGACCACCAGCGTCTTCGAGTGCAGCATGCGCGCCTTGTACTCCCACACCTTCACGCCGGCGGCGATCAGTTCGTCGAAGTAGGAGCGCGCGGCGGCGCTCACGATGGCCGAATCGCTGCGCCGCGGCACCAGCAGCCGCACGTCGACACCGCGCAGCGCGGCGCTCGTGAGGGCCATCAGCGCGGGCTCGCCGGGCACGAAGTACGGCGTGGTGAGCCAAGCGCGGTGGTTGGCGTTGTGGATCGCCTCGACGTGCATGCGGTGGATGGCCTCGAGCGTGTTGTCGGGTCCGCTGGTGACGATCTGCACCGGGATCTCGCCGGCTTCCACCTTGGGCAGCATGGCATCGAGGCCGTCGCCGAAGCTGTGCAGGTCCTCGCCAGTGGCATAGGTCCAGTCCTCCATGAAGGTGGTCTGCAGCCAGCGCACGGCACTGCCTTCCACGCGCAGGTGCACGTCGTGGTAGGCGTCGGGCCGGGTGCGCTTGTCTTCCTCGTCCGTGATGTTGACGCCGCCGGTGAAGCCCACGCGGCCGTCGCACACCACGATCTTGCGGTGGGTGCGGTAGTTGGTCACCGGACGCAGGCGGCGGCCGATCCTGGTGTCGTGGAACAGCGCCACCTGCACACCCGCGGCCAGCATCGGCGCCATGAACTTGCGGCCGATGCGCTGGGAGCCTAGCGCATCGATCAGCAGCCGCACCTTCACGCCCTCGCCCGCGCGTGCCACCAGCAGGTCGCGCAGCGCGGTGCCGATGGTGTCGGGCTCGAAGATGTAGTACTCGAGATGCACATGGTCGCGCGCCGCGCGCACCGCCTCGAAAATCGCGTCGAAGGTGCGCGCCCCGCCCGAGAGCAGCTCGACGCCGGTGGCGCTCGATACCGGGATGCCGCAGGTCGCGGTGCCCAGCCGCGCCATCTGCTGCAGCGCCGGCGGCGCATGCTCGGCCGCGTCGCGCAGCCGCGCCAGGTCGGCCTGCGCGTTGGCGTTCGCGCGGGTGCGCAGGCGCTTGAGCCGCTGCTTGCGCAGGCGCTGCGGCCCGAGGAAGTAGTAGATGACGAATCCCGCGAACGGCAGCAGCGCCAGCGAGAGGATCCAGCTCATCGTCGACACCGGCGCGCGCTTCTGCATCACGATCCAGACCGACAGCACGGCGATGTAGCCGCTCCATGCCAGGGAGAGGCCGGTTTTCCATTCGGGACTGAGTTCGGGGAGGATCAAGGCGAGGGGCGGACCCCTCAAAAAGAAAAAGGCCGGCAGCGCGATGCTAGCGGCCTTTGGGGGCGCTTCCGCGGCCTCGTCGGCCACGGAATGCCCAGTTCCTTCGCTTGTTTTAACCGGCCGCGGCCTCTTCCGCTTCGGGCTTCGACTTGCCTTCCTTCTTCGGCAGCGGCTGGATGTCGAGCAGTACCTCGTCCTTCTCGTCGAGGTCGACTTCCAGGCGCCCGCCTTCGGTCAGGCGGCCGAACAGCAGTTCGTCGGCCAGTGCACGACGGATCGTGTCCTGGATCAGGCGCTGCATCGGCCGTGCGCCCATCAGCGGATCGAAGCCCTTCTTCGCCAGGTGCTTGCGCAGCTTGTCGGTGAACGTGACCTCGACCTTCTTCTCGGCCAGCTGCGTTTCGAGCTGCAGCAGGAACTTGTCGACCACGCGCAGGATGATCTGCTCGTCGAGCGCCTTGAAGTTGACGATGGCATCGAGCCGGTTGCGGAATTCGGGCGAGAACAGGCGCTTGATGTCGCCCATTTCGTCGCCGGCCTGCCGCGGGTTGGTGAAGCCGATGGTCGCCTTGTTCATGGTCTCGGCACCCGCGTTCGTCGTCATGATGATGATGACGTTGCGGAAGTCGGCCTTGCGCCCGTTGTTGTCGGTCAGCGTGCCATGGTCCATGACCTGCAGCAGCACGTTGAAGATGTCCGGGTGCGCCTTCTCGATTTCGTCGAGCAGCAGCACCGAGTGCGGCTTCTTCGTGACGGCCTCGGTCAGCAGACCGCCCTGGTCGAAACCGACGTAGCCCGGAGGCGCGCCGATCAAGCGGCTCACCGCGTGACGCTCCATGTACTCCGACATGTCGAAGCGGATCAGCTCGATGCCCATGATGTAGGCGAGCTGCTTGGCCGCTTCGGTCTTGCCGACGCCCGTGGGACCCGAGAACAGGAAAGAGCCGATCGGCTTGTCGCCCTTGCCCAGGCCCGAACGCGCCATCTTGACCGCGGAGGCCAGCACTTCGAGCGCCTTGTCCTGGCCGAACACCACGCTCTTGAGGTCGCGCTCGATCGTCTGCAGCTTGCCGCGGTCGTCGTTGCTGACGTTGGCCGGGGGAATGCGCGCGATCTTCGCGACGATTTCCTCGACTTCGGTCTTGCTGATGGTCTTCTTGCGCTTGCTCGCCGGCAGGATGCGTTGCGCCGCACCCGCTTCGTCGATGACGTCGATCGCCTTGTCGGGCAGGTGACGGTCATTGATGTACTTGGCGCTCAGCTCGGCCGCGGCCTGCAGTGCGGCCACCGCGTACTTCACGCCATGGTGTTCCTCGAAGCGCGACTTCAGGCCCTTGAGGATGTCGACGGTTTCCTGCACCGAGGGCTCGACCACGTCGACCTTCTGGAAACGACGCGACAGGGCCGCGTCCTTCTCGAAGATGCCGCGGTACTCGGTGAAGGTGGTCGCGCCGATGCACTTGAGCTGGCCGCTCGAGAGCGCCGGCTTGAGCAGGTTCGACGCGTCGAGCGTGCCGCCCGAGGCCGCGCCGGCGCCGATCAGCGTGTGGATCTCGTCGATGAACAGGATCGCGTTCGGCTTGTCCTTGAGCGACTTGAGCACGCCCTTCAGGCGCTGTTCGAAGTCACCGCGGTACTTGGTGCCCGCGAGCAGCGCGCCCATGTCGAGCGAGAACACGTTCGACTCGGCCAGGATCTCGGGCACGTCGCCTTGCGTGATGCGCCATGCCAGGCCCTCGGCGATCGCGGTCTTGCCCACGCCGGCCTCGCCGACCAGCAGCGGGTTGTTCTTGCGCCGACGGCACAGGATCTGGATCACGCGCTCGACCTCGTACTCGCGGCCGATCAGCGGATCGATCTTGCCGTCCTTGGCCATCTGGTTGAGGTTCTGCGTGAACTGTTCGAGCGGCGAGGCCTTCTCGTTCTTCTCGCCGCCGCCCTCTTCGCTCTCGTTCGAGGAGGCTTCGCTGTTGCCCTTGACGGCTTCCGGCGGATCGCTCTTCTTGATGCCGTGGGCGATGAAGTTCACCACGTCGAGGCGGGTCACGCCCTGCTGGTGCAGGTAGTAGACCGCGTGCGAGTCCTTCTCGCCGAAGATCGCGACCAGCACGTTGGCGCCGGTGACTTCCTTCTTGCCGTTGCCGGTGGATTGCACGTGCATGATGGCGCGCTGGATCACGCGCTGGAAGCCCAGCGTGGGCTGGGTGTCCACATCGTCGGTACCCGCCACCTGGGGCGTGTTGTCCTTGATGAAGTTGGTGAGCGACGCCCGCAGGTCGTCGACGTTGGCCGAGCAGGCGCGCAGAACTTCCGCGGCGCTCGGGTTGTCCAGCAAAGCGAGCAGCAAATGCTCCACGGTGATGAACTCGTGGCGCTGTTGCCGGGCCTCGACGAAGGCCATGTGCAAGCTGACTTCCAGTTCCTGGGCAATCATGTGATTTCCTTTTTGCCTTGCTGTAAATAAGTTCTCAGATGGGTTGGAGCTTGCCTAAATCAACAGGTTCATTCCACGGGTTCGCTGACACATTGCAAAGGATGCCCTGCCTGCTTGGCCGCCTCCATCACCTGGTTGACCTTGGTGGCCGCCATGTCGCGGGAATAGACCCCACAGACGCCGCGGCCATCGAGGTGGATCTTGAGCATGATCTGGGTGGCGCTTTCGCGGTCCTTGCTGAAGTACTCCTGCAGGACGACGACCACGAACTCCATGGGCGTGTAGTCGTCGTTGAGCATGACCACCTGATACATCTGGGGTGGCGCCGTTTTCTGCGGACGCCGCTCGAGGACGACCGAATCTCCGTCGTCTCGCGCCGGTTTACGCACCGGTGGCGTGGGAGGGGTCGAAGGAATTCTCGTTGCCATGAAAAAGATTCTATAGAGCGTGCAAGCGCCGTGCCGGCTCGGGAAAAGCTGGTGGCGAGAATTCGACAAATCAAGAGGCTTGCGGCTCATACGCCGTCAAAAATCCGTTCAACGGATTTTGACGATATCCCGCTCAGATATTCCGCAGAACAGGCTTTCGGGGAGCCGGCAATTTGCGCCTTTGGCCGTGCTCGGCGGCCGGCAGTTCCGCCGGGAGGGCGTCGATGTCCTCGTCGCTGAGCTCGAGCAGCCGGCGTTCCGGGGCGGGAACGGGCTTGGGCGCTGCCGTGGGCTCGGGCTCGGGAGGCGACACAACCGGGTCGGCGGCGAAGAGGATCGTCGCGGGTTCTTCGGGCCCGGCGCCCTCCTCCACGGCCCGCGGCGCCTTGCGCCTTGCCCGCAGTAACACCCAGGCCGACACCCCGCCGCCGAGCCAGCCGATGGCCACGGCTCCCGCGAGCAGCCATGCCGAGGGGAGCGAACTCACCGCCCGGCCTCCCATTTCTGCAGCAGATCCTGCGGGATCGCCCCGACCACCTCCGAGAACGGCTTTCCGACCAGGTTTTCGGCCTGGCGCAGCAGCACGACGACCGGGGTGCTCGGCTCATGGACCTCGAACCAGGCCCGCACTGCCCGGATCGCGCTGAGCGCTTCGTCGCGGGAGGCAGGCCGTGCAACCGTCACGGCGTCGTCGAGACGCACGGCGGGTACCGGCGAGGCGCGCCGGGCGGGCGGATCCTGCGCAGCCCCACCGAACGGCTCGAGCAACTGCTCGAGCGCGCGCAGTTCGGGCGCATGGCCGCCGAGCTGTGCCCGGCTCCAGCGCGCGATGCCGTCGAGCGACAGTGCGGCGTTCGCCAACCGATTCAACGGTGCCTGGGGGTCCGCGGCCGATGTCCGCCTCAGCTCCGACAGCTGTTGGACCACGGAATCCCGTAGCGAGGCACTGGCGGACACGCGCGATGCCCGCTCGACATCGCGCACGCTCAGACGCGCGGCGGTGCCCGCCTCGATCACGATGTCCCGGACGTCGCCGACCAGTCCCTCCGGATCGGCCAGCGCCGCGACGGCGTTCGCGCGCACCGTTGGGTCCTCTTCGCCCTCGATCACGCGCTGCGGATGCACGGCGTCCGGCCAACGCGCGAGGACCGCGGCCAGCAGCGCGAGCGCCTGCGCCAGCCCCGCGGCGCCCGCGAGCCGGGTGCGCGCCCGGCAGAGCCAGACCAGCACATGGAGGTCGCGGGTGCGCGCCAGCAGCTGCGCGCAATCCCGCTCGATGTCGCCCCAGTTCGGCGCCTCGGGAAGGCCGATGAAATCGCCGTACTGCGCCTCGACGCGCGGCACCATGCGCGAACGCAGCACCGCATAGTCCGGGTCGTACTCGAGGCTCGGGCCGCAGGGCGCCGCGGGGCTCACGGGGAGCAGCCACTGGCGGCCCCAATCCACGGCTGGCTCGGGCACATCGAGACTCGAATTCATCGCGACTCCGGCGTGCCGACGTACTGCTCGGGCTCGAAGACCATGCCCGCCGTATGGCCCTCGGCGTCACCGTTCGCCGCGTCGTCCCCGCCCAGCCAGGTCGACCATCCCAGCCGGCGCAAGGCCTCGAGGCGCGCGGGCGGTCTGCTGTCGCGGCGGATCCGCAGTTCGACGTCCCAGACGAACTCGTGCCCGACGAAGGCACGGACCCACTCGACCAGCAACGGAAGATCGCGTCCCTGCGGCGTGAAACGCAGGTAGCGCTCGAGCGTCAGCGGCCCGAGCACCAGCCGGAATCTGGACTGCCGGTCGGCGACCACCTCGCCGGCCAGGGCGCCGTCGCCCATCACGCTCGATGCGCGGGCACTTCCCAACTGGCTGCACTCCTCGGGTGCGATGCGGATCCAGTGCGGCATGAATTCCCGCAGTTGCACCGGCATGGAGAAGAAGCGCGCCAGCGTGCCCGCCAGGCCGTCGGGATCGCGCGCCTCGCGGACCAGGTGCGAAGCGGCGGCCAGCCGCGCATGCGATGGCAGCACCGAATCGAGAATCTCGTTGGGATCGTGTCCGCTCAGGCGCGCCACATAGCGGCTGAAAGGCTCGTCGCCGCGGCGGTCGAGCCCCGCCGCCGCCTGGCTCTGCGCCCAGGCCCGGTACATGTGCGTGAGATAGCGGTGATGGAACAGGTCCAGGAAGTCCGCGAGCGTGCTGTCGTTCGCGTTCTCCATGCGATCGCGAACGATCTCGGTGAAATGCAGCGGCAAGGGACCGTTGGATCCGAGCATGCCCAGTCCGTAGAGCCGGATCAGCGGTCGCGACGGATCGTTGCCGCCGCGGTGCGGCCCGGTTCGCGGCGCCACAGCTTCCGCCGGGTCAGGCCGAAGCGGCAGCACGATTTCGGCGATTTCGCGCGGCGCGAAGGCCAGGGCCGCCGCCTGCCCCAGCCTGAAGCCTTCCTGCTGCGGCCTCGCCGCCAGCCCGATCGGCGGCCGTTCGGGGCTGGAAGCGGCCAACCGGCGCAGCAGCGCGAAGAAGCCGAACTTCCAGGGCGTGCGGCTGGCTTCGTCGAGCGCCGCCGCGGTCTGCCGTGCCGCCGGACCGTCGTCATGGCACGCATCGTTCATGTCGCCGCTTTCTCGGTGTCGCCCGCGCGTCCGCCGATGCGGACGTGACTGTCGGGCGCGATGTCGTGGTGCTCGCGCCGCGTCAATCCGGGCAGGTCGAAGCCGGCCTGCCGCACGAGTTCGGGAGCGAACGCCGCGAGCACGTCGGCCGGCGGCTCGAACGCCAGCAGATCGGGACCGTCGAGCCGGTCGAAGCCTTCGATCAGTTGGTCGATGCTGCCGCGCGCATGGAGGATGTCGAGCAACGAGGGAAACGCGGCGCCCTGCGCGCTCAACTGTGCGAGCGTCGGTGCGGCCGGCCCCTCGGGCTCCGGAGCCTGCCGCCAATCGGCATGGCCGGCGAGCGCGCGCGGATCGCGCACCGCGCGCTCGAACGCTTCGTGCCATCGATCGAACAGCTCGCAGGCCCCAGCCGCCCGTCCAATGGAAGAGGACCGCCCGTTGCGGCCCGACGATGGCTCGAGAGGCCGCGCCATCGGCGGCCCCTCTTGGAGCAGCGAGGTCACGACATCGGCCTGCGGCCGGCGCCGGGCGCCCGCGATGTCGAGCACGCCGAAAGGATCGTCCGCGCTCATGGCAGCACGCTCCAGGCCGGCTGCAGCCGGTGGCTGGCATCGACGAAACGGCCCTCTGCATCCTGCAGCCAGAACGCGTTGCCGGCGTGTGCGCCCCATGTCCGGTCTGGCCAGTCGGACCAGGGCAGATAACGAACGCCGCGGACACGCGCGGCGGGGTCGGCCACCGGTCCCGCCCCGATCCAGCGATCGATCACCGCCTGCATCCGACGGCGCCGGGCATCGTGGCCCTCGACGCCCGACTGCTCGACCCAAAGCGCCTGAACGGCGAACACCAGCGCCCGGAAGCTCGAGGCTTTGCCCGCTGCCACATGGCGCGCGAGCATCCGGGCCAGCCAGAACTGCCAGTCGCAAGGCTGCGCCGCATGGCTTTCGTAGTGTTTCCTGATCCAGTGCGGCCTCGCCGCCTGGTAGACGATCAAGGGATGACGACGCCCGAGGCTGTCGCAGGAAGGAACGATGACGCCGAGAACGCACTGCCGCGCAGCGAATGGCAGCGTCCCGGGCGACAGCACGAAAGCCACCGGCAGTGCGCGGGCTCCTTCGCCGCGAGGTCCCGGCACGACTGCCCCCTCGCCCGCTGGCATGCCGCATCGCCGGCCTTCCAGCGCCAGCCAGGCGCGCCAGGCCGAGATCTCGCCGAGCCCGGTGTCGAAGCGGACGAAGTCCGCGTGGCCGGGCAACTTGCCCCAGATGGCGGGCGGGGTCACCTGCCACGATGCGATCAGTTCGCCGAGCATCGGATCACCCCCTGCGCCCGGGGCAGCGAAACCCCTTGAGCAGATCGCTGTTGAACGGATTCGGCTGGCTGCCGGCGCCGATATCGAGCAGCGCCCGACGCCCGTCGAACTGGAATTCCACGCCCACGCGGCCCGGGGTCGCCGTGTTCACGATGCGGCCCTTGTCCAGCAGCCGCAACAGCGCCCAGGGTCCGCTGCCGCCGAGGGTCGAGGTCGGGCCCGACACCCGGGGATTCGCGCTCAGCTCCGCCATCGATCCGCCACGCGGTCCGGGCCAGAGGACGGGAAACGCCTGCACCGGCCCATGGACATAGCGCAGGCCCTGCCCGTCGATGTCGATGCTCAGGTCGGTGATGCTGGGTTCGAGCTCGAGCACCTTGAACTCCAGCCGCCAACCGAGCTTGCGGCCGCCCGCCTCGCGAAAGAAGAGATCGCGGATCTGCTGCGCCCGGTCGAAAGTGTCGAGGTCCGGACCGCTGCGCGCCAGCAGCTGAAGCAGTTCTCCCGTGAGGGTGGGACCAGTGGCGGCCGTCGTTACGACCGGCGCCGCCGGGCTCGTGGGCGCCTCCGGCCCCGCGATAACCGCGGTACTGACAAGATCCTTGTAGCGCCAGGGACGCACGCTGGTATCGACGTAGATCGCCAGATGCTTGCCGAAGAATTCGTCGGCCGCGCCTCCCGCGGCGAACATCAGCGTGAAGTCCTCGATGGAGGCATCCTGCGACGTCGACGCCAGCGGATACCGGCCTTCCACGCCGCGCCTGCAGGGCTCGCCGACCTGCTGCGCCATCAGGCCCATGAGGCGGTCGAACTGGAGCTGGGCCTGGCCGCGCAGGATTTCGGTCGCGCCCTGCACCACCTTGCCGCCGCCGCTCGTGGCCAATGCCGTCAGCACCTCCCGGAACGGCGACGGCAGTTTCCCGGCCTCGAGCAGCAGGCGCGCACCGACCTCTGCGCCGCCGGGTGGCAGGCTGCGCGCGCTCAGGGCCGTGTCCGCGACCACGAGCAGCGTGTAGAACTCGTTGACCAGGCCCGTGACGGTTTCGAGCCCCGGCCGGATGGCGCCCGTCGTGCCGGCGGACACCATGCCCGCGTCGGGCTGGCCGGTGACCAGTTCGCGCAACGCGGCGAAACGGTTGTCGACGAGCTGCCGCTCCATCCGCTCCTCGGCACGGATGCCGAGACGGCGTCCCACCGCCTGGGTCTGCCGGCTCAACTGCTCGGCCGCCTTGTCGAGCAGGCCCTTGGCCTCCTCCGGCTGAACCACCAGCGGACGCGACAAGGTGGTTTCGCGTGCGGCGGCTCGCGCCAACCGGCTCAGCGGCGAATCGGGCGCCGCGAGCTGTCGCAGCACGCTCAGGTCGAAACCCAGGTTCGTCGCCGCCGCATCGCTGCCGCCGACCGGACGGATCGAGCCCAGAAAGTGCTCCCAGTGCTGCGCGTACTCCTCGAGATAGAGGCGCCGGATGTCGTCCAGCCGCGGATCGCCGTCGGCCTCGCGCACCGGGCCCGGGGCCGACGAAGCAGCGCCGCGTCCCATGACCCAGCCGTCGTCGTCGAAGGCACGCGCCACGAAAACCGGCAGGCGTTTGCCGAAGACCTCGTGGTAGCCGTCGTAGGTGAAGAGACCCGGCACGCCTTTCTCGAGCGGCAATCCGCCGTCGCGCGCGAACACGGTGCCGGCCTGCGGACCGACCGCGCGAACCAGCGTGAACGCCTGGGGCGCCTCGGCTTCCATCGTCGCCTTCGCGCGCTCGTAGACCCGCTGGGTGGCGGCCTGGGTGCCGAGAAAATCCTGCGCCGCGCGCACCAGCGCTTCGTCGGGCAGCGCATCGAGTTCGAGCGCCCGCTCGCCCGAGAAGAGCGCGGCCGCATGCTCGGCCACCGACGCCCGCCCGTGGAACACGGCGGCGCTGCCGGGGGTCGCCCCGTCCTTCAGGACCCAGTTGCGCACATCGGCGGCACCGCCCTGCATGTAGCGCTCCCGGTCGAACAGCAGCTTGTAGGCCCGCAGCGCGTCGTAGGCCGCCTTGGCATCGCCCTCCTTCACGCGCTGCGACAACGCGGTTTCCATGCGCCGCACGATGATGGGCAGCAGCATGCGGTTCTGCAGTCGGGCATAGGTCTCGTCGGTCGCCGCCAGCACGTCGGGGGCAGCGTAGAGGCCGTAGAGATAGGCGCTGCCCGGGTCGTCCAGATCCAGCCCGGGCTGTCGCGGCAGTTCGCGCGCCGCGTTCAGCGCATCCGGAACGTCGATGGCCCTGAACCGCTCGAACAGCGAGCCCACCTGCAGCGCCAGCGCCTGCGTTCGCTGGCCCGCCGCCTCGAGGTAGCGTCGGTTGTTCGCGAAACTCGAGGCCAAGGCGCCAGCCAGCCAGACGAAGAGCACGACGACCAGCGCATGGCCCAGGGTCCGCAGCAGCCGATAACGGAATTCCCACCGCAGATTCGGGCGCACGAGATGCGCTTCGGGAACGATCACGCGCGCCAGCACATCGTGGATGAAGAAGCCTTGCCGGCCGTGCGTCGCGACGGTGTTCTCCTGTTCCTCCGGAAGATCGGATGCGGGCATGCCCTGCTCCCGCTCTTGCGCTTGTGCGAGGCGCCGCCGCATCCGCTGCAGGAGCGTGCGGCCATCCGCCGGCAACTCGCAGCCCGACTGGGCGCCGCTCGTGAAATAGACACCGCGAAGCGCCTCCCGGCTTTGCGTATCGTCGAAGCGGGACGAGAGAAAGACCTGCTCGAGCAGCGGCGCCAGCCGCGATGAAAGCCCCGCCAGCTCCTGCGGCAACGCAAAGAGGCGCCGCCGTCGCTCCACATCGAACTCCTCGTTCAACCGGGCGCGAAGCCCGGCCTCGATCCGCTCCTGGAGCGTGGCGAGCTCGGTGCGAACCCGCTGGTGCAAGGCCTCGCCGTCCAACATCGGGCTGCCGCGGGAACCGATGCGCCCCGTCTTTTCGAGCGGCAAGGTGAAGCCCCAGGGCTGGGTCCGGCTGTCGCTCGTGAGCGAATGAAAGTACTCGCCGAAGCCGCGCAGCCGATCCATCTGGGTCACGATCACGTACACCGGGAAACGGATGCCCAGTTCCCGGCGAAGCTCCGCGAGGCGATCGCGCACCAGCGCCGCATGCGCGGACCGTTCGGCGTCACCCGCGCTCAGCAATTCCGTCACGCTCAGGACGACGACGACGCCATTGATCGGTGCGCGCACGCGATGCTGGCGCAGCAGGGCCAGGAAGCCCAGCCACTCGGCGGCATCGCGGGTGGCATGGCGCTGCTGGGTGGTGTAGCGGCCCGCGGTATCGATGAACACGGCCTCGTTCGCGATCCACCAGTCGCAATGCGGCGTTTCGGCCGGTGCATCGGACGGCGTCGTTCGGGCGCCGCGCCCCATCTGGCGTGCCAGCGGGAACTGGAGTCCCGCGCCGAGCAATACGGACGTCTTGCCGGCGCCCGGACTGCCGACGACCAGGTACCAGGGCAGTTCGTACAGGTGGCGCTTGCGATCCAGCATTCGGCGCAACCCGCCGAGTCCGCGCATTTTTCGCAGCGCCGCCACTGCAGCCTGAACTGCCGCGGCCACGCGCCTGAGTTCTTCCTTGGCGACCTCGTTGCCATGGGTCTGTGTCTTGCGAAACAGAAGCTTCGCGAGCAGGTCGTCGTCGTTGCGCAAGGCCTGCCAGAGGCGGAAGCAGCCGTAGAGGGCGTACAGCAGCAGCACCGCGACGATCAGCGCAACGCGCGCCCAGACCGGCGAGAGCGGTTGGGCCTCCCCGATCGCCAAGGTCGGCCCCGCCTGCCATACGAGCAGGCACAGCGCCGCGACGCCGACGAGGCTGTAGGGCCCCGAGGCCAGCCAGAGGATGCCGAGCAGCAGCGACAGCACGATCAGCGCCAGCCGAACCTCTCGCGCAGCAAGGGGGCGCACACCGTTGACGGCGAGCAGATCGCCCGCGAACCAGATGGCGCAGCCCGCTAGCACGACCGCCAGCAGCGCCAGGATGGGCCGCGACACCAGGAATGCGCCCACGTGCTTGAGGTATGGCATGGAGCTGCGACCTTTCTGCTGTCTGTTGAACGAGGAAGCGGCGGCAGGCTTTCGCCCCGCAGGGACGCGGCGGCCCGGGCGCGCGGATCGATGCCCGCGTCTTGGGACACCACGATGTCCACGCGCCGGTTGCGAGCGCGCCCCTGTACGGTGGCGTTGTCGTCCAGCGGCGAGGTCTCGCCCTGCCCGGTGCTCTGGATGCGCGAGGCCTCGACACCCTTGTCGAGCAGCACGGCGGCGACGGCCGCGGCGCGTTTTTCGCTCAGCACCTGGTTGTCGGGAAACTCGCGCGTGCGTATCGGCCGGTTGTCGGTGTGCCCGATGACCTGCACCGTGCCGGCCACCTGCTTGATCTCGTCGGCCACCTTGCCCAGCGCCACAAGCGTCCGCGCGTTGAGACTCGCGCGGCCCGGCACGAACATCTGGTCGCCACGGAAGCTGACGGCGCTGCGCTGCGCATCCTCCTCGACGCTCACGCTGCCGCGCGCGATCTCGGCTGACAGCAGTTCCTTCAGACGCAACGCCCTCGCCGGCGGAACCATCGCCGCGGTCGGCGGCCGCATCCGGCCGATCGCGGCAATGCGCTGCGTCAACGCCGAGCTCATGGCCGAGAGCTGGTACCTGTACCAGCCGAAAAGCCCCGAAAGAACCAACACGGCCACGAGGCCCGTGATCCACACCGGCAGGCTGCGCGCCAGCCGCAATCGCCCCGCTGGCGCGCCCTTCCAGTGCGGCGACAGCGCATGGGGCACCTCGACGCGAACCGTCGCGAGCAGCTCGAACAGGCGATGGCGCACGGCTTCGAGCTGCCGCCTGCCGTGCGCGGCCGTGCTGAAGCGGCCCTCGAAACCCAGGCCGAGGACCTGGTACATCAGCTCGAGCAGATCGGCGTGTTGCTCGGGGTCGGTGGCCAGCCGGCCGATCAGCAGGAAGAACTTGTCGCCGCCCTTGGTGTCGCCATGGAACCTGGCTGCGAGCTGCAGGCCGGCCCAGACGCCCGCCTCGCCGGCCTGCCCGCCGCCCCACGCGGTGCTGTTCGCGGCTTCGTCGATCGCAGTGCACAAGGCGTAGCTCGCGGCCAGCGAATGCTCGTGGCGGATCCTCGCGGCGGCGCAGATCGACTGGAACGCCGCGACCTCGCGCTCGAGCAATCCATGCCATAGCTGGACGCCCTCCGCGCCCAGGGTCGGCGGCAGGTCCGCCAGCGCGCGCAGCAAGGGACCGGCCGCTTCGAGCAAGGGATTCCGGGCCGCCGCGATGACGGCCACGCGCGCCCGCACCGAACCGCCCTCGGCAGGCGATGCAGTCGCGCGATCAGCGCCGTCCGCGAACAGCGGATCGGCCCCACCGTCGTGGAAGTCATCGGCACCGAATGCCGGATCGCTCTTTTCTTCGAAGTCGTGCATGGTGGCGTTGGCAAGCGAAAAAAAGGTTCGAACGACGTGGCGTCAGGCCTCGCACTCGGATCCGTCGTCGACGATCCGCTCGAAGCGGCTGTTGCGGATATGGCAGCTCCGCATGCGGGCATCGGTCATGCGCCAGACGCCCGTGCCCTGCGTGTTCTCGATCACGACGGCGGCGGCCAACGGCACGCCGCGGCTTCGCTGCCGGCCGATCACGAAACTCGTGTGGTCGAAGCGGCAGCCTTCGATCACGAGCCGCGTTCCGGCCACGAGAACGGCGCCGCTGCCCGTGCAGTTGGCAAAAGTCGTTTCGCCCGTGCTGCCGATGCCTTCGCGTGCATGCGGCGCCGCGTCGCCACCCGAGAAGATGCACTGCTCGAAGACCACGCCGGTGCTTCCGTCCCGGCCGCCGAAGACCGCGTGTCCGAAGCTCCGGCAACGCACGAAGCGCACGTCGCTCATCACGCCGAAGTCATGGCCTGGCGCGACGAATCGGCAGTCGACGAAGCGGCAACCGGACATGGCATCGAGCCGCAGATGGCCCTCGCCCGCGAAGTCGCAATCGACGAAGCGCAGGTCGTGCCAGGCCACGCCTACGAAGAATCCCGCGGCCAGGTCGGCGCCGGTGATGGTCATGGGCGCGCGGCCACCGTCGAGCAGCCGGGCGTGCTCTTTGGGGAGTTGGGCAATCGGCGTGCTCATGCCATCCCCCCTGGCCACCGCGCGGCACGGGCTTCGCCATGCAGGACTCGCTTCATTTCTCGCGCACTCCCCAGAGTTCCATGCGCAGCCCCGGAAACTCCGCCGCCACATGCAGCGCCAGGCCGCCATGGCGGACCATGTGCTCCCAGAGGGCGCCCTGCGACTCGAGCTGGACATAGACGAAGCCGGCGTTGAAAGGAATCTGCCGCGGCGGCACCGGGAGAACCTGGAGCGGAATGCCCGGCAGATGCGAACGGATGAGTTCGGGCAAGCGGTCGCTGGGCCCGGCCTTGCAGCAGGCGACGAACTGGCTCGCGAGCTGATCCGGCGGCAGGTGCGCCGCCACGGCAAAGACTAGGCTCTGGAAACCCCGAAGCTCCGCGGGCTCGACGCTCGCGACGTGCACGCCGTTGGCCCGCTGCGCCAGCGCGATGGGCTGGGCACTGCGCACCAGCACGTCGTTGAGCAGCGACTGCACGTCAGCCACCAGCCCCTTGAACGACAGATAGGGGTCGACATGCCGGTAGCCGCCATGGGGCGCGGGGCGGCGAGTGCCGGCACGCACGAAGGTGGCCAGCTCAGCGCCCAGCGCGCGCAAGGTCACGAACAGCTGCTGCGGCGAGGTGTCCCTGACCTGCAGCCAGTGCTCGAGCAGGGGCTCGTAGCGGTTGAGGATCTGCAGCAGCAGGAAGTCCGACACCTCCGCGGTCTCCCTGGACTTGCCGTCGCTGCCGCTCAACCGCGCGGCGAGCGCATCCGCACGCAGGCGGCACAGCCCGTGCAGGTGCGTGATCCAGTCGCTCAACAAGGCACTGGCGCCATAGCCCGAGACGGGCGGGATCAGCCGGCTGTCGAGCGCGATGCTGCCGTCGGATCGCAGCACGGTGACCTTGGCGAGCGGCAGGCCGATCCAGGCGTCCGTCAGTTCGCGCTCGGGCAGCAGCCGCAGACGCAAGCGCGAGAGCTGCACCAGCTTCGGTCCCTGGCCGATCGAGTTGGCGTCGCGCAGCTCGGTGTCGAACACGCCGAAGCGCGCGAGCGAACCCGCCGACGTCGAGGCATCGTCGAAAGTGGTCTCCTCGCCGTTCGGTGTACGGATGGGCACCGCGAGGTGAATGACCTGGTCGATGTGCTCCGGCCCCACCGTGAGCGGTGCCGGTGGCAGGGCCTGGGCCGGCGCGTCGAAGGGCGTACCGTCCTGGAAGATGCCCGCCGCGTCGGCCAGCACCAGCTTGCCGAGCGACAGCGACTCGGCATCGATCGCATACCGATGAAAACCCCAGTAGAAGGGATCGAGCGCGGCCGTGCGCTTGTGGGCCAGATGCTCGAGGTAACGCTCCTGCTGCTGGAACAGCTGCGGGCGCAGGAACAGCCCTTCGCTCCAGACGACCTTGTTGTACCAGCTCATGGTTCGGTGCTCGCTTGCATGGCCGGCGCTCAATCGGCGGGAACGAGCCGGATGCCCCTGGCCTGCAGCCGGACCTCCAGCTTGAGCTTGCGGGCCGGCAGCACGGCGCGGTACCAGGCGATCTCGGGCGCGGCCTCGACCTGCCGTACGGCGCGCCAGTCGGAGGCCCCCAGCTCGCGGTAGCCCGCCAGCACGCCGATCGCAGCCAGGTCGGGATGGGACTTGCGGCGGATCGAGCGCGTTTCGCCGGGCCGCAGGATGAACTCCTCGCGCACGAGCATGTCGATGCCGATCAAGGCCTTGTCGTTGCCGTGCAGCGTGAAGTAGTCCGCCGTCTCGAACGCGGCACTGGACTTCAGTTCGTAGACGCGAACCAGGATCGGCGCCGGCCGGCCCTTGTCGTCGGGGTTGACCTCGGCTTCGGCGATGACCGCGAGCTCCAGCCGGGTCTGCTCCCTCGGATGGGAGAACTGGGCCATCGCCGGCATCGCCATCAGCGGCATGACGACGAGCATGCAAAGTCGGAGCAGGCGCATGGGAGTGACAGGATGCAGAGCAGCCGGACGACGCAGATCGGGACCTGGCGTTCAGGACTCCTTGTTGCCCTTGATGTCGTAGCCCGCGGTCACGGCACCGGCGCTGCCGCCCTGCGCGTTCTGCACGGCGTACTCCTGCTTGATCTTCGAGAACGAGAGCCGCACGCGTTCCTTGATGCGCAGCGCGTCGGAGTTCGCGCCGAAGGGATGGACGGCCGTGACGATCACGTCGGTGAAGGTGTACTTGAGGTACTCGAGCGGGCTTCCGCCGGCCTTGCGCACCGTCAGCTTCGCTTCCTGGACATGCTTGCCGGTCAGGCAGTACTTCATGAGGTTGGGGCTGGCGCGATCGATGTAGTGGTCGAACTCGAGGTCTTCCACCGTGGCCTTGCCGGCGCCGCCGCCCGAGCCGGCATGCATGAACGACTCCTGGAACGCCTTCCAGTTGAAGGCGAGCACCTCGATCTCGTTCTTGTGCTCGGCATCCAGCGACTCGCCCTCGATGCCGTCGATCTTCAGAAAGATGTCTTGAGACATGCGAACTCCCTGTTCTCTCGTTGTTGATTCCGAGCCGCCGCATGGACCGCGGGGCCTGGTTCGAAGAAGCGGACGGCCCGCTCAGGCCTCTTCCCTGAGGGACGGCAGCCGGGCCACGAGCCGCAGCGAGACCGTCAGACCCTCGAGCTGGAAGTGCGGGCGCAGGAAGAACTTGGCGCCGTAGTAGCCGGGGTTGCCCTCGATGTCCTCGACCACGACCTCGGCGGCCGCGAGCGGCCTTCGCGCCTTGGTCTCCTGCGAAGAGTTCGCGGGGTCGGCATCGACGTAGTTCATGATCCAGCCGTTGAGCCAACGCTGCATGTCGTCGCGCTCCTTGAAGCTGCCGATCTTGTCGCGGACGATGCACTTGAGGTAGTGCGCGAACCGCGTGCTGGCGAAGAGGTACGGCAGACGCGCCGCCAGGTGGGCGTTGGCGGTGGCATCGGGGTCCATGTATTCCTGCGGCCGCTGCATCGATTGCGCGCCGATGAAGGCCGCGCTGTCGGAGTTCTTCCGATGCACGAGCGGGATCAGGCCCGCCTTGGCGAGCTCGGCCTCGCGCCGGTCGGAGATCGCGATCTCGGTGGGGCACTTCATGTCGAAGCCGCCGTCGTCGGTCGGAAAGGTGTGGCACGGCAGGTTTTCCACCGCGCCGCCCGACTCGACGCCTCGGATCATCGTGCACCAACCATGGTGCTTGAAGCTGCGATTGATGTTGACCGCCATCGCATACGAGGCGTTGCTCCAGACGTAGTTGCGATGGTCGGCGCCCTCGGTCTCCTCCTCGAAATCGAAGGCGTCGACGGGATTGGTCTTCGCGCCATAGGGAAGCCGGGCCAGGAAGCGCGGCATGGCGAGGCCGATGTAGCGCGAGTCCTCGATGCCGCGCAGCGAATTCCAGGGTGCGTGCTCGAGGTTCGAGGTGATCCGCGCGAGATCCCTGGGATTCGCGAGCTCCTGCCAGGACTCCATGCCGAGCAGCGAGGGCGCGGATCCGGCGATGAACGGCGCATGCGAGGCAGCCGCCACCTTGGCGATCGCGGCGAGCAGTTCGACATCGGCGGGCGTGTGGTCGAAGTAGTAGTCGGCCACCAGACAACCGTAGGGCTCGCCGCCGAGCTGGCCGTACTCCTCCTCGTAGATGCGCTTGAAGACGGGGCTCTGGTCCCATGCCGTGCCCCGGTGGCGGCGCAGCGTGCGGCGGATCTCGTCCTTCGAGACGTCCATGAAGCGGATCTTGAGTTTCTCGTCGGTCTCGGTGTTGCTGACGAGGTGGCTCATGCCCCGCCAGGCCGACTCGACCTGCTGGAATTCCTCCTTGTGCAGCACGAGATTGATCTGCGCCGAGAGCTTGCGGTCGATCTCGGCAATGATGGCCTGGATGCTAGTGTAGGCATCGTCGGTCATGGTTGCGGCATGGACCAGGGCCTGTTGGGCCAGGGTGCGCACCGCGGCCTCGACGGCGCCGCGGGCTTCGTCGGTCTTGGGGCGGAACTCCCGGTCGAGCAGGAAAGAGAAGTCCGAGACTTCGCCGTAGCCGCGAGGTGCGGGCTCGGCGAGAACGATGGCGTCGCTGGATGACATGGCGTTTCCTTGAGAAGGATCGGCCGTCAGGCGGCCGCCGCGATGTCGGCATCGCATCCGAGTTCGGGCGCGGGCCTGGCGGCGGAAGCCAGCGACTTCATCAGCGCGGGGTCTTGCAGCAGCCGGTTCATCAGTTCCTCGGCACCGGCCTTGCCGTCCATGTAGGTCTGCAGGTTGGCGAGTTGACTGCGGGCCTCGAGCAGGCGCGCGAGCGGCTCGACTTTCCGTGCGATGGCCGCCGGCGAGAAGTCCTCCATGCTCTCGAAGCTGATGTCGACCAGGAGCTGCCCTTCGCCCGTCAACGTGTTGGGAACGGCGAACGCGACGCGCGGGCCGACCGCCTTCATGCGCTCGTCGAAGTTGTCGACGTCGATGTCGAGGAACTTGCGCTCCGCGACCGGCGGCAACGGCTCGGCCGGCTTGCCCGACAGATCGGCGAGCACGCCCATGACGAAAGGCAATTCGATCTTCTTCTCGGACCCGTAGACCTCGACGTCGTACTCGATCTGCACGCGCGGCGCCCGATTGCGGGCAATGAACTTCTGGCTGCTGTTGTCGATCATGAAACCCCTCCTGAAAAAGTCGGTGAATGACGGGCCCGCACGAACAGGCCCTTGAGCGAAAGCGAAAACCCGGATGCCGCGGAGGACCCCTCAGGCGTACTCGACGTGGCAGGCGATGCGCTTCTCGGCGGCGCCCTGCGTCCCGGTTGCAGGCCCTTGCGCGTCGTGGCTTCGAAGGCCCACGTGCATGCGGGCGATCTCGCGCTTGCCGTGCAACGCATCGAGCCAGTGCCCCGACAGGACCGGCAACAGCTGCTGCTCCATGAATGCGGCAAGCTGCCGGGCTCCCGTGTCGTGCATCCGGCATCGACCGATGACGTGGGCGATGAGGTCGTCCGCGTAGCTCAGATCGATCCCGTGCTGCTCTCCCATCCGGTCCGCGATGCGCTGCAGCTGCAGCGCGGCGATGCCGGCCATGACCGGCGTCGACAGCGGCAGATACGGCACCACCGTCACGCGACCGAGGAAGGCCGCGGAGAACACACGCCGCAGCGGTGCGGCCAGACCCGCGCACAAGGCATCGATCGACGGCATCGAAGCGGGATCGCCGCAGGCGTTCTCGATGAAGGCCGCGCCGGCATTGCTGGTGAGCAGGATCGTGGTGTGGCGAAAGTCGATGCGCTGACCCTCGCCGTCTTCCATCCATCCCTTGTCGAACACCTGGTAGAAGACCTCGTGCACGTCGGGATGGGCCTTCTCGATCTCGTCCAGCAGCACGACGCCATGCGGCCGGCGGCGAACGGCCTCCGTGAGCACGCCGCCCTCGCCGTAGCCGACGTAGCCCGGCGGCGCGCCGCGCAGCGTCGCCACGCTGTGCGGTTCCTGGAACTCGCTCATGTTGAGGGTGAGGAGGTTCTGCTCGCCGCCATACATCGCCTCGGCCAATGCCAGCGCGGTTTCGGTCTTGCCCACGCCCGAAGGGCCGGCCAGCAGGAACACGCCGACGGGCTTGCACGGATCCGTGAGCCGCGCGCGCGCGGTCTGGATGCGCTGCGCGACGATGTCGAGCGCACCCGACTGGCCGAGCACGCGCCGCTCGAGCGCGCATCGGAGCTGAAGCACGGCCGCGGCCTCGTCGGTGAGCAGTCGGCCGGCGGGAATGCCGGTCCACTCGGCGACGATCTTCGCGACCACCGCTTCGTCGACCTGGAGAAAGACCTGCGGCGCCCCTTGCTGAAGTCCGTGGAGTTCCTCCTCGAGCGCCGAGACATCGAGATGCGGAGGATGGTCCGGCTCACCCTCCCCCTCCTTTCTTTCTTCTACCCTCAGCGCCTGGATCCGCCGGACCAGCGCCTTCTCCCCCTGCCACTTGTTCTTCTGCGTCCGAAGCTCGTCGCGGATCTTCTCGAGCGACTCGCGCGCCGCGATCATTCGCGCGAGCCGGGTCTCGCAGCCCTGGGCGATCCGGGTCTCGTCGCGCAGCAGTTCGACCTCCACCGCGAGCGACGCGATGCGCTGCCGCAAGCCCATCACCGCGGGTGGCGGCACGTGCAGCGACATGGCGACGCGCGCGCAGGCGGTGTCGAGCAGGCTGATGGCCTTGTCGGGCAACTGACGCGACGGCAGGTAGCGCTGCGACAGCACGACGGCGGCACGCACCGCCTCGTCGAGCACGGTCACGCCATGGTGCGCGGCGAAGGTGGCCGCGAGTCCGCGCACCATGTCGATGGCGGCGGCCGCCTGCGGCTCCATGACCTGCTGCACCTGGAAGCGGCGCGCGAGCGCCGGATCCTTCTCGATGTAGCGCTTGTATTCGCGCCAGGTGGTCGCGCCGATGACGCGCAACGCACCGCGCGCGAGCACGGGCTTCAGCAGATTTGCGGCATCTCCCGTTCCGGCCTGGCCGCCCGCGCCGACCAGCACATGCACCTCGTCGACGAACAGGATCACCGGCTGCGTCGACTGCACCGCCTCCTGCAGCAGCGACTCGAGCCTGGCCTCGAACTCGCCGCGCATGCCGGCCCCCGACAGCAATGCGCCGAGATCGAGGCTCAGCAGCCGTGCGTTGCGCAGCTTGGGCGGAACCTCGGCCCTGGCGATCGCCAGGGCGAGCCCCTCGACGACCGCGGTCTTGCCCACGCCGGCCTCGCCGGTGAGCAAGGGGTTGTTCTGGCGCCGACGCAGCAGGATGTCGACCATGGCGCCGATCTCCTGGCCGCGACCGACGACGGGATCGATCCGGCCGGCGCGGGCGCTTTCGGTGAGGTCGGTGCAGTAGGTGGCCAGTGCCGAGGCGGCCGTGGTGGCGGACACCGCCATGGGGATGGCTTCGCCACGCGTCGTTGGCGTCGCGCGCGAGCCGTGGTGCGGTCCTTCCGTTGCCTCGGGCGAGCCCTTCACGAGCGCGAGCAGTTCATCGGGCTGCCGGTCGACCGCCAGCGCACGGAACGCGGGCGAGATCTCGAACAGCACACGCCGCAGGTCCGGTGTCTGCAGCAGCGCGCGCATCAATTGCGCACCGCGGATGCAGGAAGTGCCGAACTCGAGGCTGGACAGGAGCCAGGCCCGTTCGACCGCGGCTTCGATGTGATGCGAGAAATCGCTCAACGACGAAGCACCGGCGGGCAGGCTCGACAAGGCGTCGCCGAAGTCCTTGTCGAGAACCTGCGGGTCGATGCGATGGTGATGGCAGAGGCGATGCAGATCGCTGTCGCCAGCCTGCCGAAGCTGGTGCAGCCAGTGCACGAGTTCCACGTGCGAATGGCCTCGCACCCTCGCGAAAGCCGTCGCCGATTCGAGCGCGCGAAACAGCGTGAGGTCGAGCTTGCCGAACAGCGCGCGGCGGGACAACGTCATGGCCGGCCCTCCCCGCGCTCGAATCGCATGCATGCCGGCACGAGACGATGCGCGGCTTGCGCGTGCGACGGCATCGATCGCTGCGTTTTGCTCTCCCTCATTTCACGCTCCCCTGGTCCTCGATGAGCGCGATTCTGTCGAGGGGGGCGCGTGTTTTTTCGTCCCCAGTTTCTAGCAATAGTTAAATGCGCACAGGCATAACTTCAACCGTGATCTTTGCCCCCAATGAGTCTTTCCGGACCGTCAAAAACGAGAAGCGCGCACCCAAAGAAAAAGCCCCCGGGGTTCGCGAGAACCCCGGGGGCTTGTGACTGTCGCTTCGGCGTTCGAGGACGCCGAGCGCGGGATCACATGTTGTCGATCATCACCTGGCCGAAGCCCGAGCAGCTCACCTGCGTGGCACCGTCCATCAGGCGGGCGAAGTCATAGGTGACCTTCTTGCTGGCGATCGACTTCTCCATCGCGCTGATGATCAGGTCGGCGGCTTCCTTCCAGCCCATGTGGCGCAGCATCATTTCGGCCGAGAGGATTTCGGAACCGGGGTTCACGTAGTCCTTGCCGGCGTACTTGGGCGCGGTGCCGTGGGTGGCTTCGAACATGGCGACGGTGTCGCTCAGGTTCGCGCCCGGGGCGATGCCGATACCACCGACCTGCGCGGCCAGCGCGTCGGACACGTAGTCGCCGTTGAGGTTGAGCGTGGCGATGACGCTGTATTCGGCGGGACGCAGCAGGATCTGCTGCAGAAACGCGTCGGCAATGCTGTCCTTGACGGTGATGTCCTTGCCGGTCCGCGGGTTCTTGAACTTCATCCACGGGCCGCCGTCGATGAGTTCGGCGCCGAACTCCTTCTGGGCCAGGGCGTAGCCCCAGTCACGGAAGCTGCCTTCGGTGAACTTCATGATGTTGCCCTTGTGCACCAGCGTGACGCTCGACTTGTCGTTGTCGATCGCGTACTGAAGCGCCTTGCGGACCAGGCGCTCGGTGCCTTCCCGCGACACCGGCTTGACGCCGAGGCCCGAGGTGTCGGGGAAACGGATCTTCTTGACGCCCATTTCCTCTTGCAGGAACTTGATGAGCTTCTTGGCCTTGTCGCTCTCGGCTTCGAACTCGATGCCGGCGTAGATGTCCTCCGAGTTCTCGCGGAAGATGACCATGTTGGTCTTGTGCGGCTCGCGCACCGGGCTGGGCACGCCTTCGAAGTACTGGATGGGACGCAGGCAGACGTAGAGGTCGAGTTCCTGGCGCAGCGCGACGTTCAGCGAACGGATGCCGCCGCCGACGGGCGTGGTCAGCGGCCCCTTGATCGAGACGACGTAGTCGCGCACGGCGTGCAGCGTTTCCTCGGGGAGCCAGACGTCGGGACCGTAGACCTTGGTCGACTTCTCGCCGGCATAGACCTCCATCCAGTGGATCTTCTTCTTGCCGCCGTAGGCCTTGGCCACCGCCGCATCCACCACCTTCAGCATCACCGGCGTGATGTCCAGACCGGTGCCGTCGCCTTCGATGAAGGGGATGATCGGCTGGTCGGGCACATTGAGCGAGTTGTCGGCGTTGACCGTGATCTTCTGGCCTTCGGTCGGGACTTTGATGTGCTGGTAGCTGGACATGAGGGGGAGAAGACTCCGGAGTGGAAGTAATTCGAGACGACTGTCTGCGAATTCAGACAGCGAGGGGGATTCGCTGTACAGCGCGCGAACAAATCGCTGTACATTTTAGACGCAACCCATCAGTGGGCGTTTGTCAACCTGCGGGCCGCCGGCCTCGTTAGTGCCTGACCTTCTGCTCGCCGGGAGGCGTTTCCAACCAATTCTCGATAGAGGAATCCATCAATGAGCAAACTTCTCGCAGTCATGATCGCTGGCCTGTTCGCAGCCGGCGCCTATGCCCAAAACCCGGCTGGCACCACCCCCGAGCAAGGGAACGCCAGCAACAGCAAGGCGCAACAACGCGCTGAAGCCCGCAAGGACGCACGTCCCGCTGGCAAGGTGGCCGCTCCCGCTGGCGACATCGCCAAGACGCCCGAAGGCGGCGCCATCGGCACCGACAAGGCTGCTACCTCCGGCGAGAAGCGCGCTGAAAGCCGCGACCAACGTCGTCGCAACAAGGACGGCAGCGTGAAGCGCAAGTCGACCCAAGGCGGCACGCCCCAGTAAGGATCCGTCCTCTTGAAAGAAAGCGCTCCATCGGAGCGCTTTTTTTTCGCCCTCATTCTTTGCTCATTCTTCCAGGGCCCGCACTGTCAACCGCAACGAATGCTTTCCGTTGAACACGCACCTCCACAGGGAGGTGGTCCATATCTAACAATCTCAAAGGATTTGTCATGAAGAAGCTGTTCGCTGCCCTGGTCGCCGGTCTCGTCGCATTCGGTGCCTTTGCTCAACAACCCGAACCCGCAGCAGCAGCTCCCGCCGCTGCCGCCACCAAGGCCAAGGCACCGGCCAAAAAGCACGCCGCCGCCAAGAAGCACAAGGCACGCAAGGTCGCCAAGGCCCACGTCGCCACCAAGAAGGCGTAAGCTAGCCGCCTTCACAGGCCATGCCCGCCAGGCCCGCGTCAGCGGGCTTTTTTCATGGGGCCGGGCACGGCCTCTTTGTATGGAAGAGTCTGAAAGAACCCCGATGCTCCAGCGTTTTGCCGCCCTGTTGGCCTTCTCCGTCGCCGTTTCCGCCACCCTGCTCGCCCCGGCCCACGCCCAGCAGGAACCTCAAACCAACCTCCCGCGCACCAAGCTGTCGATCGGCCTGTACACCATCGATGCGCAGATCGCCCAGGCGCCGGTCGAGCGCCAGGTCGGCCTGATGTTCCGCAAGGAGATGCCGCAGGCCGAAGGCATGATCTTCGTGTTCGAGCAGCCGGCCACCCAATGCTTCTGGATGCGCAACACGCTGCTGCCGCTGACGGCTGCCTTCGTGGCCGAGGACGGCCGCATCGTCAACCTGGCCGACATGAAGCCCCAGACCGACGAGTCGCATTGCTCCGAGGAGCCGGTGAAGTACGTGCTCGAGATGAACCAGGGCTGGTTCAAGAAGAAGAACATCAAGAAGGGCGCGAAGATCACCGGCGAGTTGTTCGCCGCGGGCAAGCGCTGAGTCCCGCCGCATCCGCACGCCGCCAACCGGTACCGGTTGGCCTAGCAAAAAGCCCCGCGTGCGGGGCTTTTTGCATGAAGGCACCGTGATGGTGCCTTGCGTCGATCTCAGCCGAAGTTCTTTTCGGCGAAGCCCCAGTTGACCAGCTTGGCCAGGAAGGTCTCGACGAACTTGGGACGCAGGTTGCGGTAGTCGATGTAGTAGGCGTGTTCCCAGACGTCGACCGTCAAGAGC
>Ga0102589_1000319_pt1 | contig 114326 bp, 98 predicted proteins | sample AraplaMF_Col_mLB_FD_76858 | JGI IMG/M metagenome (GOLD analysis project Ga0102589, IMG submission 76858) | Arabidopsis root microbial communities from the University of North Carolina, USA - plate scrape MF_Col_mLB | ecosystem: Host-associated > Plants > Roots > Endosphere | place: USA...
CTCCGTGCCGGAAATCGCCGGGTGTGGCCCTACTCACACCGTGCGGCTCTGGCAGCAATGCTAACCCGCGTTTGATCCCTCACGGCGGGCCAGCCACTGCCTCACGGAAAGTCATAGTGTCTTAACAGCAAGAGACGAACCGCGGCCGAGACGCTTCTCTGCGCTCAGCCCAACAGAAGCGGCAGAACTACAGAGTCATGGCCTGGCGACGAGGCGTTGGCGAATCTGCCAGGCCAGCACGTCTACCGACCGAGTCGTTGGGGAAAACGAAAGCGACCTGGTGCGACCCACTCCCCAAGACGCATCCATCCGTCAGGGAGTATGCAGACGTGCAGGTCTTGATTAATGACGACCACACCAGCGAGCCCTGAATGGGTAGTAACCCCGTGGCAAGCAATGCCGAGGCGCTCCAGATGACGTCGCACGGCACTTGCTCGCATGGCGGCTTACCCCGGTTATCTGGCCATTTTGGGGTCGACTCTAGGAACTCGTCAGTTCGCGTGCGCACCGAATGGACGAAGTGCCGGGGCACCAGGCGTCATTAGTTCCTATTAGCTCATTATTCTGCAGATGGCCGGTACCCATGGCTTGCATTTCAAAATACGCCAATCTCATTGCATCCAATTCAATTGCACCGCTCGGTAGTCCATCCCCTCTTTCATAGTTTCACGATCACGAAACTATCAGCACCCACCAGCATCCCAGTATTGAAGAGCGTTCGCCAGCTCAGGACTCTCGACAACGAGCACGCGGCCGCGTGTCAGCCTCTACAGCCAAACTGTGCTCCTTCTGCAGACGATCGTGCATCGTCTCGCAGCGAATCAGCATCATTGTCGCGGGTTCCTCATCCGCATCGGCGACGTCCGCCTCCGCGGCGCTGCGCAGATATACTTGCCGGGAGACAATGGCGACGATCACAATGATGGCGCCGACGCAGAGGGCTCGGGCCAAGAATTGAAGGTGTCGCGCCATGGAAATTGCCGGATAGCAGGAGTCGTTGGGTGGCGAGACTACACCAGGATGTCGCGGCGTGATGCTACGCCCGTTGCAGGATTGACAGCGCCTCCATTTTTGCCATAACGAGACGGGACCGGACCGTATGTGACACCAACACCGGGCCTGATGAGCATGCCAAAGACGACTGCGCCCTACCGCGTGGCCATTACTGGCCGCGCCGCACGCGCCCTTTCCGCTGGACGGTCCGAACGGCCATGCCGAAGTCTTCCCTGGCGCCCACTGCGTCCGCGACGGCAAATGGGTCGCCTTCTATCAGCTCGGTGAAGAGTTTGGACGTGCAATGCCATGTATGCCGCGACCCATTTCGACTTTGCGCCTGCCTTCAGCGTCTGCGCGCCGACGGCGAACTGAGCGACCAGCCAGCTGGACCAGCGCCCGGCAAAAGGCGCTGATCGGTCGTTATGTTGAATGGGTCTCGTTGGCCATGACAACGGCACAGCCTGCCGTCGGTTTGCCGATCCGTAGTCTCCTCGGCGTAATGCCGCGATCCCGAGGTCGGCTGCCTGCGGGTCGGAAATACGACGACGCTGCAGCGGGCAATCTGTCCAGCAGGCAGGCATGCACTATTTCAGCTTACCCGGCGCCATGAATTCCATGCTGACATCCTTGGTCTCGCCGAGGCCATACTGTCCAACCAACTCTTCCCAAACACGTCTAGCTTCACCATCGAAGCACGGCGAGCCCGACAGCAAATATCGCCGCCCGCTCGAGGTTACGCCGACCGATGTGTCACTGTCGAAGAATTGGATTGTGCTGCTCACTCGTGCCTCTTTATTCTCGACACAGTACCCCACAAAATGTCGTTGACCCGACCTTGTTTCACGGACCCGCCAGCGCTCAAGTGTGACGAGCGGCTGTACTTCGACAGGTGCGACTGTGCTTGCAGGCATGATGTGTTCACTGTTGAAATTACTAACAGGCGCAGCTTAAGCCGGGGGAATCTTTTTGGCAAAACGTGCATACGGGTTTCGCGAATGGTCCGAAATCCGACGCCCATTGCTCGGTGTCAACGAGCCAAAAGAGACCCGATGATCAGCGAGCGGCGCCCCCATCCATGAGTGGTGCAACCGCGGGCCACGTCGGCCGATGCTTTCTACAATGAACTCAGTCTATCTCCGAAACCCCTTCATTGCTGAGGGGAAGGACGGCACGGAAGCGTTCCTCGATATGAGCCACGATGGCCGGGGTGGCCTTCCCTCGCATTATGTCGAGAAACTCGTGGAAGGCTTGTTCGATAGACGCCGAGTCCATCGCCTCAATCAGACGCGTCTTGATAGGGTGTCCGGTTCGGCCGAGCATCCGTTCTGCCACATCAATCAAATACATCCGGGCGGCGGCGAGGGAGCGCCTCTGTCCAGCCAGCTTCGGCGGAATGGCTGAAGATTGTACTTCCGACTGCCGGGTCTTCGGTTCATGCACGGCTTCGGCGGCCCGCCTGATGTATCCCCTATGTAGCAATTGGTGCAGCGTATCGGGGTCAAGTCCAAGCTGTTCCCCACGGACGCGAAGGTCCCCCGAGTCGGTCTGTCCATCCACCATGATGAGCAGCGCGCGGCTGCGACGATCAAGCGTCCCATTTCGCCCGGTAAGCTCCTGCCGCCCCGACTCCGTTTTCTCCAACCGCCCAACCATACCGTCCATCGCTCCGCCTCCCCTATGGCTCGCGGCCAAACTAAGTCGCCCGGTTTGCCGGAGTGTGACAACCCGATGACGCGCACGGGTTAACCTCGCCCGTCACATCGCGAGCCAGCGGCATTTCCCTGCGAGGCAGGCGAACCCCCCTTTCCTGGTTTAAAAAGTGAACGCCATGATCGATGCATTTGAACTGAGAACGTTCGAGCCCGCCTGCATGAGTCAACCGCAACCAAGCAAAACTCCCAACACCCGACGTAATCAAATAGAACCCCACCTTAGTGGGGTATGGGTGCTGAAAAATTTGACCCCTGTCAACCGCCGGTTGATATAAATTGTTAAGACATTTAGAGCCGCCGGTTCGCTCAGCAGGACCGGGCCATAGTTGAACTTTTGTATTTGCCGTCGGCGAGGTCCACGACCACATGGTCACCGTCGGCAGCCGGGGGAAACAATCTTGCGCCAGACGCTTGCGCGCATGCGGAGCCCGCTTGGACGCCTTGGGTCGCGTTCCATCACGGCGGGCACGGTGCTTCTTGGTGCGCTGACGACGGCTGTCGTCTATGCGTTCTGCACCGATCTGCTAGAGAAGGATGTCCGGCTGCGTTTCGAGAACGATACCGGCGACGTCGTCCAGCAGATCGATACGCGGATCCGGCTCTATACGGACGTGCTGATCACGATGCAGGCGCTGTTCGGTTCCAGCGAAGATGTCTCGCGCAGCGAGTTTCGGGACTTTGTCAGCGGCTTGAACCTGCCGCAGCGCTACCCTGGTTTCCAGACCCTGAACTACGCGCCCTACGTGCCGGCGTCCGAGATCGATGCCTTTGTCGCCAGGCAGCGCAACGATCCGATCTTGCGCGAGGCGGGCGTGACGTTCAACGTTCGACCTCCAGGCCAGCGGCCGGGCCACTTCGTACTGACCTATGTCGAGCCGCTAGACATCAACCTCGCATCCATCGGCATCGACATGGGTGCCGAGCCACGCCGGCTAGCTGCGCTTGAGCGCGCGCGCGATACCGGGCAATCCGTGAGCAGCGGCCGCCTGATTTTCAGCGAGGCCAAGAACCCTCATGTGGGCATCGCCCTGCGCCTGCCCGTGTACCGCAAGGTGCCGAACCTGAACTCCGTGGAGGCGCGCCGGGCTGCTTACGTTGGGTCGGTCGGCGCTGGCATTCGCGTGGATGATTTGCTAAAGGACCTGGTCAGCAACGAGAACCTGCGCCGAATCCGGTTTCGCGTCTATGATGCCGGCGATTTCGCGGCGCCAGCCAGTGCCCCATCCGTCGGCGACCTCCTCTATGACAGCCAGACAGGGTTGGCGATGCGGGGGCTCAGCCGTGCCGCAGTTAGCGGCGCTCAGCGTCGTGCGAGCACTCTGGCGGATGGACCTGCGCCACCAGTGGCTAGTCAGAATGACTTGACCACGAGCGTGGTGCGCAACTTCGGTGGACGGCGCTGGGTGATTGCGTTCGCGGCCGACTCGAACGCGATTGGTGGTCCCCAACGCTATCTAAGCTCACTGGTGATCATTTCTGGCTTGATCATCAGCGTGCTGCTAGGCTGGCTGGCCTACGCCTTGTCCAGTTCGCGTGCACGCGCGGTCGCTGTGGCCGACCAGATGACACACAACTTGCGCGAGAGCCAGGCAGCGCTCGCCGAGGCGCAGCAGATTGCCCAACTCGGCGACTGGCGTATTGACCTTAGCAAAGACATTGCTCATTTTTCACAGGAAATGGGCCGCTTGCTGGGCTGGCGCGGTCACAGAGCGACACCGGACACGCTATTCCAGGTAATCGAGACGAGCCATCGTGCCGTGCTGCGAGAGCGGATGGAAAAAGCCGTGCGGGACCGGCAGCCGTTCGAGTTCGAGTGCCCTTACCGTTCGCACCGCGGACGTCGGGGTTGGCTACACCTGATTTGCCACGCGCATGGGCCGGCGGTCACCAGCACCGCCTTGCGCGGTACCGCGCAAGATATCAGCCAGCGTAAGTCAGCAGAACAAGCACGTGCGCAAGAGCATCAGATCACCCTGCACCTGGCCACAGCCGACAGTGAAGTCGAAGTCCTGGAGGAAATCGTCCACACGCTGCTTGAAGGCATGGACTGGGAGGCCGGGGCATTCTGGCCAAGCAACGACAGCCATGGGCAGAAACTGCCGCAGGTGTGCCTAAGTCGCATCAAGGCGCTCGAGCCATGGCTCGCCGCGCGCCCTGCTCCGCCGGCCGGTGCGAAGGCGCTGCAGGCCCCACAATGGTATGCGGGATTTCATAAGCTGGCGCAGCATGCGCAAGCCGGTTGGCTTGCTACCGGCAGCATCCGCACGGTATTCGCCTTCCCGCTGAGCAGGGGCCATGTGACGCTTGGCGTCGTCGAGCTTTATTCCCGGACCAAGCGCAGCACCGATTCCCATGCGCTGGCGATGGCCAGCGGCATCGCCAGCCAGACGGGGCACTTCCTGCTGAGACGAGAGGCTGAGGAAAACTTGCGGTTCATCGCCAACCACGACGCCCTCACAGGCCTGCCGAACAGACTGATGTTCAAGGCCGAGTTCGAGAAGGCCCTGACACGTGCCCGCGCCGGCGGGGAGGCCCTGCACGTGATCTTCGTCGATCTGGATGAATTCAAGGTCGTGAATGACACCATCGGCCACAACGCCGGAGATGCCGTGCTCCGCGAAATGGCCGAGCGGCTTCGCGAGGGAATGCCAGATGTGGAGTTGATTACCCGCTTCGGCGGCGACGAGTTCATCGTGCTGCTTGACCCCAAGGGGGACTCGACGATCCTGGGCCACACCATCGCCAAACTACAGGCTGTGCTCGCGCCTGCCTTTGTCGTCAATGATTCTGAGATGCGAATGACCGCGAGCATTGGCATCAGTTCGTTTCCTGAAGACGGCGACGATTGGCAGACACTGCTCAAGCATGCGGACCTGGCCATGTACGGCGCCAAGCAGTTGGGCAAGAACGGCTATCAGTTCTATTGCCGCGGCATGAGCACTTCGCTGCAACGGCGCATCGACATGGAGTCACACCTGCACCGCGCGCTCGAGCAAGACGAATTCGCTCTCTATTACCAACCGCGCATCGAGCTTGAGTCGGGAGCCTGCACTGCAGTCGAGGCCCTAATCCGCTGGCGCCACCCGGAGCTTGGCCTCGTCATGCCGGCGGACTTCATTCCATTCGCAGAGCAAAGCGGCGCCATCGTTGAGATCGGAGCGTGGGTGTTGCGCGAAGCGTGCCGCCAGAATGCCGTGTGGCGCGCCCAGGGATTACCGCCAGTGCGGGTTTCCGTCAATCTCTCCGCGCGACAGTTCGCCGACAAGTCGCTCAGGCTGACCATCATCGATGCCCTGCGTCAGTCGGGCCTGCCGGGCAACCTACTTGAACTGGAACTGACTGAAAGTATGGTCATGCGCGATGCCGAACAGGCTTCCAACTGGCTGTCGCGCCTTAAGCGCACCGGCGTGCGCCTGGCTATCGACGACTTCGGTACCGGTTACTCCTCGCTTGCCTACCTGAGCCGCTTCCCGATCGATACTGTCAAGATTGACCGCAGCTTTGTCCGCTATGTACCGGAAAGTCGCAGCGACACGCAGATCACCAGCGCGGTGATCGGCCTGGGCCACCGGCTCGGCCTCGAAGTCGTTGCCGAAGGCGTAGAGAACGAGGCACAGCTTGAATTCCTACGCCGCGAAGGCTGCGACGAAGTGCAGGGCTACTACTTCAGCCATCCGCTGCCGCCGGCGAAGATCACTGCCTTCCTCGCCAGCCGCATGGGGAACGGCCCAGATTTCGAGCGGGGCCAGGAACCGATACGCGCCTGACTGAAGGCAGGCGCGCGTTCGTGCAGTCGCATTTCAGGCAGTCCAAAATCAGCAAAAACGAGAGGGAGCTGAATCATGCAAGACCGTACTGTGCAAACCATGTGGCAAGCCATCGACGCACTCGATTTTTCGAGGATGAAGGCGAAGCTGCTGCACCAGCAGCGTCAGGACTGGACGTTGGAGTCACTGGAGCAGGCCGAGCGCGGCTACCGTCAGTTTCTGAAACTAGCCGCGAAGTATCCGGAAACGCCGGCAGTGCCCAGCGAGTTGGTGGATGCCTTCTGGCATGCCCATATCCTGGATACCAGGCGCTATACCGACGACTGTGTGCGCATCTTCGGCGATGTCCTCCATCACGATCCCTACGTTGGCATCGATGGTCCGGAAGATGAGGCGCGCCTGATGGCAATGGCAGCTTCAAGCGATGCACTGAACATGCGCGAATTCGGCAGCCCGCTCACCTCTGCGGCTTACTGCGCGCGCGCCGCGGCCGACAACGCCGCGTATTGTGCACGCATGAGCGAGAAGCAGGATGCCGCCTACTGTGCTCGCATGGCCAAAGATGAGGCCGCCTACTGCGCACGGGCAGCAGAAAGCGAGGTGCTCCTCGCTCAAGTGCACGCAGCCGCTGCCAGACCAGCCTATTGCGCACTGACTTCGCTTCAGGCTGTGGCTTGCTAAAGGCACGGCTTGCCCTGCCGGCTGACTAATCGTAGCCTCCCCCGCCCTCACTGCGGCGCGAGTCGCAGTGATACGGAGGGCTCCGCGGGGCAAGCCACAAGAATTCTCGTAATGGTTGATACTTACCCTCGTTCTCCGTTCACCTAAGGGATTCGTGCCCGCCCTTGCCGCGGGCTTTCTGCCTGCGTCCCCAGTCCCTTGTCCAGCACCTTGTGCTGCCTGGCCGCGCACGCAGGATGCATCGCGCTCGCATTGCCTGCAAAGAAGCCTCTTGGCAGCAAAGCGGTAGCTAGCCCTTCACTATGCGACTGCGCAAGTTCGGGTCATCAGAGCGGGGATGAGCAAGCCCAACGTCATTAGTACTTGCTTCTGTAAGTGGACAGCTCGCCAGCGTCACACGCTAGCAGCGTCAACTGGCGGGCTGATCAGGCATTCTCCAAGCTCATGACTCCCGGCAACGAGCGCGTGGCCGCTCGTCAGCATTCGCAGCCGAACGGTGCCGATTCTGCAGACGGTCGTGCATCGACTCGCATTATGCCGCCGCCCATTTCGACTTTGCTCCTGCCGGCAGCGGCAACTTGTCGACGACCGACTGAGGTACGCACGGAGCCGGCCGGCCGATAGGCCCTCTTCCGAATCGAACATACACCCGAGCAATTTTTCGCGGTTCGGGATTACGTTCAAACGCAAGCTCATCGCAACACCCTGTACGCCGATCTCTCGTCAGTTTGCAGTGCCTGAACCCGATTCCGGCAGGCGCCGGGTGCCGTCAGTGAAGGGCACCATGAGCGAGGCCGAACTGCCCATCCTGCGCGCGCGTCTGGACGGCGGCATCCGCAACAAGGCTGCCCGGGGCGAGTTGCGCCGCGGCCTGCCAATTGGGCTGGTGTGGGGTGAGGCAGAGGGGGAAGTCAGACTCCATCCGGACGAAGCCGTTGTCGGTGCGCTGCGCGCCGTGTTCGAACGTTTTAGGAATTCGGCTCTGCTCGCCGCGTCTGGCTGTGGTTCCGCGCCGAGAATCTGTCGTTCCCGCTGCAACTCAATCACACCACGCAGATCCGTTGGGTCGCCCCGACCTATACCGCCATCTACAATGTCCTCACCAATCCGGTTTATGCTGGCGCCTACTGCTATGACAAGACCCGGCAGGAGCGCTACGTCGATGAGCATGGCGTGCTCAAGACCCGGTTGCGCCGGCTGCCCCAGTCGGAATGGGCCGTGCTCATCCGGGACCACCACGAGGGATATCTCGATTGGATGACCTATGAAGCCAATCAATTGCGCCTGGGGGCCAATACCAAGCCCCGGCCTCATCAGGCCGGAGGCGCCGTGAGGGAGGGGGCCCCCCTGCTGCAGGGCCTGGCCTGCTGTGGTCACTGCGGCCGGCGACTCAAGACGCACTATCGCGGAACCAATCAGACGCCCGGGTACCATTGCTCCAACAAAGGGATCGAGAATGGCCGCGGCGTCTTCTGCCTCAATGTTGGGAGCCTGCAGATCGATGCCGCCGTTGCGCAGGCCTTTGGCGACTGAACGTTGAACGGGCCCACTACGAGGCGCAGCGCGCCGAACGGCGGTACCACGCCGTCGACCCCGAGAACCGCCTGGTGGCACGCGGTCTCGAAGCGCAGTGGGAGCAGCAGTTGCGTGAGCTCGAACTGGCTCAAGCAGAACTTGCTCGGCGTGAACAACTTCGTCCATGCACGCTGAGCAGCTGAACAGCGCAAGAGTCTGCTTGCTATCGGCAAAGACCTCAAACAGTTGTGGGACGCGCCGACCCTCACACTGCGCGACAGGAAGCAATTGCTGCGCACGCTGCTCGAGGAGGTGAGTATTACCACCATCCCGGCGCCTCTCGACGCCGGTAGCACCATGGCAGCAGTGCAGACCTCCCCGGGTATGACGCACTCACCTTCACGCTTATGCCTGTCGGATCTACGTCGCATTGCTCTGTGCAAGTACTGGGCTTTAGCCTTTTTCGCTGCCTTACCCCAATGCGTCGCCTCTTATCCGCTTCCTGTTCGTCAGGCCAGCGCTTTGCCTCGGGCTTCCTTCAGACCCCCAGTCGCCCGGGGAACCCTTGCCTCTGGCTAACACTTCCCCTTGCCGGGTGTGTAGGGGACTTTCACCCCCAAGTGAGTGCGCCCTGCCGGGCGCACGAAAAAAAGGCAGGACAATTTGTCCTGCCCGCGTTCAAACGCGCGTTCGCTCCCCCGGCCGAATCGCGCGCCCCATCCAACCGGCTTACTTGATGCAAGCAAGGTTGACGGTGAGGCCGCCCCAATCGGTGCCCTGGTTGTTGTCGACCTGTACCTGCAGCTTGTCGTTGTGGGTAATGGTCCCGGACGGCGCCTCCTTGCTGCAGTTCTGTTGGCCGTTGGTGACTTTGCAGCTCAGCTCGCTGACCGGCGTGATGGTCGTTGAAGCGCCGGACCCCGTCACCTTGTGCACCGAAACATCCAGCCTTCCCTGTACCTTGCCCAGTGTGGAGGCAGTGAGCATAACGCGGCTGCAATCGTAGGGGATCATGACGCCAAAATCCGACGGCAAGGGAACCACTCCGCCGGCGCCGGTCATGGCATAGTGGCCGCGGCTGAGCGTGTTCGGCACGTTGAAGTTGCCGTTGTAGACGGTGCCCGTTGTCATGGTCACGCCCGAGGTCGGCCACTTGCCGTCCTGCTTGGGCCCATACAACGTCGAGGTCGTGGTGTCGAAATAGAAGTCGCCATCGACGCCGATTCCATCGGTCGGGGCACCACTGCCGTACAGGATGTGGCCCCCATTCCCGGCAGTGCCGCCACCGCCGCCGGTGCCGCCGCTGCCGCCCCCACTCGGCTGGCTGACCAAAGCGACCCCAGTCGGCCACGTGTCATTGGCCTTGGGCCCATACAGCATCCAAGTGCTGGTGTCGAGGTAGAAGTCGCCATTGCTGCCGACACTGTTGTCCGGCGTGCCCACGCCCGACAGAATGGTGCCGCCACCGCCGGACGACCCACTGCCGTCACCAAGCGGGGCACCCGGCGGCCACGTGCCGTTCGCTTTGGGCCCGAACAGGATCGAGGTGGCGGTGTTGACGTAATAGTCGCCATCGTTGCCGACGCTATCGGTCGGATCGACCGAGCCGGACAGGATGGTGTGCCCGGCCGCGCCGGTATTACCGGTAGCTCCTGTTTCGCCCTTGGCGCCCGCCGGCCCCGCCAGCGAAACCCCTGCCGGCCACACGCCGTTGGTCTTGGGCCCGAACATTGTCCAGGTCACGGTGTTTAGGTAGAAGTCTCCGTCCTTGCCGATCTCGGGTCCCGGATCGGTGGTCCCTGAAAGCATGGCGCTGCTGGTGCTGGCGGTGGTCGTCGCTGGCGACGTCGGCGAGGTTGACGTTGACGTTCCGGTGCCAGGTACTGTGGCGGCGGTGCTGGCAGGCGTCGAGTCGCCCCCACCTCCCCCGCAACCGCCGACCGTAATCACCAGACAGGCAAGTGGCAAGGCCGCCAGCTTCATGTGGATCCGTTTCATAGTTGACCCTCTTCCCCGGATTTTTGAGCATGCACAGTTCGATGGCTTGGAATGCGCCAGCGACGGGGTCAATCTAGCTGGCGGAATTGGAATGGAAAATCGGCACTATGGACGACCTGCATATTTGTGGGGTGATGCTCTGCATTGAGTTTGAAGCGGATCGTGTAATGAGCACAGGATAATGTCTGAGTGCTCGGGATTAGCCACGGGAAAGCTGCCGCGTCGGGGTTGCGGAATTCCCGAAAAGCCTTGCTGGACAAGGCATTGACAACCATGGAAGGTCGTTTCCGGCAGCGCCTCCAGCCACTGCGGCGAGTGACATCCAGTGCGTTGAGAAATGTTGTCAATCCCCACTGAAGTGGAATGCTGGCGGGCGTCCTATAGCCAATTTGGGCATATTTGGCAATTCGCCAAATCGACTGAAAAAAGTATGTTTAGAAAATGAAACGTCTTGGGCATGAGCGCTGTTTAATGCCTACTTCGTCGCAGTAGTGGCCGGCAATGCCCCCTAGGCTACGCTGTCCGGAGCGCGGTGTCAGCATTGCTCCGCTAGGTCGGTGGTCATCGGTTTCGCACAGTCGAATGCTGCCCTGCGGATCGCCACGCGCCGTTGATAAGCCAGCGACTGCTCATTACGTCGGGTCGTTAGCACCTTACATCCGATCTGACATCCACCCCAATGAAAATGCTGCTGTTTTCAATACTGAATCAGTCGTGCGCGACCGCATTAGCCTATTTGGATGATGGGCTCGTGCGCCCTCGTGCACTACGCTCGCAGTAAAGATCACACCACTGAAGCCGGGGGAGTCATGGGTGAACGGATACCCCCCGCGCGGGCAACACGCGCCGGCCGGGCTTGCGCTAGACGGGACGCTGGCACAGGAGACGGAAGTCGCAGCCGCGCCATCGCAGCGGCCACACCACCCAGGACAACGTCCAGCGCGCATCCTGGCATGCCCGACCAGTATTTCGTTGGTGGCCGCAGGAAGCCGCCTGCCGCAAAGCCGACTGAGTGGGGCGGATGATCCGATGCTGGGTTGCCTGCTGTTGCTGAACCGGGCCTTGCAACGGACCGGTGCCTTCGGCAATCCTGCTGGAGGGGCTGCCGGTGCAAGAGCAGAGCATGACGCTGTCGTTGCTCTGCGCCACGGCGGTGAGCGCCGGATTGCCAATGCGATTTAGTGGAGCGGGACCTGGACAATATTCCGGACACCTCGCTGCCAGCCATCCTGTTGCTAGGTAATAGCAGGCCGTGCGTACTGCTACAGCGCTGCGAACAAGGACGATTTCTCGTCGCCCTTCCCGGTTGGGGCGGCAGGGTGCAGGATGTCAGTCGCGAGGAACTTTACAAGGGGTACGCGGTCCACGCGGCGCCGCAAGCGTACGTGTCAGCCGATACGAAGCCGACGCAGCCGTGCCTGTGGTCCGGCGACGCGCTACTGCCGGCGTCGCGGCGCTATTGGGAGCGACTGTGTGCCTCGATGCTCTGGATGCTATGCCTGCGCAGCAGGCGGCCGACCAGCTAAGACCGCTACTCGTGCTGGTCAGTTCATGATGGCTAGACGGAAGGTTGGAATCAGGCGACGCCGGATATGCCCGAGCGAAGTTGTCGAGACCACCAGAGCTTGATGCGCGACCGCGTGGACGGGGGCGTCGGGCCGCAGTGAAAGCAGGCCAGCAGGAGCACTGCCAGGACGACTCTCCGGACGCAGGAGCTTTCATCTGACGCGCCGTCGTGGTCAGTCTGTCCCACATCAGCGGTTGGAGCAAGGTTCGCTTTCATGAGCAATACTTACAATGCAATTGGTGTCTATGCTAACTAGGTCCCTTTACAATGCGGTGATACTGGTCGAGTCAGCACTATCGACGGATCCGGGTTCGAGTCCTCGGAAGTATTCCTACGAGGAGATCACGGCAAATACCGAGAAATCGATCCGGCTTCTCCTCAGTCAGTCCGAAAACGATCGCAGTATTAGAGATGCCTGGATCGCCTACGGCCTCTATTTAGCATGGACAAGGCTCACTGTAGGTCGAAGGACACCAGAGGACGACGGGCGCTTGCACAATCTCGCGCGGCGAATTAGAGAGCGTTGACGGATTCCCATTGAATAGTCGCTCCTGAGAAACAAATGGGAACGGTAGGCCTATATCCCGCCTTCTCAGTTCCTGCAGACTGCAGGATGCCTTTATCATTTCATCCCTGCCTCTCGTTGTTGGACGGAATACTCGCCGGTCCGGGCCCTTCCCTCTGTGCGCGTTTTGCTGCACCCCCTCGACAGTACTACGCCCCGCTCCGTCACCCTGGCACTTATGCCCGCATTTCTCACTCGCGGTTATAACGGGCATCTCCTCGACGAGCTTTCTCCGCCGGATGCCGAGGGCTTCTCCAGGCTCCACGTTATCCTTCACACCAGTACCTATGCGGGAACCGTTTCGGTCGAAACCGTAGGAATTCTGGCGAGGAACGTTGTGAGCGACATTCTTAAAGTGAGCTTCTGGTCCTGGCTGCGCTGGCGCCAGGCATCCCCGAGCGACGCACGCACGACTACATGCGCCATGGCACGACAACGTTGTTCGCCGCGCTGGACATCGCCACTGGAAAAGTTATCGGTGAATTACATCGCAGACATCGCAGCGCCGGACATGGCTGTTGCCGGTCTTGGTAATGCCACCGCGGCGTTCGCGCTTGCCGCTGGAGTGTTCGCTGGGCACCAGGCCCAGATGGGCCATCAGCTGGGGGCGCGCCGGCAAAAACCGGGTGAGATCACCGAGTTCCGCGACCACTGTTACAGCCGCGAGCAGACTGATGCCGCGCAGCGCCATCAACGCCTCGATCACCGGCCAGACCGGGCTGGCGTGCGCCGCTGTCTCGACTTCGCGGTCGAGGCTGGCCACGCGTGTGCCGCAGGCTTGCACCGTGTTGATACATTCCTGCAGCACGATCTGTTGCTCCGGCCGGGCGAACTTGATGCCTTCCAGCCAGCGCCAGTGTGCTTGCGTCCATCTGGAGCGGCCTGTGTAGCGATGGCCATGGCGCGACAGAAACGACAACAGCCGTTGCTTGGCTTGGCGTTGCAGATGCTTCATGTCCTCACGCGCACGAGTCAGATCGCGCAGCGCCTCTTGTGCCTCATCGATATCCATACAGGGCTCAATTCGCCGGCTCGATGCAGGCGCGCGAGACTTAGGGCATCGCGTCGGTCGGTCTTCACCCGTTGGCCAGGCTTCTTGGGAATCAGCGAGGGCGCTACGACTTGGCAATCCTGCTTGAGCTCCCGCAACTGTCGGCAAATTGTGTAGCCGCAGGGGCCGGCTTCGTAGCAGAACGCCAGCCTGCCTGTGCCGCGCTTGAGGCGCGCCACCACTTTCGCAATGGCTTCGGGTGTGTTGACGATCTCGCCCATATACCTCACCTCGCCGGCCATGTCGGCGACCGCTACGGCAATCGTTTCCTGACGTACATCCAGGCCCACGTACTTGCTAAACTTGTTCATGACCTGCCCCCTCAATGCGGCTCTGAGCCGCGGTGTCACGCACCTCAAGCCTAATCCGCGTACCTTGAGGCGCGGCAGGTCCATACATGTTTTCTAGAGCCATGGCATCCATGCGGGTTCGCCGGTCGCCCATCGGGAACGGCGTCTCCGCGATCATCGAGGCATCTGGCGACACGCGGGTGCAGGGCCACGCATTGGTCGGCGGCGCAGCCCCTGGTGGTTCCGACCGAATGACACAAGGACAGACGACCATGGATCTGCTGGTAGAACAGGTGGAAGTGTGGGCGGCGGGCATCCCGGACAAGCCGGGCGGACTGGCGGGGGTCTTGACTACACTACGCGATGTGGGGGCCGACCTGCAACTGATCATCGCGCGACGCAGTCCGGAGAGGCCCGGCGAAGGCGTCGTCTTCGTGACGCCAATACAAGGCGATCGGGAAATGGTGGCGGCTGCCATCGCGGGCTTTAACGTCACGCAGAAGCAGCACTGCGTCCGCGTCCTCGGCCGCAATCAGCGGGGTATTGCTGCCGCACTGGCGGAGGAGCTCGCAGGGGCCGGGATCAACCTCTGCGGCTTCTCCGCGGCGGTGATTGGCCCTCAGTTCGTCGCCTACGTGGCAGTCGACTCCCAAGCGGAGGCCGACCACGCGACGGCCGTCCTCCAAGCCATCTGACCGCGCGCAGAAAAACAGGCGAGACGCCGGTGTCCCCGAAACGGGGGCGCGACCCTCACCGCGCTTGGACCCGGTCTGCCCGCTCCGGCTTGCGAAGTGCCTGGCACTCGAATTGGCGAACGCGCTCGCGCGAGAGCGCCGAATTGTTGCTTAATCTCGTCCGTCGTGTAATCGGTAGCCGTGCCAATGCCATAAAGTAGTACGAGCGTGCAAGCTGAACTCTTCGACGCCGGCTGCGCCGTCATCGCTCCGGTTTTCGACATCCCGACGTTCGGCGCCGGCGGCCTGGCCTGCAGTCGATGAGTGGTCGGTGGGCTAAGCCGTCATCCTGCGCCGCGACGGCAAGGTGGCGATCTCCTCGATGCCCAAAGCGCTTACCTCCTGCTTGGCGGCGTCGCCGCGGGCGGAGAGGCACCCGCGTACGGCGCAGGAATTTTTCGCCGATGCCAAGACCGTAACATCCGACAAGCTCACAGTGACGTTCTATCGCGGGGAGGTTGTGGCCACTGACCACTTCGGTGCCGCCAACGATCGCACTGTTCATAGGCAGCGCGCAAGGCATTCCACAGTGTCAGACACATGCGACCTCCGAGCCGTGGTTTCCGATCTCGAACGGGCCGAACAGGTGGGTATGCCGTCTGCCTACCGGGGTGTCATCTTCCCGGACCAGCCAGAACGGCTGGCACATTCTGTTCGCTTTGGTCGGTTGCCGTGGCGTCGAGCAATACCTCGGCGTCGACCGGGTCGCCAAGCGCCGCCTCCACCACATGGAACCTTCCCCGGCAGTACGGGCAGTCTCCCAGCAGCAATTCAGCGAACGCGGCGCCGGCAGCACGTTGTTCCTCGTTGAGCGCCTGATATTTCGCGCGCATGCCGCCCACTGCGAAACGCCGACCGGCGGGCCGTGGTAAAAGGGATCGAGCAGAGATAGAGGACGGCGACATTGTGGTAGGCCTGCACCAACGCCAAGGAGCGGAACTCTCTCCGGCCAGGATGGCGGTTCGGCTCGCGGCTCGGTCCGCTCATTGGCTAGATCTCCACGGCAATGCCACGCCCGCGAATCCGTCACGCGGACAAAACCGCGCCAGGGGCAGCCGTGCAATGGCTGCGGATACTGCTGTGGTACGGCGCCGAAGCGAGACCGTTGACCCCGATTCCATGTGTGGCGCTCGCCCGGATCGTAACCCGCCTTGCCTTCGTCGCTCGCCGTTACGAACAGCGAAACGCCCGCCTGCTGAGCCATGCTCGGGGTAGGTTCGCGGCCGTCTCGATGCGCCACTGTCAACATGATCGCGCCGAGTGCGCTTAACCCGCTTAACCAGGGGGCCGCTATGTCCACGATCAGCCTCTTTCTGTGTGGCGATGTCATGACAGGGCGCGGCGTGGATCAACTTTTCGCGACAGCGAGCGCGCCGACGCTGCAGGAGGGATCGATCGGTTCAGCCCTGGACTACGTCAAGCTCGCAGAGCGCAAGACGGGACCAATTTCAAGACCGGTGAATCACGCCTACATCTGGGGGGATGCACTCGACGAGTTCTCGCTGCGGCACCCGGCTGCCCGCATCGTCAATCTGGGCACGGCGATCACGACCTCGGAAGACACTTGGCCAGGCAGGCGCCTACATCACCGCATGCACCCGGCCAATACCGCCTGCCTGAGTACCGCCGGGATCGACTGCGCGGTGTTGGCCAACAATCATGTGCTCGACTGGGGCTATGCAGGGTTGCGGGACACGCTCGTCGCGTTGCAGGCGGCCGGCATCGGTACCGCCGGCGCCGGGCGAGACGCGCGTGAGGCCGCCCGGCCGGCGATCCTGCCCCTGCCGAACGGAGGACGGCTCCTGGTGTTCGCCTTCACGATGGAGAACGCGGGAACCCCGCACCAATGGCGGGCCACGACCCGCCGCTCGGGCGTCAATATGCTGTCGGACTTTTCGACATCAAGCGTTCATCGAATCGCCCGGCAGATCGCTCTGTTCAAGCGGACCGGCGACCTGGTGGTCGCGTCGCTGCATTGGGGAGCCGACTGGGGTTACGATCTCGAGCCGGGGCAACAGGCCTTCGCTCACCAGTTGATCGATGAAGCGGGCGTCGATGTCGTTCACGGTCACGCCTCGCATCACGCCAAGGGCATCGAACTCCATGCCGGCAAGCTCATCCTGTACGGCTGCGGTGATTTCGTGAACGATTACGAGGGCGTTGGCGGCCAAGAAGCCTTTGGCGCGCATCTCGCACTGATGTACTTCCTGACGCTTGATGCTGACCAGGGCAGCCTTACCGACCTCCAGCTGGTGCCGCTGCGACGCCGACATTTCCAGCTGCGTCATGCCCATGAGATCGATTGCTGTTGGCTCAGCGAGGCTCTTAATCGCGAGGACCTGCGGTTCGGGACACGGCTGACACGCTCTAGTCGAGATGAGTTTCGTGTCCTCGGCCACCCGGGGCACTCCACCTGACCCCGCATACTGGCTGCGCTGGGCGCGCACACGTGGCTATGACCGGCAGATCGCGTCGCGACCCACCAACAGGGCAAATGCCGGTGATTGCTTCCTCGGGGTGCGCGCTAGCCACCGACGCGGGCCGCATCTTCCGCCGGCTGCCTGCCACGCAGGCACAGCACCCTGAGCGTCGAGGCAACCAGCCGCTCCCATTGGAGCCACCATGATGGTCGCATCGCGGCGCCGGGCAACCGGCACGGCTGCGCCCGCTCCGTATCGGCCAACCATTCTGCTTGTGGCGCGGGCTGCGCAAAGACTGCATATCCGCTGTACTGGGCCAGCAGTTCCTCACGACTGACTTCCTGCTCTCCGCCGCCCCAACCTGGCAGTGCGACGAGAAACCGTCCGTGCTCACAGCGCTGCAGCAGTACGCAGGGTCTGCTCTTGCCTAACAATAGGATGGCCGGCACCGAGGTGTCTGGGATCTCGTCGAGGTCCCGCTCGACCAGCCAGGTCGACAAGCCGGTGCGCGCCGCCGCGGCCGAGAGCAGCGGCAACGTCAGGCGCTGCCCTTCCAGTGGCAGCCCTTCTAGCAGAACTGCAGACGGAATGGGCCGGTGCAAGGCTCGGTTCAGCAACATTAGGCTGCCCAGCATTGGATCGTCCGCACCCGGCAGCTGGTTCATCGCGGCGGGCGGGTCCCAGTGGCCAGCCATGAAGTACAGGTCGGAAGTGCTGGGATGCGTGGCGGGTATCGTCTTGATTTTCTGTGTCTGCCGCCACGGCGTTGATACACCTCCTACCTCTGGTACCGGCGCCCTGCATAGCGCAAGACCAGCTGACTCGTGCCGCCCGCACGGATTCCCCTCACCCATGATTCCCCCCGGTTTCAGTGGTGTGATTTTTACTGTGAGCATAGTGCATCAGCACGCGGAGCCAATTACCCAAGCAGGCTAGTAGAACTGTCCACTTCTGCGGCGCTGGCCGCAGCAAGACTGATTCAGCATTGAAACGGCTGTATGGCTTTCCGGTTTTGGTTGCCCCGTTTGGTTGGGCCATTGTGACGATGCTCCTTGTGACTCTTGTGCTTGCCGCGATTGCCATGCTTGTGGTCGTAGGCATAGGTGTTGCGCGATACATTGCCGCCCAGCGCGGAACGCGCTGCGCCGCCGGCCGCGGCACCGACGATGCCACCGGTTCTACCGCCCAGGGCATTGCCGGCCGCTGCGCGATCCAGCATGCGCGACAGCCTGAAGGTAGCGTGATGGCACCTCGTCCGCACCCACGCCGGCCGAGCTGCAGCCGATGCTCCGCGGCGCCGACGCAGTCGCCTACTTCGTTGCGACGGAGTTCAGGATGTCTGACGGCCGACGGCAATCACGCATGGTTTTCCTTCAACATTCTCGATACGCGGTAGGGCGCCCGCAGCGATATGCTGCCTGACCGCAGCCAGCAGTTCTGCAGCATCCCATTGCCCCTGCTCGATGGGACCTAAAGCATCGCCAGTGACTGCGAATCGCCCGCCACAGGCAGCGCAGCGGTACATACGGGCACCACGCAGACGATCGTTGGGGTCAAGCCAGCGTCGCGCCAGAGCAGCGCATAGTACGCAAGGAACGGTTGCGATTGTGCCCACAATATGACCCCCGGTCGACTGCCCCACCGGCCTGACGGCCAGGCTAGCGCATTGCAACATGTTGTCAGTGTTCAAACTGAGGACAACGCTGAATTCTGGCGCTTGCCTCATGCCCTAACCAGGCGCCCAGCGCAAGGAGAGCGAAGTATGCCGGTATACATTTGGCCACCCACCCCAAGGGCGACCACCTCTTTAAGAATTTGTGCCCGTTCCAGCCACGGCACCCATACTTCGGGCGTCAGCATCAGCCACATCACACAGCCGGCGCGCCAAGTCCAGGGACAAGAGTGCGCATGGCAGATCCTTCCCAATCGCGCCAACCTAGACATAAGTTTCATTGAAGAAACGTCCCCTAGCGAGATTGAAACGTTTGCTATGCAACAGAGCCATCAGACTCTTTCCGCAGTCCGAAGGCTTTCCTTGGGCAACGCCACAAAAGGTTCGCTGCCAGCACGGTCAGACTGCAATCATTCGCGACTGCCTCGATTGGACCAAGGTCTGCGCCAAAGATCAGGCCGGCAATATTCTGCTCATCGCCATGAAGAGGATCGACGTGGATAAACCAGCGCCGGCTGCAGCCTATTCAGGCTTTCGTTTGGGTGGCGGAAACGCATGGAAAAACGGTGCGAGCGATGCCGCACAGAATTGGCGCATTGTGGTGTGTCAGTGTTTCTAAAAAGAAACGGGTCGGGTCCGAATTATTAAATGTCGATGCTCGCAACGGCTATGCCGGGGGAATGCGGGCGGCCTCAAATCTGAAGTGCAACACCTTGCCATTTGGTAAGGTGTGGTGAATGACGAAGAAGAAGTACCAGCAACTGCAACCCGAAGAGCGCATGCGCATCGAGATTTGGAAGGCGGAGCAAATCGGCGTGAGGGACATGGCCTTCCGGCTGGGGCGCTCGCCGTCCACCATTTCGCGTGAGCTTGCCCGCAATACCTGCCATGGGCGCTCTTACCGAGCTACAGTGGCGCATGCCTCGCGCACCCGGCGCCGTGACGCCAGCCGTCCTGCTGCGAAGCTCGACAGCGATGGCGTGCTGTGGGGCGTGGTGCGGCACTTCCTGGAACTGAAGTGGTCGCCGCAGGAGATCGCCGCCGACCTCAAGCGCGCCTACCCCGCAGAGCCGAGCCTGAACGTGTCGCACGAAACCATCTACAACGCCATCTACGCCTACCCTCGCGGAGAGCTGCGCCGTCAACTGATTGCCTGCCTGCGCCAAAGCCACGCCAAGCGCCTTGCGCGCTCGCGGGGTAGGGACCGACGCGGTCGGATTCCCGACATGGTCAGCATCCACGTGCGCCCGCCCGAGGTCAACGACCGGCTCATGCCGGGGCACTGGGAAGGCGACCTCATCAAGGGCGCGGGCAACCGCTCGGCGGTGGGCGTGCTGGTCGAGCGCATGAGCCGGGCCGTACTGCTGGTCAAGATGCCCGATGCGACGGCCGCTTCGGCACTGGCCGGCTTTACTGGCAAGCTCCAATCGCTGGTCGCGCCGATGCGCCAGACGCTCACCTACGACCAAGGGCGCGAGATGAGTCGGCATGCAGAATTGACGGCCGCCACTGGCGTGCGCGTGTACTTCTGCGACCCACATAGTCCCTGGCAACGCGGCACCTGCGAAAACACCAACTGATTGCTTCGCCAGTACCTACCAAAGGGCACGGACCTGTCCATCTCTCGCAAGATGACCTCGACGCCATCGCCGACAGCCTCAACGGCCGGCCACGCAAAACCCTAAACTGGCACACACCTTTGCAAGTCCTCGCTCAGGTCCTGACCAACCCAACTGACCGGCTCCCTGTTCAATAACCCGCAGGGTGTTGCACTTCGCTCTTGAAACCGCCCCCTCTTTGCAGGAGTTGCTCATTGGCAAACAAGAAATCCATGGTGTCATACCCACCAATATTGACAAGCTTCGGACAATTCTTTGCCGCCAACGTCTTGAATGTATTGAGCAACGCCTTTTTATTTGCATATGGCAGCAAATGATGAACCTCATCCAGCACCACGGCAGCAATATTTCTATTCTTCAAAGCGGACTGCAAACTGATATCCGCCTACCGGCGATACAGGCGATGCTCCGACGGATCGCCTCGACAGGTCATTGGGAACCTGAACAGGCTTTCCCACTCGGCCCTGCTACCGCGCAGGTAGCCAAGCATGTGTGTCGGACCTCTCGGCGTCGTCGCATGTGACAACTGGAACCGATGCTATGCAAGCAAATCTTGTTCGTGGGAAAGTATTTACCCTTCACTGGAATAACGGATGGGGTGAGCACTACAAGGGTGCCGTCACGGTGCTGCGAACCGGTCAAGGCAAGGAACAGATCGAAACCTATCAGTGCGATCAGGCACGCCCTGAACGAGCTTTGGCGCAGGCTGACGCTGACCAACTATTCATGCTCAAGACCGCGGAAGTAATGACCGGAAGGCAATGAGAGGGCGGGGTGGCAACTTGCATATGACCACCCCGCTTGCCTTCCTGCCGGCATTCGTCGTGGGTATTGACCGATTACGACCGGACCGCCCAACGGGTCCACGCCAGATGCTTGCATGCGCCATGCCTTAGTAGAACAGACGACGCAGCAGGTCGGTGGCAAGTTGCACCAGTTGCGCCACCAGATCGGGAATGCTCAGGTCCGTGCCTATTGCTTTGGTCGCCACATAGATCATGCAACCTAGGACAGCCAATACCGTCAACCCGAACTTCTGATCGTTACTCATGGTGCCGTCTCCCCACTACCCTGGACCAATCTGGACCAACCCTTCCTTTGTACGGCGTGCAGGGGCGGCGTTCTGTGCGGCATCCCCCGTACTGTGCGACAAGGCATGGGGAGGCAGGGAAATTCAATACGCCAGTCATCCACGGACAGGTGGGCCGATGACTGGCGACAGGGATGGCATGGCGAACGCCGGGCGGAAGCAGGCTTTCGAGAAGACCTGCTTGAAAGCAAGCACTACAGTAGTTCGGAACCCACTGCGTCCAAGCCGATTTCGGAAATCGGTACGCCCTTTCCCCTCTGGAACAGCACGTGCTGCACCACGCGGTCACGATGCAGAACGAGTGTCGCCGGGTCTAAGCGCAAGGCGGTCAGCGCATAGTGTTCGGTCATCAGTTTGTAGATGCGATGCCGAAGGAGCAGGCTTCCTATCTCGGCTTCCAGCTTGCTGATCTGTGACCCACTTTCGCGTTCGTACTGGCGAAGGCTGGTCACTGCGCGTGCATGCGTGTGGCGATACCGATCAAGATCGGCGTGCGCCTTTCGCAGTTGTTCTTTCAGTTCCCGCACCTGTTGATGCAGCTTCAGGTTGTCCCTCACCCCACGCTGAATACGGGTCGCTTCCCCAAGGGCGATGTCTGCCGCTGCAATGGTGTCGTGCCAATCGCCGGTAGGTTCGAATGCGTCATCTAGCGGCGGCCACGCTGTCCGTGGCACCTTGTCGTTCTTCATGCTGCTCCCCGTTCCCAATCGGGCTGCCCTTGGCCGCCAGCGGTGCATTGCCGCTGACTTGACCAAGGATCCAGCACTTCCCCGTCGACCCTCGCATGAGTTTCACAGAATCGCAATGAGATTTAAGTAATCAGATACATGGCAACCCTTCTTCTATCCTACATACGTAGGGCACCTCGTGCGTGCCCTGTCGGTTGCAGTAACCCATCGATATTCAAGCTACGGTACTGGCATCGTAGGTTCTTGATCGAGGTGAATGCATCCCCCAAACGGGCGATTCATCTGACCATTCATTTACCTTAACTGTGTTGCGCCCGGACTTCTTGGCCTCATAAAGCAGTGCGTCAGCGGCGGCGAACAGGGACCCCTCGGTGACTGTCCTGCCCGCCGTCGCGAAATTGACGGCCAGTACGCCGAAGCTGGCCGTTGTCGCAATGCTTCGACCTGTCGCGTCGGTCGTCGGATTCCCTGCAATTGCCGTGCGCAGCCGGTCGGCCAATGACATGGCACCATCGAGGTCAGTTTGCGTCAGGACCAGAAGGAATTCTTCGCCGCCGTAGCGCACCACGCTGTCAACATGCTGGCGGGTCATTGTTTGAAGTAAGGCGGAAACGTTCCGAAGCACGGCGTCACCGGCTGCGTGTCCATACGTGTCATTGATCCGCTTGAAGTGGTCGATGTCGCAGACCATCAGCGCCAGCCAATGCTTGTGCCGCCTTGCCCTTGCGATTTCCATTGGCAAGACGGTGTCGTGCAGGTGGCGGCGGTTGTGACAGCCGGTGAGGTGGTCGCGGATGGAGAGATGTTTGTAGTCCATCAGGACGCGGTATTCGTCCCGCCAGACGCGCTGGTAGCGACGCGCCGCCACAAGTCCGACACCATTGGCGAGGACGAGTCGCATCGACGTTTTCAGTACCTCAGCCGGGGGCAGTCTTCCTACCGCGATCACGACAAAGGCTGCGGTGCTGGCGAATGCGATGCCCTTTGCGATGATCAGCCGGTTGGGTATGAAGATGTAGACGACGATCAGCATGATGCAAAGGGACGCCGTCTGCCCCGGAATTTCTTCGGGGCGAAGCCAGACGACAAGCATGAACGCTGCCATCCCGACAATTTCAGCGGCGGTCGCCGCCATCATGGGTATGGCTATCGAATCAGGGCGAATGCGGACGGCGTACAAGGCCACGATCGCCGTCGCGGCAACCAGCATGCGGGCTAGGACCAACAGCAGCGCCTCGCGGCTGTAACCCAGTGAGGCGACATCCGTCAAGGCAAATCCAACGTAGAAGGCGGCGCAGAAACTCAGCGTCAGGCGCAACGACGCCTGCGTGCGGTTCAATTGGTGGCGTTGGAAGTCGCGTTCGGTTTCCCGGTGGCTGAATTCCATGCGCAGCGGGTCCACCGCAAATTCGGGAAGGGGATGCATGGCACCCAGCGTATCAAACGTGTTGACCCTCTTTGGCCGGCTTCTTGGATCGTCCGGCTGCGCAAAGTATCGCCTTCTCCTTAATGACCCAACACCATACATTGGTGGGGGCGACAATGCCAGCCCGTGATCGGGCTGGCAAAAAAAGAAGCGTCGCTCTGGGGCGACGCGCAACGGGAGTTACTACACCGATTACTCTACCGACGTGCGCCAGTCGCTCCAATCAGGTTAACGGCGGATTCGTGATGATGAATTGCCGTGGTATCCGGTCCATGTCGAAGCCGGCGCAGGAAGAAGAAGGTACGCCTGAGACCGAAGTAGCCGGGCACAAACGCAAGAAGCGTGGCCGCAAGCCGCTCGACCCGGCGCTACCCCGTGTCGAGGTTCGTCACGAACTACCCGAGTCGGAACGCGTCTGCCCCCTCGATGGCCAGACTCTGGTCGAGATTGGCGTCGAGGTCAGCGAACAGCTCGACATCGTGCCGCAGCAGGTCCGCGTGATCCAGCACCAGCGGGTCAAGTACGCCTGTCCACCGGAAAAATTCCACGCGCCGCACCGGATTGACCGCGCGTCACAGCCACGCCAGCATCACCCTTGCATCTGGGCCCCTCAACATTGCGGTAGCAGGCCGTACGTGGGATCGGCGGCGGTGAATGCAGCGCGCCCTTATACAGCCTGTAGTCGGCCACACGGGGCCTGGAGCCACCGGTCCTCCCAGTGACACTCCTAATTTGCCCGCCACCCGGTCAGTTTCCGGTCGGTACTGACCAGTCCTCCACCACTAGGCCAGGGACGCGCCAGAACGCCTGGTCATTGGTCACCAACACCGCACCCGTCTCCAGCGCGTGCGCGGCAATCAGCAAATCCAGCGCGCCCATCGGCTGCCCTTGGGATTCCAGCGCAGCGCGGGTCTCACCATAGGTGGCCATCACCGAAGAGGTCCAGGGCAATACCTCGACTCGGCGCAGCAGCTCGTCAATGGCGCGCGCGAGGCGTGCCGTGCCGGGGCGCTTGGCCAAGCCGTACATCAGTTCCGCGCCGGTGATGGCTGACAGACACAGCGAAACTATTGGCGCAGCCGTTACGCGCGCCACGACTGCTGGATGTCCCCGCAGCAGATAGCTCACCATATTGGTGTCGAGCATGTTGCGCGTCATTCGAGACCCGCCAGCGGATCCCGGGCTTGTTCGCCCTGTGTGCGGTCTGCCAGGAAATCTGCCGGCACGGCGTTACCCTTGATAGCAGCCAGAAAGCTGTCCCAACTCTCCGGCCGGCGCGACAGAATCACGTCCCCCGTGGACGGATCACGGCGGATATAGACCTCACGCTCAGCGAAGCGAAACTCCTGTGGTAGCCGCACCGCTTGGCTGCGGCCAGTGGTAAAGATCTTGGCAGTGGTGCTCATGATTGCTTCCTTGGATATATATCCAAAGATATACCATCTCGCGATGTATATCAAGATATCTACCACAGCTGTCCCTGAGCATTGCTGTTGCCCCCGGATTAGGAGACGTTAAAACCACTTTTGGTAGCCGCATCCAGTTCAGCCTTGAGTCAGTGGAGCGACCAAGTGACGAGATCGTGCGGAATGACAAGAGGTGGGCTATCGCCTGACCACGGAATGGGAACAGCCGTGATTCGCGGCAAGCGCGGCCCCACGAGGCACGACTTTAGTCCCGCGCCCAACCAATAGCCAAGCGTTCGGGCAATTGGGGAGGGCTAAGGCAAGCCGAGGACCGGAGCATGGTTGCCCGGCGGTGCCCGGTGGGCCGTGAGGGACAACTCCTAACAGGGCTGCTGGCACGGTAGCCGCATCAGACCTGGTCTCCTTCTCCAGTCGGCAGTAGGAATTGGAAGGTTTGCTCGACATGAGCAACCAAAGCGGGCGTTGCCATCGAATGGTCGCCGGATTGCGGGCCATCTCGCAGGCGATGGAATCACCACCGGAGCCTGCGGGTGCGCGCGCCAGTTCTCGACCCTTCCTTTTGGGAGGAGGCAGCGGAGACGCTGCTCTCTTACCCGCTTAAGGCCATATCTTGGCCGCAGGCCTCGGTTCCAACAGCTATCGGACGTGTGTGTGGAAGTGCACATACGGCGGCGAAACGTTTCCATACCGTCTTCAACATTGAAAGCGCGCATCGCGCGGCAAAACACCGGAGGCGATTTTGGCATCACTGCTGTATGGTGCCGGTTGGGCCGGCGGCCTGGTGTTTGCGGTGGGATTGTTTGCAAGTATCTTGGTCGCCCTGGAACTCGGCCGGCTGGTGTGGCAATGGCAGGTTGTCTCCGGTCGCGAACCGGAGACAACGGGCGTCAGCGCGGTCGCGAGCGCGATATTTGCACTGCTTGGGCTATTGATCGCCTTCACCTTTTCTGGGGCGGCAAGCCGCTTCGACATGCGGCGTACACTGATCGTCCAGGAAGCCAACGACATTGGTACCGCTTACCTGCGCTTGGATTTGCTGCCGCAAACAGCACGTGGTGAGTTGCAGGAGATATTCAGGCAATATCTGGATGCCCGGCTTGATGCCTATCGAGCCGTCCCTGACCGCAAACGCGTCGAGACCGCTCTGGCACGTTCGGATGTGCTCCGTGAACGTCTCTGGATAAGATCCGTAACGGAGTCCCAGCGAACCGCTAGTACGGCGGCCACCATGCTTCTATTGCCAGCGCTCAATGCTGCCTTCGATACGGCATCGACCCGACTCGCCTCAACGAAGGAACATCCGCCCACCGTCATCTTCGGCATGCTTTTCGCGCTTTGCTGGATTGGGGCTTTGTTCGCAGGCTATGGAATGGCCAGCCGCGGTCCTCGAAACTGGTTGCATGCGCTTTTCTTCGCGGCCTCGCTGTCTGTGACGCTCTATGTCATCGTCGACTTGGAGTTCCCACGGTTAGGTCTGATCCGCGTTGACGCTTTCGACGAGGTGTTGCAGGAGGTTCGCAATGGAATGCGATGAATCAACACGTGAAGCAGTGCGTCAGTACCACGAAACAGGATGAGCGACGCCTGGATATGCTCGAGCGTCCCGGGCTGACGGTACACTAAGTTGAACGAGCGGCGTAAGGCAATTGACCCAGTCCCTCGACTTCGCCGACTACAACAAATCCCTGTGGCGACAATACTGCTTGTGTGGGTCGGGTACAGACGGTCGGACCTGGGCCGAAGCACACCTGCCCCACTTTAATAGCGAGGCATCGAATTTGCTGCGGAGGACTGAGACCAAGGGCCTCCGTGTCGCGCAACATAGTCGACAATAATGTCCCAAGAAGTGGAGGCATAAATTGGGACGACCATCTGAGGAGATTCAGAGCGTGCTCTTGAGGTCTCGGCCAGCGCGACAAACTCCCACATCAGATCGGGTGCAAGGTCGCAAGCGGCTTAACCGCCCGTCGACCTTCGAGCCGCTGAATCGTTGCTATTGCGTCAACTATGTTAGGAAGGGCGGGATGAACCCCTGACCGAATTCGTTGTGCGCTCATGACCCCCTTGACGACCTGCGCGAGCTGTGCGCACTGCTCACGCACAGCTCGCAAGCTTAGAGCAGCCCAAGGGTCAATCCGCTACCGATACCAAGCATGGCCCCGTTTTGGCGCGGTCTCCACACAGCACGTAGGCAAGAGCCCATTGCCTATCGGATGAAGCTCAAGCCACTGCCGCTTGTTGAGAGATTACGGTGTTCCGGCCAGCAGCTTTTGCTTCATAAAGCCGTTGGTCGGCAAGGTGCACGAGCTGGTCCGCCGTCTCACCCGGCAAGGGATTGCCATCAAAAGCCGCGACGCCAATGCTGACGCTCAGCCTTCCGATTGGGCTGCCAAAGTTCGCCTTGTTAGTTGAGAGGACCGCAGCACGAATCTTCTCCGCTACTTGAACCGCTCCTCGTAGGTCCGTATGCGGCAGCAGCACGCAGAACTCCTCACCGCCATAACGTCCGACGAAATCGCCCGGACGACGGATACTATCAACGATACAGTGAGCGATGATTCTTAACGCCTCGTCGCCGGTAGCGTGTCCATACTGGTCGTTGAAACTCTTGAAGTTATCAGCATCTACCATCAGTACAGAGAGATGCTGCCTATTCCTGCTCGCGCGTCGCCACTCGACGTTGAGGGCCGACTCCAGAGAACGACGCGTGCCCACACCCGTTAGACTATCTGTGTTGGCGAGCAGACGAAGCTGGTGTTCCACAATGAGCCGCCTGCGAAATTGCTTCGCAAACAAAGCGGAAATTACAACGATGAGAAAATCGAGCACCGTCACAGCGCCGCCGATGGCCCAAGCGCGTCGATTCCACTCGGCGTAGATGTCCTCGGTGGCGAGTCCCACGACGACTATCAACGGGTATTTTCCAATATGCCTGAAGCTGTACAGGCGCTGCGCACCATCCAGTGCCGCAGTGCCAATGTAACTGCCTTGGTCAGCCTGAAGCAGCGGCTTGAATGCTGGGACTCCTGCAATGCTCCGACCGATGTCCTTCGGATTGTACGGGCGTCGCATTAGAACCGTTCCGTCGGGGCGCAGCAACGTGAGCGAGCCATGGTTGCCAAGAGTCATCCCGTCGAACAGGCGGCGGAAGTAATTCAGCCGAAGCGTTCCGACGACGATACCTGCAAACTGGCCGTGGCTATCCGTCAACCGCTGGCTCAGCCCGACTGACATCTCTGTCGTCGTGAGATGCGATGAGAATGGCTTGCTGATGACAAGCCCAGCGTCGGCCGACTGCTGTTGAATCGTGAAGTAGTCCTGGTCACTTAAGTTGACCTTGCTGGGAGGGACCGAGCGTGAATCAATTTCGACATCGCCCGCACTGTTCGTGACCAAGAGCGCGCCCATATCCTTAGCGTTGGTTGACCTGTCGAAGAGGACGCGCTGCCGAATCTGCGATGGCAATCGCAACACAACCGCGTCGTTGACGCCGTCAATGACGGCATTTATCGACAGTTCGTAGACTTCGATGTTGCGTTCAATATCACGCTGCAGAATCAGGGAAAGATTGTCGGCGCCGTCGCGTGCACGTGCGAACGCGTCCAAGCGCATTTGGTAAAGCGCTATCGCAGTGATGCACGCCACGGTAATGGCTGCCGCAATCGCCCCTACGATGAAAAGAGTGGGGCGTGCCAGAAAGGCCCCGGCAAACTTCATCAACGCCATACCGCTTCTACCAAGATGAAATCCAACTTCATTTGTGCTCAACAAAGCACAATCAAGCACTCACGGAAAGCCCCAAGCACGTTTCCGCCAATTCTAGCGGCTTCGCCGGGAGCGTCTGGATTCGAGCCACCCCAGGAACTCCCACTCGCCCCAATTTTCTCCAGCCTCCAGGTATCATTCCACCCCGCCGATGTCCTCTCGCGGACAAGCTCCAGCCCCAGCCTGGCAACCGCTCAGTCTCCTGCCTCAGCGCGCGTTGCTCGACGCGGATATCGTGCCGCCACCACGCATTGAAGTCGTACACGTAGAAGAAGGTCTCGTGCTCGCGTAAGGCGAAAGGGCTCAGCGTCAGCGCGGTTGCCAGCGTGGAGAATTGCAGAGCGCCCTCTCGGGCTTCGCCCTATCGCTGGCCAGGAATCATGAACTCGTGCATCCCTCATACCTGCCCGCGATCCACCATCACGCGCGTCATGCTAACCACCATGTGATGAGCGCCCACGCGACCTTGGAGCCGTAGTGCACGAATTGGTCAACGCGCAACGAAATTCGTTTCTCGCACTTTAGCCAGTCGGTGGCCGCGTGAATCGCCGCCTCGGCGACGCCGAGCCAAACATGACCCGTGATCACGGCGACGAATCCCCCATGGATCATCGAATGAGCGAATAACGCATGCGGCCAGAAAGTCTTGCCGAGAGGAGTGTTGCGGTTCTTCCCGTTCGCCAGAAAGTCGCCCTGCAGCGGGTAGTCGGCGAGCGCGTGACCAACGAGCAGGTAGAACAAGGTGGCAAATGCCTCGGACACGTCACCTCCTATGGACAGAGAAACGGGACCTGGCGGCCCCAGGTGGAGGACTGGGCCTGCGACCAAGATAGGAGACTAAGCGGCAAGGCGGTGGTCTTCTTTTCGGGCGATGGACGGATACCATCGTTCAACGTAAGACCGGAGCTGGCTATTGAGTATGGCGGTCCGGATTTGCAGTAGGTTGTGCGCATGCCGAGGCCGCCCGGCCACGCGGCCGCGTGTCAGCCACTACAGCCAAACGTGCATCGTCTCGCAACGAATTAACATCATTGTCGCGGGTTCCCCCTCCGCATCGGCTACGTCAGCCTCTGTGGCACTGCGCAGATAGACTTGCCGGGAGACAATGGCGACGATCACAATGATGGCGCCGACGCAGAAGGCCCGGGCCAAGAATTGAAGGTGTCGCGCCATGGAAATTGCCGGATAGCAGGAGTAATTTGGTGGCAAGACTACATTAGGATGTCGCGGCGTGATGCTACGCCGTTGCAGGATTGACAGCGCCTCCATTTCGCCATAGCGAGGCGCGGCGGCCGCCCGTGACACCACACCGGGCCTGATGAGCATGCCAAAGACGATTGCACCCCTACCGCGTGGCCATTACTGGGCCACGCCGCACGCGCCCTTTCCGCTGGACGATCCCGAAGTCTTCCCTGGCGCCCACTGCGTCAGCGACGGCAAATGGGTCGCCTTCTATAACGGTGAAGAGGTTTGGCGCTTCGAGATGCCGAGCTTCTCGGCGGCGCGCCAGACCATCAGAACTCTTCGACAACAGCCTGGATGACCCTGCAGCGATCCAGTTCTGCATGCTCATGGTGATCGTGTCGGGGCGGCCCATGATCGTGCTTCTGGCTTGGCGGCAAGGCCGCAGCTTGGCATGATCCGGACCGAGGTACGACATTTGAATTCATCCCAACTACGAATTAGAAAAAACGGCCAACATTTTGCCGGACCCCGGGGCATTATGTTGGGATTGAGAGGCTTGCCGGCTGCGGTCGCAGCCAGTTGCTCAGTCCGCCGTCGGCACACGGGCGCTGGAGGCAGGGGCAAAGTCGAAATGGGCCGCGGCATACATGGCATTGCACGCCCAAATCGAGCGTCTGGCGCAGCGGTTCCGGCAGGACGGCCCCCGGGTCTCGTTTCGCGTAAATGGGGCCTGCCCGGCCATCACCAGTTGCCGCCAGGGCTGGAATCCCGCGTGCGCGGCCTGATCCGCGACAGCTACGCCGATTTCGGCCCGACCCTGGCCGCCGAGAAGCTGCGCCCGCCCAAGGTGCACCAGCCAAGGAACCGCCGCGCCCGCCTGGGCGAACTCGTCCAGATCGACGGCAGCGACCACGCCTGGTTCGAGGACCGGGCGCCGGCGTGCACGCTGCTGGTCTACGTCGATGACGCGACCGGCAAGCTGATGCAACTCCCGTTCGTGCCGACCGAATCCACGTCGGCGTATTTCGGCGCCACGCGTGACTATGTCGAGCGCCACGGCAAGCCGATGGTGTTCTATTCCGACAAGTTCAGTGTCTTCCGGGTCAATGCCCGGGACAGCACCGAAGGCCGCGGCTACACCCAGTTCGGGCGCGCGTTGTCTCGGCCATGAAATGCGGCGCAAAGGCATTGGCCGCAGCCATCGTGCTGATGCCGCGCAGTGGCCGATGCGCACCGGCCACTGCGCGGCGATGAGGATCTGGAACGGATCTTCAGCTGGCGCGAGCGGCGCAAGGTGTCGCAGAGCCTGACCTTGCAGTACAAGAAGGTGATGTACCTGATCGAGGACGGTCCCCGAGCACCGGCGCCTGCTCCACCGCTACCTCGAGGTGGCCCCCCCCTCAGCAAAGCATCGCTGGCATCGGTCATCTGATGCTCAAGTTCTTGGCGCACATTGTATCGAAACCAAAAGGGATGCCTGCGTTGGCGGCGCATGCCGCAAGCGCCGCCTCAGCGTATGCGTTCCGACCCCGGCACGTGCGGCAGCGCACGCCGCCGCGACAGCCTTCCCGCGAACCACGTAGCCAGAGTCGTGCCGGCGAGGAAACCTGCCATGTCGATGCCAACATCGAGCCAGCGTGGATGCCGGTTGATGGCAAACACCTGCAGGCCCTCGGTCAATAGCGCCAGCACCAGCAACACAGCGCCGATGCTACGTGCCGGCCACGCGATCGGGCGCGATGCCAGCAGCCATGCCATGCCGCTGAACAGCAGGAAATGCGCCAGCGACGACAGCGGGAACGGCGCATGCAGGCTGCGCTCCAGCGAGTCGCGCAGTCGCCCGGGGATTTGCGTGCCGACCAGCAGCACTGCCGCCAGAATACCGGTGGCGCACCACGACAGCCGATGTCTCATGGGTGCCCTCGCCCCAGCGCCGGCACCTCCGGGCGCTTTTTCACGTTGTATTGCATGCCGCCGTACCTGCGCGCTCTGGTGCTGTCTTTCGTGCCGTCATCTGCGCCGCCTTTCGTGCCGTCCTGCGGGTTGTCTTGCCACGCGGGCAAAGCCGGCAAAGGCGGGCGGCCCGCGCTGCCGCGCAACAAGGCGCGCGTATCAGCCACGCGAGCCTTGTCATGGCGCGGCGACACCCCGTTGACGACGCCGCCGACCACCACCGCGCCGCCGCGCCCGAGCCGGGTGAGCGCCTGCGCGGCGACTGACTGCGGGGTTTCCAGCGCGCGCATCAGCAGCAGCGTCGCGCCCGCGAGGTGGCAGACCAGCGTGGCGTCGGCCACCGCCAGCACCGGCGGCGTGTCGACCAACACCAGGTCGAAGCGCGACTCGGCCTCGGCCAGGATCCCGCCCAGGCGCGGCTGGCTGAGCAGCTCGGACGGGTTAGCGGGCAACGTTCCGGCGCCAAGCAGCCACAGGCCGGGTACCGCGCTGCGACATGTAGCCTCGCGCAAGGTGGCGTTGCCGGCCAGCGCATCGGCAAGACCGACAGCGCAATTTCCGCCATCCATGCCGAACCAGCCGGCAAGCGCACCGCGCCGCAGGTCGGCGTCGATGAGCAGCACGCGCAGGCCCGCGTCGGCAGCCAGCACCGCCAGGTTGGCCGCGGTGAAGGTCTTGCCTTCGCCCGCGCGGGCGCTGGTCAGTGCCACCACGCGCCGGCCATGGGGCGCCAGGCCCAGTTGCAGGGCTGCGCGCAGCATGCGCAGCCCTTCCACCGCCAGCACGTCCGGATGCTGGCAGGCCAGCAGGAACCGGTCGTGGCCGGCATGGTCGCCGTGGATGGCTTCAGCGCTGCCGCCACGCGACGACTCCACGACCGTGACCTCGCCGGTAGGCCTTGCCGCCGCGGCCGTCCCACCCGTGCCCTCCCCCGCCCGCTGTCCGAGCCGGCGCTGCTCGTCGCTGAACATCACCTCGCAAACCACTGGCAGCGCCAGCCCGGCCTCGATGGTGTCGGCCGACGCCAGCTGCGCGTCGCGGCGCTGGCGCAGCATGGCGATGGCTAGGGCCAGCACCAGTCCAGCCGTGCCCGCCGCTGCGGTGATCAGCGCACGCGGCGGCCCGGCAGGGGCCACCGACGGCATCGCCGCATCGAGCAGCAGCGCTTCGCTGCCGCCGTCCGCACGCGCCAGCGCCAGCCGCTGCGCCTGGCCGCGCAACGACATGTAGGCTTCCTCGGCAACCTTGACATCGCGCGTCAGTGAGACCTGGTCGCGCTCCGCCTCGGGCAGCCCCTGCAGGCGGCCGTCGAGGCTGCGGCGGTCGTTGTGCAGCTGCTCGATCTGGTCGTCGATGGCACGAATCTCCTGGTTCTCCGGCGTGTAGTTCCGCAACAGCCGTGCGCGCTGCAGCCGCAATGCCGAAATCTGCCGCTGGTATTCGATGCTGCCGTGCAGGTAGGTCTGCGCATCCTGCGTAGGCAGCAGCGTGCCGGCGTGCGCGCGGTGGCGCGCCAGCGCGCTTTCGGCCTGTTCCAGCTCCGCCCGCACTCGCGGCAGCTCGGCGGTGATGAAATCCAGCATGCGCCCCGCCTGCTCCTGGCGCTGATGCGCCAGCACATGGGTGTACGATGCGGCGATCGCATTGACCACGGCGCTGGCGCGCTGCGGGTCGGTATCGCGCCAGGCGATCCGGACGGCGTCGCCGGATGGTTCGATGCGCAGAGCGCTGGCAAGCGCAGCAGCCGCTGCGGCGCCATCGCGCGCTACCAGCGTGAACTGCGTACCGGCGCGCGCCACCAGCACGGACAACTGCAGCGAAACCGCGCCGCGATGCGCCGGCGTACCCGCCTGGCCCTCCAGCAACGTCTGTCCGTCCGGTGCCTCCAGCCGGAATCGCTGTCCGCCCAGCGCAACCAGGCGCAAGGGCCGGTCGATGAACGTTTCAGGCACAGTCAGCGCGGCCACCGACACGTGTTCGCCGCCCCAGCCATACGACGCCAGGACCGGCAGTGGCGCCGGCATCAATCCGTCGCTGCCGGGCTGCGCCAGCCACGACCACAGCTTGGCCAGCAGCGGCAGGCGTCGCGGCGCCGCTTCGATGTCTAGCCCATGCTCGTGCACCACCGGGGCCAAGACGGCGCGGCTGGCGAGCACGGTGTCTAGCGCCGCGCCGTTCTGCGCGCCGGGCCGCTGCGCCCGCCAGGGCATAGCCTCGCCGCGCGGTGCGCCGATCAGTACGTCGGCCCGGTAACGCGAGGGCAAAGAGGCTGCATAGAGCGCACCCGCCAGCACGGCCGCCGCCGTTGCCGCGGCGACCCAGCCAGCCTGTGCGCGCAGCGGCGCGACGCCGCGTGCCGCCGCCAGGCCGGCCGGCGCGTCATGGACATGGGCCGTCATACGCAACTCCCGAGCGTGACAGTGTGGCCGGCGTGGCATGGCTGGAGGCCATGCGCCATCTCGATGGCGGCGGCATGCCCCGCTGGCGGCGGCAGCAAACGGGCGTACTCCTGGCGGATCACGCGGTAGCATTCACACCCCATCGCTTCCAGCCGGGCGCGGTCGAGCACGACGATGCGGCCCCGGCTGGTGGCAAGCAGGCCGAGCTGCTGCATGCGGCCGACCGCGGCAGCTACGCCTTCGCGCCGCACGCCGAGCCGGTCGGCGATCCCCTGCTGGGTGCTCAGCAATTCGCGTGAATGCATGCGCTCCAGCGTCAGCAGGAGCCAGCGGCACACCTGGTCGCTCAGCGGGTGATGCCGGTTACAGACCGCGACCTGGGCCACCTGCGTCAGCAGCGCCTGGACGTAGAGCAGGCTGGCACGGCGCAGGGCGGGCGATTGCATGAAGGCATGCCGCATCACGGCGGCCGGGATGCGGTAGGCCAGTCCGGTGCAACGCACCTCCACCCGATACGGCATCGAGTCGCCGCCGGTCAGGATCGGCATGCCCACAAGCCCTTCCTTGCCGACCACCGCCACGTCGATCCCCACGCCCGACTCGGACACGGCGAGCATTGATACCACCGCGGTCGTCGGGAAATGCACGTGGTGAATGCGCTGTCCCGCCTCGCTCAGCATCTGGCCGGCGCGCAGCTTGACCAGATCTAGTTGTGCCGCCAGCGGGTGGCAACCCTCCTGCAACAGCGCGGCCAGCACAAAGTTGAACTCCGGCCGTGAAAATTTGCTCTCCATGTTGGCTCCCCGTTCTGCCTTGACGATGATTTCCTCGACCCGCGGTGCTGCGCGCCGTAGGCGCGCGCCCGCGCTATGTTTTGTGATGCGGCGAATATGCTTAGCGCGACAGCTCCTTGGTGAAGAACAGCGTCTGGATGGTTGGCGTGATCTGCTCGAGCACGCGGTTGAAGCGCACCGCATCCGAGGTCCCCACGTAGACCACGTCGAGCGGTTCGAGCCGGAACTGCGTGGACAGCAGCAGCGCATCGACTTGGCTCATGTCGAGGCGGAACACCTCGGGCGTGGTGGGGTTGTCGCGCATGCCGCGGATGATGAAGATTTGCCGCGGGTCGGCATAGCGCACGTCGATGCTGTTGACACCGGCCAGCGCGTCGGCCAGCGTCAGGCGGCCGCGGTTCATCAGCATCGAGGTGGGCTTGGCCACTTCGCCGAGGATGAAGATGCGGCTGCCCAGCCGGTCGGGAACGTTGACGATGTCGCCCGCCTGCAGCAGGAAGTCGCTAAAGCCGTTGCGGCGGTCGATCAGCGCTTCTAGGTCCAGTTCATAGACCTCGCTGCCACGCGTCAGGCGCACCTTCTGCACGTCGGCCTCGGGCATGGTGCCGCCGGTGCGCGCCACCGCGTTGATCATGGTCAGCGGCACGTCGGTGACCGGGATCGAGCCGGGATTGCGCACCAAGCCGGTCACGTCGACGCGGCCGTACCGGTAGGCGATCACGCGTACGTCGACACGGGGATCGCGCAGGTCGCGTTCCAGCCCGCGCGTGATCATCCTGCGCACTTCCTCGATGGTGCGCCCGCCCACCTTGAGCACGCCCACCGGCGGATAGAACAACTCACCGCTGCGCGAAATGCGGAAGCCGTTCTGGTCCAGCGGCAGCTGCGGCTGCGCAGCCTCGGTCGGCATCATCTGGGCGGCGGCGGGTGCGGCCGGCGCGGTCGAACTGAGCTGCGGATTGAACAGAACCGTCACGCCCAGCACGTCCTGAGGCCCGACCAGGTACTCGTAGCGCTCGATGCTGGTGCGCAGGTCCGTGCCGCGCGCAGGCGATACCTGGCTGTTCGACGCCAGCACCGCGTCAATCTGGGCGCGGATCACGTCGGCGGTGATCAGCCGCACCGGGTAGGTCTGCGTGCCAGTCTTGGCGCGCAGGTTGTCATCCAGCCGGCTGCTGTCCAGCGCCGGCCCTGGCGCCCACGAACACGCCGCCAGCGCGCTCGCGAACAGCCCTGCGATCACGATCCGATAGCTCATGTGGGTTCTCCTTCCAGTGCGTCCGGTGCCGCCAGCGCATGCGCTTCGCCCTCGGCCGGCGTGTCGGCCGCCGGCGCCACACCGGCGGCGCGTGCCGTGTCGCCGAGGGAGCGCGCCAGGTGTTCGCTCAGCCGCAGCGCCAGCGCCGCGATGGTGATGGTGGGAAAGTTGGCGCCCACGGTCGGGAACACGGAACTGCCCGCCACATACAGGTTACCGATGCCGTGCACGCGGCAATTGCGGTCGACCACGCCCTGCCTGGGCGAGTCATGCATGCGCGTGGTGCCCATGTGGTGCCAAGTCCCTTCCAGCGACGCCGGCCAGCGCTGGCCCTCGGTGGGCAGGTCGAGCGTGACGCGGGCCACGCCGGTGCGCTCCAGCTCGTCCGCCAGCAGCGCGAAAGTGCGGTCGAAGGTGCGCTGCACCAGACTGCCGACGCGCCAGTGCACGCGCACGCGCGGCATACCCAGCTGGTCGCTCTGCTGCGACAGTGTCACGCGGCTGTCGGGATCGGGCGCGGCCTCGACGATGGCCTGCATGCGCACACCCGAGATCAGCGCGCGCGGCTGCAGCAGCCGCGTCAGGCCGAAGCCGACGGTATCCACCGGGTGCCTGGCCATGGTGAGCAGGTCGCGGCCGACGCGGTATCCGGGCTGGTCCTTGCGCAACAGTGCCTGCTTTGCACGGATCAGCGCCTCGGCGCCGGCGCTGCCCTCGCCATAGAACATCGAGAAGAACCAGACCCGCGCATTGAGCAGCCGCTCGCGCGCGAGCACTTCGGGGCGCAGCGCGAACTGCGAGGAGATGCGGGTGCCGTGCGCGCTGACCGCCGGGTTCTGGTAGTGGTACTTGATGTCGTAGAGCTTGTTACGCGACCACGCCTTGCTGAAATGCACCCAGCCCGACATCAGCCGCGGATGGTCCATGAAGTAGCGTCCGACCAAGTCGTTGCCGTTGCCCAGGCCGGCTGGGCTGGTGCGGTTCGAGGCCAGCATCAGGCGCGCGTTCTCAATGCCGCCGGCGGCCAGCACGAAGCGCTGCGCCACCACGCGGAAGCGCTTGCCGCTGAGCGTAGCGACCGATAGGTGCGTGACCGCGCCGGCGTTCGCATCGGTCTCGATCGCGGTCACGTTGGCGTAGAGGAACACCCTGACGCGGCCGGCGGCGGCAAGCGTGTCGCGGTACAGCTTGCCCAGGCGGGCCGGCGGGCTGAACTGCGAGATGGTGTCGCGGATGTTCGCGCCGCTCAGCGGCAGCCGCCGCACGTCGGGGCGGCCGATGGCCTGTTCCCACCATGCCGGATCGAAGTTGTCCGGCCCCAGCCGCAGCAGTTCGTGGGTGCGCGCGTAGTAGGGCCCGAGCTCGCCGAGCCCGAAGGGCCAGCCACTGTGCGGTACCCACTCGCGCCGCTCCAGGTCCCACGGATCGAGCGGCCGGCACCAGCCACCCCAGCAGTTGCTGCTGCCACCGAGGTAACGGCTGCGGCAGCCGTCGGCGAAGGTGTACGGCAGTCCTGCGTTCTCGCCTCGGTACAGGTCCCGGGTTTCCTCGTCTGGCTTGTAGCCGCCGCTTTCAAGCACGCAGGCATCGATACCCATGCGCTGCATCTGCAGCGCTAGCGTGATGCCCGCCACTCCCGCGCCCACGACGCACACCGTGGTGCGTATTGTCGTGTTTTGTTCGATTTGCCTTGCATCGAAAAACATAGCGTCGCTCCCCTGTTTTGCCCTTGCCTTGCACCCCCGGCGGCGGGCGTGCATGAGCCCCCGTCAAGACCATCAATTGCTGAGCCTGTCCCCCTGACGTTTGCCTTCGGTGCCTTGCTCCAGCACGCCTGCCGCCAGGGCCGCCGGGACGCTCTCGCCATCGACCCCGGCAGACCGTGCGCCTTCCTGCACCACCCGCAGCAAGTCCGACGCCATCGCGTCCACGGTGAAATGCCGGTCAAATACCGCCTGGGCGCGGGCACGCATGCGGGCACGATCGGCCGGTGCCAGCGCGAACCAGGCGCGCAGCATCCCGGCCGTACCATCGACAGTGTCTGGCGCACCCATGCCGGCGCCGCCCTGCGTCACCTCGCGCCAGATGTTGACCTGGGTCGACAGCAGCGCCGGCAGGCCGCAACCGAGGGCCTCGGCGACTGCGATGCCAAAGTTCTCCTGGTGCGAGGGCAGCACGAAAACTTCGCTAGCGCGGAAGGCGCCCCACTTCATCTCGTCACGCAGCATGCCGGTCCAGCTGACGCGGCCGGCGATGCCGCGCGCGGCCACTTGGTCGCGCAGCGCGGCGGACCAGCCCGCGCTGTCGGGCCCAGCCATCACCAGGTGCGCGCCAGGCATCTGCTCTGCTTCGCGCGCGAACGCGTCGATCAGCAGGTCGCAGCCCTTCTTGGGGTGCAAGCGCCCCAGGAACAGCACCAGGCGCTTGCCGCGCAGCCGCGGGTAGGCGTCAAGGAAGCGTTCGGCTAGGCTGCCGCCGTCGGTCGCGAACGCCGGCGGCGGCACACTGGTGCCGAAGCTGACCACGCGCTCGTTGGCGCGATACAGCCAGAAGGATTCACGCGCGCGCCGGCGCTCTTCTTCCGCGGTGAACAGTACGGCGCACGCGTCTCGCAGTACGCGGTATTCCGCCCACGGCCAGTACAGCCACTTCTTCAGGTGCTTGAGCGGATGCGCCCGGCGAAACCACGGATCGAGCATGCCGTGCGGAAACACGAAGTACGGCACGCCGCTGTCGCGCAGCGCCCGCCATGTCGCGAAGCCGTGGTGCTGCCAGAGCCCGTTGACGATGACAGCGGCGAAACTCCGCGCATGCGTACGCAGCCATGGCACCAGCGCGGGGCAATAGCGGTAGCCGCCATGCGCCGGCCCCAGGGCATGCACCGCGAGGCCGGTATCGCGCAGCCACGGCGCATCGGGCGCATCGAGCGTCAGGATCTCGACCCGATGACCCTGCGCCGCCAGCGCGGCCGCGCTCTGGCGCACGCACTCGGCAGGCCCGCCCTGTCGCGGATCGAGTGATGGCAGCAGTTGCAGGATCTTCATGGACAGGGTCCTTGCAGCGTGAGCCGCGGCGCCGCCGGAGCGGCGGCGCGGGCAGGTAGAGACGCCGGCAGCCGGGGCGGCGGCAACGTGGCCGGCTGCATCGCCGGCGCGCGGGCAGTGGCCGGCGCCACCCGGCGCACCGCCAGGCGCTGCAGCCGCATGCACGACCCCACCAGCAGGCCCAGCGCCACGCCGTACACCAGGCCGGAGTAGCGCGGGCCCAGCGGGTTGCCGCCGATCGAGGTAGCCGGTAATGCCGCCAGCACCATCAGCGCGCGCCCCAGTACTGGCAGGTAGGGAGCATCCGAGGCATGGCGGCGCCAGCGCCGGTAGATCGCCGAGCCGCGCCACAGCGCGAACAGCACCGCGAACGGCAGCGCCAGCCCGAACACCACGCCGCCGGCAAAGAGCTGGTAGACCCAGAAGTTGTGGCCGGCGGCCCATTCGTTGATGGCGTAGAACTCCTTTTCGCTCATTTGGCCCGACAGCGCCGTCAGGTAGTCAGGCGAGTAGCGGTAGTTGTGGCCGAAGCCCTTGCCCAGCAGCAGCGAGACGGTGCTGGCGGTGACCTGGTCCATCTGGTCCTTGATCTCGGCAAGCCGCGTCGCGGTGGTGGGATCGATTCCCGAGGCGGTCGCCTTGGCGGCCAAGATGCGCTGCTCCCAGTGCGCGGCCACGCTCGGAAACAGCGCCGAGCCGATCAACACGGTGCCGCCGATCAGCGCGACCGTGATCACCATCGCTCGCGCCACCGACCTGAGCAGCTGGCGCAGCGACGGCGCGCCCAGCCAGGTCGCCAGGCAGAACAGCATGGCGGTGCCGACCAGCAGGCTGCGCGTCACGCTGAGCAGCTCGATCGCCACCGACAGCAGGAACAGCAGCAGCGTCAGCTTCGAAAAGCGCCGGGCGATCACGAACTCATGCAGCAGCAGCCCCTGCAGCGCCAGGAACACCACCGACACGATGCGGAAGCGCACCGTTTCCAGTCCGCCGCCGATGGCCATGCCATAGCCGAAGCTGAACAGCAACGAAATCACCATGCCGGTGAACATGGCCTTTTCGATCTGCACCAGCCGGTCCGCCTGCCATGGCCGGCAGGTGGCCAGGTAACCGAACAGCATCAGCATGAACGGCAGCAGCACGCGCAGGTAGTTGCCGAAGTCATTGCCCTGCAGCAGCTGCGGCACCAGGCTGCCGGGCACGGTCAGCATCAGCGCGACGGTGATGACGCTGCGCAGCCGGCTGCCGCCGGCAAAGCGCGGCGCGATCATCGCCAGCACGATGGTGGCGGCGATGGCGGGCAGCGTCAGCAGGATCTGCGTGATGCGGCTGCCGTTCTCGTCGACGCTCTTGAAATCGACCGCCAGCGGACACAGTGCCAGCCAGATCCAGAGGGTGATGAAGCGGTTGCGCATGCCGCCTCCTAGCCCCGTACCGCGCTGGGTGGCAGCGCCCCCCCGCCAGCCGCCGGCGCAGCGGGTGCCAGGCGCCGGCGCAGCCAGCGGCGCATCGGCTCCTCGTACACGAGGAAGACCAGCACGCTCAGCGCCACCGTTGCGGCCAGCGCCAGCCCGCCGTACGCCCGCGGCCAGCCCGCCAGCCAGGCCAGCCGGCCCAGCGGCACATGCAGCAGGTACAGCGAGAAGCTGGCCTCGCCCAGCCGCACCAGCCAGCGCCGGTGCAACAGGCCGAGCACGGGCCGCTGCAGCAGCGCCAGGCCCAGGATCAGCGCACCGAACGCCGGAGCCTGCAGGTAAAAGGCCGGCCAGCGGCCCGGCGGAGAAAGCGCCAGGACCGCAACCAGCGCCAGCGCGGCGGCCGTCAGCAATATGCCGAGGCGATGGCGGGTAGCCGCCGTGTGCGGCAACCGGGCATGCCATTGCGCGGCGCAGACGCCCAGCACGAATTCAAACAGATGCGTCAGCGGGAATTGCGCGACCAGGAAGCCCGAGCGCGATGGCGGCATGGCGGCTTCAACCAGCGCGATCCACGCGCCCTGCAACAGCCACAGCAGCACGCAACAGCGCAGCAGCGCACGGCTGCCGCGCGCGGCGGCCCAGGCTAGCAGTGCCGGGAACAAGGTATAGAAGAACACCTCGCACGAAATGCTCCACGCCGGCCCGTTCCAGGGCTGGTTAAGTCCTGCGAACGGCAGCCACGCGGTCAGTGCCAGCACCTGGCACAGCAGGCTCGCCGCCAGCATGGGCAGGTCCGGCCGCGCCAGCCCGTACCACTCGCGCAGCAGCATGGCGTCGCCACTGCGCAGCAGCCATGCAGTGACGGCCAGCGCCGGCACCAGCGACAGCAGCAGCACCGGCCAGATGCGCGCGACGCGGGCCGCATAGAACGCGCGTGTGCCGCGGCCGCCCAGGCTGTCGCGGTAGTTGTAGGCGAGCACGAAGCCCGACAGCACGAAGAACAGCGATACAGCCGGGCGCCCGCCGTCGGCAGCCGCCACGAACCATGCCGGCACCGCGAGCAGGCCGATCTGGCTGTAATGGCACAGCACCACCGTCAGCGCCGCCAGGAAGCGGATGCTGGTCAGTGCCGGCAGGTTGCCGGCCGGCACCGCGGCTGCGGGGACGGCGCGGGGCGGGTGCCCGTCGGCTGGCGTCAGGGCACGCGCACACGGCGCGGCCGGCTCGATGGCTGGCATGAGCGCTCTCCTCCTAACGAAAACAGGCAGCCGACCGGCGCGCAGCGCTGGCAGCGGGGCCACGGCGTGTAAGGCTCGCAGCCACCCGGACAGCGGTGGCGGCGGCGTTCGGCGCGCGGACGCAGCTTGGCCATGGCTTACTCCGATTCCTCGGTGCGCAGCGCGGGCGGCGGCAGTTCGGCGCCCGTTGCCGGCGCCGCCTCAGCGGCCGTGCCGCCCGTGACCAGCGCGCGCAGTCGCGACTCCAGCCGGCCCAACACCACCGGCGCGGCCAGCGTGCTGGCCGCGTAGGCGCGTGCCGCCGCACCCAGTTCGGCGCGTAGCGCGGCGTCGTTCGCCAGCCGGCGGATGGCGTGGGCCAGCGCGTCGGCATCCTCGGGTGGCACGGTCAGGCCGCGGCCGCTGAGCGCGCCGAACAGTTCGGTCCCGCCCTCGGCCATGGCGACGATGGCGCGCCCGCTGGCCAGCATGCCGGTCAGCTTGGACGGCATCACGAGGTCGGCGGCGCCGCCGCGCTGCGGCAGCACGTGGATGTCCGCCAGGTTCAGCAGTTCATTGAGGCGCTCGGTCGGCTGCAGCGGCAGGAAACGGCAGTTCTCCAGGCCGGCGCAGTGCAGCTCCAGATCGGCGCGGGCCGGGCCGTTGCCGCAGAATACGAAGACGATGTCGGGCTGGCCGGCCAGCGCCGCCGCCGCGCACATCAGCACGTCCAGGCCCTGCTTGGCGCCCATGTTGCCCGCGTACAGCACCACCTTCTGCTGCGGCGCGATGCCGAGCGCCGCGCGGTAGGCGCTGGGCCGCTCCAGCGGGTGGATCGCGTCGGCGTCGACCCAGTTGGGCAGAAGCACCACGCGCGTTGGCGATACCCCCTTGCGCGCGGCGGCCTGGGTCATCTTTTCCGAGATGGTCGAAACCACGTCGAAGCTGCGCAGCAGCGCGCGCTCCACCGCCAGCGCCGCGCGGCGCGCGCGTGCGCCGCGCAGCAGCCCGAGCTCGAACGCGGCATCAACCTCGTAGTCCTGCAGGTGCAGCCAGCCGATGGCACCGGTCAGCCGGGCCAGCAGCCAGCCGCCGGGCGCGCTCATCAGACCCGGCGCCACCACCATCACCACATCCGGGCGCCACCAGCATTGCCCCAGCAGCGCCGGCAGCGCGGCCAGCGCGAAGCTGCCCAGGTGCAGCAGGCGATTGAGCCCGCCCGGACGCCGCGGCACCCATAGCGGCACGCGCTGCACGCGCACGCCGGCGCGCTGCTCGCGCCGGTAGCGCCAGGCCGCATAGCCCACTTCGATCCGCCACGCCGGGTAGTACGGCGGGCCGCACACCACCCGCACCTCGTGGCCAGCGGCGGCGAGCGACTCGGCCATCTCGGCGGTGTACTTGCCGGTGCCGGTCAGTTCGGGAGCGTAGTTCTGCCCGCAAATGAGGATTTTCATTGGCTGCTCCGGTGGGCTTCGGCGTTGGAGACGGGTTGCGGCGCGGCGCGCGTCCTACCGCGCAGCAGGCTGGCGCAGCCGCGGTCGATATGGGTGGCGGCCGCCGTCGGGTCGAAGCAACGGATCAGCTCGATGCAGTGCAGCGCGGTGGCGCGGGTATCGGCGAACACGTGCACCGCCTGCTCCAGCGCAGCCGCCAGTGCGGACACGTCGCGCGGCGGCACCACCAGGCCGGTCTGGCGCTCGCACACCAGCTCGGGCACGCAGCCGCAGTTGTCGCTGACCACCGCGGGGCAGCCGTGGGCCAGCGCTTCGTTGACCACCAGTCCCCAGGGCTCGCTGTAGCTGGGCAGCACCAAGCAGGTGGCGCGGTCATACTCGGCCTCGAGCGCGGCACCGTTGACGCTGCCCAGCAGCATTACGGCGCCGTCGAGCCGCAGCGCGCCGACGCGCTCGCGCAGGCGCTCGTCCATCGGGCCGCTGCCGGCCAGACGCAGCGTGGCAAAGGGCATCGACGGCAACAGGCGGGCGAAGGCCTCGAGCAGGGTATCCAGCCCCTTCTCTTCCGACAGCCGCCCCACGTAGAGGAACACCGGCGCCTGCGGCTCCGGTGCCGGGGCGTCCGGCGCCGCGGCCTTCGGCGCACGTGCCAGCGTGCGCCGCGCCAGCGCCTGCTCCGGGGTATAGCCGGCTGGCAGCGCCGCGGCCTGGCAGGGGATAAAGACGCGGTCGCGCCGCGCTCCGAGCGACTCCAGGTATTCGCGGCTGCGCTCGCCGAAGCCGAAGTAGCCCTGGCACAGCGCGAAGAACAGCCGCTTGGGCAGCAACGTCAGCAGGCGCCGCGGGCGATCGCGCCCGGTGGAATCGCAGAACACCGCCCGCCGCTTGCCGGTGACGATGCAGGCGAACAGCATCGCCCAGAATTCCGGCAGGTGGTAGCCCGGCAGCACTACCACTTGGCTGTCCGAGCGCAGCACCTCGCCAACCAGCCGCAACGTCATCTTCCAGCGGGGCACGTCCTCATAGCAGCCCTTGAAGAGCTGGCGCATCGGGTACTGGTGCACGCTGTAATCGACCTCGGAAAAGCCCAGGCGCATTTGCTCGGTCTCCGCGATCTGCACGACGGTGTAGCGGATCGCCCCCTGCCCGTGCAGCCGGTGCAGCTCCGAGAAGACCTGGCCTTTGTGGCGCGACCAGACAACGTTATGGAAGATGGTGACTGAGCCCGACATGACGAACTACCCCCCTTGGTTTCGTACTGCCCGTTGCTTGCCCCGCCGCCGGCGGTGGAACACCTCTGGGCCTTCCCGGCCCTTCCTGATGTGTGTCTCTCCCCCTCACACCATCGCGCTGGCCTGCCCCGCCTGCGCCGCGACGAACTCGCGCCAGGTACAGGCGACGCCCGCCTCCAGCCCAATCGATGCCTGCCACCCCAGGCCGGCCAGCCGCGACACGTCGAGCAGCTTGCGCGGCGTGCCGTCCGGCTTGCTGGTGTCGAACACCAGTTCGCCGCGGAACCCGGCGATGCGACACACCATCGCGGCAAGCTCGCCGATCGAAATGTCTCTGCCCGTGCCGACGTTGAACATGCCGCCGTCCGCGTCCTGCCGCAGCAGGAACAGCGTCGCCGCGGCCAGGTCGTCGACATGCAGGAACTCGCGGCGTGGTGTGCCGGTGCCCCACACCGTGAGCGTGTCGGCGCCCTCGCTGACGGCGGCACGCGCCTTGCGGATCAGGGCCGGCAGCACGTGGCTGTTGGTCAGGTCGTAGTTGTCGTTGGGCCCGTACAGGTTGGTCGGCATCACCGACAGGTAGCGCGTTCCATATTGACGGTTATAGGCCTCGCACAGCTTCAGCCCCGCGATCTTGGCGATGGCATAGGCTTCGTTGGTGGGCTCCAGCGGGCCGCTGAGCAGGTAGTCCTCGCGGATCGGCTGTGCGCAGTCGCGCGGATAGATGCAGGACGAGCCGAAGAACACCAGCCGCCGCACGCCGGCCTCGAACGCGGCGTGGATCACGTTGGTCTCGATCGCAAGGTTTGCGTACAGGAATGACGCTGGCCGAGAGGCATTCGCGACGATGCCGCCGACGCGCGCCGCCGCCAGCAGCACCACGTCAATGGGCTGGCACGCGAAGAAGCGGCGCACCGCGCCCTGGTCTGTCAGATCCAATTCGGCGCGTGCGGGCGTCAGCAGGTGCACATAGCCCGCGGCGCGCAGCTGGCGTACCAGTGCCGAACCCACCATGCCGCGATGGCCCGCGACGTAGATCCTTGTCTGCTTGTCCATGGTCAGCGCCCCCCCTCATTCGTGGTGTTCCAGCGTCTTGAAGCCGGCCAGCGTCACCAGCGCGTCGCGCCGCGCGATCTGGAAGTCGGCACGCACCATTTCCTTCACCAGCGACGAGAACGGCGTGGTCGGCTTCCAGCCCAGCCTCTCCCGCGCGCGGGTGGGATCGCCGAGCAGCGTTTCGACCTCGGTGGGCCGGAAATAGGCCGGGTCCACGCGCACGATCACCGTGCCAGGAGCCAGCTTCGTTTCCTTGCCATGCACCCGTTCGACAATGCCGACCTCATCGACACCCGTGCCCTCGAAGCGGATCGTCATGCCCAGCTCAGCACCGGCGTATTGCACGAACTCACGCACGCTGTACTGTTCGCCGGTGGCGATGACGAAGTCCTCGGGCTGCTCCTGCTGCAGCATCAGCCACTGCATCTCCACGTAGTCGCGCGCGTGGCCCCAGTCGCGCAGCGACGACAGGTTGCCAAGATAGAGTTCGTCCTGCAGCCCCACTGCGATGCGCGCGATGGCGCGGGTGATCTTGCGCGTGACAAAGGTCTCGCCGCGCACCGGCGACTCGTGATTGAACAGGATGCCGTTGCAGGCGTAGATGCCGTACGCCTCGCGGTAGTTGACCGTGATCCAGTACGCGTAGAGCTTGGCCACCGCGTACGGGCTGCGCGGATAGAACGGCGTGGTCTCCTTCTGCGGCACCTCCTGCACCAGCCCATACAGCTCGGAAGTGGAGGCCTGGTAGAAGCGCGTCTTGCGTTCCAGGCCGAGGATGCGTATCGCCTCCAGGATGCGCAGCGCGCCCAGGCCGTCGGCATTGGCGGTGTACTCCGGCTCCTCGAACGACACCGCCACGTGGCTCTGCGCGGCCAGATTGTAGATTTCGTCCGGCTCCACGCGCTGGATCACGCGCAGCACGCTGGTGGCGTCGGTGAGATCGCCGTAATGCAGGAAGAAGCGCAGTTCCTGCTCATGCCGTTCGCGATACAGGTGGTCGATACGGTCCGTGTTGAACAGCGACGTGCGGCGCTTGATGCCGTGCACCTCGTAGCCCTTGTCGAGCAGCAACTCGGCCAGGTAGGAGCCATCCTGCCCGGTGATGCCAGTGATCAGTGCGACCTTGCGTTTCATTCCCGTTCTCCCTGCCGTGTTGGACTGATTTGAAGCGTGAAGCCTGCAGGCCGATATGCGCGCCGCGCGTCGTTGCGTCGTTGCGTCGTCGGGTCATCATTTGATGCCCCCGACGCCGGAATCGTTGCTGTAGTAGCCGGCATAGCCCGTCCCAAGCCGCAGTGGCGGCTTGGGCACGTCGGTCAGCAGCACGCCGCGCAGCGCTACGCCGCCGCTGGCCAGGCGCCGCACGGTCTCGCCGATCTCGCCGGCCGGATGCCGGCCGTGGCGCACCACGAGCAGCGTGGTGCCGGCGTAGCGCCCCAGCAGCGCGGCATCGGTGACTTCGAGCACCGGCGGGGTGTCGATGATCACCATGTCGTAGCGGTGCGAAAAATGGTCGAGCAGCATGCGGAACCGCTCGCTCATCAGCAGCTCGGCCGGATCCGGCGGCACGGTTCCGCGCGGCATCACGTCGAGCCCGGGCAGCACGTCGCGCGCCACCACGGCATCGAAGTCCTCGCCCATCAAGGCGTCCGCCAGGCCCGGCTGGTGGCGCAGTCCAAAGTGCGCATGCACCGCGCCGCGGCGCATGTCGCCGTCGATCATCAGCACGCGCCGCTGCCCGGCCGCCACCAGCGCGGCAAGGTTGACCGACAGGAACGACTTGCCGGCATCCTGGCGTGAGCCGGTCAGCATCACGACGTTGTTGCTGGCGTCGCGCAGCGCGTACTGCAGCGTGGTGCGCAGGCTGCGCACGCCTTCCACGGCGATGTCGTCGGGCGCGCGAGCCGCCAGCAGGCGCGGGCCGCCACGGCCCGCGCGGCCGTGGCTCAACTCGCGCTGCAGGCGTAGCTGCATGCGGCTGCGCGGCACCACCGCGCACACCGGCACTCCGACCAGGCGCTCGATGTCCTCCGGATGCTCCACGCCGCCGTACAGTGCCTTCTTCAGCAGCGCCAGCACGATCGCCGCGAGCATGCCGAGCCCGGCGCTGATCAGGACCAGCATGGCGCGCTGCGGGCGCACCGGCTCGTCGGCGGGGGCGGCGAAGTCGACCACACGCACGCTGCCGACCTGGCCTGCCTTGATCACGCGCAGTTGCTGCGCGTTGTTGAGCAGGCTGGTATAGAGCTCGGTATCGACGCGCACATCGCGCATCAGCCGCAGCGCGGTCTGCTCGGTATCGGGCAGCAGCGAGACGCTGCGGCGCAGCGCGTTCTGCTGCGCCGTCAGCGTGGCGATCTGCGCCTTGAGCGAAACCACCGCCGGGTTGTTCTCGGTGTAGCGCGTGTTGTACTCGGCAAGCTGCGCCTCCATGGTCAGCAGCCGGTTCTTGTTATCCACGATCTGCTGCAGCAGCAGGCGGCTTTCCTCGCCCAGGTTGACCGTGCCGAGCTTGTTGCGGAACGAGTTGTAGCGCTCCTCGGCCTGGTCCAGTTCCTTGCGCAGCACCGGCAGCTGCTGCTCCAGGAAGGCCAGCGTGTGCTCGGCCTCGGCCGAGCGCCGCCCGATGTCCTGCTGCACGAACTGGCGCGCGATGGTGTTGACGATCTCGGCGGTGAGCTTGGCGTCGGGCCCCTCCAGGCTTGCGCGGATGATGCCGGACTGCAGCGTAGTCTCGCCCACCGCCAGCGCGCGCTGGACCGACTCCACCGTGGCCAGCGTGGACGCGCGCGTCAGTTCGAACTGCGTACCGGGACGCCCGACCAGGTGGTCAATGCGCACGCGCACCGGCCCCAGCGTGCTGGCGCCGCCGGTCTCTTCGCCGACGCGGCCGTTGAGGACGAGCGCGCCGTCGGGATCGCGCAGGCTGTAGGTGCGCTCGGCCTCCACGGTCAGCACGAACGGCTTCTTGTAGTACCTGGCCGGGGTCTCGAACAGCGACATCTTGATCGACTCGCCACCCCAGGCATACTGCGGCATGCCGAAGCGCGCCGGCGCGGGCGCCATGCCGGTGTAGCGGCCTGCCAGCCAGCCGCCGATCACGGGCAAGTAGCGCGGCCGCGCCCCGATATCCAGGTGCAGAGTGCGCACCGCGTCTTCCACCACCAGGCGCGAGCGGATCAGCTCGATCTCCGCGGCCGTGGACGACTTTGAGTCGAAGATCGACGACAGCGACTGCAGTGCATTCTGGTTGTTGGCGTTGGCGTCACCCTTACTGTCTTCCACCTGGATCAGGGCATCGGCGCGGAACACCGGCTTGGCGATCATCGCATAGACCGCGCCACCAGCCAGGGCCAGCAACGTGATCGCGACAATCATGCGCCAGTTCTCCAGCAGCGTGACCAGGTAGTCTGACAGCCGCAGCTCGGGCGCGGGCGGCGCCTCGACGTATTGAGTCTCTAGCAGGTTTGGCATGGTGTCACGCATCCCTTATCGCCGGTGGCGGGCGCCGGCGAATCCCCTCGGTTCAGTACGCGTTGCTGTGGAACAGGCCCTTGAAGACGGTGGCTGCGATGATCCGCATGTCGAGCCCGAACGACCAGTTGACGAGGTAGTACAGGTCGTAGGCGATGCGCCCTTCCATCTTCTCGATGCGATCGGTCTCGCCGCGATAGCCGTTCACCTGCGCCCAGCCGGTGATGCCGGGCTTGATGCGGTAGCGCTGGATATAGCCAGAGACCAGCTTGCCGTAGTGGTCGTCGTGCTCCAGCGCATGCGGACGCGGGCCGACCACCGACATGTCGCCGCGTAGCACGTTGAAGAACTGTGGCAATTCGTCCAGGCTGCTGCGGCGCAGGAAGGCGCCGACGCGGGTAATGCGCGGATCGCCGCGCGTGGCCTGCGTCAGCTGCCCGGCATGCTCGGTGTGCTCGTGCATCGAACGGAACTTGTAGATGCGGAACACGCGCCCGTCAGCGCCCTTGCGCAGCTGCGAGAACAGCACCGGCCCGCGCGAAGAGAGCTTGACCGCGACCGCGATCGCCGCGAGCAGCGGGGCCAAACCCAGCAGCGCCAGCGCGGCGAAGAGCCGGTCGAAGATTTCTTTCTGCGCCAGCGCGGCGGGCGACATCGGCGAGGCGGCAAGATTGATCGCGTGCATGCCGATCAGGTCGATCATGCCGCCATCGAACAGCGCGACGGTGCGCAGGTCGGGCACGAAGCGGATATTGATCAACTCGTCGCGGAAGGCAGCAACGAACTCCAGGATCTCGCGCTCCTGCGACAGCGGCAGCGCCAGCCACAGTTCATGGATCTTCTGCGTGCGCACGTAGAGGGCAAACGCTGCGCGGTCTTCGAAGACTGGCACGCGCGCACACAGGCCGCCGGCCCCTGGCATCACGTTGAATGCCGCCGCCACGCGGAAGCCCGACGCCGGTGACGCCGCGACGCGCCGCATCACCGCGTTGCAATGCGCGCCGCTGCCGACCACCGCCACCTGGTGCAGGTTCATGCCGGCGCTGCGCATGCGGCCCAGCACCATATGGGCAAGCAGCCGCGACACGATCATCAGCGCGCCGGTGCTGGCGGTCCAGTAGGCGAACCACAACCGCGATACCAGGTCGAGCCGGTGAACCGAGAACATCACCATCACGCCAAACAGCTGCACCAACAGCCAGGCCAACGCGACCTGTCCAGCCAACCCCAGCTTGGAACGCCCGCGCCAGGATTCATAGATGCCGAAGGCGGGGAACAGCGCGAGCGTGAACGCCGCGGACAGCGCGATGAACAGCTCGAACAGCGCGCCCGGCTCGATCGCGTCGAAGCGAAACTGCGCGGCCAGCAGCGCCCCGGCCAGCACCAGCGCCACGTCCAGTACGCGCGCCAGCAATCCTACCAGCTTGACCATTTGCCGTCCTCCTGCCCGTCTGCCTGAACAACTGCACACCGCCTGCCGCGCGGCGGACCCGCTCCCCGCCGGCCGCCGCTGCGTTGCTGCCAACTTGCCAACGCGCCAACGCGCCAACGCCTAGCCGCAACGCCCGTAGTTGTCCTCCATGCGCACGATGTCGTCTTCGCCCAGGTAGCCGCCGGACTGGATCTCGATGATTTCCAGCGGCAGCTTCCCGGGGTTCTCCAGGCGGTGGGCCACGCCCAGCGGGATATAGGTGGACTGGTTCTCGCCCAACAGGAAGCTCTCGTCGCCGCGCGTGACGCGCGCGGTGCCGCTGACCACGACCCAGTGCTCGGCCCGGTGGTGATGCAGCTGCAGCGACAGCTGCGCCCCGGGCGCCACCACGATGCGCTTGACCTGGAAGCGCTCGCCATGGTCGATCGAGTCATAGAAGCCCCACGGGCGCCGCACCTTGCGGTGATCCGCGGCCTCGGGCGCGCGCTGCGCCTTGATCCGCTCGACCAGGCTCTTGACGTCCTGCACATGCGAGCGATCGGCCACCAGGACCGCGTCCGCGGTCTCGACCACGACGATGTTGCTGGTGCCCACGCAGGCCACCAGGCGCCCGTCGGAGTACGCATAGCTGGCACTGGCGCCTTCGAATACCACGCGGCCGCGCGCGGCGTTGCCGTCGACATCCTTCTCGGTGGCGTCCCACACGGCTTCCCACGAACCCAGGTCCGACCAGCCCGCGGCGAGCGGCACCACCACGCCGCGGCAAGGGGCGTCGGGCTGGTCGAGGCGCTCCATCACGGCGTAGTCGATCGAATCGGACGGGCACTGCATGAAGGACTGGCCCTCGGGCCTGAAGTACGGCGCCTGCAGCTTGCCGCCGATCACCGCGGTCATGCACGCTTCGTAGATCGCCGGCTGCAGCGCCTGCAGCGCGCGCAGCCAGACGGTGGCACGGACCACGAAGATGCCGCTGTTCCACCAGTACTGGCCGCTCTGCACGTACTGCGCCGCCAGTTCCTGCGCGGGCTTTTCGACGAAGCGCGCGATGCCGTGGGCACCGTCACCGAGCGCCTCGCCCAGCCGGATGTAGCCGTAGCCGGTTTCGGGCCGGGTCGGCGGCACCCCCAGCGTCACCATCGCGCCGCGCTCGGCATGCTCGGCGGCTGCCGCGATGGCGTGATGGAATGCGGCGCCGTCGAGGATGGCGTGGTCGGCGGGCATCACCACCAGGATCACGTCTTCACCCTTGGCCTGCGCCAGCCACGCGGCCACGGTCAGCGCGGGCGCCGTGTTGCGCCGCGCGGGCTCGACCACCAGGCGCGCCCCGACACCTGCCTTGGCCAGTTGCTCGGCGGTAGTGAAGCGATGCTCCTCGCCGCAGGCGATGATGGCCTCGGGCACCACCTCGCGCTGCGCACCGAAGCCGGACAGCCGGCGCAAGGTCGCCTGCAGCAGCGAGTCGGTGCCGACCAGGTCGATCAGTTGCTTGGGATAGTGTTCGCGCGACAGCGGCCACAGGCGCGTGCCGGCGCCGCCCGCCAGCACCACCGGCGCCAGGCGCAGCCGCTGCGTGCGTGGCGGCGCGCAGCCGTCGTCTTGCTGGCCTTCGGGCTGCGCGCCCGCCACCGTGCCCGCCTCTACTTGCGTCGTCTTCAGCATGGTCAAGCCCTCCAATCTCGACAACCTGACGCGTGGCCGGCGGGCGAGCTGCGCTCGCCGCGATGCCGCGCGGAACGTTTCACTGCAATGGGGATACGGGGCGCTGTGTGTGGCGGCCTGCGGCCTTAGCTGTCGGTGGCGGCCTTATACGCCTTGTTTGTCTTGCCTGCCTTGGCCGCGTTGGCCTCGTCGGCTGCCTTGGTTGCGTTATGGCGCTGGCGGAATTCGGTGGGCGACAGCGACAGCCGCTTGCGGAAGATCTTGGCCAGGCGGTCGCCATTGCCCATGCCGGAGCGGCGCGCCACCTTGTCGACCGGCAACTCGGTCTCGGCCAGCAGGCCGCACGCGGTCTCCAGGCGCGCTTGCAGCAGGAAGTCGGAAGGCGTGGCGCCCATCTCCAGCTTGAAGCGGCGCAGGAAGTTGCGCTCGCTCATGGTCGCCACCTCGGCGGCATCGGCGATCGAGACGTCGTGCTCGCAGTTCTGCTGCAGCCAGCGCGCGGCCGCGCGGATCTTGTCGGCGGGGCTGGTCAGGCCGGCATCGGCCAGCCGCGGCAGCAGCTGGTCAGTCCAGGCCGGCAGCACGCGTTCGACCACCGCGCGCGCCACGTCCACGCCCAGGTCGCGCCGGATCACCGCCAGCGCGCCTTTCATCGATTCCAGGCGCATCTCGGTGTCATCGTTCGATGCCATCAGCGGCAGGTGCGGGCGGCACGGCGGTAACGCGGAATCGATCACGCCTGCGGCAACGAGCACCGCGCGGCCTTCGGCAATCGGCCGCACGCTGTCGGTGGTGGCGCAGGCGGCGCGCAGCCAGCACAGCAGGCGCGTGTCGCGGGCCGCGGCGCGGGCACCCTCGCCGCCGGCAATGAAGAGCATGTCGAGGCCGCCGGGGCGGCGCGGATCCAGGCTGTCGGTCCAGACGCGCACCGCCGCCGAGCACGTCACGCTGCCGCCCTCGACCGACAGGAAGCGCACGTCATAGGTGATGCGGCGGTTGCCGCCGGCCGGCGCGCCAATTTCGTTGGCGGTCTGGAACAGTTCCGCCACAAGGCCCGCACCGAGGAGCGAAAACCCCTCGTACAGCAGGATGCCGATATGCCGCGCGTTGCCGCGGCTCAGGTTCAGAGAAAATGTCGTGGAATAAGCACTGGTTGCGGGCGGCTCGACATGGGCATACGGCATGATTTCCCCCAAATACCTCGTTGGTTTCTTTCTGGCGCGAACCCTTTGTATTGCATCGCATCATAGACATCGATATTTCGGTTATTCCCGGACTGTCCGATTTTTGCGATGTCCTGGCGGAAGGCATTGGCCGCCTTCGCGAGTTCGATGCAACCCACTGTTGTTACTTGGGTTTTTTCATGCAATTCGCGACTCCCTCATTCGCATTTGCAGCGGTGTCGCGCCTTAGAAATTAATATAGTCGTTTCGTTGCAATGCAACATAAACGCACCAATTCGAAGGTGAATAAAATCACACTAATACGTGATCTGGTGCATGTTTAATTCGCCAAGTGAGGCAATGCGCGCATGGCATTTTGCGGGAATGCAACGCTGCTTCCGCATGCCCCAAATCAAGGATGCCGACCTGATCTGGTGCATCCGCGGCGGCTGTGCCACTTGCCCCGGTTCACGCCACACCCAGCACTTCGTGCGCGATCGCCTGGTAGCGCCGCGCCGTATCCTGCAGCGTCAGCCCATCCAGCGGCCGCACGGCCCGCGGCTGCGCGAGCGCGCGCGCCAGCGCCTGCGCGTAGGCCCCGCTATCCGCGCAATCGACCAGCTGCACGGCTGCGTGGCCACGCGCGAACGCGAACGCCGGGATCGCGCTGGCCACCACCGGAATTCCGCTGGCCAGCGCCTCCAGGAAGGCGATGCTGTGCGCTTCCGACGCCGAGGGCATTGCGAATACCGAGGCCTGCGCCAGCAACGCGGGCACGTTATCGGACGTGCCGTTGATGCTGACCCGGTCGATCAGGCCCAGCTGCGCGACCAGGGCGCGCACCTTGCCGTAGTACGCCGCGTCCTCGAACACACCGTACAGCGCCAGGCGCGCCTGCGGCACCTGTTGTAGCAGCGCGTGGAAAGCGCGCACGGTATGCAGCTGGTTCTTGACCGCGTCGTAGCGCCCGATCTGCAGCAACAGGGACGAGTCTTCCGGCGGCGCGATCGCCGGCAGCCCGATGCGGCTGGTATCGACGCCATTGGGAATCACCGTCAGGCGCGGATGCGGGCCAACCTCGGCCAGGTAGTCGTGCACGTTGCTCTCGGCCACGCCCACCACCGCGCGGGCGCGCCGAGACAGCAGCCGCTCGGTCCAGCGGAACAGGTCGCGCTGGAAGTCATTGACTGCAGAGTGCATCACGTACACGACCGGCACGCGCGAGGGCAAGGCGCGCGCATAGAAGGCCGGGATGGTGGCGTGGGCAAAGACGATGTCCGGCCGCCAGCGGCGCATCACGCCGTGCAAGTGCCACAGCCGCGCCAGCGGGCGCTGCGCGCGCGGGGGGAAGCTGCACGCCACGCCGGCCGCGGCAAGCTGTGCCCGCAGCGGCGCAAAGTCAGCATGGGCAGGCATCAGCGCCGCCACGGCCACGGTCTCGCCTGCGCGCTGCTGGTAGAGCGCGAGGTCACGCACCAGCATCTCCGCGCCCGACATGCGCGGCGAGAGCACCAGATGAAGTATGCGCATCACTTGCTCCTCAAAGCCGCGGCCAGCAGCCATGCCATGGCGCTGGCCAGTCCCACGGTCATGGACCAGGCGATGCCGGTGGCGCCCCACCAGTGCGTGGCCGGCGGCGCGCAGACCAGCAGCACGCCTACCTGCACCACCGAGGCATGCGTGGCCACGCGTGGCGCGCCAATGGCGCGCAGGTAAGCCACCAGCAGCGCGATCAGCGCGCCGATGGCCATGTTCAGCGTGAACACCCGAAACAGCGGCACCGCCTCCAGCCAGCCTGGCCCGAGCAGCAGTAGGAACAACGGTGCCGCCACCAGGTTGAGCGCCACCACCGCCAGGGCCAGCGCGAGCGCGCCCAGGCCCAGCAGCCGGCGCAGCAGGCGCGGCGCGCTGCCGTCCTGCTGGCGGTGGCGGGCGGCGAAGGTGGGGAACAGGTATTGCGACATGGCGATGCCGGCATCGGCCAGCAGCATCTGCGCCAGCTTGGACGACATCTGGTACGCACCCAGCTGTGCCGGCCCCAGCAGCTTGCCGACCATCACCTTGTCGAACTGGTTGAGCAGCAGGTTGACCACGCTGGCGGCCCAGATCCAGCGGCTGAAGCCCAGGTAATGGCCGATGCCGGTCCAGCGCAGCCGCAGGGGCGGGCGCGGGCGCATGCTGGCCCAGGTCAGCACGCTCTTCAGCGTCTCGGCGACAAGCAGGCCGATCACCACGCTGTACGCGCCGGCGCCGCCGAGGGCACAGCCGACGCTGATGGCGCAATCGGCCACCGCCACGACGATCTCCAGCGTGGCGACCTGTCGGAAATTGCGCTCGCGCGTCACCACGTAATAGGCCGGCGAGGCCATGCCCCGCAGCAAGGGCAACGCGGCGGCGAGTTGCAGCAACAGCAGCGCGCCGGCCAGATGGAACTGCGCTTCCAGCAGCGGCGCCAGCCCGAGCAGCAGCAAGGCCACCAGCGCACCGCGGCAAACCAGCGCCGACCACACCGCGCCCAGCTCGGCCGGCGATGGCGCGCGCCGGGCCTGGATCACCGCCTGCGGCAGGCCGGTATCGCTGAGCGCCTCGGCAATCGCCACCGCGAGCAGCGCCACGCCGGCCACCCCTAGTGCTTCCGGGCCCAGCAGGCGGCCCACTACCAGAAACTTGAGCGCGACCATGCCGCGCACCAGTGCCTGCTGCGCCAGCACCCATACGGCCGAACTGGAGCCGGGCCGCCGGCGCGGCAGCTCCGCCACGAATTTCAGCGTCTTGATCATGGAGTCTCGTTCCCGCCATGTACCGGACTCCACTAGAACGCGTCGCGGCCGCGGGCTTCCGCCATCGTCTAGCGCCTATCGGCCAGCAGCGCGCTGCGGGCTTGGGTCCGCCAGCGGGTGCTCTGCAGAATGGCGCTTGCCGACGCCAGCGCGCTGCTACGGTTGCCTCCATGGACAGCGATTCGCACACGCCGACATGCATGACGGCACGGGGCAACGCAGCGCCCGCAGCCGGCCACCAGGGACCAACCATGCCCGATGCCAGCCTCTTCATCATCGAACCCGACTTTTCCGGCCACCGCTGGCGCTACGTGGAATGGTCGCTGCAGGCCTATGCCGAGGCGGGCCGGCATTGCGTGGTGGTGACCGACGCCGCCAACCTCGGGCATCCGCTGGCACAGGCACTGCAGTCCGGCCGCCATCCCGGCTGCACGCTGCTGGCACTGCCGCTGCCAGACGACGCCGGACGCGGCGCCGGGCGCATCGACTACGTCCGCTACTGGCGCATCTTCCGTCGCCTGTACCGGCAGGCCTGCGCCGCGCACCGCGCCGGGCTGGTGCTGGTTCCCTATGCGGACTACTTCCTGTGGGTGCTGCCGCTGCTGGGCTCGCCGTTCGGCGCCACGCCATGGCTCGGCATCACCATGCGCGCCGGCTTCCACCATCATCGCATGGGCGTGCGCGCGCCGCGCCAGCCGCTGGTCAATGCGGTCAAGACATTGCTGTTCCACGGAGCGCTGCGCACCCCGGGGCTGAAGACGCTGCTATCGATCGATCCCACCCTGCCCGCCTGGCATGGCGACCGCGGCGGCGCGGCGCTGACCTACCTCGCCGATCCAAGTCCCGACCCGGGTTCCGACATGACCCCCGCCACGCGGGCGGCGGCGCGGGCACGGCTGGGGCTTGCGCCGGACAGCGGCCCGGTGCTGCTGGTCTACGGCGCCATCACCGCGCGCAAGGGCATACGGGAACTCGTCAGCGCCCTCGCCACGCACCGCGCCGCGCCGCGACTGCTGGTGGCCGGTACCCAGGACGACGAAATCCGCGCGTGGCTGCCGGCAGCGTGCGCAAGCCTGTCGCCGCCGCCGCTGGTACTGGACCGCTATATCACGGAGGCGGAGGAAGCGGACCTGTTCTCGGCCTGCGACGCGGTGTGGCTCGGCTACCAGGGCCACTACGGCATGAGCGGCGTGCTGGTGCAGGCCTACCGCTTCGGCAAGCCGGTGCTGGCCACGGCGGACGGTCTGATCGGCTGGTTCTGCGGCGGCCGAGACCTAGGCCCGGTGATGGACAACCTGTCGCCCGCGGCGATCCATCGCGCGCTGGACGAGTTCATGCTACCGCCCTCGTCCTCTCCCAGGCCGGCGGGCACCGGCTCGCAGGCGCACCTGCTGGCGCGCCACACCGTCGCCGAATTCAAACTGACGCTGCGCCGCGCGGCGGCATAGCAGCGGCGGCCCCCGCGCGAGCCGCCCAGACCCGAGGAGCTGACCATGCCACTTCCACCCGCGGCGGGAACACCCGCGCCCGCGCGCCTGCGCGAACTCGATTTCATTCGCGGCCTGGCCATCATTGCCGTGATGGGCATCCACTTCCATACGGTCAACACGGGCAGCATGCTGGTGTGGCTGCTGGAATATCCGCTGAAGAACTTCGGCCGCGAGGGCGTCACGCTGTTCTTCACGCTCAGTGGCTTCCTGGTCGGCGGTCTGCTGATGCGCGAGCTGTCCGAGCGCGGCACCATCGACGCGCGCCGCTTCATCATCCGCCGCATGTTCAAGATCTGGCCCGCCTACTACGCGCTGATCCTGTTCCACGCCATCGTCGGCCGCCATCCGCGCGATAGCTTCCTGCTGCAAAACGCGGTGCACCTGCAGAACTACATGGGCTCGAGCATCGCGCAGACCTGGAGCCTGGCGGTGGAGGAGCATTTCTACCTGCTACTGCCGCCGGCACTGCTGCTGGCGGCGCGTTTGCGCCTGGGGCCACGCACGATGCTGTGCCTGCTCGGCACCGCCTGCCTGCTGGTGCTGGCCGGACGCAGCGCGGCGGTCGGCGCCGGCGAGATCCAGGCGGCCTATGTCTACACGCATTACCGTGTCGACAGCCTGCTGTTCGGCGTAATGCTCGCGATCCTGTACTGGCTACTTCCTGGCCACTACCGCGAGCTAGCCACGCGGCGCGCCTGGCTGCTGCTCGCGGTGGCCACGCTGCTGGTCTGGCTGCTGTTCCTGCAGGACGAGATCACGGTCGAGGAAAGCATCGGCTTCACCGTCCAGTCGATCGGCTTCAGCGCGCTGATCGTGCTGGTTCTGGAACACTCGGGCCGGCTGCGCGATACGCTCCCGTACCGCTGGGTAGCGTGGGTGGGGCTGTACTCCTACGGCATCTACCTGTGGCACACCGTCGCGCGCGAGCCCGGCAAGATCTTCATCAACACCGCACTCGCCCACGGGGTGCCGCCGGTGGCAACATGGGCGCTGGCCGTGGTGCTGCAGTTCGCCATCGCCATCTGCGCCGGCTACCTGACCACGCGCGCGGTGGAATTCCCGTTCCTGCGGCTGCGCGATGCGATCTTCCCCGACCGTCGCGCGGGCGCCGAGCCAACGCCGGCGTGCGGCACGCAGCGTCCACTGCCGTAGCGGACGTAGCGACTGCATCGCCCGCCGGCATGGCACCACTAGTGCGCTTGCGCCAAAAGCTACGCCGCGCGTGCCAATCACCCCGCAAGGCGCGTTGCGCGGCAAATACCGGGCAATAATTTTCTGACGGGAATACAAGACTTGGCACCGAAACCGCCGCACGCCGGACACCTCGATCCGGCGGCAATGAACGGGAGGTCGAACATGGAAGGCGAAGCCATCGCGCACCGGCCGGACGGCGCCGCCCTGGCGCCTCCGGGCGTCCGCCGCATCATTGCGCTGGACCAGGCCGGCAAGGGCAATTACGAGCGCCGGCGCAGCCGGATGGTCGAAGCACTGTGGTTCGTGCTGGAGGCAGCGGTCATCAACAACAAGCTGGTGCCCTTCTCCACCGTGCGCGTGGGGCTGTTGCGCCTGTTCGGCGCGCGCATCGGCCGCGACTGCCGGCTGATGCATCCGATCCGGGTCAAATATCCCTGGAACCTGGAAGTCGGCGATGCCTGCTGGTTCGGCGTCGATGTCTGGCTGTATAACCAGGACCGGATCCGCATCGGCTCGCACGTCTGCATCTCGCAGGGCAGCTTCCTCACCACCGGCTCGCACGCGGTCGACAGCAACATGGACCTGCTGGTCGCGCCGATCGACATCGAGGACGGAGCGTGGATCACCTCTCGCTGCATCGTGCAGAAAGGCGTCACCATCGGGTGCTCGGCAGTGGTCACGCCGATGTCCGTGGTGCACCGCTCGCTCGCGCCCGCGGGCATCTACGGCGGCAATCCCTGCCGCTTCATCCGCAGCCGCTTCGACGGCACCGGCCCCGAACGCAACACACCCGACGCAGGAAATGCGTCCTGAGGAGATGGTCATGCGCGATCTTGCACATACGATCAGCGCCGAACGCGGCCGCTCGATCGAACTCGATTTCGTGCGCGGCGTGGCGATCATCATGGTGATGGGCATGCATTTCCACACCGTCACCACCGGCTACCCGCTGCTGGCCATGATCGAATACCCGTTCAAGCAATATGGCCGCGAAGGCGTGAACCTGTTCTTCACGCTGAGCGGCTTCCTGGTGGGCGGCCTGCTGCTGCGGCAGTATGCGCAGGGCGGGCAGGTCGACGCGAGCCGCTTCATCGTCCGCCGCATATTCAAGATCTGGCCGGCGTACTACGCGCTCATCCTGTTCCACGTTTTGGTGGGCCGTCATGCGTCCGACACCTTCCTCTACCAGAACCTGGCGCACCTGCAGAACTACCTGGGCTCGTCGCTCGCGCAGACCTGGAGCCTGGCGGTGGAGGAGCACTTCTACCTGTTCCTGCCCGCCCTGCTGCTGTTGCTCAGCCGCTGGCGCGCCAGCGCCAGCGCCATCCTGTGGACGCTGGGCGCGCTGTGCGCAGCGGTGCTGGTGGCACGCTGCGCGGTGGTGGCGGCAGGCGACCTGCATGCGGCGGCGTTCTACACGCAGTACCGCATCGACAGCTTGCTGATCGGCGTGATGCTGGCCACGGTCTACTGGATGCTGCCCGACGCGTACCAGCGCCTGGCGCGCAACAAGACGCTGCTGCTGGCGCTGGTGCTGGCGCTGGTGGCCTGGCTGGGCTGGTTGCAGAAAGCGCTGGCCGCCGAGGAAAGCGTGGGCTATACGATCCAGGCCATCGGCTTTGTCGCGCTGATCGTGCTGGTGCTGGAATACTCGGCGGCACTGCGCAATGCGCGCCTCTATCGCATGGTCGCATGGACCGGCGTCTACTCCTATGGCATCTACCTGTGGCATTCGCTGGCGCTGGCGCCAGGCGACGTCTTTATCCGCAAGGCGCTGGCCTTCGGCGCGCCGGTGCCGCTGGTGTGGGCCGCGGTGCTGGTGTTGCAGTTCGGGCTGGCGGTCGGCATCGGCTTCGTGACCACGCGAGCGATCGAGTTCCCGTGCCTGCGGTTGCGCGATGCACTGTTCCCGCCCCGGCAGCGCCGCGCACCGGAAGCGGATGGCGGGACGGTGGAAGGGGCGGCAGCGATGCCGGGCAAGCCGCCGACTGCCTGAGCAGATCGGTCGAGCCAGCCGGCACGGAGATAGGGACAGGATGGAGGCGGCACCGGCCGAGCGGCGATTCGTGCACGCCGGCGCCGAAGGTGGGCTACTGCGGCACGTAGCCTTCCGGAGCGGTCGTGCGCGACTGGATCACGGAAGCGTTGGCGGACACCACGTAGAGCGGCGTTCCGGTCAACTGCAGGTTGACCGTGCCGTCGGTGTAGGGCACCGAGATCGCGTTGCCCATCATGTCGAGCACTGACACCTGGCCGCTGCTGCCGGGCGCATCGACCCGCAGGCTGTAGGGGATGCCGTAGGTGGTGCTGAAGCCCGCCGTCGCATTCCAGTCCGCATTGTTGTGCGCCCACAGCGCGGTCACGACCTTGCCGCCACCCAGGCGCTGGAAGGCATAGCCGTAGGCGCCGGCAGGCAAATCGGTCAACGCGCCCAGCGTATTGGTGCCGTCGATCAGGCGCGTCATCGCAGCGACAGCCATGGCCGCGGGCTTGGGGCTGATCTGCGCCGGGCCATAGCCGCCATGCACGTTCTCCAGGTCAAAGAACACGCCGTAGCCTGCTTGGCCGCCGGCCTCGGGCGTGTCGCTGGCGTAGAACACAAAGGTCACGTCGGCGCCCTCACCCAGCAGGATCAGGTGCGTGCGCGCCACCACCGCCCCATGCCCGTACAGCACGTTGGGCGTAGGATAGCCCGGCCCGTAGCGGGTGCCGATGTCATAGCTGATGCCGGTCTCGGTGACAAACAGGCGCGCACCGCGCTTGAGCTGGCTGGCGACCGCGTGGCGCAGCTCGCGCATCGACGCCGGCAGCGCATTGGCCGCCGCCGCCGCGTCGCTGTCGCCCACCAGCCGTTCCGGCGGGTGAGACGGCGAAGTGCCGATGTCGTAGTAGCCGTGGACGCTGACGCCATCCAGGTATGGCGCCAACCCCTGCGGCACCAGCCGGTTCAGCCATTTGCTGTTCTCGCGCACCATTGCATTGGTGACGCCCATCACCACGGCCGACGGGTCGGTGCCGTGGATGCCCTGCCAGGTAGCCCGGTACATCGCCACCAGGTTGGCGTCGGTATCCAGCCAGGGCAGGCCGCCGGCGTAGTCGGGCTCCCAGGTCACCTGGTAGTAGTTGGCCGACTGCGCCGGGAAGTACTGCTTGCGGATCCGGTCCGACTCCTGGCCCACGCGACCCATGTAATTCTGGTAGTCGGCCAGTGACTTGGGCGCGTAGCTGTGGGTGGCGGCGCCGGTCGGACTGGCCCAGCCCGGGATGCCGTCGAGCTGGATCAGCCGCATCAGGTCGCCAGGCTTGAAGAAGCCGGCGAGCTGGTCAACCTCGGCGGAGAACGTGTTGGGGCCGTTCGGCTCCATCTTGTACCAGTTGCGGTTGTCATTAACCCAACTCAGCCCCAGCGTGGTGTAGAGCGGCCGGTAGCCGTCGCCGGTGCAGCAGGCCTGCCCCGGCAGCAGATAGGCCGCGCCCTGCCCGCCAAACCGGTGCAGGTCCTGGCGTGCGAAGGTGGCGGCAGGCAGCACCGGCGACAGGTCGGGCAGCACGCCGAAGGTGGCGATGCCGTCGGGCCGCGTACCGCGCGCGCGCAAGCCGCTCTGCCCCGACCCCAGCGTGGCCGAGATGGCGAAATAGCCGGCCAGCGCCGACACGCAGTCGAGCGTGGTCGTGCGCGCCCCGGCCGCTGCCGGGAAGCTGCCTTGCGCGCGCACCGTGCCCCAGGTGTCGGCGACCTGCCAGTTCACCACGTCGTCTGCGCCGGTGCGGGTAGTGATGTGCAGCTGGAAGGCCGCGCCCGCGGCGGCCATGCGGGTGCCGTCGCCGCCGGCGAAGTCGGCCTCGATGGCGTCGCCCGTACCGCCTGCCGCCACGCTGGCGCCGGGCTTGTTGCAGCTAAGCACGGCGCGCGTGGGGCTGCCGGCGCTCGGCGTCGGCGAGACGGGTTCGGCGGTACTGCTTGCGTACCAGCAACCCTTGGCGGCGCCGGGTGCGGGGTCGCCGAACACGCCGTTGTTGCAGCCCACGCCGTCGGAGAAGGTCTTGGTCACGTATTGGGTGGTGGTGCCGTACTTGACCACTCGCGTGCCGGTGAAGCTGCAGTAGCCGTTCTCGATGCCGCAGGAGATCCAGCTGTTGTCCACCACGGCCGACGCCGCGGCTGCGTCATACCAGCAACTCTTGGCGGCGCCCGGTGCCGGGTCGCCGAAGACGCCATTGTCGCAGGGCGTGCCGCCGGTGAAGGACTTGATCACGTACTGCGTCTCGGTGCCGTACTTGACCTGATGGGTGCCGCTGAACACGCAGGTCTTGTTCTCGGTCGCGCACAGCGTCCACGCATCCGCGGCTTCCACGGCCAGGCGCGCGCCACCGCCCCCGTCGCTACCGCCACTGCCGCAACCGGACGGCACAAGCAGCAGCGAACACCACAGGAACAGGCTGGCAAACAGTGTGCGCAGGCGCGGTACGGCCGCCGCGCTTGCCTTGGGGCTGGAACAGATCGTCATGGCTTCTCCATCGTTGGTCCCCGAGGTAATCCCTGAGCCGGCGCGCAGCAGGTGCGGTGGCAGCGCCAGCGCGTGCCAGCGGCAATGGATGCCGGGATGGTCGGGATGCCGCCGTGGCACCGGCAAGGTGTGCTGAGGTCCGGTCGGACAGGGGAAAGTCGCGCGGGCGCGGATCGGCGGCGTGCACGGTCGCCGCTCCAGCACTGTCCGGCCGGTCTCCAAAGCTTAGGCAGGGGCTGCCGCATCGATCGGCCAAAAACCTACCTTCAGCGGACGCCCCGGCCAACGCACGCTGCGAGCGCCCCGCGGTGGCCGAAATTGGCGAACTGTTGGCAGCACGCCACCTGCCGCGCGCCATACGCTGCAGTGACCGGCGCGAGCGCACCCCGATGCAACGGGCGTCGGTGCCCAGCGTTCCAATCAAGAACAGGACAATGTCATGAACAAGGTCAAGAAAGCCGTGTTCCCGGTTGCCGGTCTCGGCACGCGATTCCTGCCGGCCACCAAGGCCAGCCCGAAAGAAATGCTGACGGTGGTGGACAAGCCGCTGATCCAGTACGCCGTGGAGGAGGCGATCGCCGCAGGCATCACAGAGCTGATTTTTGTCACCGGGCGCAGCAAGCGCGCCATCGAAGATCATTTCGACAAGTCGTGCGAGATCGAGGCCGAACTGATGGCGCGCGGCAAGCAGCAGTTGCTGAACGTCGTGCGCAATATCAAGCCGTCGCATGTCGATTGCTTCTATGTGCGCCAGGCCGAGCCGCTCGGGCTGGGCCATGCCGTGCGCTGCGCCAGCAAGCTGGTCGGCGACGAACCGTTCGCGGTGATACTGGCCGACGACCTGCTTGATGCACCAACGCCGGTGCTCAGCCAGATGATTGGGGTCTTCGACCACTACCACAGCTCGGTGGTGGGCGTGGAGGAGATCGCGCCGGAGGACTCGCGCGCCTATGGCGTGGTTGCGGGCAAGCCCTGGGACGAGCGTGTCGTGAAGATGTCCGGCATCGTCGAAAAGCCTGCGCCGGAGCAGGCGCCGTCGCGCCTCGGCGTGGTCGGCCGCTATGTGTTCACACCGCGCATCCTGGAATACTTGCACACGCTGAATCCCGGCGCCGGCGGTGAACTGCAGCTGACCGATGCGATCGAGGCGCTGCTGGCCGAAGAACAGGTGCTGGCATACCGCTACCACGGCCGCCGTTTCGATTGTGGCAGCAAGCTGGGTTACCTGATGGCGACGGTGGAGTTCGCGCTGCGACACGCCGAAGTGGCAGAGCCGTTCCGGCAATACCTGCATGACGAACACGCGCTGGCCTTGCAGGCCCATCTCGCCGTACTGCACGTACCTGAAGGCGCTGCCACAGCGCAATCCGAGCCCGAATCCGCACGTGCCGGGGCGTCAACGGCGGCGCACGCCGACACCGCTCTTGCCGCCGCGGATGCCTAGTGTGCCGTGCGGCCGGACCCCCGCCGGCTACCGCGGCGTGCAGGGCATTTGAGCCCGCCTTTGCGCGGGCGTCTTTTTTTTTTGCTCTCTCCGCGCGTTGCGCGGACGGGTCTAACGAAAATACGCGCGAGTGTTCTCGTGGACGGTGTCATCCGCGAGGATCTGCGCCGGCGTCATCCAGCGAAATTCGCTGTGCTGGTCCTGGGGTGCACCCAGCGCCATGCCGGGCACCTGCACGGCATGCGCCAGCACCACGTAATGTGTGCCGATGCCGGGCGCACCGGCAAAATTGTCGGGATAGAAATGCTCGAAAACGCCAATTAGGCGCGCCGCAGCGCGCGGCAGGTCGAGTCCCAGTTCAGCCTCCGCCATGCGCCGGAAGGCGTCGTCCAGGTGCTCGTCTTTGCGGATTCGGCCGCCCGGTACGAACCACGAACCCTGCGCCGGCCGGTTCCTGCGGCGGCCCAGTAGGATGCGGCCGCCAGGCTCGACCACCACCAGGTCGAGGGCAACCAGTGGAGCGGCCCGCACCACGGAAAGGAAGTCGTCCTGGCTCAGCATGGCAATGTAATCCGGGAGTGGTAATCAAACGCAGTGTAAGCGGCAGTGGGCCCACCGGTTGCGGCGGTATGCGCCAGGATCCGGTCTGCGGCGGACGAAATTTGGTTCTTTTCTTATATGAACGTACCTGGCCCCCGACCAAGATACGCCCTTATGCGCTGCAGAGCATAAGGCCGTATCCCGGCCACCCCTCATATCCATGGTCGTTACCTCTCATGATATGCCTCGTACACAAAATTCCGGATAGGTCCGGGCCTATAAGGATTCGGCCGTCCAATGCACGAGCATCTTGATGACAACCTTTTCACCCGAGCGAACCAGATCGCGCAGGCTTGCGGAGCAATGAAGGAGATGCGCTCATCCTCTTCCTTCCTATCCGGCGCAATCGCCGCCTGTGCGGATGAATGAAACTCTGCCGAAAGGTCGGGCTGGCGGCGCAAGCTGAAGGCGGCTGTCTTGCCTACACAGCGCCACGGCCCAATACCAGCAAGTTCTGCTCGACACGGCCGCCGCGCGAGAGGCGATGCTGCCAGTCCTGATGGAGCAGAGCCAGGCCGTTGAAATCCGCAGCCGCCGCCTGCATGCGTCCGTCACGCTGTCCACCGTGCTTGGAGGCGGCGACATTGCCGGGCCCGACGGCAGCGATCAAGCGAAGCCCGAATGACAATTTCCATGCCCGTCTTATATCGGCCAATCCCGGCGACAGGCCGAACCGCTTACCGGCATGTTTCCATTGCTGGATTTGCATGGCTACGGAAGTCAAACTCCTGCCTCGCCTGCTCAATCTCCGGGAGATGCGCTACAGCCCAAAGGCCAAGCTCCTCCAAGGGTCTCCTTAGCGAGTGACCGAGCGAGGTCAGCGCGTAGTCGACACGAGGCGGAACCGTACCATATACCGTTCGCGCAACGAGTCCATCCCGTTCCAATCCCCTTAACGTCAGTGTCAGCATCCGCTGCGAGATGCCGCCAATCTGGCGCTTCAGTTCGTTGTACCGCATTCTGCCGGTGGCCAAGCGCATGAGGATTAGGACGCTCCACTTGTCACCGATGCGGGCGAGGACCGCACCCGCTCGCTGGCAGGCTCCGGGAAACTCCGTCCCAATGTCCGATATGCCGGGCAAGGTGCCCTTGTGCTCAATGACAATGCTAATCGCATCGTCTAACTCCTGTTGACTGGTCGCAGGTAACATCAGTGTGCCTCCTTGTAGCGAATGAGAAAGCTCGGTATGTTGGGTGCAAGCCATCACGCGATTGCACCCATTGAATTTGGATGGTTCAACGCCGCGATGGTCGTTCTACATTGGAGATTCCCGAGTGACCACGAAGCTTCTTCACATTGACTCCAGCATTCTTGGAGGTAATTCCGTAAGCCGTACCCTGTCGGCAGCCATTGTCGACAGGTTCAGGACAGCGCATCCGGACGCCGATGTCATATACCGTGACCTCGCCACCACAAACATTCCACATTTGTCCGGCGCATACCTGGCTGCGTCCCTGGATCCCGCATCGGCGAGCAACGCAGAGCTTCTGGAGGATATTGAGTTGGGACGCGCCGTCCTCGAAGAATTCCTGGCGGCGGACATTGTTGTCATCGGTGTTGCGTTCTACAACTTCGGTATCGCCAGTCAGCTGAAAGCCTGGATCGACCGCATTGCCGTTGCGGGAAAGACCTTTCGCTATACGGCTGGAGGGCCGGAAGGACTCGTCGGCAATAAGCGCATCGTGTTGGCCGTCGCCCGCGGCGGATTTTACGGAACAGGTTCGCCCAACGCTGCGCTGGAGCACGCGGAAGCCTATCTGCGAAGCGTGTTCTCCTTTGTTGGCGTATCCCAGCTTGAAGTCGTTGCCGCGGAAGGGGTGTCGGTCGGAGCCGAACACAGGCAGGTCGCTATCGAACAGGCACAGCGAAAGATCCACGATTTGCTCGTGGCCTGAAGGAATCCGCTTCATGGATTCAAAGGAGGCGGCAAATCACGATGACAGTGGTTTCGCCATCTCCGGCAGGATGGCTTGATCACGCGAATCTGCCATGCTCAGTGACCTGTTGCAGGCGATTCACGACTAGCGGGCAAGGGATTGCACGCCGGCTGCTATGTCGGCGGCAGTCGCGGCGAGGATCTGCCGATATGCCTGTACCACACCATCGAGCTGTCCAGGCGCAGGCGCTTCTGCTTCGGTGCGGCCGCTCAGGACCTTACCGTCAGGCAGTCGCCGCACGGTCCACGTGATCGTTGCCGCGGCACGCTTACCAACTTCGGCGTCAAGGCTGACCACTTCCGTTGTCACGCGGAACGCAGGCTGCGTCGCTGACACGCCCTGCTGGTAGACATCCACCGCATCAAGGGTCGATTGAAGTCGCTGCGACAATGAATCGCGTAGCTCGTCCGGCAATGGAGACGTCCAGCGCGATGCGTCGAACAGCTTGACGCCACCAGTGGTACCGTCACGCACCACCAGCTGAGTCCGATTCAGGCGTTCCGGCACTCGCACCGGCCTGACCTCGATCCATAGGGAATGCTCTATCTGGCTGTCGCGCTTTGCCACGGCCGTCGCGGCGTTCGTGGAATCCGCGGCCAGCGTGTAGTAGCGTGGCTGGGGCGAGGCGCAGCCGTTCATCAAAGCGGCGGCTACTACGGCCAGCGGAGCCAGTTTCGTGAGACGTTTCATCATTTCTCTTCCCTTTTCCCGCTCAGTAGTGCTTCCGGATGTTGCTCGAGATAGTCGGAGAGCATGCGCAGCGACGCCGCCGTTCGGGTGAGTTCCTGCATCATTCGTCGCGTATCCTGCTGCAGGGAAGCGTCCGGCCCCAGCGCTTCATTGGCCGTGGCGAGCGTACGGCGCGCATCCTGCAGCGCGGCGAGCACCTGTGGAGCCACGTCGCCATTGACCTGTGTCACCAGCTTGTCCACGTTGACGAGCATCTTGTTCATGGACACCATCGCCGTACGGGCGTCCTGCCCGATCTGGTCGAAGGGCACCTTGCCCATCTTGGTCACGATATCGCCAAGCTTCGCTTGCAGTTCGTCGAAGGCACCAGGTGTGGTCGGGAGTTCAGGCAGCGATGCGTTCAGATCCAGATCAGTCGGCAAGGACGCTTTCGGAAAGAAATCGAGTGCCACAAACAGCTGGCCGGTCAGCAGGTTGCCGGTGCGCAACTGCGCCCGCATGCCACGCTGTACCAGGCTTTGCACGATGGCGCGTTTGCGCATGTCGTCAGCCACATCCTTCTCGTGCAGACCCATGCGAGACGGATAAAGCTCCACTACGACGGGCATGCGGAAGGCCTTCTTGTCACTCTGGTATTCGATCCCGATTGAGCGTACCTGCCCAACCGTTACGCCACGGAAATCGACCGGCGCGCCTGGAGACAGTCCACGCACGGACTGATCGAAGTTGAGCACTGCCAGCGCCGGGGCAAGCTCCTCCGGTTCCTTCATTGCTTCGGACTGATCCGCCGCCAGGAGGAACTCCGTGTTCTCCGCGGCCGCGGTTCGCGCGTTCGAGTGCTCCGGCGCCTGGAACGCGACGCCGCCAAGCATCACGGTTACAAGCGACTGCGTGGACAACTTCAGTCCGTTCGCGTCGAGCTTCAGGTCGACGCCGCTGGCGTGCCAGAAGCGCGTATCGGCCGTGACAAGCCTGTCATATGGTTTGTTGATGAAGACCCGCAGCCTGATGTCGCGGCCGTTCGGCTCAAGCTGATACGCCACGATATGGCCGACCTGCACACGACGATAGAAGAGCGGCGAGCCGATATCGAGCGAGCCCAAGTCTTGCGCACGGAGCACGAACTGCCTGCCCGAGGAGTCCGTGGTGATAACAGGCGGGGCTTCGAGCCCGGTGAACCGGTGGGACGTCTCGGTGGACTTGCCCGCATCCACTCCGATGTATGCGCCGGACAGCAGCGTCTCCAGACCGGACACGCCGCTGATGGCAAAGCGCGGCCGAACCACCCAAAAACGTGTGTCGGCCACGGCGAAGCTCTTGGCATCCCTGGTGAGAGCAATCGTCACGATCACATGAGACCGGTCCGCTGCGAGTCGCGCCGACTTGACCACGCCGATATCGAGGTCCTTGTAACGCACAGGCGTTTTTCCAGGCGTCAGGCCTTCGGCAGTACGAAACGTGATGGCGATCTCGGGCCCACGCGAGACAAGTGCGCTGACGAGCAGCGAAAGCCCGACCACCGCCGCAACGATGGGGATCAGCCAGACGAGGGAGGGGAGCCAACGCGCGGGAGGCTTGCGTTCAGGCTGCGGTAGGCCGGCGGGCAGGAGATGATCAATGTGTTCCGGCATAGTCCGTGTGCGGATACTGGATGGAGGACGGCGACGTCTCGAGTGCATCCCACAACAGGCGGGGATCGAAGCTCAGTGACGACAGCATGGTCAGTACTACGACCGACGCAAAAGCGACAGCCCCGCCCCCTGGCGCGATCGTGGCCAGCGTCCCGACCCGCACCAGCGAGGCCAGCAGCGCCACCACGAAAATGTCGAGCATGGACCAGCGGCCGATGATTTCGACGAGTGCATAGAGCCGGGTCTGCTCGCGGATGCGCCAGGTCGATTTGCGGCGCACCGATAGCAGCAACAGCGTCAGGATCATCATCTTGACCAGCGGCACGATAACGCTGGCGATCAGCACCACGAGGGCCAGCATGTGCGACCCGGACAGCCACAAATAGACCACGCCGGAAATGATGGTGTCGCGCTGTGTGCCGAAAATCGACTGCGTCACCATAATCGGCAGCAGATTGGCCGGGATATACAGCAAGTAAGCAGCCAGCAGGAAGGCCCAGGCGCGCGTCACGCCGGCCGGCTTCCGATGATGCAGTACGGCGCCGCAGCGCGGACACGGTTCGCCCTCGAGCGTCATAGGACTGAGCAGATCACAGGCGTGGCATGACAGCAGTCCGCGCGATGTGGCGGTAGCGTGAGGAGATTGAATCGCGTTCATGATGCGGCATCCGGCCCGGAAGGCGGCACGCCGGCGGTACCGTGCGCATCAAGGTGATGCCACAGTTCGCGCGGGTCGAAGGACAGGATGGCGGCAAGCACGGCAACAAGCGCGCCGAACGACCAGAGGGCCACACCCGGCAGTACCTGCGCAATGGTAGAGAGCTTCACCACCGTGACCAGCACGCCGATCATGAACACTTCGATCATCCCCCACGGACGCGTCTGGCGGATGCCACGCACAATGCGCTCGAAGCCGGCGGGCTTGCGGTGTCGCGCCATCGGCACAAGCAGGTAGCACATCAGGAGCATTTCGACCAAAGGAAACAGGAATGTCGTGGCGAACACAAGCATCGCCACTATCGCCATGTCGTCGGAGTAGAGTGCCTGTACTGCGCCCCATAGCGTCGTCTCGGTGCGCGATCCCTTGAGTTCCATCACCACAATCGGGCATACGTTCGAGATCAGAAACAGGATCGAGGCGGTCAGCACGAGCGGCAGCAGGCGCCGATAGAGGCGCGAGCTGTCGCGGTATAGCGCGCCGCCACAGCGAACGCATGCCGCGCGTTCGCCTGGTTTGAGCGCCACGCGCGTATGGAGAGCGTCACAGTACTCGCAAGCGAGCAGTCGTTGCTCGCCTTGTTGGCGAGCTCTCGGCGGCAGGCCGCTCTGATGCGTGGAGTGTCCGGGGATGGTCATGGGCGCCGGTGCGGAAGGCAAGCAGTGAGCGAGCCCACTCGAATCTTTCAACTCCCCGCATTCTACCCACAACTGACCATCGCGTCATCATGACGGTTGTTATATTATGTAAGGCGCAAGGTGCGAGTCGCAGTGGGGCCGGCTTTCGGGCATGCCACAACACGCGCTCACTTCCGGTGTGGGCCGCCACGCCCCCGTCTCACCGGACCGCATGGCCCTGAGCTGCCGCAATTTGCGAACCGTCGACCGAGTGCTGGCGGCGTGATGACACCTTATACCAATACGATAGTGGATGAATCTGATGAGTATCTTCCGTCGCTGCTTCGCCATTGCCATGATTACTTTTTCCTGTGCAATTGCAGGCGTTTATGCGCATACGTTGTTCGCCATCGACATTGACATGTCCACAGACGCAATCAGATCAATCTCCTCGCTGATCGGAACGCTCTTCGCTATAGTTCTTGGCCTGCTTGTATCTTCCTCTTATGCCACGTTCAACAATCACCAGGCTGATCTGAACTCGCTCGTCAGCGCGATAGCCAATATTGATCTCTTGCTAAAACACTTTCCTGACATGTCCGCGCGTCCCAGAATGATATTGCGCGAGCTTGTTGTCGACTTGCTGGGTCGCTATTGCCCGAAGAATGGCCACAAGCATGGCGACCAGATTAATTACAATCAACTGTCAGAGGATGTCGGCAAACTGCTCGCGATAAACAACATCTCTGCAGAATCTAAGGACATGACCCACGACGACATAAAATCACTTCGCGACTATTCGAGCAATTTTTTCAATGTGCAATCCAATATTGTTCGCAGCCTCTCAAATCAGGTTCCAACCTTACTTCTTGTCATTGTATTTGGCTGGGCGTGCCTGCTTTTCTTTCTCTATGGCAGCTTCAGTGGCGGAAATATGATTGCGTTGATCTGTATGTTGCTGGGTGCAGTCGCCATAGCCAGCGCCAGCTTTCTCATTCTGGAATTAACACACCCTTATCACGGCATATTCAAGGTTTCCCGTGCGCCATTGGAGTTGCTGCTGCAATCCATGTTCCAGGAACAGCAGCGCCGATGAATCGACGCTCCCCCTCGATCATGCGCACTGAAAGTTCATTGCAAGAATTCCAGGCGAAGCTGGCCTCCCTCGCCTGATCGCGAAGCCAGGGTGTGCGCTTGTCCTTGATGCGCAGGCGCAGGACACGAGTAACGTCGGGGTATGGGCAGAGGCTAACATCCCGAGTCTATGACTCGGTTTTAGCCTTCCTCATAACAAACGCCGCCGCTTACCCCGCCCTGAAGAGACGGGGCTTGCGCGGCGGTATTGGCGGGTCAATCAGAAGATATGGCGGACGCCCGCAGCAACGCCGACCATCGAAGTCTGTCCGCTCGCAGGCGCGTAGCTGTTATTGAGAAGAAGGCTTGCGCCATAGCCGGACGCCGCTGATTCGAGCATCAATCCGGCGTTCCGCGCATAGGCCGTGGTCACATACAAGTCTGTCCTCTTGCTCAAGCTATATTTCGCCATGAAGAGCAGTTGCCATGGGTTCGCCACCGTAGCGTTCCCGTACAGATTCCGGACATTCTGATAGTCGTATTCAAGCGTCAGCTCGACGGCTGGGGTCACTTGATAATTTCCACCCAGCCAGTAGTAGTCATCGCGCAAGACTGTCAGGCTGTTCTGATCCTTGTTCTGTCCCCAACGATACCCACCCATAACCTTAGCTTTGCCATCGAACGTATAGCTCGCTGCGACCGCTACGCGCCGATTGGTGCCGCTGCCTTGGGCGATTGACGGATTGTACTGATCGTAGTCAATGGTGAAGCCGAACGCGCCGGGCATATAGATCAGCGCTGCACCATATCCCGTGTCACCCCTAGCTCGCCCCGGCACCTCGCCATTGCCTCCGACCATGACTTGCTGAGCGAACGGACTGGTAGGCGGCAAAGTGATCCCGACACCGAATGACCAATGCGCAATTGCCGTTACCGGCCCGGCTGCAGCGGCGTACTGGACGGTATTGTTTTCGCGGAAGTTCGGACCGGCTATCACCCCGATGGGCTCATACTGAACCGAGTAGGCCGCAGGCATGAAATTGGCCAGTCCGAGAAAGAGAGAGGTGTACTGCCGGCCGAACGTCAGTTGGCCAATCTTGTCGCTGCGCAAACCAACGTACGCCTGTCTGTCAAACAGTGTGTTGTTAAATTCCAAAGCCCCCGTATCGGCCTGAATACCGCTTTCTAGTACGAATAGCGACTTCAGGCCGGCGCCCAACTCCTCTTCTCCGCGTAAGCCCCAGCGGGATCCCGCAACACCACCGCTGTTCATGCGTGTGACGCTGTGTCCCGCTCCGGGGTTGTAAAGATTCGTGGGTAATGGAACGGATCCGATTCGATTGACGTATTCGAGATTGTTGTCAACAACCCCGTATAGCGTAACACTGGACTGTGCGTAGGCAGCGCCGGAAAGCAATCCGGCGGCTGCACAGGTAAGAAGGCGCTCTTTCATGCTGCAATGTCTCCTCGTTTTCGTAGTATTGGAAATGAAGGCATGTAAAAAGAGATCTGGAGGGGCCGCCCACAGCGGTCAGCCACATTTCATCGAAACGCTCCCAGGCCAGCGCTGGACGCGGTTCGCGGCTGTAGCCGGGCATTCGCCCGCCCCCGCTGTTGCCGTGATGGAAGCGGCTATCTCAGCCGTGCCGTCAGCTCTTCTGCGTGACGCATTCAGACGGATCCCGCTCCGGCGTCCGATGCGTGGGGACCAGCACGATTTCGCCGAGATAAAGGCTTTCGTTGAGTTCGCAGTCCCTGCGCGCCGTTCCCGCGCTGTGATGGATTTCAACGCGATAGCCGCCGCTTTTTCCGGGCAGGCCGCCAAAGCGGAAGTCCCCGAAATCGTCGCTTTTTGTCACGGCAATCTTCCTTTCGCCCTGATAAAGCGACACTTCAGCGCCGGCAACGCAATCGACCTTGCCAGATGCCTCGACGCTGACGCTGCCACCGATGAAGCACGCTTCCCAGCGCTCCAGCCCTCGGTAATAGACTCTCGGCTTGGCACCCAGCTTAGGCAGCAGTACCTTCAATCTCTCAGTGCGAGCCTTTTGGGCCATAGCGTTGTCGTCAAGCTTCACCGCCTCGAAGACATCGGTGGGGCATGCTTGCTGACAGCGGGGGCGCTTCCAACCGTTGTCGAGCAAATGGGCATCGAAAATCCAGGTCTGAGGGAGTTGAAGCTCCTCGTTCCAGACAATGGCCTTGTAAGGGCAGGAACGGACAATGTCCTTGCGGCCCTTTCCCTTGATAGGGTCGATGATGACGAGCCCATCCTTGCGCTTCCTGATCGCGTCCCCGCCCACTTTCATGCATGGCGGGTTGTCGCAGTGGTTGCACATGACCGGCAGGTAGGTCGTTTCGACCATTGGCGCCTGTCCCTCGACGCGGCGCAGAATGCGGATCGTACTTTCACCGGACACGGATGCAGGTGCCGCATACCCGGGAAAGTCGTTACCGACGTGCTCGTCCTTCTCGGCGATGACGCAGTTATAGCAATTCTCGCAACGGCCGACGTTGATGATGAGATTCCACTTACTCATGAGCAATCCCCGTGTCAGCGCGGCTGAGCTTGAATTCCTCGGCGCCCTGCCATTTTTCAATCTGTACCAGACATGAATTTGGGCTCATGCTGCTTGTGCCCCGCGTCTGGGGGCGGTCCGGCGTGAGGATGTTCATGCAACCACCGATCTCGACTATTTCGCCTCCGATATCGACCATCTTGAACTCGGCACTCGCCTCATGCGACTTCACCACGCCTGGAACCACCAACGGCGAGATATCTGCCGCACAGATCACCGTCCCGCGGTCGTTATAGACCTTGACCAGGTCGCGGTGCGCGATCCCGCGTTTATTCGCATCGACGGCATTGATGCGCAGCAGCCAGAAGTCATGGCCAGCGATACGGGCACGGTGGTCTCGCACGTGATTCACGGCGCTGTTCTTGCCATCACTAGACGTGTGGAAGCTATAGCGCGAGTGCGTGGCGATCATCTGTAGCGGATATTTGCCCGCCAGCGTGGTGGTCCCTAGACCTTCCCACGAGGGGATGTAGCGATTGAGCGCCGGCCGGTCGGGATTGTCTGCCGTGTGGCGCCTGAGAATCTCCGGAACGAACTCGATCTTGCCACTGGGTGTTTGTACGCCCTTGCCGAATCCCTCCGCAAACTGGCTTGGCAGCGGGTGCGGCTCAGGGAGGTCCTTCTGGCGGCCTTCCGCGAACCACCGCATATCAACCGGCTGGCTGAAATCCGGCCTTTCGGGCGGGACAACGTAGTAGCCCTTGCGACAGAACTCGCTCCAGGAGATGTGGTTCGGCAGATCTGAGCCATCGAAAACGCGTTTGACCCAGTCAAGTTCCGAACCTCCTTCGGTAAACAAGGCACCGAGACCCAGCCGCTCCAGAATTCCGGTGAATATGTCGTAGTCAGACCGCGACTCACCGAGTGGCTCAATGGACTTGTGCTGCAGCGTCACGACACGATGATTGACGCCGCCGAACCCATGATGGGCGTATCCCCCCGAATTCGACCATTCGCCGATATCCCAGCGCTCCAGCGAGCTGCAGGCCGGAAGAATGATGTCAGCGAACTGGGCCTCGCCCTCCATCCAGATCGACTGATTGACGACAAACTCAATGCTGGGGTGACGATAGGCATCGATCCATCGTCCGGACTTGGTGACGGTGCTGAATGCCGAGCCTCCGTACCGGTAGATCATGTGGATGGGCGAATAACCCGGCATCGGATATGTGAAAGGCGCAAATTGCGCCTCCTGCGAAATGCCGTCCCAGAGATAGCCGCTGGCGTGGCCGTTGATGATGGCGTCGGGAAGCTGTTGCCGCGGAACCATTTGCTTGACCGGGTTCATCGTCAGAATGTGAGGCATCCGCTGGTAGTTGCTGACGGCATTGCCCGTCCACATCAGGTCGCCAGAAATCCCGCCATCCGCGTATCCCGGAAAGTAGAAATGGAGGTCCACTGGCGTGCCGAGCTGGAGGCATCCGAAATTGACCCCCGGCTTGCCCCAGCCCTGCATTGCCATCATCATGATCATGCAGCGTGCCCACTGTTGCCCAGTGGCGCCGCGGCCTGCTCCGCCGAACCCTGCGCCGGTCATGCCGGCCGCCAGATAGACCTTCCTGTTGCCCCACTTTCGCGCGAGGGCGCGCACGTCCTTGGCGGGCACGCCAGTTTCAGCTTCTTGCCATTCCGGCGTCTTGGCGATACCGTCGGTTTGTCCCAGCAGATAGGCTTTCCACTCTTCGAAGCCCGTCGTGCGGCCCGCAACGTAATCCTTGTCGTACAGCCCTTCGACGGCCCATACGTACATGATCGCCGTAGCCAAGGCCGCGTCGGTTTGCGGCCGTACGGGAATCCAGCGCCCGCCGAGCAATTGCGCCGTCGGATTGTTGTGCGGGTCAATGTGTACGAACTCGATGCCGAGTTCCTTGGCCCACAAGCGCCGTTGCGTGCCTTCGAAACCGGCATAGGCACCATTGGTACTCTCCGGATCGCAAGACCAGAAGACAATCAGTTCGGCTTCCTTGAGGCAATCCTCGACTCCGCCATAGCCTGCCGGGACGCCGATCCGCATGGAATTGCCAAAATGATGCATCGCCCCCCAGTACCAGCCCTCCCAACTGTCCGGATTGGCGGCGACTCGGGTGAAACCAATCAGATTGGCGAAGCGCGTCAAAGCGCTGAGGTAATAGCCGACGTTGCCCCACTGATGGTGGGACGACATCGGAAACGTGATGGCACCGGGACCGTGGACGCGTTTCTGCCGGTTGATTTCCTTGGCGACAATGTCGAGGGCCTCGTCCCAGGAGATGCGCACGTATCCCGATTTCCCTCGGTTCTGTGGATTGCGATCGCCATCGGGATCGTAATCCACGCGCTTCATTGGATGAAGAATGCGCTTGTCCGAATAGACGACCGACTTTAGCGTCATGGCGTGAGGCGCCACCAGAGCACGGCGCTGCGGTCGAAAGGTTTTCCCGCGTGCCCTGATCTCCCAGCCTTGCGCATCGTCGGCGTCGAACTCGAGAGGTGTCACGCGTAGGATACGTCCCTCTTTCACGTAGACGAAAAGCGGCCCGCCATTCGTGCAGGTCGTAAAGCGGCGCGTTCCCTCGGCCATCGGCGTACCCATCGAGACGCCCACAGTCTGGCTGAGGTTCAGCGTTTGCATGAACCAGACTACCAAGGGGTCTGGCCCCTTCGTAATGACCTTGAAGTTTTTCGCGGCGTGGATGATATCGCCCTGATCCGGGTTGGGCATCAGGAATTTCAGGGCCGTCGGCAGGTCCCTGAACAGCAGGCTGACGTCGGGCTCGACGCTGTTCGCGTTCCGAGACCGCACCTTTCCACCGTTGATTTCGAGGGTGAGACCAATGCTTCCGTCCAGCAGCCCGATGAAGGCGGTACAGTTCTTCTGCTTCAGGCGCCGGCGAAAGTCCGGGTGCTTCCACGCTGTCAGGTTCAGGACCCTTGGCAAGGCGAACAAGATGGTTCGAAGGACAATCTTTTTCATCGCTAGATCGAGCCTCGGGTTACGCCGGATGAGTGAAGTCGAGCGGGTATGGAAACTGACCTGCCAGGAGATCCCGCACCCGTGCTGCGTCGGCAGCGGCGCATTGGACAAAAGCGACGGTACCTCGCCTGATATCCGGCCCGACACTTACGCTGGCGGTTACGCCGGCCTGCGCCAGTTGTTCGCGGAAGACTTCCTCGACGGCGCGCATGCGCAACTCCGCGCGTGCCACTTTGCCAATGGGGGTCAGCGGCAGCGCTTGCAGAATTTCGATTCGTGCAGGTACAGCGGCGCGCTCCGGTACTAGCGTGCGCGCCGCAGCCAGTAATTCGTCGGCAGAGAGAGCGTGCCCCGGTTTGAGCGTGACATAGGCCACAGGCAGTTCACCGGCGTGCACATCCGGCTGGCTGACTGCAGCAGCCATTGCCACGGCCGGATGCTGAAGGAGGGCTTCTTCGATCATTGCCGGGTCGATATTGTGGCCCCCGCGAATGATCAGTTCCTTGGCGCGGCCCGTCAGGTGCAGATAGCCATCCGCGTCCAGATAACCGAGGTCACCGGTGTTGAGCCAGCCCGGCTTTAGCCAGATGTCGCGGTTATCGTGCTCCCGCAAATAGCCGGGGAACACATTGGGGCCATGAATGCCGATAACACCCGTTTCGCCCGGAGCGGCCGGTTCAATGGCGGGGCCGGCGCTACCAGTCTTCCAGACTCCGATGGCCTGGTGAGGGAGGCGCAATCCAACGCTACCAAGGCGGCGCTCGCCCAGTGGCGGATTCAGGGCCGAAACGCAGGCGCCTTCAGTCATCCCGTAGCCCTCATACAACGGGATGCCGGCGGCCGCTTCGAAGCGCCTTGCAACTTCGGCCGGCAGCGGCGCCGCACCGCAGAATGCGAAGCGAAGCGAGGTAATATCGGCGCCATTGCGAGGCAGGTCGGCGAGCGCGCTATAGATTGTCGGCACACCACTGAAGCTGTTCGCCTTGAATCGTTCGACCAGCCTCCAGAAGTTGGGCATCACGCCGTGGCCGCGATAGCCGGCCGCAGTCAGCATGACGACCTCCCAGCCGCTATGGAAGGCGGCCAGGCCGGTGACCATTGCGCCGTTCACGTGGAACAGTGGGAGACCACATAGGATTGTATTGGGAGACGGGGTGAGAACGCCCAGCATGGATGCAACGAACGCCTCGTTGAGATGCGAGTGCGTGGCGACTTTCGGCAGGCCGGTGGTCCCACCGGTATGGAAGTACGAACAAATGTCGCTCGGCAGAATGCGTCGCTGAGACACCAGCATGTCTGAAGGCTCTGCTGCCAACGCGTCTTCGAAGCTGACCACGCTCACTTCCACGCGAGCCGGTCGTGACGCGGCTTCGAAGGCCGCTTCCAGGCGCCTGCGCTCTTCGTCGCCAACGTAAGCTTTAGCGCTGACGACGAACAAAGTCTGCACCGCACGGCAGCGGTCAACCACCGCGACGGCCTTATCCCATAGCTTGCTGTCTTCCATCGGTGCGCAGGCGACCAGCGCCCGGGCCCCTGTTTCCTCGACGATGGCCACAATATGGTCAACCTCGAGCATGGGGTTAATGGGGCTGGCAATACCTGCAGCCTGCGCGCCGAGCAAGGCGAAATGGGTCTGCGGCAGGTTCGGAAGCAGCAAGCTCACGGCGGTGCCGGGAGAAATGCCACTACGGTGGAAGGCATTGGCCGCCTGCGTCACGCGCGCCTTGAGCGTCGCGTAGTCGACAGCAAACTCTTGCGCGCCCGGCTCTCCGTTCATCACAAAACGGAGCGCTGTCCGCTCCGGGTAGCGATCGCAGGCTCGGCGCAGGAGGTCGTATGTGTTTTGCGCGGGAACTTTCTCTTGCCAGGGCGTGCGTTCAAAGACGTCGATATCGGCCTGGGTCCGGATTCCGCCGGACAAGGGCCCGGCGCCCACCGTTGTATCGGGCATGCTTGTCTCCTTGATTAGGGGGTTCTTTTTTTCAGGATTGTTGTGGCAGCAAGACTGCCCGCCCGGGCTCGCGCCGGGTGACGTGCAGGTATGCCTGCTCAACCTGCGAAAGCGGGAAGGTCTTCACGCAAAGTGGGCGCATGGACGCTGCGCAGGTAGTAAGCGATTCCAATACCGCAGCGTTCGAGCGGAACGTCGTCCACCCATACCGTGCGCCGTGCGGAATCAGGGCGCGTTTGGCCCGCTTGCCAGCAATCGAGGCGACGCCACCCGCGACGAGGCCCAGCCTGTCGAAGTTGCCGAGCAGCGGATGGACTGTTGTTGCATGACCCACCGCGTCTGGCGAGAGCAGGTGCAGCAGTTCTGCTTCATCGTCCCAGTTGGCGAAGTTCAGTGTGGCGGCAAAATGCCGCGGCAAGCTAGCGAGCGATTGCGCATGACGGTCAACTACTTCCGTGGCGCCAGCGTCGAGACAGGCCTGGTGCCCGCTCTTTGCGCCGACCGCAGTGACATTGGCTCCGAGCAGCTGGAGCAATCTGACAGCAATATGTCCGAGGCCGCCAGTCGCCCCATACACAAGTACGGCACGATCCTTCACGGTATCCCGCGAAATGCCAGCATCCGCGAACGCTCTCACCACGGTTTGGAAGTTGTAGGGCAACGTGGCAAGGGCGTCAGCCGGGATCGATGAAGGGCTGAGCGCAGCATGGTCGGCCTGGACCGTTACGTGCGTGGCATGCGTCCCGTCGCTTGACGGTGGCTTGGCCCCAAACACAGCATCGCCTTCGCGCAAGCCTGTCACGCCAGCACCCACGGCACAAACAGTCCCGGCAAAATCATTGCCGAGAACCAGGGGCATACGCGTGGCCCCCATTAGCGCAAGAACTCTCCTGCCATAGCCGCTGCGTCGTCGCACATCGATGGGATTCACCGCCGCTGCCTCGACCCTCACCACGATCTCGCCCTTGCGCGGAATCCGGTAGGACATCGGACGAACCTGCAGCGCAAAGTCCTCGCCGAATCCATCGATCGCGGCCACTGCGGCAGTCGGTCCGTCGTATGGGGCGTTCATGCCGACACCACGCGATTGCGCTGCTCGCCCAGCTCGATGGCACCGTCGTCAGTGCGTATCGAAGCGGTCATGATGTCGCCCGGCTGCAGGTAGGCGGGGTTCGAACGGCCCTTTTTGATAAAAAGTTGCCACTTCGTACGCTCGGACAGTACGTGGCGGAACATCCACATCGCGAACTTGCCCGGCGCGCGGGCTGCGCAGCCCGCTGGCGTGCCGGTGGCGATGAGGTCCCCGGGCTGCAGATCATGCAGGGCGGACAACTCCGTCAGCGTCTGGTGCGGTTTGAAGATCATGTCGCCGCAGTACGTGTCCTGGCGGGGCTGCCCGTTCACATGGAGCCGCATGCGCAGTTCAGGCCAGCGTGCCCACTCGTCTGCGTTCAGCAGTACCAGGAAAGGACCCACGGGACCAAAGCTGCGATAGCTCTTTCCTTTGTAGAACTGAGCCTGTGGCAGCTGAACGTCGCGAGCGGAAATGTCATTGACAATGGTTACACCCGCGAGGAACTCGTGAAGCTGGTCCGGACCGACGCGGAGCGCGCCCGTCAGCGGCTTGCGCACGACCAGACCGAGCTCGATTTCGTAGTCGAGCAGGTGCACATGCCCCGGCCGCACCACGTCGGCGTCAGCCGCGGCAAGACAGGATGGAGCCTTGGTGAACAGCGTGTTGAAGCCGATCTTGTCGGGGTCCATGCCAGACTCACGTACATGACTGGCGTAGTTAATGCCCTGGCACAGGAACTGGCGGTCTGGCGTCACTGGCGGGAGTAGCGGGACACCATCGAGCGCAAGCGTTGCCTCGCCCGGCGTGCTGCGCCAAGCGGCTTCGAGCCCATTCGTGACGAAGTCGGCAGTACTGGCGCCATTGCAGCGCAATGGTGCGATACGGCGGTCGTGGACCACGCCCCAGTGTGGCTCGCCGGCATGGATATATCGGACGACCTTGACAGCCATTTGTTCTCCTTGATGTATAGGTTCTTACCGCGACCGCGATTGAGGGCTCACAGCCAGGGTCGAGCAGGACTCATGGCGCGCCCAAGTAACTTCAGGCGCTCCAGGGATAGTCGTCCGGACCGCAGCAATCCCGCCACACGGAGCACCGTGTCGAAATTGCGCTTGACGCCCATGCTGGCCGGGACATCGTCGCCCCATGCCCAGATGCCCGCCATGTCGAGAGGGACATAATGCGTTTCATGGTCAGCAGTGAAGACATCGCCGTCGGTGTAGTGCTCGAACTCCATGCCGTCCGGATCGAACCAGTAATCGAAGAGTTGGCTTCCGAGGACGTGCCGTCCGATGCCCCACATATGCCGGTGGCCGTTCGCACGCAGCACGTTGTGGCCCTGTCCGAGCGCATCGAGGTCGAGCACCTCGTACGCACTGTGCTCATACTTTTCCTCAATGCCTCCTGCGAGAACGAAGGCGTGATGGTCCGCGGGCGTGCTTCCCAGATCCAGTCGGAAGAAGCAGAGGTTCGGTGACCCGTCCTCGAGATACTGAACATCGGTCGGGATCAGGCCAAGGTGCCGCATGTACCAGCGCGCCATGCCAGCAAAGTCAACGGTCTGCAGAACGACGTGGCCGAGCTTCACCACGGCTGCGGGCTCAAGCGGCGGCCGCACCATAGCGTTCACCCTGCGGAGCTGGCCGGGATCATTGGTGAGAGCGTGTGTCGGTTCACGCAATGGCAGCCGATTGAGCGGCTGCTGACCCGTGACCAGCCATAGAAGATTCCCGGCCGGGTCGGTCAATTCGACGCCAGTTCCGCCTCCCGGAACGGAGCCCGGCGGCAGTCGACGGGCATTCGCCTCGGCCTCAAGGCGAACCAGATCGGCCTCGCTGCGAACGGTAAACGCAGTGCCGACATAACGCGAGCGCTGGCCTTTCTGTATCAACAGCAGGCATGGCTGCGGCCCGGCGCCGCGCATCAGCAACTGCTTGTCCGTGCGCGACACGCTACACATGCCGAAATCCGTCAGGAAGCCTTCTGCAGCACGCAAGTCATGTTTCTCAAAGATGAGAAATGCAAGCGCTTGGGCCTTCACCAGGGCTTCTGGCCGCTGGAGTTTTTGGACCGAGGAAGGCAGTGCACTTTCTGGAAATGCTGGCGGCGTGCGCAGCACGCCGCGAGGTGGGCGGGTCATGTCGTCTCCTTGAAGTGGCCGGGCACGCTCTGAAGCAACGCCCGACCTTTTTATGACATTATGGTCATCCTGACAGTGAAGTCAATATGAAAGTATGGATCTTAGTGTCGGATTTTCTTGCGCTGCCGCCGGCGTGACTCTGCGCGTCGTATGGTTCTCTCTCGACTGGATACTGACCGGACTGCGCAGGCCGCCGGTGCAGCAGCGCTGGGCCAGCTAGGTCCGGCTGCCACGCTTCTGGCAGCCATCTGCAGCCTAGTGGGGTGTCGCGCAGCGCAAGCAATAGTCGAAGGCCGAATCGAAGTCCTTCTCCCTTTGCTCCAGTTCCAGGCCTGCCGATGTACGTCGGTAGACGTGAAACCATTGTGCGTCAGACTGCGACGCAATCATTTCGCGAGAGGCGATTGAGCGCATTGCATGAATATGCAGTTTCCCCACAATGGCCATAAATCCCTTCAGATGCATAGCAAACTCCTTCGTTTGGAAGCCTACCCGCCTCGCACCGGGTTGCGCCGATTGCATCATTCGACGGGACCCGCATGCAGGCGTCGCTTGGCCCCTGCCCGTTCCAAGCTTTCTCTGAGCCGTTGGAACTCGGCCGAATCGCGCAGCGCCTCGCGGCCCGCTTTCACCAACTGATGCGCTTGTCCCGGCAGGATCGTCAGCGCCGTCGGTACCTGAAGCAGTGCCTGACGGACTCCCGAGTCCTTCACGTCGCGCAGGCTGACACTGATCACATGAATTTCTGCGTCCGGAGCAAACGAGCTATCTTTCATGCCCCGCACCTCAGTCAACTCCTTGGCCCAGCGGCGGGCGTTGTCTTCCATTGCCGCGATGGTTTCACCGGTTGCGCGGGAGCCGGCGCCAAAAATCAAGGAATCCAGCACCTGGGGTGTCACAGGCACCCGGTCGCTACGGTCAATGCGCTCGGCGGTGTCGCGTTCTGAATTCACGCTGATCAGTACGATCTTGCGTACGGAACCAGCAGGGAGGTTTCCGAAACTCGCGTCCAGCGAGCCGCGCGCAGCAGTGCGGTCCAGCAGGCCACGCACGCCCAGGTTGTCAACCAGACCACCGTCGACAAGATGCAGGTACGGCCGGTTCTCGGCGTCGAGATAGCTCTGCGCACTGGCATGCAGCATCCTTGCCTGCAGATTGCGGTCGCTGCGTGCCGTGTCCGCCAATTGGGCGGCTTGGGGGCAAGAACCAGCATAGTTTCGCAGCGTCACAGGACTGAGCAGAATCGGAACCGATGACGACGCGGCCACTGCAAATGACAGGGGCACGCTGCTAAGGTCTGAGCAGATCAGGGCAAACTGCTCAGGGGTGAACTCGAAGGCCGCCCCAGTGGTAAGGTCTGTTGCGGTCACCAACAGATGCGGCCCCCGGCTTCGGGCGCGCAGGTCACCAAAGGTCTTGCCCCGGTAGAGCGCGTCAAGTTTTTCCTGCAGGACATTGGTGCGGCCGAACCATGGCGAGGTCATCCTGTAAAGCGTGCCTGGCGCCAACACATGGCTGACCAGGCCACCCTGGAAGTCTGTCTGCAGGAAATCGGGCTCAAAGCGCGTCAGGGTCTCGTCGCCGAACGCTGCGAAATAGGTAGCCAGCACACTGCCGCCAGACACACCACTGACGAGGCCAACCTCATCAAGCAGCGTCGTGCTGCGGCCTTCCCAGTCGAAACGCGTGGCTTTCATTTCCTCCAGCACGCCGAGGCCAAACGCCGCTGCACGCGCACCGCCACCGGACAGAGTAACGGCTGCGATGATGCTCGGTGGTCGGGACTGTTCCGGCACCTGCACCGGGGTCGCTGACGGCAGCGGGGATTCCGCGGTGATCGGCTCGTTGATCCAGGGCCGTGCGGTCGAGCACGCCGCCAGTGCCACGGCCGCGAACAATAGCGTCAGGCGGCGGGCCTTGCCGGCAGCCTTGTGTGCCAGTGCCGCCATGGGTTGCGGTGTCGTCGCGGCGCAAGCGACGTATATATTGTTTGCGCGCATTACGAAGCCAGCCATACGCCCAACGCGCGCAGGCTGTCCTCATTCAATTCGCCGGCTGCGGCTTCCAGCCGCAGGCGCCCCATCAGATAGTCGACGCGTGCCTGGACCAAGTCCAGCTCTGCCCTATACATGCGCTGCTGCGCGTCCAGGACATCAAGCTGCGTACGCGTACCCACGTCGCGCCCAAGGGTGGTCGACTCCAGCGCGCTGCGCGCAGACACAAGCGCCTGCTCAAGCGCAGCGATGCGAGACACACCCGTCTTTACTGCCAGGAACCCGTCCTGGACTTGCAAGCGCACATCGCGCCGCGTGGCGGCAAGTTCCTGCTCGGCCTGGCGTCGCTTGGCGGCGGCCTCCCGCTCTCGCGAGTCGATCCCGCCGCCGGCGTAAATCGGAATATTGAGCTGCAGTCCGATCAGCGCCGTGCGGTTACCCTCTCGCGCCACCAGCGGCGACAGGTTGCCGTTCTGGTCCTCGGTGCCATAACCGGCCACCAGATTCAGCGTCGGCCGGCTCGCGAGGCGGAACTTGTCGATTTCCGCCCCGGCTATTTCCAGCTCGGACTGCTTGGTCTTGACCAAGGTGTTGCGATCCTCGCCCTTCATCTGCCAGGCAGTCAGATCGTCGGGAAGCGGCGGCTGTGCGGCAAAGGTCGGCGCCAGAGCCGAGAGCCGCTCGGGCGCGACGCCGATCGTCTCGCGATAGCTCGTGCGTCGCAGTTCGAGCGTCGACCTGGCCGATACTTCCCGCGCTTCGACGCCGTCGAGCCGCGCCTGAGCCTCCTGAAGGTCCGTGATCTTGCCCTGGCCCACGTCGAAGCGCGCTTTGGCACGGTCACGCTGCTGGCTCAACGCGCGCTTTTCGGCCTGCACTACGCGCAGCGTCTCTTCGGCGACGAGGACACCGAAATAGGCATCTGCCACCCGCAGCGCGAGATTCTCCCGGGAGTGATCGAACTGCGTTTGCGCGAGTTCGGACTGCTCACGTAATTGGCGCCGCGTTGCGCCCGCGGCCTTGTCGTAGAGCGGTTGCACGAGTTGCACCGAAGCTTGCCGCACCGTACCGTTGGTATTGGACGGCGCCAGCCCAGACAGGGTTGGCGGAAGTTCAGCGGTCGAGCGGTTGTTGATCCGGGACACGCCAGCCTGCAGGTTGATGCGCGGACGCAGCAATGCGTTGCCCTGCACCGCCTTTTCGCGGCCCGCGGTCAGCGCTTCGTCAGCGGCGAGTGTTGCTGGATCGTTGCGCAACGCCTGCGAATAGGCTTCAATCAGGTCCATTGCGCCCGCCTGTCCGGCACCGGCCGTCAGAAACAGGGCGAACGCCGCCTGCGCCGCCCGTCGGGCGGTGTTTGAAATGGTCATCATTGGGAAAACTCTTTGTCTTGAATGCCTGTCAGTTCGTGCCAACGCGTTGGGCGCGGTAACAGGCTGCGTACAGTGCAGGCAGGAACACCAGTGTCAGCAACGTTGCGACGGCCAGGCCGCCCATGATGGCCCACGCCATCGGGCCCCAGAACACCGAGTGGGTCAGCGGCACCATACCAAGGATGGCGGCCAGGGCGGTGAGAACGATAGGCCGCAGTCGACGTACGGCGGATTCAACGATGGCCGTCCACAGCGGCACGCCCGCCGCCACGTCCTGGTCGATCTGCACCACGAGAATCACCGAATTGCGGATGATCATGCCGGCCAGCGCAATCACCCCCAGCATCGCCACGAAGCCGAAAGGGATGTGGAAGGCCGCCATGATCGCGCTCACGCCAATCAGGCCCAGTGGCGCGGTCAGCAGCACCAGCCCCATCTTCTTCATGTCCTGCAATTGGATCATCAGAAGCAAGAGCACGATGATGACCGTCACGGGCATCACCGCAAAGACGGACTTCTGCGCCTTCGCACTCGATTCGGTCGCGCCACCGACGGCGATGCCATAACCCAGCGGCAGCCCCTTGGTCAGTTCCTCGATCTTCGGCATCATCGCCCGCGTAATGTCCGGCGCCTGGGCACCCGAGACGTCGGCGCGTACGGTCAGTGTCGGGATGCGGTTGCGCCGCCAGAGCTCACTGTCTTCGCTCTCCAGCGACAGCCTCGCGACCTGAGAAACCGGCACGAACTTGCCGTCGCGCAGATAGATCTTGGCATCCTTGAGGTTATTCAGGTCGGTGCGTTCAGCTTCGACGAGGCGAGCGACCACGTCCAACCCTTGGTCACCTTCGCGGTATTGGGTGACCGGCGTGCCGGACAGCGACGCCTGCAGTGCCTCCTTGATTTGGCCGGAGCTGACCCCGAGCATGCGTGCCTTGTCCTGGTCGACATCGACCTGCATCCGCTTGACCCGTTCGCCCCAGTCGACATTGACGCGGCGCAGGTTCGGGTTATCACGCATGATGGCTGCCACGCGCTCGCCGATTTCCCGAACCTTGGCGTTGTCGCTGCCGAAGACGCGGAACTGGACGGGATAACCGACGGGCGGACCGTTCTCCAGCCGCAGAACCCGGCCACGCACGTTCGCAAAGCGCTCGTCGAACAGCTTGTCGATCTTCGCCATGACACGCTCGCGTGCCTCGCCACCCTTGGTCATGATCATCAGTTCACCCAGGTTCAGATTGGGCGTCTGTATGTCCAGCGGCAGGTAGAAACGGGGCGCGCCATTGCCGACAAAGCTCGTGACGGCTTCGATGTCTGCGTCGCGCTTGAGCAAGCGTTCGAGGTCACGAACTTCGCGCTCGCTGGCGTCAAACGTCGAGGCCTTGGGCATCCACAGATCCACGATTAACTCAGGACGGTCAGATGCCGGGAAGAACTGCTGTGGCACGAACTTGAACAGCGCAAGCGAGCCGACGAATACCGCAAACGTAATGGCGATCACCCAGCGACGATGGGTAAGGCAGAAGTCGATGAAATGGCGGAACTTGACGTAGAAGCCTCGCTGATACACCGCGTCTTCGTCATGGGAAGCGTGCGCTTCCTGCTTGAGCAGCTTGAAGCCAATATATGGCGTGAACAGAACCGCCACCACCCACGACAGCAACAGTGAAATGCCTACCACCTGGAACAGCGAAAACACGTACTCACCGGTTCCTGACTTGGCGAAGCCCACCGGCAGGAAGCCAGCTGCAGTGATTAGCGTGCCCGTCAACATCGGGAATGCGGTCGCTGTATAGGCATAAGTCGCAGCGCGGAACTTGTCCCAGCCCTGTTCAAGCTTCAGGGCCATCATCTCGACAGCGATGATCGCGTCGTCCACCAACAGACCGAGCGCAATGATCAGGGCGCCCAGCGAAATCCGCTGCAGTTCTATGCCAAGCACATACATCGCAAGAAAGGTCATGGCCAGGACCAGCGGGATGCTCATGGCAACCACCAGCCCGCTGCGCACGCCCAGTGAGAAGAAGCTGACGGCCAGCACGATCACCACGGCCTCGGCGAGGCTCTTCTTGAACTCGAAGACCGAGTGCTCGACCACACGCGGCTGGTCGCTGACTGCGTGAATCTCCACGCCGACTGGCAGTTCGGCGCGGATACGTCGCACGGTTTCGTCCAGTTGCTGGCCAAGGTGGATCACATCGCCACCCTTGCGCATGCTTACCGCCAAGCCCATCGTCTCGGTACCGTTAAAACGCATACGTTGTGCTGCCGGCTCGATAAAGCCTCGGTGGACGTCGGCAATGTCGCCAAGCCGGAAAGTCCGGTCGCCGGCATGGATGCCAATCGCGCGGATGTTATCGACCGAATCAAACTCTCCGCCCACTGTCAGGCGCACCTGCTCGCTCGTGGTCTGTACCGTGCCCGCAGCGGTCACCGCATTGGTCTGGGCCAGGGTTGAGGCGATGAGGGCAGGATCCAGGCCCAGCGACGCTAGTTTGGCGGTGGACATCTCCACATAGATTTTCTCTTCCTGCTTGCCAATCAGGTCCACCTTATTGACGTCGGACACACGCAGAAATTCGTTGCGCGCGGCGTCGGCGAAGCGGCGCAGGTCCTCATAGCTGAAGCCGTCTCCGGTCAGCGCATACATGTTGCCAAAGGTATCGCCAAACTCGTCGTTAAAGAACGGGCCTTGCGTGCCTTGAGGCAGAGTCTGCCGGATATCGCCCAGCTTCTTGCGTACCTGATACCAGACGTCGGGAACCGCCTTTGGCGGCACGTTCTCGCGCAGGTTGACTTTGACCTGAGTCTCGCCAGGCTTCACATAGCTGGACGTGTAGTCGATCTCCGCAACTTCCTGGAGCTTGCGCTCAATCTTGTCGGTAACCTGATCGGCCATTTGCTGCGCTGAACTGCCGGGCCAGTACGCCTGCACCACCATGGTTTTGATGGTGAAATCGGGGTCTTCTTTCTGGCCGAGGCTGGTGTATGCCAGGATGCCGGTCACGGATAGGAGCAACAGCAGGAAGGCGATCATCTGCTGGTGCTTGAGTGCCCATTCAGAGAGATTGATGCCCTTCATTTGTCGCTCCCAGCTTGGCTCGCGGCCTCTATGACTTTCACGCGTTGGCCAGCCTTGAGCATATGCACGCCCGCCGTCACCACGGTTTCCCCACCGAACAGGCCCGCAGTCACCAGTACGCTGTCCTTCTGCGCGCTGCCAAGCTGGACATCGCGCGCCTGGACACGCGCGCTCTTGGGAGGCACGATCCACACTTGGCGACGGCCGTCGCGGTCCACGATCGCGGTCAAGGGCAGGCGGATCGCGCGGTTCCCATCTACATCCGGTGCGAACACCGACGCCGTCATGCCGAGTCGCAGCAGCGTCTCATCTGGATGCTGAATCGAAATCCGGGCCGAATAGGTGCGAGTCACGCTATCGGTGTCCGGGGCTAACTCACGCAGCGTGCCGGTCCAAGTCCTGTCCGGATGAGCCCAGACCGAGACCTGCAGGGACTTGGCCTTGCGCAGTTCTTCGACGCGGGACTCCGGGATGCTGATTGCCACCTCGCGCTCGCCGTCGGCCGCCACTGTCACAACAGACTGCCCCGCCGCCACAACCTGGCCGGCTTCAGCGCTGATCGTGCTGACCACCCCATCGCGGTCCGCCACCAAAGTGGTAAATCCCTCCTGGTTCGCATTCAGCCTCTGGCGCGCCAGCGCGGAGCGCAACTGCGCTTCGGATTGGTCCAGCGCGAGCCGCTGCTGGTCCAACTCCGCTTGCGACGCGAAATTGCGCGCCAGCAGTTGCTCGATTCGCTTTACATCCACACGCGCCTGCGCGACGCGGCTGCGTGCCGCATCGACATCAGCGGCGGCGGCTGTCACTTGCAAGGCCTCCTGCGTTGGATCAAGCCGCAGTAATACGTCTCCGCGCTTGACATGGGCCCCCACGTCGACGAGCCGCGCGACGATCTTGCCTCCCGTACGGAAGCCCAGCCGGCTCTCGTACCGGGCACGAATTTCACCTGAATAGCTCGCGCCGACAGTGCCTGGGGTCTGACCGGCAACGATCGTGCGCACCGGACGCACTTCCTCATGCTGGGGGGGCTCGGCCCGGGAACACGCGGCGATTGCGCAGACCGCGATCAATGTAAGGGCTAGGGTTTTAGGGTTTAGGGTCAATTTCTGCCTTCCTTTCAGATCCGCTGCAGGGCGGCCGTTGTGGGTCCTGGCCGCCGTGCGCCAATCCGCCAAAAGTGCGTCGAGCCGCATGCAGCCCAGCTCGCCTGACGGGGTAGTCCACTCACTCCGGGGCGGGGCGTCGGCATCGACGGAGCGAACTATATATCATCCTTTACGATTTGTCAGGATGACTTTTAGTGTATTATGGACGTGTCAGCAACACGCTGAAGCTTGAGGAAGGCGGAATGATGAGCAGGGGTGCGGCGAACACCGAGGAAGTGGCCAAGTGGGCATCAGGATGGACCGCGGGAGCCCAGATGCTCTGCCGTCAAGACCAGCGTGCCATCTCAGTCATGCGTCGCCCGCCACGTAGCAGGACGACGGCGTGGCACTGAACATCCTTTCATAATGACTATAATTACATCATGACAAAGTCAGCCATCTCGCTGAAGACCGAGGCCGAGAAGAGGGAAGATCACCCGAACGGGTCGTCCGCTATGGCAAGTCCGCTGCCGCAAATGGCAAACCACCGCCAGCGTGTCGGCGCGGAGCGCCGCGAGCGAATGCGTTGGCGGCTTCTGAACAGTGCGCTGAAGCTGGTCGCGAGCAAAGGCCACGCCGCCATGTCGGTCGATGACGTGATTCGTGAGGCGGGCGTGTCTCGGGGAACGTTCTACAAGTACTTCCCGTCGCCTGATGCCCTGATCCGCGAATTGGCCACTGAAATCGCCAACCAGATCGTACGCACCGTCGATCCGCTGGTGCGCGGCATTGACGATCCGGCTCGACTGGTCGCGCGCGGCATTCGGCTCGCGTCGCGGCTTGCCTTGCACTACTCAGCCGTCGCCAACTTTCTCGCGCATGTGGGATGGCCGGGCGAACAGGGACCGAATATGCTGGAATTCGTGCGCACCGACATCGAGGAAGGCTTCCGGCAGGGGCGCTTTACGCGCATGCCCATGGCCATTGCGCTCAACATCGTCGTGGGGGCTGTGCTCGGCACGATCCAGCGGATGCAGGAAACGGACAGCCGGGAAGATTATTCGGAGCAAGCGGCCGCCATGGCGCTGCGAGCGCTGGGGATCGACGCACATAGCGCTGACAAAATCGCTCGGACGCTCCCCGATGCAGACGAGGCTCAGCTTGTTGGCGCCTTTGCCGACCCTCTTGGTATCGCAGAAGTTTGAAATGTGCCCCGGCACGCCGATCCGTGGACGACGGGGTTAGGCGGCGGCGCCGTTTGCGGAATCGATTCGAGCTTGCGTCTTGGCGAGCATCGATTCGGGCGGCGCCGTCAGCTTTGGGATGGGTGCTTCGGTCAAGGATTGCGCCATCGCCGCGCCGATGCCGAGCCCACGCAGCAGCGCCTCAACAATGGTTTCTGGATAGCGCTTAGCCGTGCGGCTGTTGGTCATGCGATGGACGGCGATAAGGCAGGTGCCCGCGACCAGGTCGACAGCGGCATCGACGGGCATGTGGCTGAAGAACCCTCGCTTTTGGCCTTCCTTGAGGTCCGGCGGTAGGTAGTCGAACATGGCGCTGCCCTTGCCGACCAAGTTGAGGCCAGCGCTGCAAAGAAAATGCGCCGCAATCGGATAGGATCGCACCAAATGCAGGTACGACCGAACGCCGGTGGACACTCGCAGGGCTGGGTCTTCGATTCCGCCCACGGCCCCCTCGATCAGCGACAGCATCTCATTGCTCAATTCCTCACTGACCGCCACCAGCAATTCCTCGTTGGTACGGAAGTAATTGTAGAAAGAGCCCTTTGAGACTTCGGCCGCAGCCACCACTTCCGGTATGACGCTGGCCCCGAGGCCCTTCTGCGCGAATACGATCATTGCGCTTTCGAGCAGCCTTTTGCGCATGCGCGTGCGCCGTTCGGCAGCGACGCGGGGACGATGGTCTTTAGGGGAGACAGCGGCGGGCATCTTGCGGTTATAGCTATCTAGAAGTTGGGAAGTTTACCAGTTCCCGATCGGTGCCCCGATGCGGTGGGGCTTGACTCATGGCCGCATTGCGGACAAATCTGCGCAAGTCTTTGCCCGCACTCCTCGCAGAACTTTCCTCCCCCCGGGTTCTCGAAGTGGCATTTTGTGCAGCGCATATCGCCCTCTGAAGCCTCGCCTGCCTCGAAGTCCGTCGCAAGAATAGGTTACCGAAAGCGGTTACTGTATCTTGGTGGTCGCCGCGCATCTGGATTTTGGGCGTGATTCAGCTTGATCCCGCCGCCCTTGTCGCATAGCGGCATAACGGGCTGACTTCGAGCTCGATGAAGTGCTGGCGACCTGACATATCCGTGCTCGCGGCGCGGAGCCTGAAGCGACGGCCCCACGCCGACGCGCCGGTTCCGGAACTGGAAAAAGGGCGAGTTCCAACGGCGCAGATCTGCTCGACAGGCCGGTCGCTGTCCAACTGCAGGGACTGCAATCGTGAATTTTTTCGATTTCTCCGAGGAAGAGCGGGCGCTCGCGGCGCATCGGGTCGCTTTGCGCTCGGCCTCGGCGCGGGGTATTGGCCCGAGCGCCAGCGCTCCCCACCAACGCTGTTGTGGGCTTCTTCATCTCACAGCAGACGCTCCGCTCGCCACGGCTAACGCGTCCACATCTCGACCACTGCCCGGTTCCAGCCGAATCGACAGCGGCGCGTGCTAGCCACGTTCTTCTGGTGCATACTCCAATGTTCTGTGTGTCAAACAACTGGAATGACGGACGATCGAATTACGGGGATTGAGCGGCCGGAGCTGTTGGCTGAACGGGGCGTTGCACAATATCAGCGGCTGGCCTCGTTGTTTAGGTACCGGATCGCAAAGGGCGAGTACCCTCTAGGCATGCTGCTGCCACCAATCACGCAGCTCGCTGCGGACCTCGGCGTGGCCGTCGTTACCGTCCGGCAGGCGTATGAGCTGCTTTCTAAAGAAGGACTGATTCGTAGTCAGCGAGGCATTGGGACCCACGTGGCAGCCCTGCCCGCCGCCACGGGCGACATCGAATTGGCGATCAACGACCCGTTCGCCGTGCCAGAGGCGCTCGCCTTTGAGGTGCTCGAAGTCCGGCGCCACGCCAGGATACCGCAGGAACTGCTCGGGCCCGGCGACCGGTCGAATGGCGATTACGTCTGTGTCCGTAAGTTGCACACCTATTCCGGGGAGCCGTTCTGCTATGCGGAGATCTATGTCTTGACTCCGATCTTCGACTCGCTGCCCAAGGACACTGCCCAGAAAAAAAAGCTCCTCGCCGCGCTGCTCGATGAACTGGGCTCGCGGGGAAAACGTGTGCGACAGCGCATGACGGTGATGCCAGCTGATTTCCCCCTTTGCGACATGCTGAAGTTGCCATTCGCCTCACCCGTCGCGAAGATGTCGCGACGTCTTCTTGACAGCAAGAGCAATGTGCTGTACGCGGGCGTCACCTGGTATCGAGGTGACCGCTACGTCTCCGAGATCGACATCCCCGCATCCGCATTGAAGGCGGTACCCGCCATCACTGAACCCCAACGCCGCGCAACTACCGAGCGCAACGAAGGTTAAAGGGCTCCGCTCGCCCCCTAGGGTAAACAAGGGAAGAAAAATTCTTCCTTAGTCCCTAAACTTCCAACATTAGAACTTTAGAAGTAATCGCGGACACACCATGAGCCGTCAGGCAGCTTCACAGTCCGCTGGACGCTTCTATTGCTCCGGCGCGTTGTCGCCGTAGCTCTGAGTATCCCGCCGTACCGGCGTGCCTCTTCTGCCTCGTCAAAGGACGGCTTCCTTCCACTGATTCATATCCTCTAACAAACGGAGACCACTCATGACTGCAAAAATCCTTACGCAGCCGATCACGTCCACCGGCGCCAAGCTGCCGCTGCCCGCTCTGCCGCAGGACAAGCTGCTGACCGTCAACATCGAGCAGATTCCGCTGATCAAGGACGTCTTCCCGGGCATCCACATCAAGCCGCTGCGTCTGGACCCCGAGCGCGGAGAGTGGGTCTTCATGGCCATCGTGGAACCCGGTTGTTCCCTGCCGATTCACTACCACACCGGGACGGCGCAGGTGTGGACGATCCAGGGCTGCTGGAAGTATCGCGAGTACCCCGACCAGCCGCAGACGGCCGGCTCCTACCTGTTCGAGCCCGGCGGCTCGGTGCACACCTTCTACACCCCCGAGGACAACACCGAGGACACCATCACCATCGCCTGGATCGAAGGCGCGCAAGTGAGCTTCAACGAGGACGGCACGTTCCACTCGCTCAATGACGCGCTCTCAATCCAGTACGCGATCCAGGCGCTCGCGGCGGCACGCGGCATCGGACCGGTGCCCTACGTCCGCGGCAACGGCGCCGACGTTATCGAGGGATAAAAGGCAACTGACACCAAGGCAGGCCGCTCGCCGGCCTGCGCGGTGCCGTTCCTCTGCTCCTTACAGGCCAGCGTGTACGACACCGATCAGATCAATCAGTGACGATCCATCAATCCGCGAGATTGAGAGAGTGCAAGATGAGAATGATCAAAGCCGCGAGGATGTGGATACTGCCGATGCTGATTTTGCTCCTGTTGCTGGCGGCGCCGCTCGCCGCAAGAGCTTGGGAGCGCGGCAAGGTCGAGACGTTCGCCACGTTGCCAGCTGGTGAGGCGCATCCCGAGGGCATCACCGTGGACCGCGAGGGCAATGTCTACGTCGTCACGGTGGCGGCGAACAAACCGAGCACGAGCGAGGGTACGCTACTTGTGTTCGATCCGCGGGGCAAGCACCTGCGCACTGTCACCATCAAGGGATCGAGCAGATTGTTGCTCGACCTTGGCTTCCATCCTCGGACCGGCCAGTTACTCGTCGTCGACTACAAGGGCGCGAAGGTCCTGAGCGTCGATCCCAGGACAGGTGCCGCGTCGGTGTTCATGACGGTCACCGGCAAGAACCCCGGCCTCGACGGGTTGACGTTCGATCCCGCTGGAAACGTCTACGTGACCGACGCCCACCAGGGGATCATCTGGAAAGTCGGGCCCGATGGGGGCGAAGCGTCGGCATGGGTCACCACCCCGCTGCTGAAGCCTACGAGGATACCACCCACCATCGGCGCCAATGGCCTGGCGTTCAACAACAAGAAGACGGCCTTATTCGTTGCCAATACGGCGAATGACATCATTGTCAGGATACCGGTGACCGGCCCGACGCTCGAGCCAGGCACGCCTGAAGTCTTCGTCAACCGGATCGGCGGTGGACCCGACGGCCTGATCATCGACGAGCACGACAACCTCTGGATCGCATGCAACCAGTCCAACGAGATTCTCGTGCTCGAGCCGACGCAGGGCCGGGTGATTGCCAAGCTCGGCGATTTCGGTGGCATCGATCGCAACGGGACGCCGATCGGCTTTCTCTGGTCGAACAGCCTCGTCTTCCATGGCGACGACATTCTTGTCACCAACCTCTCGCTCGATGTCGAGACTGCGCTTTCGCAGCTCAGTGACGAGCTTGGCCTGGCGCATCTCGTGCCGAGGAATCTGCGCACCATCGATGGGCCGTGGGCGCGCCAGGTGAAGACCCACACCATCTCGAAAATCAAGAGGCCGACGCCAGAACGGCTTGCGCTCGACCGCGATCCACGTCAACCATGATCCTCGTCGCTGACCGCACGACGCACGACACCGATCGACGAATACTTGTGGCCGATGATGGTGGACGAATTCAACTGTGGCGAATCCAGCCGGAGCCCGGCCGATGACCGATGCGTTGCTGCAAGCCCGATGTCGCGGCCGATCGGCCGGGAACGGCGGCCTGCGGGCCAGCCGTCATACATTGCCCCAACGGGATGAAAAGGATATGAAGAAAGAGGAGACAACTGGGCCGCTTGCCGGCGTGAAAGTCGTCGATATCACGTCAGTGTTCATGGGGCCCTCTGCCACCCAGATGCTGGCTGACCTGGGCGCCGACGTGATCAAGGTCGAGCCTCCGGTCGGCGACAGTACGCGCGGCATCGGCCCCTGCGGCGATGAAAAGATGGGCCCGCTATTCCTGGGCCTGAACCGCAACAAGCGCAGCATCGTGCTTGACCTGAAAGCGCCCGAGGGGCGGGAGGCCCTGCTTTGCCTGGTACGGGATGCCGACGTGCTGGCCTACAACGTGCGCCCGCAGGCGATGCAGCGGCTGGGGCTGGACTACAAAACGCTGTCGGCGATCAATCCGCGCCTAGTCTATGTCGGCATGTTCGGCTTTTCGCAGCGGGGACGGTACGCGCCGCAAGCAGCCTTTGACGATCTGATCCAGGCCGCGACCGGCCTGCCGCTGGCCGTTTCGTTGGGCAGTGGCGACAACCCCCGCTATCTGCCGATCACTATCGCGGATCGCTCAGTCGGACTCTATGCTTTCGGCGTGATCTGTGCCGCCCTGTATTCGCGAATGAGCACCGGCAAGGGCCAGCGCGTTGATGTCCCCATGTTCGAGACCATGGTTCCCTATGTGATGGGAGACCACCTGTATGGCGAGACCTTCGTCCCGCCAAAGGGCGGCTTCGGCTATCCGCGCCTGCTCTCGCCCGAGCGGCGACCGTACAAGACGAAGGACGGACATGTCTGCTGCCTGATCTATCACGATCATCATTGGCGGGCCTTCCTCCGGGTCGTTGGCAAGCCGGAGTTGTATGACACCGATCCGCGTTTCGCCAACATCAACACCCGTACCGCCAACATTACCGAGCTGTATGCCATGGTCAGCGACGAAATGGCCAGGCGCAGCACCGAGGAATGGCGCGCCTTGCTCAAGGAGGCCGATGTTCCGGTTTTTCCGATGCACACGTTCGAGTCGCTGCTGGACGATCCCCATTTGAAGGACATAGGTTTCTTCAGCGAATCGGACCATCCGGCCGTCGGGCGTATCCGGGAGATGGCCGTGCCCAGCGAATGGCATGGCACCCCGCCGACAAGCCGCCGCCATGCACCCGGACTGGGTGAGCACAGCCGTGAGGTGCTGCGTGAGGCCGGCTACGACGACGCCGCCATCGATGGGCTGTTCGCGTCTGGCATCTTGGGGAATGGGCAGCAAGCGCGCCCCGCCAAAGGAGAAACCAGCCATGAGTGAAGAATTGCTGAGCGAGGTCCGGGGCGCAGTGCTCTACCTGACGATCAACCGCCCGGAGCGCCGCAATGCCATCACGCCGGGCGTGGTGCAGGGACTTCGCGACGGCATCGTGCGCGCCGATCGCGATGCCGACATCCGGGCCGTGGTCATTACCGGAACGGGCGAGCAGGCGTTCTGCGCCGGCGCCGATCTGCAGACCGGCAAATCCTTTGCCTTCGATTACGCCGAGCCCTATCTGGGGATGGCGGACCTTTTCCGCTGCGCCAGGCAGTCGACGGTGCCGCTGATCGCCCGTGTCAACGGCGCCTGCATGGCGGGCGGAATGGGGCTGATGGCGATGTGCGATCTGGCGATTGCCAGCGAAGGCGCCCGCTTCGGCCTGCCGGAGGTCAAGCTGGGCTTGTTCCCGGCGCAGGTACTGAGTGTGCTGCAGCACCTGGTGCCACGTCGCACGCTCGCCGAACTGTGCTTGTGCGGGGAGCCACTGTCCGCGAGGCAAGCGCTGGCCGCAGGACTCGTCAACGAGGTCAGCGACGATCTAGACGCCAGGCTGGACTTGCTGCTGACCCGCCTGCTGAACAATGCGCCCGCCGCCATCCGTCGGGGACTGTACACGCTCAAGCATATGGAAGCCATGTCGTTCGAGCAGTCCATGGCGTTCACGGAAAGCCAGATCGGACTGTTTGCACTGACCGAGGACGCGCGCGAAGGCCAGCTGGCGTTCCGCGAGAAGCGCCAGCCCAGGTGGACTGGCAGATAGGGAGATGGGAATGGACGTGAAAACGGTACGCATTGGCGGGGCTTCCGGGTTCTGGGGCGACAGCAGCGTTGGCGCGCCACAGCTTGTGCGCCATGGCGATATCGATTACCTGGTGTTCGACTACCTGGCCGAACTGACCATGTCGATTTTGGCAGCTGCCCGATTGCGCAAGCCGGAACTGGGTTACGCCACCGATTTCGTGACTGTGACAATGAAGGCCCTGCTCGGAGATATCGCCGCGCGCGGGATTCGCGTGGTCAGCAATGCCGGTGGCATGAACCCGCACGGGTGTGCGCAGGCCATTGCCGCGCTGGCCGCGGAACAGGGCCTGACGCTGCCCATCGCCGTGGTGGAAGGCGATGACGTGATGCCCCTGCTTCCCCAGCTGCGCGAAGCCGGTGTACAGGACATGCAGAAAGGCCGACCCCTGCCGGAAAAGGTGGTCAGCGCCAACGCTTACCTGGGGGCATTGCCGATCAAACAGGCGCTGGACCAGGGCGCCCAGATCGTCATCACGGGGCGCTGCGTGGACAGCGCCGTGACGCTCGGCGTGCTGATGCACGAGTTCGGTTGGGAGGCGGACGACTATGACCGCCTTGCGCAAGGCAGTCTCGCCGGCCACATCATCGAGTGCGGGTGCCAGGCGACGGGCGGCTTGCATACCGACTGGGAAAGCGTCCCGAACTGGCATGACATCGGATATCCGGTGGTCGAGTGCCGTGCCGACGGCACCTTCCTCGTCGGCAAGCCCCCCGCCACCGGGGGGCTGGTCAATACCGCCACGGTCGGCGAGCAGGTGCTGTACGAGATCGGTGATCCGGCCACCTACCTGCTGCCAGACGTCACTTGCGATTTCACGCAGGTAACCCTTCGGCAGGCCGCACCGGACCTGGTGGAAGTCAGCGGCGCGCGCGGGCGCGCCCCGGGCAATGCCTACAAAGTCTGTGCCACCTATGTCGACGGCTTTCGCTGCAACGCGCAGCTTTCCATCGTCGGCGTCGACGCGGTCGCCAAGGCGGAACGCACGGCGCAGGCGATCCTTGCCCGCACGCGCAAGCTGTTCGGGGAGAACGGGTGGGGAGACTACAGTCGCACCCACATCGAGGTGCTGGGAGCGGAGTCCTGCTTTGGGCCACATGCTGCCGTCCGGCACACCCGCGAGGCGGTGATGCGGCTGGCGGTCATGCATCCCGAGAACGCGGCGCTGGAACTGTTCGCGCGGGAAATTGCCGCGGCGGGGACCAGCTGGGCGCCGGGCACGACGGGCTCGGCTGGTGGGCGTTCCAGTCCCTCGCCCTCGATTTGCCAGTATGCCTTCCTGCTCGCCAAGAGCGCCCTGATCCCGGCGGTAGTGATGGATGGCGTACGCAGCGGCGTCACCGTTCCTTCGGGCAGCCCGGCGGTACCGGTCGCGCCGGTGGCGCCTTCACTCGCGGAAGCAACCGGCACGGGCCCGGCAGAAAGCGATACCGTGGAAGTTCCGCTGATCCGGCTTGCCTATGGCCGTAGCGGCGACAAGGGGGATACCTCAAACATCGGGTTGATCGCCCGCCGGCCGGCGTACCTGCCCGTGCTGCGAGCTGAAGTGACGGTGGCGCGCGTGGCGGACTGGCTTGGGTACCTGGTGAAGGGACCGGTGACCCGCTACGACCTGCCCGGCTTCGACGCCATGAACTTTGTCTGCGAGTCGGCATTGGATGGCGGTGGCATGGCGTCGCTGCGCAATGATCCGCTCGGCAAGGGAATGGCGCAGATCCTCCTTACCATGCCGGTGCGCGTGCCGCGGGAGTTGTTGTCATGACGAGCCATGGGTCCAACGCAGCTGCCAACGAGGGGGTCATCCTCGCCGACGACGGCATCGGCGGCGTGACGCGATATCGACAACTGGCCAGCGTCATCCGGCACAAGATCGTTTCGGGCGAGTACCCGGTGGGCATGCAGCTGCCAACCGTGGACAGCCTTGCGCAAACCTACGGGATTGCCAAGGTCACCGTGCGCCAGGCCTTTGCCGCGCTGACGGAAGAGGGGTTGGTCAGCAGCCAGCGTGGTCGTGGCACCCACGTCATGAAGCAGCCGCCAGCACCCGGAGAAGGCCTGCGCTCCGCCATCAATGACGAATCGGCCCATGGCCGCGAGCTGGAAATCCGCATCCTGGAAATGTGCGAAGGTGTGGCGCTGCGGCCGGGGCTGGCCCGCCGCGGCACGCCGCTGGACAGCTATGTGATGGTCCGCAAACTGCATCTGCATGGCGGCACCCCATTCTGCCTGATCGAGGTGTATGTGGCCTCGTCAGTCTTTGCCCGCTTTCCCCGTGGTGGCGAAAAGCACCACAAGCTCGGTCACCTGCTGCGCCAGGTCGAAGGCGATCGCCTTGGCATGATGCAGCAGACCATGACGGTTGAGCCGGCCGACTATATCCTGGCAGCCGATCTCGCCTATGGCTTCGGGGCTCCAATTGCCCGGATCGTCCGGTCAACGCTGGACGTCGACGGCAATGTGCTGCTGGCAGGAGAGTTCTGGTATCGCGGCGACCGTTTCATCCTGGATGTGGAGATGCCAGCCAAGCTGACCGAACACTACCCGGCGCTCGCGATCCCCGACAGCCGTCGCTGAGCGCGACAGATTTCACCATTCAAGCGAGGAGACATCCGAATGACATCATCCTTTGTACGCAGGGCCACTGATGTGCCAGCGTACGCACCAGCCAACCATACGGGAACGGCCAACCAGCGCATCATCGGCAAGGAGACTGTCGGCGCGCGCCGGCTCGAGGTCCTGCTGGGCACGATTTCGCGGGGCCACGGCGCATTGCCGCATGCACACCCAGACCTCGAGCAGGCGTCGTTCCTGCTCGCCGGCGAGGGTCTCGGCGAACTACCGGGAAAGCAGCGCATCTTGCGCGCGGGGGACTGGAGCTTCAACGCGGCCGGCGTCTTCCATCGCTTCGAGGTCATCAGCGACGAACCGGTACGGGTGATGGTGGTCTACGCGCCGCCGTACAGCGAAAATCCGAACGCAGCGGTCACCGCGACTGGGCCTGACGACCCGCGCCTTCAGGCCGGTGACGCCGATGTCCGCGACGTTCCCGCGAGCACTGAACCGATCGAGCTGCCGCATTACCGTGGCGCGCTCGCCAGGCCGGTCATCACACGCCAGACCGTCGGTTCCCGCTTCCTCGACATCTACATGGTCGATCTCGCTCCCGATGGTGGCGCCGCGCCGCACAGGCTTGGCGAGACCGAGCAGGTGCTCTTCGTGCGCGGCGGCACCATCCACGGGCGCATCGAAGGGGAAGATTTCGCCGCCGGGACTGGGGAGTGGGTCTACGTTCCCGACGGAGCGGAGCTCAGTCTCGATTCGGCGGACGGGACGTGCGAGCTGATTGTCATTCGCGCGCATGATCCGTTGTCCTGACGCAAGCTCGGCCAAGTAAGAATCAATCAGATCCCGAGATGCGGGAGGAGACAAGATGATCCAGCGATTTCCGCTGCGACGCATGCTCGCCATGCTGTCCGGACTCATGGCTGCTTGCGCGGCATCGCAACTGGTGTGGGCCGCTGGCCCGAACGAGTACCCGAGCAAATCTGTCCGTGTCGTGGTGCCGTTTCCCGCAGGCAGTGGCACGGACAACACCGCGCGCTACATCGCGCAGACCATCACTGCCCAAACCGGCCAGTCCGTCGTCGTGGAAAACCGTCCCGGTGCCCACGGGTTCATCGCGGCGACGGCGGTCGCGACAGCGCCCAGCGATGGCTACACGATGCTCATTACAACAAATACCACCCACGCGGCCAATGCGTCCCTGTTCAAGAAGCTGCCCTATGATCCGATCAAGGACTTCGCGCCGGTGTCGTTGATCGCCAAGAGTGGATTGGTCCTGGTGGTGCCGTCAGACAGCCCGGTGCATAAGGTATCGGACCTGACCACATTGGCAAAGAACCGGCAAGGCAAGATGACCTTTTCCAGCGGCAGTTCCTCCACGCGTGTAGCCAGTGAACTCTACAAGATGATGAGCGGTGTACCGGCGCTGGATGTGCCCTACAAGGGCGTGCCGCAAGCACTGACCGACTTGATGGGGCACCAGGTGGACTTCATGATTTCCGACATCAATCCAGCCCTGCCCCTGATCCAGAACGGCAAGCTGCGCGCAGTCGCCGTGACCACCCGCGGGCGCAACCCCCTGCTCGGTAATGTCCCTACCATGGCCGAAAGCGGTCTGCCAGGGTATGAGATGACGGCGTGGGTGGCTGCTTTCTTCCCTGCCGATACGCCCAAGCCGGTCGTAGCGCGTATGAGCCAGCTTATTCGACAGGGACTCACGGGCCCCACGGCTATCGAACACTTCAGCAGGACAGGTGGCCAACCGTCCCCTTCGACGCCAGAAGAGTTGGCAGCGTTCGTGCGCAACGAGACAGCGACATGGGCAAAGGTGATCCAAGCCGCCGGCATCGAGCCGGAATGACCGTTGTCATCGGTGAACCGGCACGCGCGCCGCCGCCTTCGCGGGAAGTGCTTGTCGACGACTACCGAGCACGCTTATATGAAAGGAAAATTAATGGGTAACTTCACAGTAACATCCCCTGAATTCAAAGATCAGGATCCGCTGCAACAAGTGCATGAGTTCAATGGCTTCGACGGCGAGGGGCAAAACCGTTCCCCCGCGCTGCATGGCAGGGCGCGCCAGAAGACACCAAGAGCTTCGCGCTGACGCCGTACGACCCAGACGCGCCCACTGGAAGTGGTTTCTGGCACTGGGTCCTATTCGACATCGATTCGTCCGTCACCCACCTTGCCGCAGGTGTTGGCTCCGTGGACGCCGCAGACCTGGGCGCCAGCGGCACTCAGGCCACCAACGACTACGGCGCCACCGGCTACGGCGGACCTTGCCCGCCCACTGGCTTGCCCGCGCACCGCTACATTTTCACCGTGCACGCGCTGAGCGTGCCGAAGCTGGAACTGCCAGCCAATCCGACCAATGCCGTAGTACGCTTCATGATCAACCAGAACATCCTCGCCACGGCCACCCTGACTGGCCTTTACAAACGCTGAGCGAGCCTTGCCGTGATTGTTTGAACGGCTCGCCAGGTGATGCGTCCTGTGCGCCAGTGCGCCGCTTGTGGGCATCGACCAACTCGCGTCGCCGATAGTCTGCATCGGCGTGGGCCTCGACGTCCTTTATCATGCCCATCGTGATCATGAGCTTGCCCGGCATAACCAGTCCGGGTTCATGACATAAGAGTCCTTTCGCCCGTGCCTTGATTGCCGGTGCACCCCCCATGGGCCAGGAGTGCTTCTCCCCGCGCTTCACTGAATGGGCGGCACGGCGCCGAGTTTCTCTGCCAGCATCCGCTCATACACGCCAAAATGCGTATCCACCTCTGTTTGGCTGACGACGGCAACGTCTATCGTGACCTGCTCGGGCGTCAAGCCGAACATCGTGGCCAGGGCCACCTCCAGGTGTGGGGCCGCTACTTTGTCCTTCTCGAACGTCGTGCCGATGCTGATTACGTAAGCATCGCCTTGCGCGGTAACATCCACCAAGCGGGCCCGCGCGCTAAGGTTGTTATCGATCGCGACCGTTGCCAACTCAGCCACGCGCCGCGTCCGTTCGGTAGGAAATCCCCGCGTGCACTTAAGCCGCACCCGATGCCTGCCTAGCGTCACCCATTCAGAATCGAATTCCATCGAAGTCTCCATCTTGGAAAGTGCTTGCCGCCAAAATAGAGGCCAGTCCGGCGATTTCAAGACCAGCATCGCACCCGGATTGCTGCAAGGCCGCAAGCCAGCACCGCGCGTTCCGAGCGCCGCCTATGCCAGGGAGAACATGGGCGGCACCATGCATGGCCAGCAGGAATATCCCTGGCTGAGCGCAGCAGGCGCACGCGTGCCAATGATCTTGACGCAGCTCGCCGCTCACTTCACCTCGATCTTCCTCACCGCAGACTGCGACGTACCGGTTTTGGGTAGACGCAGCGTCAATACACCTCGGTCGAACTTCGCATCGATGTGATCGAGGTCGACACCATCAGGCAGTGGAATGCTGCGCATGAATGCGCCGTATGCTCGCTCCAAGCGATAGCAGCCGTTTTCCTCGCTCTGTATGTCCTGCTTCTTCTCACCTCGTAACACCAGGGCTCCATCTTCGATGGTGGTCTGCAGGTCCTCGCGATCCATGCCGGGCAGCTCCGCCGTAATCCTCAGCGCCGTGCCATCATCCACCACATCGATCCGCGGCTGGAAGCGCGACGAACTGAAGTCGCCGAACCATCGATCCAGTCCCCCGAAGCCCGTGAAGGGTTCATGCAGAAACTCGCCCATCGCCCGCCAGGGATCGCTAGAAAACAGCCGCGAAATGTCAGGACGGTCTGGTGTCCAGTGCCTCGGCTCGGAGACATTCGACGGCTCGCCCGTCGGTTGTCTCTCCGCTGTCGATTTGCGTAGGAACTTGAAGGGGTTCCATTTGCCCAGATCTGTTTTCATCTTGTCCTCTTCCAATGCCAAGTCAATTTCTGCGGGCGCTGCGGTGGCGTCCCTTTGGACGCCACCAGCACCCGGCGACGGCATTTCAGGCCACGTTGACTGCAATGCGGCGTGGACGTGCTTCGTCGCGACGCGGGATCGTCAGCTTGAGCACACCGTCCTGCAGGTTCGCCTCGATCTTCGATGCGTCAAGGTCCGCGCTCAACGAGAAAGCGCGTGCGAAGTGCGGCTGGCGAATTTCCGCGTGTTGCACCCGCAGTCCTTGTGGTGTGGGCACGACCGCTTCCGCCTCGATATGGAGGTTGCCGTCGTGGACATTCACCTCGAGCTTGTCCCTGGTCACACCTGGAAGGTCAGCCCAGAGGGTGACGCCGTTGCTGTCCTCGACGATGTCGACCGCGGGAAGCAGCGACGGCGTCGACCTGTCCTCCTGACCCTTTGTCACCGCGTTCTGGTTGCGTTCAGCCACTTGGGTAGTCTCGTTCATGGCATTCTCCTCGCGTTATTGAACCGTGATCGCCCGGGGCTTCGAGGCTTCGCGCTTGCCGACACTGATAGACAGGCAGCCGTTGGCATAGCGCGCCTGAACTTTGTCCGGGTCGGCGCTCTGCGGCAATTCGACCACACGCCGGAACGAGCCTGTGAATCGCTCTTGCGCGTACATCCGGACCTCCGGGTCATCGTCAGTGTGCCAGGCTTCGCGCTCACCGCTGATAGTCAGCAAGCCCTTGTCGATCGACACCTCGAACTGGTCTGGCTTGAGCCCCGGTGCGAACGCGACGATCTCAATGGAATCGTCCGTGGCGCCGATATTGACGGGGGGAAATGCCCCGAAGCGGCCGGAGCGGATGCTGGATGGGAAGCCGCCGAACAAGCCAGCCATCTGCCTTTGCATGCGATCGAATTCGCTGAAGAGGTCAGTTCCAAAGATAAGGTCGCTCATGGTCATATCCTCCTTCGACGCAGCAAGGAGGCGAAGGGGCATACGCGCTCCCATTCACCTGCCAAGCTGCTGGCAAACAAACAGAAACACGCAGCGCGCGATGGTCGCGACTGCCTGAGCGAAAGTAAAATAGTAATTGGCCACCCAAATTTCAAGGGCGCAAGCCTGCGCCGTTTCGCGAAAGGGACATCGGTCGATCAGTGCTGCACCAGTCACGTTTGGTTACCTTCGCTGTTATCGCATCCGCGGCGCGGGGGCTCCGGTCCAGGCGATGCCGGGTTGGAGATACTAGGTGTGGGGTGCGAGCAGACGGTCGACGGCTCAAGCCGGTGGTCGGCAAGGAAGGGGCGCGCCAAGGCCTGCGCCTCCGCAGCGACCGCGGGTGGCTCGAAAGTGAAGAGATTGCAGTATTTTCGAATCCTACGGAGCCGGGCCTTCGTCACCGCATGGGCTCGGTGCGATCGTCCTCGATTTCGTCTACCGCGCTCGGAATACCATTGACTAGCATGCGCGGTAGATCGGCATCCTACTCGCGCCACAGCTGATAGCGGTACTGGCCGCACTTTGCAAACAGTGCACCTCATGCCCTACTCGCGATGCAGTCGAGGCGGGATGCAAATCTGCACATATTCACTGGCAAATCTATGTGAAAAGAAAATTCGTCGGTTGCAGCAACTGAGCTTCGTTTATCCGACCCGGTAAAACTCCTTGCTCTGCCCCGCATTGACCGCCCGCTGCAGCCAGTCGGGCATCTCGCCCTGCCCGTCCCATTTCTGTCCCGCCGCGTTGCGGTAGCAGACCACCGGAGGTGATGCGGGTGGGGGCGGCGGTGGCGGGGGCGGCGGATCGAAGCACCCCGCCGCGGCCAGCTCCGCCATGGTCAGCCCGTAGTCGGCCATCTCGGCCTGGATCCAGCGGATCGCCGCCGCCCGCTCAGTCTTTGCTGTCATCGTGTTCGTTGTCGCTGCTATCGCTGCTGTCGCTGCCATCTTCCGCGCTCGGGGCGCTCGCCCCATGTGCTTCGGCTGGCGGTTCGCGTGGTGTGTCGCTGGCTGAAGGGACCGGGCCGCCGGTCTTGCGCCGCGGTCGCTCGGCGCCTTCGCGTTCGCGCGGCGCCAGCCGTAATTCTGCCAGCAGCTGGCGCGCCAGCGCCGCTTCGGCTTCGGCGCGCTCGGCCCGGCGCTGCGCAGCGGCAAGTTCCGCCTGCACGGTGGCCAGGTCGATGGCCGATTTGCGCTCGGCGGAGTCGGCGGCCGCGAGCCGCGTGGTGAGCTGCTCCGTGAGCGCCGCGGCCTGGGCCTCGAGCCGGGCGCGGGCTTCTGCGTGCGCGACCGCCGCGTCGCGCGCCTCGTGGCGCGCCGCCACCAGTCGCCTCGCAACTCTTCGGCCAACCGCTCGCTCTGCTGGCGCGCGGTGCGCTCCGCGTCCAGTTCGCGCAAGGCGCGGCGCTCGCTGGCCTCGGACCGCTCCTGGGCAATGACGACCTGTTCGCGGGCCCGCGCCAGCTCCGTCGAGAATTGGCTACGAAGCTCCTCCAGCTGCCGGCGCGCGGCCTCGAGTTCCGTCCGCCCCGCCTCCAGCCGCGCCTGGGTGGCGGCGTGGGCCTGCCGCGCCGCCGCCAGCGCCGCCTGATTCTCCCTGATGGTTTGGCGCGCGGCGTCGAGCTGGGCGACGAGCGCCGCGGCTTCCTCGCGCGCGAGCGCGGTCTCGGCGAGCGCGGCATCGCGCTCGGCTTCGGCCGCGCTGGCGGCCGCGCGCGCCTCGGCGCGCAGTGTGGCCAGCTCGCCGGTGGCGGCCTCGTTGGCCGCCTGCCAGATGGTCTGCACCGCCCCGGCCGCGATCTCCTTCAAGGCCTCCGGCAGGTCGGGATGGTCGATGGTGACGCGGGTGCGCCCGCGCAGCTCCTGCCAGAAGGCCTGCAGCACCTCGGCGGGCGTGCCCATGCTGCCCTTGCGCACCAGCTGATAGAGCTTGTTGGCGGTGGGCGTGATGCCGTAACGAAAGAACAGCAGCCCGCAGACCTCGCGGTACAGCGCGCGGGTCTCGGGAAAACGGCTGCGCAGCTCGGCGATGTCGTCGGCCAGGGCGGCAGACCGTTCGAATTCAGGCGCGGCGTCGGTCAAGTCCAGGTCGGCGGTGGCCATCGGGTAAAAGTGTCGTCGGATCGATAAATATTACTACGTAATACATTATATATCAATTATTAGGCGGCACACTTTAGACATAAGTGCGCTTATGTCTATAATAGAGGGCTCGACGCACCCAGCCACTGCCCCGACCGTTGGTTAAACTAAATTTGTTCCGGAATTTGCAGAACTTTGTCCCTGCCCCAGGGGCCCGCCTTATGGGCGCTGCGGCGAGGTGGCCAGGCGCAGCGCGTCAGTCCCTCGAGCACCGCCCGCGGGGCCCCGGCGTAGCGCCGGGATCGCGCGGGGCGCGCGCGGCGGCCCCTGACGGCGAACCGTCCTCGGCTTCGGAAGCGGCAGCGTGCCGGCCAACGACGGACCGAACGTTGGGAAAGGAACAAAATTGCTTCAGGTGTCGGCCGGAGGAACAATTTTCTGCAAAGCAACTTGAAGTAAATTTGTTCCCGGGCGGTCGGCAATGCCTTACTGGCTGGGCGACCAGCGGGAACAAATTTATGCAAACTTGCCCGGCCGATACCACCCTCATGGAACTGCTCCTGATCACACCGCTGGAAAGCGTGGCGGCCCCACTGCCCACCCCGCTCGAGCGCCTGCACTTGCCGCCCGCGCTCTCCGGCGTCGCCGGCAGCAACCGCGCGCCCGCTACCGCCACGCGCATCGCCGCGACGGATGACCTCGCCGCCGTCACCGCCTGGCTCGCGCGCTATGCCGACACCGCGGCCACGCTCACTGCCTACCGTCGCGAGGTCGAGCGGCTGCTGCTGTGGGCCGTACTGCAGCTCGGCAAGCCGCTGTCGTCGTTGACGCACGAGGACCTGCTGGTCTATGAACGCTTCCTGGCCGACCCGCTGCCGGCGGCGCGCTGGGTGCTCGCCGGCAGCAAGAAGCTCGGCCGCGGCCACCCCGACTGGCGCCCGTTTGCCGGGCCACTGTCGCCCGCCAGCGTGCGCCACGCGCTGGTGATCCTGAACGCCTGCTTTGCCTGGCTCACCGAGGCCGGCTACCTGGCCGGTAATCCGTTGGCGCTGGCGCGCCGCCGGCGCGCGCCGACGCAGCCACGCATCACGCGCTACCTGAGCCACGAGCTGTGGGACGCCGTCAAAGACGCCGTCGCGGCGATGCCAGGTACGACCGACACCGCCACCGCGCGCGAACGGCTGCATGCGGCGCGCTGCCGCTGGCTGTTGAGCGTGCTCTATCTGGGCGGATTGCGCGCGGCGGAGGTCACCGGCACGGCCATGGGCGCCTTCTTCTGCCGGCGCGATGCCCAGGGGGTCGAGCGCTGGTGGCTCGAGGTCACCGGCAAGGGCAACAAGACCCGGCTGGTGCCGGCGACCGACGAACTGATTGCCGAACTGGCGCGCTACCGCCGCGCCCACGGGCTGGCGCCGACGCCGCACCCCGGCGAGACGCGCCCGCTGCTGCTGCCAGTGATTGGCCGCAAGGACCGGCAGCACGACCGGCAGCACGAAGAAAAAGGCCTGTCACGCGGGGCGCTGCACCTGATCCTGAAGGAAGTGTTTGGCCTGGCGGCCGCGCGCCTGCGCGCGCGCGGACCGGAATGGGAGGCGCAGGCCACGCTGCTGGCCAGCGCCTCGGCCCACTGGCTGCGCCACACCGCCGGTTCGCACATGACCGACCGGCAGGTGGATCTGCGTTACGTGCGGGATAATTTTGGGCACACGTCCATTTCTACCACCAGCGCATACCTACACAGCGAAGAGGATGCGCGACACGAAGCCACGCAGGAGCGGCACCGGATCGGGTGGGCTGCCCCAGCCGGAACGCCCGCACATGCCGTGGCCGTGAAAGCAACCGGAGACTAAGCGACCTTAGCGCAGGCTGCTGTCGTGCCGAACCCATTAATCGGTGGAGGGGCAAGCTACGGCGGTCGGTTCGCAATCAACCACAACCAGCAGGGCCCTCCCCGTCTGAGCGGTGGCACATTTTCCCATCTTGTTTTATCATGAAACATCAAGATTTATCATGCTGGAGCCTGCTATGACCACTGTCGCCCGCGAAAAATTCTCCTCCCAAGCCGCGCCTGACGTGCTGGCGGCGTTGCGTGAGATTGCCGAAGCGCAGGGACGCCAGTTTCAGGCAGTGCTCGACGAGGCTCTGCGCGACTACATCGACCGCCAGCAGAAAGAACGTCCGCGCCGTCATGTGATGGCGTCGTTCGCGTCCAGCCTCGAGGAATTCGACAGCCTGTACCGCGAACTGGCCAAGTGATCGTTGATGACCGGACGTGACTACCTGACCGTAGCCGATGTGCTCGGAATGCACACCGCTTTGATGCAACGCTATGGCGGCGCGCCCGGAGTCCGTGATCCCGGCGCTCTGGAGTCCGCGCTGTTCAGGCCGCAGACGGGCTACTACGAGGACATCGTGGCCGAGGCGGCGGCGTTGCTCGAGAGTCTTGCCATCAACCATCCTTTTGTGGATGGCAACAAGCGGATCGCCTTCGCTGCTGCCGATGTGTTCTTGCGGATCAACGGCTGGCGCTTGCAGCGCCCGTCGATGCAAATCTACGTCGAGATGATTCAGATGTTGGAGTCTGGCACTTTTGACATTGCTCATTTGGAGCCCTGGTTGCGCGCGTTTGCCAGGCCAACGGCGTGATCCTCATGTTGCAGATCGCTGTTTCAGGACCTGCAGCCTCCGCGCCAGGTTGACGGGCAGCGCGCACCGGCGCTGCGCTTTGCCGACCTTAACGTCCAGGCGCTGCTGCATGCGTTGGTGATGTTCGTCTTCGTCGCACGACAGCGGGCCAGCGCGGCTACCCCGGCCCCGCTGTACTGTCGAACCATCGATCCTGCCTCCGATGTCCTGGTGCCAATGTGCGTCAATCTCATCGCCAGGCTTGGGGCGGATCGCAAACGTGCCGAGTCTGCCGCCGACGCAATGGAAAGATGGGGAAGTTCGATGAGAGCGCGGCCAACCAGACTTGCGCCGTGGAAAAACCGGGCCGCCGTAAGCGCGGAATCCTAGACAAGATGTATTGACCTGCCGCACCTCAGCGACGTGGATTTGGCTTGAGGAGGGTTAAACCAACGGCCCCGAGCCACAATTGAGGGGGCAGGTCATGGACGAGTTTAGCAAGTACGTGGGCATGGACGTCCATCAGGAAACGATTGCCGTAGCGGTGGCGCAAACCGGCGGTGAAGTCCGGTACATGGGCGAGTTTGTGAATCTTCAGCAGAACGGGACGACACTCGATTGGCGCCATCATAATCAGCGCTATGCAACTGCACGGGTCCGGCGTAAATAAGTGCGAGGAAGACCTGCCCTTGCCACAGCGCCACCCATATTTACGCCATCCAACCAACCCGCAACCTTGGCCCGCAGGGCGAGAATTTTGTCTATGTCGATGCCGGTGTCAATACCTATGCTGCCAAAAAGATATGCCATGTCTTCCATTGCAACATTCCCGCTGGCACCTGGTGCATGGGGACAGCCTCCTAGGCCCGCGAGGCAGGCGTCAAATCGGTTTTGTCCTGCATATAACGCAGCCATAGCATTTGCGATACCCAGGCCACGCGTATCATGAAAATGGGCTCCGGCCAATCGATCTCCGGCCACATCACGTGCTCTGAGGAACAGGTCCCAAACCTTTCGTGGATCCCCGTACCCGACGGTATCAGCGAGGCTCACCCGGTCCACGCCAACTGCCAGCACCGCCTTCACCCGGTCCAGCACATCCTGGGCAGCAACGTCTCCCTGAATCGTGCAACCAAATGCGGTGCTTATCCCAATCTCTATATAAGTTTTTGATTCACATTCGGCGCGCGCCCGCACTATCGACGCGATGTCCTCAACTATTTGATCTGGAGTTTTGCGAAGATTGGCGACGCTGTGTGCTTGACTGGCAGATAAAGGGAGCAGCATCCAATCGGCCCCAGCGTTCATCGCATGCAATGCTCCCTTGAAATTTGGGACTAATACGGAGACACACAGGCCAGGCAAGGTCTTCGCATAGGCGACCAGTTTGCCTGTGTCAGCCATCTGTGGCATAAGCCGCGGGGGCACGAAGGAGCCCACCTCGATCTCGCGAATACCAGCTTCCCAGCTTTCCTGAATCCATTCCATCTTACGGTCAAGAGGGAGGGCTCTCGCGATGTTCTGGAGTCCATCACGCAAGCCGACTTCGCGGAGTGTCACCTTCTCGGGCCAGGTAAAATTTTTCATTGACGATTGTTTTAATGGACGTTCATATTTTGAATGGATATAGCGGGTCTCTGTGCGCCGTCGAAGCGCAAGCGCGGACCCGCACAAACGCAGTCGACGGCAATACCTATCGCTGCCGTCAGTCGGCGGAAGCTAGGGCAGGATGGTGAGACGAAAGCCCTAATTTTGGCAAGAAAGCTCTTCATCAGCCCAAATGGTTTCGCGTACAGCCGTGCCGCCGGCGCTCACAAGGCCCGCCACCGTACCGTCCAACGTTGCTTCCCGCGCTGAACAGCTGGGTCTGCGCCTCCTGCGACTGACAACGAGTGTGTCGTGAATCGCGCGTAGAGCCTGGTGCCGAACCGCCGGTGTTTTTAGCGATTCGGCATCGTGAGCAACAACGCTCACTACATGCTCGGTTAGGGCATTGTCGATGAGTACCGTATTGATGTTGCGTTACCGGTTTGCCCAGCGTGGTTTGCGCTTCTCATTGAAGGCGGCTACGCCTTCGAGCCTGTCTTGCGACGAAACCAGTACGTTGTAAGCGGCGATGTCCATCGCGTACCCCGTGTGGAAGTCCACTTCGCCACCGCGGCTCGCCGCTAACTTGATGTAGCGCACCGACATCGGGGCCCCCTCCGCGATCCGCTGAGCCAGGGCGATGGCGGCGTTCAGTGACATGCCGGGATCCACCAACTCGTTGACGACGCCCCAGTCGAATGCCTCCTCGGCATTGAACATGTCACCCGTGAAAAGCAACTGCTTGGCGCGGCGCATACCTGCAGCGCGGATGAGGTTTTGTGTACCTCCGCCACCCGGCATGATCCCGCGCTTTACCTCGGCAAGCGAAAACATGGCCGATTTACCCGCGATGATGAAATCCGCCATGAGGGCGAGCTCTATACCACCGCCATGGACGTGCCCTTCGACGGCAGCGATCACCGGGAGGGGGAAGTCCTTGATGGCCAGGAATGCCTCTTCGACCATCTGATGTTGCGCGCGCCATGTCTCGTCACTCATGGCGTTGCGCTCCTTTAGATCGCCGCCCGCCGAGAACGCCCGGTTGCCTGCGCCCGTCAGTATCAGGACTCGAAGTGTCGGATCCGCCGACAGTTCGCGCACTGCCGCTCGCATTTCGATGAACAACTGCGTGTTCATCGCGTTCATCACCTCGGGCCTATTGAGCGTAAGCACCCGGATGCCGTCGTGGCTTTCTGTACCGGCGGCCGCTTCGATGGTAATAGTCTGATAGTCCATTGATTGCTTCAGTAAGAACGCGGCATGCCGAGAACGTGCTGAGCCACCTGAGCGAGCACGAGGTTGTTGGAAATTGGGGCAATGCGGAAAAGGCGAGCCTCTTTCCATTTGCGCTCCACATTGTATTCGCAAGCAACACCATTACCACCGAAGGTGAGCATGGCCGCTTCTGCCGCTTCCCAAGACGCTTCCGTGGAAAGGTACTTGGCCATGTTGGTCTCGGGGCCGCAGGATTTGCCAGTGTCGAAGAGGGCCGCCGCGTGGTTTCGCATCGCCTCGGCAGCTCTCAAATTGATGTAGGCTTTAGCGATGGGAAATTGCACACCTTGGTTTGCACCGATGGGCCGATCAAAGACGATTCGTTCGGTGCTGTACCGTGACGCCTGCTCAATGAACCACTTTCCATCGCCCAGCGCTTCACTAGCCACCAGCAAGCGCTCTGAATTGAGAGAATCCACGAGGTAACTGAAGCCCTTTCCTTCCTCTCCAATTCGGTCTTCGTCATTGACCTCTAGGTTCTCGATGAACACTTGGTTCGTGTGGTGGTTAATCATGGTCCGGATGGGCGTCGCCTGCAGCGACTTACCAGCCTTCTCGATGTCCACCAAGAAGAGCGTCAGCCCGTCAGTCTTCTTCTTGCATTCCTCGTAGGGAGTCGTTCGCGCGATGAGCAGATACATGTGCGACTGTTTATATCGCGACGTCCAGACCTTCTGGCCATTGATGACATAACCCATTGCATTACACACAAGTCACTCGTGACCAATTTCCCTGGCGTACTTGATGCCGGCGGCGAAGTCCATTACGCGCTGCAGGCCTTGCCAGATTGTCTTGACCCCTGGTTCGCCATCGCCCTTGCGA